>Ga0137409_10003030_pt1 | contig 17840 bp, 20 predicted proteins | sample CZODoug1_16funga_FD_122059 | JGI IMG/M metagenome (GOLD analysis project Ga0137409, IMG submission 122059) | Vadose zone soil fungal communities from Angelo Coast Range Reserve, California, USA - CZODoug1_16fungal (Hybrid Assembly) | ecosystem: Environmental > Terrestrial > Soil > Vadose zone... | reverse complement strand
AGAAACAACGGGCAGAAAAACTAATCGATGAGGTGCTGGCTGGATCTTATATGGACCATCATGTCAACTATAGCGTTGGAGTTGCGTATGCACAGCTCGGGGATCACGCTAAAGCCCGCTTATGGTTGGCGCGCGCAATTGCAACCGGGTTTCCCTGTTATCCATGGTTTCAGCGTGACCAACTGCTTCAACCTATGCAGGGTGACGCAGAATTCCAACGCATGATGGTGGACTTACAAAACTCGTGGAAGGCAGCGCAAGCGAAGTATGAGTGATGAGTCGGGGATCTGGCGCCAACGAGGTTCGAATGTGAGCGCAGCGACAACCCTCGTAGCGACGGCGCTTGTCCGTATCACCTGGCTTCGATCTCTGATCTCTTCCGGCGTGGAGGCTGTGGTGAAGCTGGCGTTGGTGGCTTTTGTTGTGACTCTGACGTGCGCAGTCGCGCAGGCACAAGCGCCGTCTGCGCCCGAAATAGCCAGGCGTGTGGATGGTATAGCGAAAATGGCGCTATCGCGCCCGAGGTCCACTTTCTGCTGCGCAATGGTCGTCAACCCTGGGCCATTGTGTACGTTGACGGGCTCATGCTCGACGCAAAGCCGCGCGTGCACTAAGTGTCTACCCTTTGCTGATTGCTATTACTTATTTCGAGCAATATCGAGAGAGGTATGGCTGTGGTAGTAGATCGGCCGAATCCGGGTCACCAGGTCCTGAGCGGTAAAGACAATTCAATCGCGATTTCAAATCCTATGGAAACTGCCATTGAAGAGCGCCCCCTCCTCCACGGTTAAGATGCGCGCGGAAACTTTGCCGGTAACATTGGCTGTAGGCCCAAGCACCAGTTCCTTACTGGCGTTGATATCGCCTTCAACTGTTCCGTTTATTTTGGCAACGGCAACATTTATCACTGCCTGACTGACTTGCGCGCCGTTACTCACGATGAGCGTGCCCTCCGCCGAATCGACATGTCCTGAAAAATGCCCATCAATGCGCAACATCGATCTGAATTGCACTTCGCCGGTAAATTTCAAGACATCTCCGACGAAGCCAAGCCAATTGTCTTTGGGTATGTTTATTCGCTGAGGGCGTTCAGCGGTTCTCGCAACTGCTTGACTACTCACCGCTTTGTTTCCTTTCTTCTTTTGTACGCTTATTGGGATTCGAGGCTGCGGTTCGGATTGATCACCGCCCCTTCTGCCGTTCGAATCGAGATAAGGAGAGACTTCCTCGCTTGGAGACTGTAACACTCGCGCTGCTTCTTGAGTGTTACGATTAGATTGCCGTTCAGAGGCAAGCTACTGAATTTGCCATCAGATTTGAGCGCCTAACTGGATCCGAGAGTGCAAACCCAGCCGCACACTTTTTCAGATCTGCGCTAGAATGCGCAGCCAAGCCAAATTGGGGAGCTCAAGCAGTATGAACAAGGCATCAGCCAGGAAAAGTAAGGACGACTTGAGACCGGAATACCATCTCTCGCAACTGAAAGGTGGCGTCCGTGGCAAGTACTATCCTGAGGCTACTGCCGGCACGAACCTGGTACTAATCGAGCCAGAATTGGCGAGTGTGTTCACTGACACCGAATCCGTCAACCGCGCGCTTCGACTTCTCGCTGATAACTGCGGAGTCAGCCACCGCAAAAAAACGAGTTCGCAGAAGTGCCTCAAACAACGGTTAGCTGGCGTTCTGCAGGTTGAAGAACCATACTCTCTGCTAAAGCAAATAACGAGTAGAGGAGTTTCACCATGATGTTGGGTCTCACAACATTCACGCAGGTGCATGTAGTAATCAGCCTGATCGCAATCGTCTCCGGATTCGTCGTTGCTTTCGGGCTGCTAACGGCGAAACGATTCGACCGTTGGACCGCGCTCTTTCTCGCGACCACAGTGGCAACAAGCGTCACCGGCTTTTTCTTTCCGTTCCATGGCGTCACGCCGGCCATTGGAGTTGGTATCATCTCGCTAGTGTTGCTGGCGATTGCGATCTTTGCGCGGTACGGACGAAAGCTCGCCGGCGCCTGGCGTTGGATCTACGTAGTCACTGCCATGACTGCTCTCTATCTAAATGTCTTCGTCTTGATCGTGCAGCTTTTTCAAAAATTGCCGGCACTGAAGGCTTTGGCTCCCACGCAATCCGAGCCGCCATTCCTGGTCGCGCAGCTTGTCGCGCTCGTGCTTTTCGTTGTGCTTACTATTTTCGCAGTGATCAAGTTCAGGCCGTGAGCAGTCAAAAAAGGGAAACTGGGGAAAAGGGCAACAGGGGAACAGAGTGAGCGGGAACGGTGCTTCTGATTTCCCTTGTCCCTTTAATCTATTCCCCTTTTTCCCGTTTCCCCTATTGCTTTTCCCCTCAAGCAGTTTCCCAGCGGCTGTCGCGGCGGACGATGGCGAGCGACATATCGTCTACCAGTGGGCTGGCGGCGGCGAAATCCTGAACAGCACCCAACACTGAAAAGAGCATGGCATCGGCAGCAGCTTGTGTGAACGCATCGGCAGCAGCGCCTTGTGCGACTGAGTTGGCAGGCCCGGCTTGTGCGCGCCGCAGTTGGGCCTCCAGGCGCGCATGACCAAACTCTTCACCGGCGCAGTTGAGCGACTCGGTGATCCCATCGGAATAGATCATAAACACGTCGCCGGCCCTCAGTTCGAAGGATCCTCTGACGTATGGCGTCCCGGGAAAGACACCAAGCAACATTCCACCTTCGGACAGTAATTCCAATTCTCCATTGGCGCGCAAAAGAAGCGCAGGGGGATGTCCCGCGCTGCAATATTTAACCAGGCCGGTGCTCGGATCGAGTTTTGCGACAAACAAGCTGGCCAGCGGCATAAAGGATTTCGTCAGGCAGGTATCGCGGTTGACGCCCGCAACGATGGTCTCCGGCTCAGAAGTAACGGTCGCGCGCGCGCCAACCAGCCCCACCAGATGCGTGGTCCACATTCCGGCCGCCAGACCCTTGCCGCAGATATCACCCAGCGCCAGGATTACGCCGTCGTGTTTCTCTTCAACTGTGAAAAAATCACCCGGCAAGTGACGAACCGCGAAAATCTCGCTGGCAATTTCAAAGTTTCCGAAATGAACGTGACGCGGGGCGCACAGACGCCGGTGCACCTGCGCAGCCTCGTAAATCTCTGTATGCAGTTCAGCGTAGTCCTTCTGAAGAGCTGCAAGCCTGGTCTCCAGCTCCTCGCGACGGGCCTTTACTGAACTTCGGGCCCGCGCTGGATAAACGCTGACATCGACCGCTCGCTGTGTTCCTACACCGGTATTGAATCGTGCCTGACTCATGGGAGAGTTGACCTCTACAAGTTTTGGTCGTCTCCCCCTCTCCGCAAGCGGAGAGAGGGTTGGGGGAGAGGTAACAAGTGCATCCAACCCCACCCCCGGCCCCTCCCCGCTTGCGGGGAGGGGAGAAATCTCTGATCTCCGACCTCTAACCTCTGCCTTTCCTAACCGACGAATTTATAACCACTGCCGTGAACCGTCAGAATGAACCGCGGCTCCTCTGGGTTCGGTTCAAGCTTTTGCCTAAGATGAACGATGTGCGTGTCGACGGTGCGCGTGTTTGGATAGTTCTCATAGCCCCACACAGCGTCCAACAAACGGTCGCGGCTGTGCGTTTCCACGGGATGAGAGACGAAGTAAGCAAGCAGGGCAAACTCTTTTGCTGAAAGTTCGACCGGCCGACCGGCGCGCGTCACTTCATTGCTGCGGATGTTCACTTCGACGTCGCTGAATCGATAAACCTCCGCTACGGCCGCCTGCGGCGAAGCGCGTCGCAGCACAGCCTTCACCCGGGCCATCAGTTCGCGTATAGAGAACGGCTTGGTGACGTAGTCATCGGCGCCCAGTTCCAGGCCCACTACCTTATCGATCTCCTGGCCGCGCGCGGTCAGCATGATGATCGGCAGCGACGGGCGCTGGTTCTTTAACTGCTTGCAAACGTCGAGACCGCTCAGGCGCGGCATCATTACATCCAGTATCACGAGATCCGGATTATCGGCGAGGGCACGATCGAGGCCTGCCGCTCCGTCAGCGGCGCTGATCACGTCGTAGCCTTCGTACTCGAAGTTGTCACGCAGGCCGGCGACCATCGCCGGTTCGTCCTCGACAATCAAGATGCGCGTTTTTTTAGGGTTGTTCGGAAGGTCGCTCTTTGCGGGTGGACCGTTGCCGTTTGATTGCTCGAGATCGGATTTTCTTTTCATCTGCGTTCTTTCCTTATTTGATGCTGAAGGAGTCGGGACCCAACCCGCTACTGCGGTGGTATTGACCTCCTCATTATGCTGCGCCCATTGACGGCTGTTGAGTAAGTGGCGCCAGCGGCAACGATAGAATAAACCTACTGCCTCTTCCCGGCGTGCTCTCGACCGCGATTTCGCCACCGTGCGCCTGCGTAATGTGGCGGACGAGCGACAGGCCCAGGCCGCTTCCTTTGGTGTTGTGCACCAGCGGATCTCCCGCTCGATAGAACTTCTCGAAGATCTTCGACTGATCGCGCCGCGAGATGCCGATGCCGTGATCCGCAACCTCGAGCTTCACCATGCCGTCTTCGCGGTACAGTTTCACACCTAGAAACTTTTCGTCAGTCGAATATTTCAGCGCGTTGTTAACCAGGTTGACGAGAGCCCGCGCGATTGCCTCACGGTCGACCGGCACTGCCGGCAGGTTTGAGTCAATGCTCTCCTCAAGCGCGAAACCCTGTTGCTCGATTTGATAACGATACGACTCGAGCGTGTTGCGAACCAGCTCCGCGATGTCAGTGTTACGAAACTCATACTCCTTGCGTCCAGCTTCGATCCGAGAAAAATCAAGAATGTTGTTGATCAACGCGGTGAGCCGCTCGCTCTCCTTGCGAATGATGCGGTAATACTGCTGCTTCTTTTCCGGAGTTGTGATGCGTCCCAACTCGAGCGTTTCGGCATACAACCGGATCAAAGCCAGCGGCGTACGCAATTCGTGTGAGACGTTGGAAACAAAGTCTGACTTCAGCCGGGCCAGCGCCATTTCCTTGCTGACGATATGTTTGGTAAGCACGAGGCCGCCGATTATCAGCAGCGAAAGGCAGGCGAGGATTAGGAAACTGCGATGAACCCAGGTTTGGCCCAGCGCCTCCACGCTCGTCCCCTGATACTTGATTCCCAGCGCCAGCCCATGGAAAACATCGTCGAGCTTGCGCGAAACTTCCGGTTTCCCTTCGCCCCAACCCGCAGAAACGGCAAGCGGTTTGAGTTCGTGTCCCATATCCATGTCCGCGGGATAGATCATCATTGCGAGTGGATTTCCGCCCTGGTCACTCAACTTCGCCGTGACTGACTCCTCAAGCATTCCGGGAAAGAGAGTTTGTTTCAGGTAAGCGGGTTCGAAGGAAGCGCCGCCCAACACAACCCTATTCTTCGAGAGCTGGGGTAAGACGAACAAGGCACTCGTTATGTAAGCGTAGCCGTCGGCCCGTCTTGTTTGACCAGTATAGAAAATCATAGGCCGGGGCTTCTTGTGCATCCCCTCCACCAACGACTTGCTGTCCAGGCTGAACCACGCATGGAAGGAACCGGCCATTTGGTCATGTTCTTCGCGGATGTATTTGTCATTCAACTGTCCGGGTTGCGAACGGAATACCAGATTCTTGCCGTCGAAGAGGAACACGTGTGATAACCAGGGACTCTTTGCCAGAATGAGATCAAGTTGCTTGTCTTTTTCCTGAGCATCGGCGTCCGGAGACGGGAAAAGGTCCCTCGCTTCTTCGGACATCGTGTACACCTTCTTGTTAATTTTCTTCTCCGTGATTGCGAGCATTTCCTGAAAGTCGCGATGGATGGCCGCCTCCAGCACTTTGTCGCGCTCGAAGGCACGTAGCTGGCTGAAGTTGACATATATGAGCGCTGCCGCCGGCAAGACAACTGCGAGGCCCAGCGTCAGCATCAGCCGAAACCGGTCGAAGCCCCCCAGAAAACCTTTTCTCTTCAATTTCATTTTTCGAAACCTCTGAAGGAAATGCTGTATGCGAGCTGTAGCATACTCTTGTCCGTGTTAAGGCGTGTCAAGGGTACGTAAAAATATGTCAAGAGTTGTGAACTTTTCAAATCGTCAGTAGCCACAGGTTTTAAGAGGAACCCGTACCAGCCTAACCGTCGGCCGCGTCCTGGAATGAATTGCACAGAACCTACGGAGGGGATTAAGCTTAACGAAAATAGAAATCCCCCGCTGACGAAAACGGTATTAGTAGTAAAGGAGAAATACCCGTGAGTACTATAACGACAAAAGACGGCACGCAGATCTATTACAAGGACTGGGGCGAGGGGCAGCCGGTGGTTTTCAGCCACGGATGGCCTTTGAGCGCGGACGCCTGGGAGGACCAGATGCTGTTTCTCGGCGCGCGCGGGTTCCGCTGCATCGCGCATGACCGCCGCGGGCATGGCCGCTCGAGTCAGCCCTGGAACGGCAACGAGATGGACACGTATGCAGACGATCTCGCGGAGCTCGTTGAAAAGTTGGATCTAAAGGACGCGATACATGTCGGTCACTCGACTGGCGGCGGCGAAGTGGCTCGCTACATCGGCCGCCACGGAACGAAACGTGTGGCCAAGGCGGTGCTGATCAGCGCGATCCCACCGCTGATGCTGAAGACGGCTGCCAATCCCGGCGGTACGCCGATCGAGGCGTTCGACCAGCTCCGCGCCGCTACCCTCGCCGACCGCTCGCAATTCCTCAAGGATTTCAGCGCGCCCTTCTATGGCGCCAACAGACCAGGCTCCAAGGTCTCGCAGGGGCTGCGCGACTCGTTCTGGCTGCAGGGGATCGTATGTGGATTGGTCGGCTTCTACGAATGCATCAAGGCGTTTTCAGAAACTGACTTAACAGAAGATCTGAAAAAGTTTGATGTGCCGACGTTGATCATTCATGGCGACGACGATCAGATCGTGCCGATCGGTGCTTCGGCAATGCTTTCCTCGAAGATTATTAAAGGCGCGACGCTGAAAATCTATCCGGGTGCGCCGCACGGCTTGTGCTCGACGCTCAAGGACCAGGTCAACGCGGATCTGCTGGCGTTTTTCAAGGGCGCCAGTGCAGCGACTGCGTGAGCAGAAAGAAAGAGGTCAGAAGTCAGGGGTCAGAGGTCAGAAGAACCGGACAGGGTTCAAGCACTTTAGAGCTGTCGCGGGTGAATGGGCTGGCGAATCTTGCAGGCGAGACGCCCGCGGTCCCATCAGGAAGTTGACGCAGACAGCGGAAGCAGTCAACAGTCAGCCTGGAATGAGGCCCTGTTTGGCTGCTTCTCCTTTTGCGGCTACGTCCTGATGCCTAATAGTCGTGTAGATAATGAAGAACGAGTCTCGTCGGTCGTGAGGTTGGAAGGGAAGGGTTGCTGATCTGCGACGAACATCTGGCACGGCGTCTAAGCGAAGTGACAAGAACGAAGGGACACCGTTAGTGATCTTAGTCTCGCCACGCTCCTGCCAGTTTCATTTCGCTTCCTACCTGGCGCGTGTAAAGTAAATAGACCGCGGGGTGACCACGCTGCAGGGTAACGATTACTACAAAATCTTTATGACTGAGCTTCAAAAGATCACGAACTCTATGATGGACATCAAGAAGTCCGTTGTTGAATGACTGGTTGCCGGTAAGCTGAAAATCCTCATTCTTCAAGTCTCCAATCGCTACTGCCCGAATACTGCGAATCGGATCGTCTTGCATAAAACTGTGACCCGGCTTTTGTCCTGCAATAGCTTTCGCAAATACCTCGCGAATGCTGTCAGTTGTTAATAGAAGCTTGTCGTCGGGAGAATAAAAAGGAGGGTCGGATATTCGGAGCAACTCGTTGAGGTCGAGTCTATCCAACGCATCGAACCAATCTTTGGCGAGCTTTTCTGCCGCTTGGTTCGCACCAGTATGAGGCGCGGGGATAACCACGGACGACAAGTTGGAATTCGTGGCGGTGGTGCGCCGCTTGCGCTTTTTCTTCCGCTCAGATGTGCCCTGCTTATTGGAGTTGGTCGGATTACCCTGCGCATCTTGGGGCACGGTCGCACCGCTCGCGAGTAGCCAGAACGCGCTAGACCCCACAAACAAAACCATGAACATTGCGACGATGCGAAAACGCGGTGCGGTTGTCAGGAAATTTGTTTTGATCATCAGCTTCCACCTCTTGCTGGGGAGGGGCCGGATTTGAGAGCCTCCAATTCCGAACATTCAAGAAGCCTGCATAGAGTCGCTGACGCGAGCTTGCAAGCGAAAATACCCGCACGCATAGCTAACTCTATTTTACTCCGACATCTTTGGCGCAGCGGAATCCGGTGTTGCCATATTCTTTCGCGCTGCGCGCCGCCAACCCGCGACGAAAGGAGGTAGTCGCTTGCTCTTTATTGCTTAAATAGGTTCCGCCGCGTATCACGGTTAAAGGGCGGGCGGCCTCACCCGGAAAGTCTCCACCGGGATATGCCTTCAAATCGCTTGCGGTCCACTCCCACGCATTGCCCACCATATCAAACGCGCCAAATGGGGACGCGCCTTTGTAGAAACCTACGTCAACGACGCCGCTCGATGCGCCGTCAGCGTTGGCCAACCCCGGCTTCCAGTCATTCCCCCAGGGATAACGTCGACCGTCTCCGCCGCGCGCGGCAAACTCCCATTCCGTTTCAGTGGGAAGACGTTTGCCGGCCCACCTGGCATAAGCGTTGGCCTGATCCCAGGTTACGCCGGTCACTGGATGTCGGGAAGCGCCGCTCGCGTAGTTTCCGTGTTGCCAACCGTGAGGCGACTGACACTTATTTTCGTCGACACATTTTTTGTAGTCTTCAGAAGTGACTTCGTAGAGATCGATGAAGAATGGGTTCACCACGACCTTGTGAGCCGGACGCTCGTATTCGTCGCCGCCATCTTTCGCATCACGACCCATTACGAATTCACCGCCCGTCACGTAGACCATGCCGGCAGGTGGCGCTGGGTTCGGCGCGCCTTCAGCAACGTTAAGGCTTCCCGGAACGGTGTCCTTATTATTTTTTGTCTGGTTCTCCGCAAATAGCTTCGTCCTTAAACGTTTAGTTACCCATACAGAGTAGCCAGAGTAGCCAACCATGAGGACGCCCGTTATTACCACGAGCGCTACAACAATCAGGATCAGTTTCTTCCACGGAAAGACTCCGGGTGTTACGGGACCTTCAGGCAAATCTCGCGACATAATTGACGGGGCGGAAGCGCGCTTCTCATTCTCCCGACGCTCCGCTTCCACTTGGGCGGCACGTTTCCGCTTCTCTTCTTCTGCCGCAGCTTCAAGAGCAGCCTTCGCCCGGTCGCGTTGCTTTTGTTCCTCTTCATCTTGCCTTTGTCGCAACCGCGCAGCCTCTTCCGCAGCCGCAGGTCCAAGAATCTCGGTGATGTCGCTGATCAGACTGCGAAAGACCTCGTCTGTTTCGCTGCCGTCCCACTTGGAGAGGTCTGCGGCCTGCAAACTGCGAAAGCCCAAAGGTGGCTCGATGCCCTCCTCGATTACGATTGGAATAAGAATTCCACGCTGCCGGCCAGTTTCGGCTTCGTCCAACACCCAGTCGGAAACAATCGAGGTACTGGACCAAAGAACAACGAGGCATTGCGCGGTTTCCAGTTTTGAGCCAATCACCTGACGCCAGGTTTTTCCAACTGGAATCTTCGGGTCCCAAAAAATATTCCACGCTTGCGCCGCCAGCGCAGTGGCCAACTTTTGTGCGCTTGCCCGATCTTCGCGTGCGTAGCTAATGAAGATGTTATTCATCCGGTAATTCAGTGGAACCGAAATGCCACCCGTAAGACGCGAGGTTGGTGGGTTGTGCTGTGCCAGGGCCTGGCGTTCCGGATTGGATACGCTCAGCCAGACGCGCGCATTATATAGAGATTGGATGAAAACGCCAGAGAATCCGGAGTTAACAAATCAACGCCGGCTGGCTTAGTTGTTCGCTCCGATTTTGGCAGGCTGCTTGCTGTCTTCGCCCAACAGTTTTTGAATCACCTGCTCCGTCTCGTCATACGCGCCTTCGCCAACGTGCGTCCAACGGATCCGGCCAGACTTATCAAGCACATAGATCGTGGGCCAGGCCGCAACGTCGTAGGCGCGCCAGGTCGCGTAATCGTTGTCCGTGACGACTGGATACTGAATTCCGAGCGAGGCAACTTCACGACGCACGTTATCGAGCTTCTTCTCCTCGTCAAACTCGGGCGAGTGGACGCCGACAATCGTCAAGCCCTTCTCCCGGTAGCGGGCGTCCCACTCCTTAACTGACGGCAACGTGTTGCGGCAGTTGTAGCAGCCGAAGGTCCAAAACTCGACCAGCACAACTCGCCCACGCAAGTTGTTAAGAGTGAGCGGCTCGGAATTGATCCACGTGCCCGGCGCGAAGTCAGGCGCTGCCGGAGAGTTATTTTCCGGCTTCAGATCACCCGCTGAGGCGCGACTATTGCCCGCGTCACGCAAACGCGTGACACCATAACTAAGGAAACCAAGCGGCCCGCGCCCGCTGACATAACCGGCGATCAGTACAGCCAGCGACACCATAACCAGCAACGCGATCACGAGAAGATTTTGCCTGTGCATCAATCGCTTTCCTTTCGGCTAACCTGAGTATCTGACATCATAACCCCGCGACACATCAAGTTACGATTCACTTCCCCAGGCTGGATTGTTTGTTGCCTGAATCGGGCTCTCGTGTGATCGCGGAGGAACGGAATCCGATAACAGCCGCGGCCGCTCCAATGAGGTATCATAAACCCAAACGGAGCCACGAAATCGCATCGGCGTTTGCGCGAGGCTTACATGATCAAACTGCCGGAATCTGACGAAGACTTGCTGCGCGAGTGTGAGGTCGATACATTTCGCTCGAGTGGGCCTGGCGGGCAGCACGTCAACAAAACGGAAAGCGCGGTGCGCCTCAGGCACCTGCCTTCCGGGGTGGTGGTCTCTTCACAACAAGAGCGCAGTCAGCATCGCAATAAAGTGCTCTGTTTGCGAAAGCTTCGCAAGCGGATCGAGAAATTGAATTATCGTCCCGCCAAGCGCGTTCCGACGAGCGTGCCACCGAGCGTGAAGAACCGCGCCCTGGAAGAGAAAGCCCGCCGCGCTCAAATCAAGCGGCTGCGCACGAAACCGTCGCTGGATGATTGAAGCGCCAAAGGCGCGAAATGTAACAGCCTGGGCCAACGGCCCAGGAATTGGAAACAAAATTGATGAGAGCGCTGAAAGCGCGACATCAATCCAAAGTGGCAGCGCCTGATTGTGAGGACGCGATTCCAGAAAGACGAGGTCACGTCATGCTGGCGTTTTCCTTTGAGGCGTGCATGTCGCGCTTTCAGCGCTTCAAAGCGTTGACTGGAGAACTCTCCCTGGGCCGCTGGCCCAGGCTATTACATTTCGCGCCGTTGGCGCTTTTAGATTTGGCACTCTAATGGCTTCGGCAACGAACTTCACAAACAATTCCCTGAACCGTAGCGCGCAATCGGCCATCAATCACTGCATCGTGTATCATTAGTCCAAGGGAGATTCGCAATGATAACTGTCGCTAATCGCATCTACGTTAAGCAGGAATACGCCGACGCCTTCGAGCAAAGGTTTCGCGATCGCGCCGGCCTCGTAGACAAAATGCCCGGGTTCATTTCCAACCACGTGCTGCGTCCGGTCAACGAAGGTGATCCTTATGTCGTGTTCACCTTCTGGAACAGCCGCCAGGATTTTCTCAACTGGGTGCGCTCGGATGAGTTTGTTAAAGGACACGCGCAGTCAGGCACACTGCCGAAGGATGCTTTCCCGCAGTCGAACGTCTTGGAGATGCACGAGGTGGTCCAGGATTCCACCCGGCCGGATTTAGAACCAGAGCCGCATGGCGGAGCATTCAGGATGCATTAGCACTTGGAAGAAGCCCGACCATTAGGGAGGGCTCCGAGGGATCACTAATAAGCCCTTCCTAATGGTCGGGCTTCTGCCTTATCCCGCAACCTAAAGGTTGGACTCTAGACTACCTGAGCATCCGGTCACTTAACTGATGAAGAGCGAAAACAGCATCACGTATCGCGAACCAACATACCAGGCGGCCCGCGCCGTGGCTCCAACTGTTGAGGACCATTTTGCCCACCACATCGCCGCCGCCCGCGCGCGCGGTGAACATGACCTCGCTCCCCAACCCGACAAATTTGCAATCGAAGCGATGATCGACGCGACCTTCTGGGCCAGCCTCCGGCGCGAAGAAGGCAACTCGCCGAAAATCTCACTGGCGTTCTTCCCTCACCAGCAGGTGCCGCAGCCGTTGATATTTGAGCGGCGACTGCCGCTTACTCCCAGCGTCCTGACCAAGCTCGGACCCGCGGTTGAGCGTCCCGGAGTTCATCTTGGCGTCTGGCGTGATAGTGCGGGTGAGTTGCACGTATGGGGCGCAACTCGCAAGGTGCCGAGTTTCTGTTTTGTTTTGGAAGTTATCGAACCCGGGCTAATGGTCATCAAGCATCGCCGCATGGATGGGTTTGGCAAGTTTGCCAACGTCATTGTCCTCAAGGGTGACCAGGTGAAGGTGGTCGATGAGCAAGGCGCAAGCTTGCCGGACTGCCCGGAGCTGCTCAAGGCTTTGCTGCCCTTCACTTCCCCCGGCTCCTGGGATCATAAATTTAATCTGCTGGTCCAACTCGCTGCCTCCATGCGCGCCCACGGGCACGGCGGCTCGTTGCTGGTCGTGCCCGCCGGCAGTGAAGCCTGGCGACAGTCGATCGTGCACCCGATTCTTTATTCAGTCACTCCTCCTTACTCGGCGCTGGCGGAGCTGATGCGCCAGGAGATCAACGATGCGAACGAGAACCTGCTGGTTGCGGCCGTCGGGCGGGCAGTTGAGACGGTCGCGGGGCTCACAGCGGTCGATGGCGCCACGGTGATGACCGACCAGTATGAAGTGCATGCGTTCGGAGCGACGATCAGACGGCCCGAGGGCAGTGCTCAGGTCGAGCAGGTAGTGACGACAGAACCCATCGTGGGCGATAACCCGGTCGTGGTCCATCCCATTCAAACCGGCGGCACCCGGCACATGTCGGCGGCGCAGTTCGTACACGATCAACGCGACGCGCTGGCGCTGGTAGCTTCGCAGGACGGCCGCTTCACCGTCTTCGCCTGGTCGCCGTGCGAACAGATGGTCCACGCGCATCGGGTGGATACGCTGTTGCTGTAGGGTCGATCGCTGATGCGCGTGATCATTCGCAAACGGCCCGTGCTCTCAGGTATTCTCTGTGGAACAGAGAAAATCCATTGGCAAGCATCATCAGACAACCATGTGACGAAGGCGTCATCGCTTCCAAAGCCGCAGATTCTCCCTGCCCGAAATCCTCCGGACCATGGATCCTCGCCGCCACCATCCTCGGATCGAGCATGGTCTTCATTGACGGCACCGTCGTCAACGTCTCCTTGCCCGCATTGCAAACGAATCTTCATGCCACGGTCGTTGACGTTCAGTGGGTGGTTGAAGCCTACGCACTTTTCCTGGCCGCGTTGCTGCTGGTCGGAGGCTCGCTCGGCGATCACTTCGGCCGCAGACGTGTTTACGCTGTAGGCGTTGTGCTGTTCGCGACAGCTTCAATCTGGTGCGGGCTCGCGCCCAACATCTATCAACTAATCGTCGCGCGTGCTGTGCAGGGAGTTGGCGGCGCGTTGCTCGTGCCCGGCAGCCTGGCGATCATCAGCGCTTCGTTTAAGGAAGAAGAACGCGGTCGGGCGATCGGCACCTGGTCAGGATTTACCGCCATCACCGCCGCTGTTGGCCCGGTAGTCGGCGGCTGGCTGATCGAACATGTTTCCTGGCGCGCGATCTTCTTCATCAACGTTCCGCTGGCGCTCATTGTGCTGGCGTTGGTCCTGTTGCACGTGCCGGAAAGCCGCGACGAAGAATCCGGAGGCTTGGATTGGATTGGCGCCGCGCTCGCCACTCTTGCTTTGGGAGCGATCGTCTATGGACTGATTGAGTCGTCACGCCTGGGGTTTAGTAATCCAGCTATAGTTGCCGCACTAATTGGCGGCGTCATCGTCGCGATTGTGTTCGTCGTGGTCGAGGCGCGCACCAGAAACCCGATGTTGCCGCTCAAGTTGTTTCGCTCGCGCAATTTCAGCGGCGCAAACCTGTTGACCCTTTTCCTTTACACTGCGCTCAGCGGTTCACTTTTCTTCTTTCCATTGAACCTCATTCAAGTGCAGGGATACACGGCGACAGCCGCCGGCGCTGCGTTCCTCCCGTTCATTTTGATCATGTTTCTGTTGTCTCGCTGGTCGGGGGGATTAGTGAAACGTTACGGCGCTAAGCTGCCGCTCGTGATCGGACCAATCATCGCGGCGTTGGGATTCGCCTTATTCATGCGGCCGGGTATCGGCGGCAGCTACTGGACAACTTTCTTTCCGGCGGTGGTCGTGCTCGGTCTCGGCATGGCCGTGAGCGTCGCGCCACTTACGACTACCGTGATGAATGCAGTCAAACAAAACCGCGCCGGCATTGCTTCCGGAATTAACAACGCAGTCTCGCGCACAGCCGGATTGCTCGCGGTGGCGGTGCTCGGAATAGTGATGTTGCACAGCTTCAACAGCCGGCTCGATCAGCGTTTGCAGACGCTCGCGATCAGTCCCGAAGTTAAGCAGGCATTGGACAGTCAACGCAACAGACTAGCGGCCGTTGAGTTGCCACAGAATATCGATCCCGCAACGCAACACATTTTGAAACAAGCCGTTGACGAATCGTTCTTGTCGGCCTTCCGTCGCGTGATGGCCGTCGCTGCTGTTTTAGCACTGCTCAGCGCCGTAAGCGCGTGGTGCTTGATTGAAGGCAAAGAAGTATCGAAAGCCTGAGACACAACCTCCGTTTTAAGATTCAGCGTGGTTGCTCTTCAGCTTCGTCGATAACCTGTCCGCAGCCAAGCGCTGCCAGCCACGGGCGCGCCTGTGAACGTCTTCCCATTACTGATTGGGGGGCGACGTGCTAAAAGAGCAAATTGAATGCGCTCTGAAAATAGGGAAACTGCGGTGTTAAAGGCTGCGAACGGGCAATATCACCCAGTCCAGGAGAGCGCGAAAAGACCCGAGAGACCAAATCCAGCGGAGGAAAACATATTTCATGAGCAGACCTCTTAACATGCACGCCGCGCGCACCGCGCTCAACAATGATTCCGAACTCAGGAAATGGGTCGAGGGCTGGCTGAAGAACAAGGAGCGTACATTACAAGGCGCGATGACTAACGAGGAGTTTGAGAAGCATTGGCTTTATGTTCGTCCTGAGAGAATGCATGAGGGCGCGCTGGAGGCGCTGGCCGCCTACGGTGCGGACAGCTCTTCGAAATCTGAGTTCTGAATGCTGACCGCTATCTTTCGCTATTTACTATTCCTTGTTTCCGATTTAATATCTGCCCACCTCGCGGGTTGGCTCTACTGATCGCGCCTGACAATCTCCATTCTTCGAGTGGGCCGGTTCATTTCTAATTGGTCAAAAGTGTTGCGCTGTCTGACTGGGCCATGATCGCTATCTTACGGTTTCCGGCTTTACCCCCACACCTGGACAGGTCGCTCCTGTTGGGGGGTTCCCTACCTTGCGACCCCTTAAAGGAGGAACGCGCATGAAACCTATAATCTACCTGGCTGCCATCTGGATAATCATTATTGGCGGCTTGATGATTATTTTCTGGGACGGACATATCATCATCGAGTGCATTAGGTGTGGTGCTCTGGTCACCAGATTACTTGGCGTAGTCTCAATAGTGCTCGGCGTCGGGGTCCTGGTTGCGGGCCGCCGCGCTGGCGGTTAACAACCCGGCTTCTTTTCAGCCCAAATTCAGTTTTACAAAGTCAGAGCGCGCATTCCTGGTGACGGGTTAGCGCGAGGGGTTGAGGTCTGCGTCTTCGGCCGGTCGCTCCAAAAAACGCTTGCAGGTCAACACTGTCAGGCGTAGACTCCGCCGTGTTTCCAGCAAGCGAGTTGTTAAACTCACACTGTCCTTTTAACCCCTAAGGAGAATGCTCGCATCGCTAAGAATCAAACCATTCGCCTGAAACCATCAAGCGACAACGACCGGGTGATCATTCAGGTCGGCAGAGACTCAAACGAAGCGCAGGCCGTCGGGACCGGCATGTTTGCGCTTCATAGGCCGTTTTAACTTCCAGAAAGGACTTCCTTACCATGAAAAAGACCGTTTCAATCATCGCCAGCATCTTGCTGCTGAGCACAATCACAATTGCAGCAGCACCGCCTACCGTTAAATCAACGACGGAAGATGAAATTAAGAAGCCTGCCGAATGGGCCAGCTTTGAAGATGTCACTCAGCGCGTCCGCGATTCCAAAATGCTTTCACCTGCCGCCAAGGCCCTGGTCGAGAAACAGGCACAAGAAGTCGAGGCAGCATTCACTGAGGCATGGGCGCCCTGGGAGGGGATAGTAAAGGAAATGCGGGAGTCAAATAAGCCGGTGGACGCAGCGCAGGAAGCTATCGATCAGCATAACGCGCGTGCCCCGGCAGAGCCTAATGCTACGGATAGAGAGGCAGTGCTTAAGTACAATCGGGATATCATTCCCTACAACAAGGAAGCGAAAGAGCTTGATACGGCGAAGGCCGAAGCGGTTGAGACAGCCGAACGACAGCAGAAAGATATAAAAGCAAGAGGGGAAGAACAAATCAAAAAGGTCGTGGAATTTCTGCAAGGACCTTCGTATACCGAATTCATGGACGTAGGCCAGGGATTGTTGTCCGGTCGCATTCAGTTCAAGAGAGGCTTGGCTTGGAGGCAACTCGTGGCCGCTGCGGCGGGCAGAGCCGACGAGATGTTTGACGGCCGTCGCCCTCCTCCTAACTAACCGACCGTGACATCATGCCGTTTGCCTTTTCTAAGCCTACTAAGGGAGACGACATAAAGGCCGGAGATAATCCCAATCTGGCGCGGCGTAGAGAGAGCGTTTCTCTGCGCCGCGTTTCCTTGTAAGTTTCTGCTTTGCACTAGTCTCATTAACTCCGGACCCTCGTTATCATTGCAAAAGCTCTTCCAGCAACGCCGCCAGACGCCAACCTCCCTTTTGAATCTCACCCTTGACGGTGTCGCCGGCAAACTTCTGGTACGAGACTGATTTCTTTTTCTCCACCGCATCACCGCTGATAATGTCGTGGGCGCCGGCCGTAATCTTGATGTTTTTGAAGTTGAGCCGCTCATGTGCATCGGCAGCGATTGGCAGTATGTCGTTGGCCATGGCTTCGGCCCAGTTTTCTGTGTCGCCAGTCAGCTTCCAATTTACCGGCTCGCTGTCCGCGAGTTGTTGGGCCACGGTCGTATCTGGCGTGTTGCCCAAAGCGGCGTTGACGGCGCCGGTGTCCCAGAACCCATGCAGGTTTCCGACCGATTGTGTTCCAGAGCCGGCCAGCAGAAATAGCGTGAGCTTGTTGCCGCCCTGGTCCGCAAAACCGGGATTGCTCGCCGTTGGTTCAAACGGCTTGCCGTTTTTGTCGAAGTACTCAGCACCGACGTGAAGCGGCTGATGGATGTCGCCCAGGTAATGTGCCAACAGAATTACCGCGACGGATTTGGTAATAGCGCGCGGGTTATTCGCGGGCTCCGTGCCTTTCAAGACGCGAATGCAGAATGGAATCATGTGCACGATGTCAAACTGCGATCGTCCCACGGTGCCGTCGGCGTATTTCTCATGACCAACGACGGGAACGTCTGTAAAGTGAAACTCGTGATGTGAAGGATTGCCGTTGCAGGGATTGGCTTTCACGAAGGCGTGCAGCTCTTTGTTGATTCGCTTTACGCTGGTGACTGGAGAATTGCCCGGATGCCCGCCGCAAGGATCCCAACTCTTGATGCTGTCGGGAAACGTCGCGACTGT
>Ga0137409_10003029_pt1 | contig 17842 bp, 19 predicted proteins | sample CZODoug1_16funga_FD_122059 | JGI IMG/M metagenome (GOLD analysis project Ga0137409, IMG submission 122059) | Vadose zone soil fungal communities from Angelo Coast Range Reserve, California, USA - CZODoug1_16fungal (Hybrid Assembly) | ecosystem: Environmental > Terrestrial > Soil > Vadose zone... | reverse complement strand
GAATCGTCTGCGGAATCGCGACGCCGAGCCGCACGCCGGTGGGCACGGCCGGATCCTAGCACACGACAGCGGTGGTATAGTTGACCGCCTGTCGGACAGGCCTGACTCCGCTCTCCAGGAGAGTTGACATGACCGCCCTCAAAGACGCGATCGCCGCGGCGATCGACCGCCTCGGCGACGATCTCGAGAAGCTCTCGCGCCGGATCCACGACAATCCCGAGCTCTGCTATCAGGAGGTCAAGGCCGCCGGCTGGCTCACCGAGTTCCTCGCCGCGCAGGGATTCAAGGTCGAGCGTGGCGTGGCCGGAGTCGAGACCGCGTTTCGCGCGACGATCGAGACCGGCGAGGGCCCGACGATCGCGATCATGTGCGAGTACGACGCGCTGCCGTCGATCGGCCACGCCTGCGGCCACAACGCGATCGCGACCGCGGGCGCCGGCGCGGGCGCCGGGCTGGCCGCGGTCCGTGACCGCCTGCCGAAAGGACGCATCCACGTCGTCGGCACGCCCGCGGAAGAGGGCGGCGGCGGCAAGGTGAAGCTGATCCAGGGCGGCGTCTTCAAAGACGTGGACGCGGCGATGATGGTGCACGGGTTCGATCAGTGGGTCGGCCACATGGACCTGCTCGGGATCGTGCGGGTCGGCTTCGAGTTCGCCGGCAAGGCGGCGCACGCGTCGGCCGATCCGTGGGAAGGCGTCAACGCGCTCGACGCCGCCATCCAGACCTACAACAACGTCAGCATGCTGCGGCAGCAGATCCGGCCGGATTCGCGGGTCCACGGCATCATCACCCACGGAGGCGCGGCGCCGAACATCATCCCGGAGTTCGCGGCGGCGATGTTCTACGTGCGCTCGATCAACCTCGACTACATGTGGGAGCTGCAGAAGCGGGTCATCGCCTGCGCCGAGGGCGCGGCGAAAGCCACGGGGTGCACGGTCAAGGTGATCGCCCACAACGACACCGTGTACGAGCCGATGAAGCGCAACGAGACCCTGCTCGGCGCCTATCGGGCCAACATGACCGCGCTGGGCATCGTCGAGGCGCCGCCGCTCGTCGACCGGCTCGGCTCCTCCGACGTCGGCAACGTGAGCCAGGTCATCCCGACGATCCAGCCGCTCATGAAGATCGCGCCGGACAACACGCCGATCCACTCGCGCGCGTTCGAGGCGGCCGCGGTGAGCCCGCTCGCGCGCACCGGCACCCTCACCGCCGCGAAGGCGATGGCGATGACGACGCTCGACCTGCTCTCCGAGCCGAGCCTGGTCAAGCGGGCTCAGGACGAGTTCAAGAGGACGAAGTGAGCGTGTCGGGCGACGTGAAGCAGCAGGTCGCCGGCGCGGTCGACCGGCTCGCCGACGACCTCGAGGCGCTGTCGCACAAGATCCACGACAACCCGGAGCTCTGCTTCAAGGAAGAGAAAGCGCACGGCTGGCTCACCGAGTTCCTCGAGAAGCACGGCGCCAAGGTCGAGCGCGGCGTCGGCGGCCTGCCGACGGCGTTCCGGGCGACGATCGCGGGCTCCGGCCCGGGGCCGACCATCGCGATCATGGCCGAGTACGACGCGCTGCCGTCGATCGGCCACGCCTGCGGCCACAACGTGATCGCGACGGCCGGCACGGGGGCCGGCGCCGCGCTCGCCGTGGCGCTCGGCACCTTGCCGTTCGCGGGCCGCATCCAGGTGATCGGCACCCCCGCCGAGGAAGGCGGCGCCGGCAAGGTACGGCTGATGGAAGCCGGCGTCTTCCGCGACGTCGACGCCGCGATGATGATCCACGGGCGCGGCGGGACGCAGGTGTGGCGGCCGTCGCTCGGCATCATCAAGGTCAAGGCCGAGTTCCACGGCACGGCGACGCACGCCTCCTCCTGGCCCTGGCGCGGCGTGAACGCGCTGAACGCGGTTATCCAGCTCTTCGTCGGGCTCGACCAGATGCGCCAGCAGCTCCGCCCCGACGCGCGCGTGCACGGGATCATCGTCAAGGGCGGCGATCAGCCGAACATCATCCCCGAGTACACGCGCGCCGATTTCTACCTGCGGGCGCTCACCAAGGATTATTGCCGGGAGCTGCTCCGGCGGTTCCAGGCCTGCGCCGAAGGCGCCGCCGCGGCGACGGGCTGCCGGGCCGAGGTGACCGCCGAGTCGATCATCCACGACCCGCTCAAACCGAATCGGACCATGGCGGACCTCTTCGAGCAGAACCTCGGCGTGATCGGCTTCCCGGTCGACCCGGACGACGGCGAGGCCGGCTACGGCTCGACCGACTGCGGCAACGTGAGCCAGGCGCTCCCGACGATCCATCCGTACATCCGCATCTCGCCGGACGGCGTGCCGGGGCACTCGCGCGAGTTCGCGGAGTGGGCGCGCTCGCCGATCGCGCGCGCCGGCATGGTGGCAGGAGCCAAGGCGCTGGCGCTGACGGCGCTCGACCTGCTCGCTTCGCCCGACAAGCTCGAGGCGGCCAAGGAGGACTTCAAGCGATGAGGGTGCTCGTGATCGCCCTGGTCATCGCCGTGCTCGGTCTCGCCGCGGCTCAGGCGGGCGAGATCTCGCTGCGCATCGTGAACGTCGTCACGCCCCAGGACGTGAAGATCTGGGAGCCTACGTCGTTCACCGCGAAGAAGGGCGACACCGTGATGCTCCAGCTCGTCAATCGCCACGCCGACGAGCACGGCTTCGAGATCGCCGCGTTCGGCGTGAAGGAAGTCGTGCCCGGCGAGAAGACCTCGAACGTGAAGTTCACCGCCGACAAGGCGGGCATCTTTCCGATCAAGTGCCAACTGCATCCGGCGCACGTGGTCGGCCAGTTCGTCGTCCTCGAGTAGCTCCGTTGTTGGCTCGTCCCGGGGCGCTCGCCCTGGTCGCCGCGGTCTTCGGGCTGGCGGCGGGCGCTTCGGGACAGTCGCCCGACCTCGCGACGGGCGAGCGGGTCTTCCGTGACAACTGCGCGGTCTGCCACGGCGCGGCGGGCGACGGCCAGGGCATGGCGGCCCACCACTTCAAGACTCCACCGCGAGATCTGACCAAGGGCCGCTTCAAGTTCCGCTCGACCGCCTCCGGCCAGGTGCCGACGGACGCTGACCTCGTCCGCACGATCGTCCAGGGCATCCCCTCCACTGGCATGGTCCCGCAGAACCACCTGAGCGACGCCGAGGTGCAGGCGGTGATCGCGTTCGTCAAGAGCCTGTCGCCGCGATTCGCGGCGGCGCCGTCGCCCCGGATCGTCGCGATCCCGGCGGGGCCCCCGGCGACGCCGGAGGCCATCGCCCGCGGCGCGAAGGCGTACGTGAAGGGCGAGTGCGCCGAGTGCCACGGCAAGGAAGCTCGCGGCGACGGTCCGTCGGCGAAGGATCTGTCGGTCAAGCCGTCGGACCTGACGCGGCGCCCGCTCAAGTCCGGCGCCACCGCGCGCGATATCATGCGCACGCTCCTGACGGGACTCGACGGCACGCCGATGCCCTCGTACTACCAGGTGCTCGAGGACGACGAGCTGTGGGACCTCGCCTACTGGCTGGCCGCGCGCGGAGGCTCACCGGAAACTACGGACGACGAACGCGCGGGCTGGCACGTGGTGCAGATGCACCAACGGCGCGGCCGCTAGGCAGGCCGGCGCCTGCTAGGCGCGGGGTCCAAGCCGGCGGCGCGGGCGTACGTTAGGGAGTGATGCGCCAGCAGGCGGTCGTCGCCGCCGACACTCTCGGCGACGCCGAAGACCAGCCGCCGGCCGAGCTTCACGATCCGCGCCGTGCACCGGAACGGCTCGCGGCGGGCGGCGCCGAGGAACGCGCTCGTCATGCCCGCGGTCACCGAGGCGTCCCGCGGGCCCAGACGCGTCATGATGGCCAGCCACATCGCGACGTCGGCGGCCGCCATGAACACCTGACCGCTCACGATCCCGCCGGGACGCTCGAAGGCGGCTCGGAACGGGACCTCCAGGGTGCACCGGCCGTCGCCGATCGCTTGCAGCCTGAAGCCGTAGGACCGCGTGAACGCGACCTCCTCGAGGAGGCGGCGAAGCTCGGCCTCGGTCACCGCGAGCGTCATCGCCTCATGGCGCGAGCGCGGCGTGGACCTTCCGCGCCTGCTTCAGGTGATCGATCACGTGGAGCCGCCAGGTGATCGCGTAGGCCTTCCAGTCGAGGTCCTCGACCCAGTGCAGCGGCACGAGATGACCGCTCTCGTCCGGCACGTTCACCACCATCACGATCGGCGCGCGCGCATCGGTCGCGAAATCCGGCGGCGCAGCGGCGAGCGTTCGGAGGATCTCGCCGTGGATCCGACCGAGCTCCGAGCAGAGCCAGGGCCACGGCCGGTGCAGCGGCGACTTCGACTGCAGCCCCGCCAGGATCGGCTCGCCCGGGGGCCGCCGGCCGGCGAGCAGGCACCAGAGCTCGTCCAGCCCCGGTCGGTGCGTCTCGACCAGATGGTCGACGATCTCGTGGATCGTCCACTCTCCCGGGATGGCGGCGCGCGCCGCGCTCGCGGGCGAAATCGGCTGGAGGAACGCATCGAGCGTGTCGAACGCGTCGGCGATCCGCTCGCGGATCGAGGCGGCCGGCACGAGCGAGCCCCTCGTCTTGAAATACTCCCGCGCTTTCGCTTTGGCTTCGTCGCCCGCTTCCGGCTTCATGGGACCTCCCGCGCGAGATAGCGCATCACCGCATCGCCGCAGAACCGCGTCGCCTCGGCGACGCGAAACGCGGTCGGGTCGAACGTAAGCTGGAGCGAGACGCCGTCGACGAGCCCGAGGATCACCGCGGCGGCCCGCAGGACGTCGGTCCGGCGAAAGGCGCCGGACCGGACGCCCTGCGCCACCACCGCGCCGATGAGCCGCCGCATCCGCGCGTAGAGCGCCGCGTTGAGCTCGCGCAGCGTCCGGTCGTGCATCATCTCGCCCCAGAACTCGACGAACACGATCCAGAACGCGCGCTCCTCGACCGCCAGCCGCAGGCACGCGCCGACCAGCGCCAGGAGCCGCGCGCGCGCGTCCCGCCCTTCGCGAGACTGGGCGGCGGCGACGCGCCGGTCGAGATCGGCGGTCACCGTCTCGAGCGCGGCCACCAGGATCGCCCGCTTGTCGGCGAAGTAGTAGTGCAGGATCCCCTGGCTCACCTTCGCCTCGCGCGCGACCTTCTTCAGCGTGAGCCCGGAATAGCCGTCGCGCGCCAGGCACCGGATGGTGGCGCGCACGATCTCGGCGCGCCGGAGCACCGCCACGTCGCGCCTGGGGCTCATGCCGTCCATCCTTTCTTGATTGGGCGACCAATTATCTTTCGTCGCCACGACCCCGTCAAGCGTGTCCGGCGCACGGAGGGCTTCGGGGATGCCGCGCTAGCGGGACGCGCCGCGGCGGCGCTCCGCCGCGCGCTCGGCTTCCCGCCGCTCGAGGTCGACCGAGGAGTGGTCGGCGAAGGTCATCGCGGCGGCGATGGCCGGATGGCGCCCGGCGATGAGGCGGTGCATCGCCTGGCAGATCCGGCGGTACGACGGATGCCCCTGCGGGGTCGTCCTGAGCTCGATCACGTGCATCGCCTCGCGGGCGTTCATGTCCATGTAGAAGCGGACGCGATAGGCCATGCAGACCGCGTACGAGGCGACCTCGGGCAAGCCGGCGGCCTCGATCGCGTCGTGAAGCTCCGCCGACTCGGCGAGCACGCGCCGCCAATCGTCCGTCGCGCCCGACTCCGCGATCGCCGTGGGCACGACGGCGCCGTGCCGAGGCGTCAGCCGCTGCCACTCGAGCGTGAGCAGCCGGTGGCGCTGCAGGTCGCGAAACGCGCCGTAGTCGCCCAGCACGTCGAAGCGATAGGACGTGCGCTCGAACGCGCGACCGGGCCGGTGGCGTCGGTTCAGGCGCTTGCCGACGTACGCCGCCAGCACCGCGCTCCGTTCCTCCGCCGTCGTCCGCCGGGCGTTCTCCAGCAGCTCCGCGTCGGAGCGGCTCGAGACGGCGTAGAGCGCGGCGGCGACCACCTTGACCTCGCCGTCAGGATCGAAATCGCTGAGCGTGACTTCCTCGGACGCGGACACGCACCCGTCGGGGTGCCCGCGCTCGCCGGGCCCGCGCGCCGGCTCGGGGGGCAGCAGCCGCCGCGCCGCGTCCCGTGTTTCCCGGCGGGTCTGCTCGAGGTACGTCGACCAGATGCCGCCGCGCTCGGGCACGTCGACTCGCTTGAGAAACGCGGGAATCACCTTCCGCAACTCGAGCAGCATCAGGTCCGCGCAGTCGCGCACCTCGCGCAGCGGATGCGCGCGCATGCGGAGCAAGAGCTGCTCGTACGCCTGGCCGGTGCCGTAGATCCCGACGTTCGACGTCGTGGCCGCGGGCAGCATCCCGCGCAGGGTGTCGAGAGCCTTGGCGCGGATCGTCATGCGGTACACGCTCTCGGACTCGGCGGGGTCGCGCGCGAACTTCGCCTCGAAGAACGCGCGCAGCTTCGGGAGCCAGGTACGGTAGACGTCGAAGCTTCGGTCGAGCGTCGCGACGTAGCGTTCACGCAGCGGGCCGGTCAGCTCTGCCGGCACGTGGTAGCGGTACCGGCCGTCGGGTCGGTCGTCGTACGGGATGTAGCGCGTCGACTGTTCGAGGTAGGCCATGAGACGGCCCCACTCGAGCACCTTGGTCAGGATGTTCGACGAGCCTTCGCACGCCAGGTGCACGCCGCCGAGCTGGGCGACGGAGTCGTCGCCGTACTCGACGAAGACGCGCTCGAAGAGCTGCTCCGCGCGCCGGGCGCCGGCGTCGCCGCCGGCTCCGCCGAGCCTCGCGGCCTCGAGACCGCCCGGACCGAGGAACTCGTCGAGGAACAGGCGGCGAAGCGACTTGGGGGAGCGAGAGTAACGGGCGAAGAGCGCGCCCTTCACCACCTCCGGCAGGTTCACGAGCGCGAACACCGGCCCGGCGAGGTTGGAAACATACGGAGCGAGCGCGGCCTGCTCCTCGCGGGTGAGCTCTTCGGCCATCCTGCGCGATCTTAGCACCGGGTGAGGTGCTCGCCGCAAAGCGTCTTGAAATGTCCCTCGGATAGGGACTAACATCCCCGCGTTACGGCCCCGGATGTGCCGTGCCCTTCACCGTCGAAAGGAGTACGTCGCATGACGCGCAAGTCCCTGTTCGTGGTCATCGTGATGCTCGCCGCCCTGATCGCGTCGGTACCGGCCGCGCTGGCCCAGTCCGACTGCAAGACGATCGTCCCGCCCTCCCCGTGGGGCCCGAACGACCAGACCGGCGCCACCAACCGGGTGACCCCGGCCGTCACCAAGGCCGCCGCGGCGGAGATCCAGGAGGGCAAAGTCGTTGTCATGTCCTACCCGCTGGGCGACGGGATCCCGCTCTTCGGCACGCGGTTCACGAAGACGATCCTGACCGCCACCACGCTCGCGCCCGGCGCGGCCCTCGGCGAGAACCAGCTGACGTACATGGAGGACACCTGGCTGAGCCAGAGCCACGTGGGGACGCATCTCGACGGCATGGGCCACATCGGCCGCAAGGACTGCTACTACAATCAGACCCCGATGGGGAAGTTCATCACCCAGAACAACATGACCAAGCTTGGCCTCGAGCACCTGAAGTCGTTCGCGACCCGCGGTGTCCTGGTCGACATGGTCAAGGTGTATCAGGCGGCCGGAAAGTTCAAAGGCAACGCGGCGTGTAAGAAGCCGTGCCTCGAGAAGGGCACCGTCATCACGAAGGCTGACATCGAAGCCGGCCTCAAGATGTACAACGTGACCCTGCGCGAGGGAGACATCCTCATTGTCCACACGGGCTGGGGAAATCTCTTCGAGCAATACCCGGCGCAGAACGCGGTCTACAACTCGGGCGAGCCCGGCATCGGCAAGGAAGCCGCCAAGTGGCTCGTGACGCAGAAGATCGTCGGGGTCGGCTCCGACTCCTGGGGCGTCGAGGTGATCCCCGGCGAGGATCCGAAGGAAGCGTTCATCGTCCACAACATCCTGTTGACGGACGCCGGGATCCACATCATGGAGAACGTGCGGACCGATCTCATGGCCGACGAGGCGGATCGGACCAAGCGGGCGACGTTCTTCTTCAGTATGACCGTGCCGAAAGGGGTCGGCATGACCGGTAACTTCGTCGCGATCGAGGGCATCCGCTAGGAATTTCCGCAGTGGCCAGCGCTGCAGGGACGCCGGCGCCCCCCGCGGGGCGCCGGCGCTGTTTTGCCTGGATCGCGCTCGCCGGCTTGCTCCTGCTGGCGTGGCTCGCCGGCGGCGGCGCGCTCGTCGCCGTGGCGCAGGAACGACGCTACACGGTGGCCTTCGCAAACCTCACCGAAGAGCCGGGAGCCACGCTCGAAGGAACCGGTTTCACGGGCCGAGAGGTTCGCGAGAGCTTCGCCCTGGCGGTGCGCCGGTACCCGATCGACCTCGTGTTCTACGACAACCATCGAGACGGTCAGAAAGCGCTCGCCAACGCCGAGGACGCCGTCCGGCGGAAGGTCGATCTCTACATCCAGTATCTCGACGACCCCGCGACGAACGTCAAGATCGGCCAGAGCCTCCGGGCCGCCGGCATCCGAGCCCTGGCGATCAACACGCCCGTGCCCGACGCGCCGCTCTACACGATGGACAATCGGGCGGCCGGGCGCATCGCCGGCGAGGCGCTGTCGGAGTACGGCGCGAAGAACTGGCGCGGCCTGACGACGATCGGCATCGTCGTCGGCAACCTCCGCGCTCAGGAGCATCGCATCCCCGAACGTGCTCAGGGCGCGAGCGAAGGCTTGAAGCGCCACCTGCCGGCCATCAAGATCACGGCCCTCGACACCCAGGGCAACCCGGCCCAGGTCGGGCCGCTCCTCGCCAAGTTGCTGGCGACCAATTCGGCCACGAAGGCGCTGGTCGCGGCGATGGACGACGCATCGGCGCTGGCGGCGAAGAGCGCGCTCGATTCGGCGGGACGGCTCGCCGACGGCGCCATCGTCGGACAGGGCGTGGATCGCTCGGTGCACGGCGGCATGAACGACCGCAAAGAGATCGACCCGAGCAACCGGGGCAGCATCGTCATCGGTTCGGTCGCGTTTTACCTCGACCGGTACGGCTACGAGGTCCTGCCGATCGCGATGCGGATGCTGCGCGGCGAGACGGTCCCCCCGCGCACGGTGACATCGCACCGCCTCATCTCGGCCGCGAACGTCTTCATCGAGTACCCGCCGTACGACATGAATTGAGGGCGGGCTAGCGCCCGGAGGCGGGATCGATCGCGAAGAGCCCTTCGGCGCCGGCGCCCACCGCGTCGGGCGTGGTGGCGAAGGTGATGGCGCCCGCGCCGCTCGCCGCGGCGAACGGATAGAGCCCGAAGGACACGAGCGTGCCGCCACCCGGGAGCGCGTCGCCGACCCCCGCCGCTCGCGAGAGCGCGCCGCGATTCGCCACGAACACCGCGACCGGCGACGCGCCACCGTCGACCGAGGCGGCGAACACGACCGCGCCCGCCGCGCTCAGCGAGGGCCAGAGGCCGAAGTGCGAGAAGACGCCGCCGCCCGGGGCCGCCTCACCGAGCCCGGCGATCCGGCGCACTCGATCGTCGATGACGTAGATCGCCCCGGGGATCGGGGCGGCCTTGAGGATCGCGTTGAAAGCGATCACGCCCGCGTCGTTCACGGCGACCCGCTCGGAGAACTTCGCGAAGATCCCGCCGTCCGGAGTGTCCTCGCCAGCGCCGACGAGCATGCGGATCGCGCCGGCCTTCGAGACGAAGAGGCCGCCCGGGACCGCGCGGCCCTCCACGACGGCGCCGAAGACGACCAGCCCCTTCCCGTTCAGCGAGGGCGGGCCGAAGCCGGCGAACGTACCGCCCGCGGGCGCCGGATCGCCCTGAGCGACGACCTTCCGGCTCTTGCCCCCGGAATGGAGATAGATCGCCTCGAGGCTCTCGCGCCCGCGACGGACTGTCGCGAGGAACGCGACGTCGCCCCGGTCGTTGATCGCGGGCGTGTCCAGGCTCGCGAACGTCCCGGACGGAATGTCGGGCGCGGAGCTTCCAGCGAGCGCGACCGTCCTCGTGCCGCGCGGCGAGGCGACGAAGATGCCCTCGACCGCCTTGGCGCCGGCGATCGCGGCGGCGAACGCGAGCTCGCCGCCGTCGTTGAGCGCCGGCACGGGATGGCGGCCGAATCCCGAGAACACGCCGCCGCCGGGCGCCGGGTCGCCATCCGCGGCGAGCTTGCTGAATCGCGTTCCCGTCGAGAGAAAGAACCCTTCGCTGGCCCGTCCCCGGACAACCGTGGCGAAGAAAGCGACCTGGCCCTTGCCGTTGATCGGCGCGACGATCGGCAGCGACTCGACGCTGAATCGGTCGAACGTCCCGCCGCCCGGCACGGCCTGTCCGGTGACGACCACGCGTCGGACGGCCGACGGATCCGCGCCGCGAGACTCGGCGAGCGAGAGCACCGTGGAGAGCGTGAGGGCTACCGCGAGGCAGGCTCGACGCATGTCGTGAGACTATAGCGGCGCGATGGAGCCGGAGCAATGACGGGCCGCGGGCGCGCGCGTCGGATCGCGCCGTTCACGCTCGGCGCGCTCCTGGCGCTCGGCCTGACGAGCGCGAACGGAATTCCCGCGCAGCAGGCCCGGTCGGAGTTCACCGGATCCTGTTACTGCCGAGCGGCCGGCGAGCTCCACTGCGTGTCGGATCAGACGGAGGACCAGTGCAAGCATCGCTGCGCCCAAGAGCTCTGCGACGATTGGTTCTGGCTCGAGCGACGTCCGTGCTGGAACTGGGGCTACGGCGGTTAGCCCGCGGGCCGGCAGCCCGGCGCCTGGCTCTGGCGCTGCTCGGCGCCCTTGCCCTGGCCGCGACCGGCGCCCTGTCCGTGCTGCACGGCGCCGAGCCGAAGCCACGCGTGGTCGCCACGCTGCCGGATCTCTTCGTGCTGACGCGAGCCGTCGCGGGCGAGCTGGCGACCGTCGATCTCATCGCGCGCTTCGGCCAGAACCCTCACGACATGGAAGTACGCCCGAGCCAGATCTTGATGGTGCGTCGCGCCGACCTCCTGATCCGCAACGGTCTCGAGGAGGACGCGTGGATCGACGTGATGGTGCACCGGGCGTCGAACCCACGAATGCTCCGCGGCTCGCCGAATGTCGTCGAGGCGTTCCAGGGCATCGCGGTGCTCAAGGTCCTGGCCGGCCGGGTCGACCGGTCGATGGGCGACGTGCACCCGCTCGGGAGCCCGCACTACACGCTCGATCCGGACAACGTCGTGATCGTTACCGCGAACATCGCGGCCGGACTGACCCGCGTGGCGCCGGAGCAGGCCCGCGCGTTCGAGGCCAACCGCCAGGCGTTCCTCGAGAAAGTCGCCGATGCCGATCGGCGCTGGAAATCGGCGCTGGCGCCCTTTCGCGGCGCCGGCATCGTGAGCTACCACGACAGCTGGCCGTACTTCTACCGGGCGTTCGGGCTCGTGGAAGTGGGCGTCATCGAGGATCGTCCCGGCATTCCTCCGTCGCCGCAGCACCTGACGAACCTGATCCGGACCATGCGCGAGCAGAAGGTCCGGGTCATCCTCCACGAGAGCTGGTACTCCACCGACGTGACGAGCCGCCTCGCGAAGGAGACCAGCGCGAAGATGGTCGTGGTCTCGCAATCACCGGGCGCGCTCAAGGGGACCGATGACTACGTCGCGCACCTCGATCACCTCGTCGGCGCCCTCGCGGCCGCGCTCAAGTAAGGCCCGCCGTCAGCCCTTCCGCATGTACGCTGGGACTTCCGGCGTGAGGAAGTCCTCGCGGGGCGGCGCGAAGATGTCGATCACTTCCGTGTCCTCGCGAAACCACGCCTCGTGCTCGACGCCGCCCGGGATCACGGCCAGGTCGCCCGGGCCGCACATCCTCTGATCGGTTCCGAGACGGAATCCCATCTTCCCCTTGAGCACCCAGAAGATCTGCTCGTGCGGATGCTGGTGAGCCGCCGCGTGCGCACCCGCCTTCATCGACCACCAGACGACCATTTCTTTGTCGCCGACGAGGATCCGGCGCGAGATCTTGTCGGTGACTTTCTCCTCCGGGAGATTCTTGAGCGCGTGGTAGCCCTTCATGCCGGGCATCGAAGCCTCCTCCAATACAGGAATGCCTGACGGTTTAGCTGCCGCGCGGTGGTCTGTCAAGTGACTCGGCTCCAGAACCCATGCTAGGCTCTCGCCCCATGGCGCGACTGAAGATCGGCTTCATCCCCATCGAGGGCGGCACCTACTACAAGGAAGCGGTCGAAGAGGTGACGCGGGCCGAAGAGCTCGGCTTCGATTCGGTGTGGATGGAAGAGCACCACTCGGTGACGAACCACTACTGGCCTTCGCCGCTGACCGTGCTCGCCGGGTTCGCAACGCGTACCTCGCGCATGATGCTCGGCACCGACATTGTCGTCGCGGCCTTCCATCACCCGGTGCGGCTCGCCGAGGACGTCGCGATGCTCGATGTCATGTCCGGAGGGCGCATCACGCTCGGCATCGCGATCGGCTACAAGCCCGACGAGTTCGCGCTCTACGGCGTCGACCTCGAGAAGCGCGGCGCGAGGTTCGAGGAGCAGCTGGCGATCATCAAGGGGCTCTGGACCCAGGAACGTCTGAGCTTCAAGGGCGCTTACTACACGGTGGATGGACGGCTCGAGCCCAAGCCGGTGACCCGACCGCACCCACCGGTCTGGATCGGCGGCTGGGGGGACATCACCCTCAAGCGGGCCGCGACCCTGGCCGACAACTGGATCCCCGGGCCGACCGCGGATCTCAAGCGCCTGCTCGCCGGCAAGAAGCGGTTTCTCGACAACCGCCGGGCCGCGGGTCGGAGCCAGGCGATCACCGAATGGCCGCTGACGCGCGATCTGATCATCGCCGACACCGACCGGAAGGCGCGGGAGCTCGCCGAAGAGCACATCATGATCGCGTACCGCAAGGAGTATGCCGGCGGGTGGCGTCACCCGTTCATCGACGCGTCGATCGCGACCGACCTGGACAGGCTCATGGCCGACCGATTCATCATCGGCGGGCCCGAACAGTGCGTCGCGCAGGTCCGCCGCTTCACTGAAGAGTACGGAATGACCCATCTGATCTGCCGAACCTTCTTCCCGGGCATGCCGCACGCCCACATCATGCGCGAGCTCGAGCTGATCGCGCGGGAGGTTGCACCCGCATTTAAGTAGGCATGGGTCATAACTATGTGATAAACTAGGGGCTTACCAGGTCATTCCTGGGGGAAAGGAGTGGCACAGCCATTTCCCAAGGTGCCTATCGACTCGACCGTTCCTATCAGTGGAACTACTCGCACGCTCCTGCGCTCCCGCGGGTGCGTCGTCTGCCTCCCGGTCCCGGCGGAATGCTGCTCGGTCGTCCTCTCAACTCGAGCCTCGGTATCGCCGCCGGTCCGCTGCTCAACTCGAAGTGGGTGGAGGCCTACGCGCGGCTCGGATTCGACGTTCTGACCTACGCGACCGTTCGATCCACCTTCCAGGCGGCTTACCCTCTGCCCAATATTCGTCATGTGGATAACCGCGAGCAGGCAGCGGTCGTCTCCCGCGGGACGAACAATGGCAACGGCACGACGATCGCGGTCTCGCTGGGCGAGCCGTCGATGGAACCGGACGTGTGGCGCAAGGACCTGCGCCGAGCCAAGGAGCGTCTCGGTCGCGGTCAGGTCTTGATCGTGAGCGTGATCGGCACGCCCCAGCCCGGTGGCGAGGCCGAAGCGCTCATCGCGGACTACGCCCAGTGCGCCGGCTGGGCGGCGGAGGCCGGCGCCGATGCGATCGAAGTCCACCTGGCGACGCCCGACCCGTTCATCGAGCAGCCGCAGATGATCTACGAGAACGTCCCGCTCGCCGCCCGGATCCTCCACCGCGCGCGGACGACGGTCGGCGTGCCGGTCCTGGCGAGACTCGGAGCGTTCAAGACGCCGCGCCTCCTCCACGAGACGGCGACTCGTCTCGCGCCCTGGGCGCACGGTTTCGTGCTCGTTCACGCCATCAACCGGAAAGTCTTCGACGACAGGGGCTCGCCCGCGTTCGAGGGCGCCGGCCGCGAGCGGGCCGACGTCGTGGGCGCCCAGACCTTCACCGTTGCATCCCGGCAAGTCGCCGAGATGCTCGCGTGGCGCAAGGCCGGAGCCTGGGATCGGGCCATTCTCGCAGTGGGCGGCATCTCGACGGTGGAGCGAGCCCGTGACGTCCTGCGCGAGGGTGCCGACGCGGCGCTCGTCGCGACGGCCGCGCTCTTTGATCCCCTGTTCGCGGCTCGCTTCCGGCAGATTCGCACCGCCGAAGTCGCCTGACGCCCGACGCCGCGCCCGCCCGGGCCTCCCGGGGGGCGGCGCGGCCATGAGCGGCCCGGCCCGTGTGCTACGCTACGATCCGTGCGCTGGCTGGTCGTCCTCCCCTTTGAACGGCCCGGGCTCATGGGGATGGACTTCGCCGACGAGCTGCGCGAGCTCGGCCACGACGTTCGCACGTTCGAGTACCGCAAGGACAATCCGCTCTACAAGAACCGCGGCACGAAGACCGCGTACCAGGCCTTCTTGCTACGATCGCTCGAGCGCGCGTGCCTGACCTGGCAGCCGAATCTCGTCCTGGTCATCAAGGGCGGGCCCATCACCGCCTCGCTGATCGCGCGCGTGAAGCGGAAGGTCGATACGCTCTTCCTCAACTTCTTTCCCGACAACCCGCTCTGGATGATGCCGTTCGAGGCGATCGAGGCCTACGACCTCTTCTTCACGAAGGAGCGCTACGCGATGCGTAGCCTCGAGCAGGTCGGCCTTCGGAACCTCGCCTACCTGCCGATGTACTGTGTGCCGTCCGCGCACCATCCGGTGACGCCCACGCCGGACGAGGCCAAGCGCTACGGCGCGCAGATCTCGTTCGTCGGCAACCGCTATCCGTATCGCGAGCGCTTCGTCCGGGCGTTGCGCGACTATCCGTTGAAGCTCTGGGGCAGCGGCTGGACGGCCGCCGAGGACCCGCTGGTCCGCGCGATCGCGGGACCGCCGGTGTTCGGCCACGAGAAGCTTCTCGTGTACGCGGCCTCGACGTTGTCGCTGAACCACCATCATCCGATGAACGACATCGTCGGTGTGAACACCCGGACCTTCGAGCTGGCCGCTGCCGGGGCGTGCCAGGTGGTGGACCTCAAGGACGACCTGCTCGATCTCTTCAAGCCGGGCGAGGAGATCGTCGGCTATCACGACCTCGGCGAGCTCCGTCGCCAGCTCGACGTGCATCTCGAGCATCCGGACGAGGCGCGCGCGATCGGTGAGAACGCGCGCCGCCGTGCCCTCGCCGAGCACACCCTGCGCCACCGGATCGAGTCGATGCTCGCCATGGTGGAAGAGCGGTTCGGGAAGCGAACGTGACCGACTCGCTGGCCGAGAACCTGACCTGCATCGATTGCGGAGCCGTTTACCCGCTCACCTACCGGCTCGAGTGCGACGCGTGTCGCGGCCTCCTCGAGCTCCGCTACGACATCGCGAGGCTGCGCGCGGCCGGCCCCGGGATCCTCGCGGGCTCGGGCCTCTGGCGCTACGCGCCCGTGCTGCCGATTCCAGACCCGGCCCACCGGGTGACGCTGGGTGAAGGCGGTACGCCGCTGCTCGATTGCCCGCGGCTCGCCCGTGAGCTCGGCGTACGCCGGCTGTTCTTGAAATACGACGGGACGAACCCGACCGGCACCGTCAAGGATCGCTCGTCGGCGACGGCGGTCGCCGCCGCGCTGCGCTTCGGCTATCGCGCGACGTCGGTCGTCAGCTCCGGAAACGCGGGCTCGTCGATCGCCGCCTACTCGTCGCGCGCCGGGCTCCGCTCGCTGATCTTCGCCTACGAGCGGACCTCGGCGCCGAAGCTCCTGCACATGGCCGCGACGACGGCGAACCTCATCATCTACAAGGGTGTCTACGACGACCTCATCACCATCTGGGACCGGCTCGTCGGGGAGCACCTGTTCTTCGATTGCGGCGCCTCGCGTAACGCCTACAAGCAAGAGGGCAAGAAGACGCTCGCCTACGAGATCGCCGAGCAGACGGGCTGGGCGGTGCCGGACGTCGTGGTCGCGCCGGTCGCCGTCGGCGAGACGTTCATCGCGACCGCTCGCGGCTTTCGCGAGATGCGCGAGGCCGGCTGGATCGCCCGCGCGCCGCTGATGGTCGCCGCGCAGGCCACGCGGGCGAACGCCGTGTCCCGCGCCTTTCGCGACGGCACGGCGATCGCGCCGCTGAAGATCGGCTACACCGTGGCGGAGGGCCTGGCGGCGGGCGATCCCGGCAAGAAGGGCGAGTGGGTTCTGCGGCTCCTCCGCGACGGCAAGGGGCTGGCCGGCGATGCCGAGGACGACGAGATCCTCGAGACGCAGCGGCGGCTGGCCAGAGTCGAAGGCGTCTGGGCAGGGCCCACCGGCGTCGCCACCCTGGCGGTGCTCGCGCGCCTCCTGGCGCAGAAGCAGCTGGATCGAGAGCAGACGATCTGCGCGATCATCAGCGAGACGGGGCTCAAGACCGAGGGCGAGCCGCCGAGCCGTACCGGGGTCGCGTTCGACTTCGACTCGCTCAGACGTCTCGTCGCCGAGCGCCTCGCCTAGGTGCCGCTGCCGCGGCGCTTCTACCTGCGGCCGGCGCGCGCGGTCGCGCGCGACCTGCTCGGGTGCCTCGTCGTGTCACGACGGGGCCGATCGCTCACGGCGGGCCGCATCGTCGAGACCGAGGCGTATCTCGGTCCCGAGGACGCCGCCTCGCACGCCGCCTTCAGGCCCGGCAGCCACGCGCTCTTCTACGGTAAGGGCGGCTTCGCCTACGTCTATCTGAACTACGGGATCCACCACTGCCTGAACGCCATCGCCGGCGCCGCGGGACGACCGGGCTGCGTGCTGATCCGGGCGCTGGAGCCGGTCGCGGGACTCGCGACGATGGCGCGCCGGCGTGGCGTCGGCGCCGACTCGACTCGACTCGCCAGCGGCCCCGGCAACCTCACTCGAGCGCTCGGCATCACCCTGCGAGACAACGGCGCCGACCTCACCGGCGGCCTCTTCACGATCGAGCCCCCCGACCGTCCCCGCGACTTCCGCATCGCCTCCGGCCCCCGCATCGGTATCACCCGCGCCACCGACCTCCGCCTCCGCTTCCATATCCACGACAACCCCTTCGTCTCCCGCCAAGCCAAAAACTCGAGCTAGGCCATAGACGGGCAGACGGCGAAGCTCGACCGCGCCGCCGGATTTCGCGGCCACGCAGCGGACCGAGCAGCGCAGACGCCGCCCCCGGCGGGGGCGGCGCCTCACGCGCGCGCGTGAACACGGATGAAACGGGGGTGAGCAGCAGCTAGAGCGGATAAGGAACGAGCTCGCGCGCGATCTCCACCTCGCCCGAGAACCGCTCACGAGCTTCAGCAGCCAGCGCTTCCACGTCCTCGTGATACTCCGCGCCGATGTGCGTGAGGATGAGGCGGCGAACGCCCGACCGCGCGGCGACGTCGCCCGCCTCCGCCGCGGTCGAGTGCGCGTGCCCGCCGGCACGGCTCCGGTGACGCTCGGAGTAGGTCGCGTCGTGAACGAGCGTGTCGGCTCCGCGGGCGAGCGCGACCACGGCGTCGCAGGGTCGCGTGTCGGACGAGTAGACGACGCTTCGGGCCCTCGCCGCGTCGATTCGCACCGCAAAGTTCGGCATCGCGCCGTGCTCGTTCGGCGAGGTCCTGATCGTGAGCGGCCCCAGATCGAAGGCGTAGGCGCCCTCCGTGAGATCGACGGCGCGCACGGTGACCTTGAACATGCCCGGGCGCTCGAGGGTGTTGAAGAGGCTGAGGAGGCTGCGTAACGGCTCGACGTGCTCCGGCCGGCAATAGATGGTCAGCGGCGCCTGGCGCCC
>Ga0137409_10003027_pt1 | contig 17843 bp, 16 predicted proteins | sample CZODoug1_16funga_FD_122059 | JGI IMG/M metagenome (GOLD analysis project Ga0137409, IMG submission 122059) | Vadose zone soil fungal communities from Angelo Coast Range Reserve, California, USA - CZODoug1_16fungal (Hybrid Assembly) | ecosystem: Environmental > Terrestrial > Soil > Vadose zone... | reverse complement strand
GTTGCATGCCGTCGACGATTGGCTCGGAGCCACTAAACGTGTGCCACTTACCGGCCTTGATGTACGGCGCTGCGATGTCTTGTGCACTCTGGAAGAACGGTTGCGCATCCTTCGGCGCCTTGGCAGCGATTTCCGGCGACAACCAAAAGTCGCTGTCGGGCTTCGCGACGTAAACATCGGCATTTGGAAAGACGCGCTTTCCGCCCTGAGTGGTTAGGCCGCCGATGTGATCGGAGTGGAGGTGCGTGACCAAAACGATGTCGACTTCTTCCGGCGTGTAGCCTGCACTGCTGAGGCTGCTCGCCAAGCGCCCAAATGCTTCCCCACCCCACCAAGTGCCTGCACCCGCATCGACGAGGATTAGTTGCTTGCCGGTGTTGACCAGGAAGCCCGTATCAGCAACATCCAGCATGTGCGGATCTTCGTGTAGTGCGTCTACAACACCGTCCATCGTCGCTTTGGTTCCGTTCAGCCAGTGCGGATCGAAAACGCCGGTACCATCGTATAGGGCCGTCACCTCGAGGTCGCCAACTTGGAGTCGGTAGAAGCCCGGCGCCTGATCATGATGCGGCGGGGCGGCAGCCAGAGCCGCGTTCGGACCGCCGGCAAAGCTGGCCAGCGCTGCCAGGAGAGCGGCGGCGAAGCGCATCGAATTTCTCTTAAGCACGTTTCTACTCCTAACAACTGGTGAACTCATGGCACCATCTCCCTTGATGTGGACCCCGTGCAGCCAGGCATGGGTAAAACTTCAGCCTAAGCCGCTCCGGATTAGCTCAGATCGCATTGTTATATTGCGTTAATTTGTTTTGTTCTCCTGCTTTATTGTTCTTTTTATTTGCACAATTTAAATCAAAAAAAGTCAATGCGTCTTTTCTCGGATCTGACTAACGAGATCTGCCACGGTTATTTTCGCGAGTGATCCCTCGAAGCTGTCCTGAGCTTGAGAAAGAACCCCCAACATGCATTCCTTTAGGTTGCGACTGACCGGACACCTCTTTTCCACGGGATAGGAGTGAATCGCAAACGCCGGTGGCGCCGCACTGGCACGGTATATATCTAACAGCGTGATCCGTTTGGGCGCACGTGCAAGTACGCTCGCTCCTCTTTTTCCGCGTGTCGTGACGACCAACCCTGCTTTCGAGAGTTTGGAGAGCGACTTCCGGACGAAGGTGGGATCGGCGTTCACACTCTCGGCCAGAGTCGCCGAGGAGATTTCCTCGCCATGGCGGAACCCGAGCGCAGCCATGATGTGCGCGGCGACGGCAAATTGGACGCTCTTCACTGACATAAGGTGTCTCGCGTTTATATGTGATGTTCAGCAGCACAATTCGGTTGCAATCTTTTATCGCAAAGAGCATCTCACCTGATTCCGTGTCAACAACGCGCGCCGCTTCGCAACTTCTGGCGGGCCCGCCGACAGCGCCCAGGCGATCTTGGCTTTGGTCGTCTCGCAGGCGTCCGGCGCCGAACTGTGATTAGGCACCCGCGCACGAGTTGCGTCTCGCGTTTCGCCCACAAGTAACACGCTTGCCGAAAGTGCAAGTAAGCCAAGACTCCGTTTCGCGAAACTCATCACCCTCCTCGAAGTAAGAGACCGATCCCCCTCTTGTCCTCTCATCAAAGGCTGCTAGATTGTTAGGACGACCCTCCCGAAGGGGCGGCCCTCGACAAGGTAACGCAGAGCATCCGCGGCTTCAGCCAGCGGGAACGTCTTTGCCACGATGGGCTTGACCGCACCAGATTGAAGCAATGGAAAAATAACGCTCCATGCGGTGCTCCATACCTCCGCGGTTTGTGAGAACAGGGAGAAGCTCTTCATGCTCGCGCGCTTCCAGATCAGATCCGTGACGTCGATGGTTGCCTTGCGGCCTGCGGAGTAGCCCAATGTAGTCAGACTTCCTCCAAGCGCGAGCGTGCCGAGAGCCTCGCTCAAGATTTCTCCGCCGATTGCGTCGATTACGATGTCGGCGCCATAACCCTCCGTGATTCGGCGAACGCCGTCGCTAAGCTTCTCCACAGAAAGGTCGATCACCTCGTCGAAGCCCAGAGACCGTGCTTGTTGCGCCTTCGCGTGATTCGTCGTCGTTGATATCGCGTGTTTTGCCCCTTGCGCCTTAGCCATCTGAGTGACTGCGTTTCCGACCGACCCTCCAATCGCGGGCGACAGGACCGTCTTGCCCTTCGCAAATCCTGCGAAGCTCAGCGTCATTTGGGCGGTGAGATAGGCAACGGGAACACCGGCAGCCGAAACATCGTCGATGTTGTCGGGAATCAAGCAAAGGTTCTCCTTTCGGACAGCAAGCCACTCACTGTAGGCTCCATTCTCTGAAACGCCATACGGCCCGGTAAACATCACGCGTGAACCGACAGGAAACGCCATTGCCCCTCCCTCCTCCACCACGCCCGCTCCCTCTCCTCCCAAGACCAGCGGCGCTTTCGCTCGCGGGTATCCCCCCGACAGAATGGTGTGCTCGAGTGGCGTGACCCCAGCTGCTGTAATCCTTACCAGTACTCGGCCATCCGAGGGTGCCGGCTTTGGAATGGCTACTAGCTTCAAATCCTTGTAACCGCTGAATCCTTCTGCTCTCATTGCACGCATGCTAGTTATCCCATCCTTCGCCAAGCGATGTGCGGTTCTTCACTCTGGTTAAATCACGGTTTGACGGCGCGCGCGGACAGCCAGAGCGCCCACGGATTGACCGATCGGGATAGAGCTCCAGCATTTTGTCGTAGAGCTCTCGCGCGGTCGTCGTCGTCCCGGCGATGCGGTCGAAATCGCGGATGTACTGCCGTGTCTCTTCAATGATTTTGGAGCTGTCGGCGTTGCCGGGCCGTTTATGTCCGGCGATCACAGCGCGAGGATTGAGCGACTCGATTGTATCCAGGGCGGCAATCCACTCACGGCGCCTCTGCGGATCGGACTCGGCGAGATACAGGTGGACACCGTTGTAGGCGGCGTCACCCGCTACGACCAAGCTAGTTGAAGGAACATGCAGACAGGTCGTGTTGCCGGTATCAGTATGTCCGAGCGGCACAACGACCAAATCGTGCCCCTCGAGGTCAATCACGTTTTCGGTCAGTTCTTCGGCAATCACAAAATGATCGGAAATCTGACCGGGAAAAAGCGGATTCCAGAACGACCCGAGGGACTGCGGCGACGCTTGCTGGCGCATAACCTTTACTACATCCGGCGTCGCAACAAGGCGGGCGCGGGGAAATGGCTCTAGAACTGTACTGGCGCCAAAGAAATGGTCGCCGTGGCCGTGCGTAGCGTAGATCGTCGTTAGATTCTTGCCGCTCGCCACGATCCAATCCACCAGCGCGCGTGCCTGGTCGACGGTGATGAAAGCGTCGACCAGGACGGCGTCCCGCTTGCCGGAGACGAGGGTTGACGATATCGGCGACCACATCAGCTGTTTCGTGCCTGGGGCCAGGTCGCTCGCGACGGTTGGAATGCCGGGTGTCACGAACACCTCTCACCTCAGCGCAGAGTCTCGAGTTCCAGCTTCAGTCATCTCTTTGTTCAGGTTGAATCTCCATAATTCGTTTGTTCGCTATTGCCCCGGACTTACAACCCGTTATGAAGGCCTTCGAAACCCTGCAGCAGACGTAGCTGCATTGAAATTAAGGTCATTGGAGGTCAGCGGCCCGCCGCTCTGCTGATGGTCATAGTGATATTCGTACACGACGCGCGATCCATTCCATCTCCGGAGGGCGCGCCAACTCACGGTGCACGACCTGCCGGATACACCGACCAGTTCGAGCGTCCATGCGGAATGCGTCTCGTTCGCAGCATCTCCCGGAATCGCTGTCTGTCGAATAGATATCACCAGGCCACCGATTTCGGCCATTACGTGAAGCGGAACCAAGAAGTTGGCGATAAATGAGCGCACTCTCGCTTTTCCACGAATCAGTTCTTCCCCCGTTTCGCTGCCTGCCTCGACATCGTCAGCATAAAATTCGTCGTAGATCTCAAGATACTCTTCGAAACCTTCGCTGATGTTTGCCTGGATGATGGCCGCGTTTAGGGTGCGTTCCCGAGTCTGGGAACTTGTGTACCGATCGCGATCAATGGAATCAGTGGAGACGATATAATGTTCATTGGTCATTGAAGTTCCTCGAAGTAAGAATCTGGATCGAAACGCATATTGCCGCTCTCTCGGCTTTGTATTCAGTGAGCCGCAGGCGACTTTCCGACCTGCTGTAAACGGCCGAACAAGCCCACTCAACCTTTCTGGGGAGTTTCGATGCAAGATGAGACCGTGCGGCTTCATTTATTCTGCGCTCAAGTGGTGCACAGAGACCAGTCGGTCGCACTGTTACAGGGGATAGTGCCACAACCTATTCATTTAGCGAGGATTTATGGTTCAATTGGAGGCGAATGGTGCCCCCGTGGCACGGCTAATCGGGTTTGACGCGAAGGAAATTGCGGATGGACACGCTGTCATCACCCTGGCGGCCGGGCGACAACACGCAAATCCCATGGGGACCCTCCATGGGGGAAGTCTTTGCGATATTGCAGACGCTGCGATGGGAATGGCGTTAGCAAGCACAATCGCGCCCGACAAATCCTTCGCAACGATCGAACTAAAAATCAATTTCTATCACCGCGTGTGCGAGGCTCGCCTGCTAGCTGAGGGCAGACTGGTGCAGCGTGGCAACACGATTGGCTACATAGAGTGTGAAATTATGGATGAAGGCGGGCGGGTAATTGCGAAGGCGTCCTCGACTTGCATGGCCCTGAGAGGTGAGCGCGCCAGGGGACGCTAACCTTCATCCCCATTGGTTACTTAGGCGGAAGTCGCACTTCTGCTTCGAGGTAGCTGTCGAGATGGGCTTGCACGTCGCGCAGCGCTTCCTCAGTTCGCTCAAGGCGGTAAAGCATGATTGCACCCTCGAGGCAAGAAATGATGAGAGTCGCGACCTTTTTTGCTTCAATCCTTGGGCGAATTTCCCGCGCCTTGATTCCTGCGCGGATCACTGAAATAACGTAGGTGCGCCAATCGCGCAAGGCGTTCCGCGCGCGCGCCCTCAAAACAGAATTTCCGTCATCAGTATCGATCGCCGTGTTGAGCAATGGACAGCCGCCGGGAATCGTACCTCGCCGCTCAACAAAATTCGCAACCAACTGCTTTAACCTGTCGACGGTATTCGAGATCCTATCCAGATCGTGAATCCGTGCGTCGAAAGTCTGTTGCCAGGCAAAGTCGAATGCCTCGGCCGCGAGCTGCTGTTTGCTGTCAAAGTGACGGTAGATTCCGCCTTTTTCGAGGCCGGTCGCCTCCATCAGATCGGACAGGGCCGCTCCGTCATAACCCCGCTGATTGAAGATGGGCGCCGCCTTGCGAATGATTTCCTGGCGCGTCTGTTCGCCTTTGCGCATATCCCCACCCCCGGCAACTCGATGTGCGACCGACTGGTCGCTAATTGCATTGTACCAGATATTGGATGAGACCAAGCGGTCTCTTGTTGCATCCAAGAAACCGGGCACCTCACGTGCTCTGTTGTAGCAGGAGGAGAAAATGAAAAACAGAGCCAATCCATTCGCGCTGGCCGCCGTGCTCGCGGCAGGAAAGGGCGCGAGACATTGAGGCGCCATGTCGAGTCCGCCTGGATGTCCGGGATACAGAATCTCCGGGCGAGGTGTAGCGCGAAGATTTGTTGTATCTAGAGACTGAGCGGTCTCATCCGATGCTTGTACCTCGTGCGTTCAGTTTACGATTGGAATGTAGGGAGCTTTAGATATGTGGATTGTTCGAGTCGCTCTGGATCGGCCGTATACGTTCATCGTCCTTGCCGTACTCATTTTGGTTCTGAGCCCGGTAATGATCTCGCGCACGCCCACCGATATTTTCCCGAACATCGACATACCGGTGATCGCGGTGGCATGGCAGTACACCGGTATGAACCCGGAGGAATTAGAAGGGCGGATCACGGGCCCGTACGAACGGATATTGACCTTGGCTGTCGACAACATTGAACACCTGGAATCGACCACGATAAATGGTCAAGCCATTATCAAGATTTACCTCCAACATGGCGCGAGTCTGGACACCGCGAATGCCCAGGTGACGGGCGTATCACAAACCATCCTGCGGTTCCTGCCGCCCGGGACCCTGCCTCCGATAATCATCAACTTCAGCGCCTCGAGCGTACCTATTCTGCAGCTGGGCCTTTCCGGAAATGGGCTGTCGGAGCAGCAGTTGAACGACCTCGGACAGAATTTCCTGAGGCCCCAACTGGTGACAGTTCCTGGGGCCGTAGTTCCTTTCCTTTATGGCGGGAAGCAGCGCCAAGTGATGATCGATTTGAATCCCGGCTTGTTGCAATCGAAAGGGCTTGCTCCGCAAGACGTTCTCACTGCAGTCCAACAGCAAAATCTGATTTTGCCGTCCGGGACGGCAAAAATGGGTCCATTCGAATACGACGTTCGGCTGAACGCCAGCATGAGGACCGTCCCCGAGCTAAACGACCTCCCGGTCAAGGTTGTTGGGAATTCCACGATCTATCTTCGCGACGTAGCGAACGTGCGCGACGCCTTTGCGCCGCAGACCAACATCGTGCGCCAGGATGGCCATCGCGGCGCTCTGGTGTCCGTGCTCAAGGCCGGCAACGGTTCGACAATCGACGTCGTAAGAGGCATTCGCGGCCTTCTTCCGCGTGTCGCGCAGACCCTGCCGCCGGAACTCAAGATTGTGCCTCTGGCCGATCAGTCCATCTTCGTCCGAGGTTCCATCAACGGTGTGCTCCGCGAGGCCGTCATCGCCGCGTGCCTCACGGGTTTGATGATTCTGCTCTTCCTGGGAAATTGGCGGAGCACGTTAATCATAGCGATTTCCATTCCGCTATCCGTCCTGACTTCCGTCATGATCCTCGGCTTTCTCGGAGAAACGCTCAACATCATGACGCTCGGCGGTTTGGCTCTCGCCGTCGGAATCCTTGTGGACGACGCAACGGTTACGATCGAAAACATCGAGCGGTATTTCGAAGAAGGGCATGCCCAGCGCGATGCCATTCTGGAAGGCGCTGCGCAAATCGCTGTTCCCGCCCTGGTGTCAACGCTCTGCATCTGCATCGTATTCTTGCCGATGTTTCTGCTGAGCGGTGTCGCTCGCTACCTCTTTGTTCCTCTCGCCGAAGCCGTAGTGTTCGCGATGCTCGCGTCGTACATCCTTTCCCGGACGCTCGTTCCCACGCTGGCGATGTATCTGCTGAAAGCAAAGCAGGGCGACGCAGCCAGTTCACGGAATCCTCTTGTGGGGTTTCAACGAGCGTTCGAGCGCGGATTCGAGCGGCTTCGGAATGCCTACCACGCTCTGCTCACAGTGCTTGTCCACCGGCGGGCCCTTTTCATCCCCACCTTTCTTATGACCTGCGCTGCGGCATTCCTCCTCGTGCCGTGGCTGGGTCAGGATTTCTTTCCGAACACCGACAACGGTCAATTCATCCTCCATCTCCGCGCCAAGAGCGGCACGCGAATCGAGGAGACCGCGAAGCTGTGCGATCTCGTCGAGGGCTCCATACGCCGTGAGATCCCCGAGCGCGAAGTGGATAACATCCTGGACAACATCGGACTGCCTTACAGCACGATCAATTTAATGCACAGCACATCGGGCCTCATTGGGGCGGGCGACGCCGATATTCTGGTATCCCTCAAAGAAGAGCATCGCGCCACTGCAGATTATGTGCAGCGCCTGCGGGAGACACTGCCACGTGAATACCCGGGGACGACGTTCTACTTCCTACCCTCGGACATCGTCACTCAAGTGCTGAACTTTGGTTTGCCGGCGCCCATCGATATCCAAGTTGAGGGAACCGACGTCGAGGGCAATCGCGAAGTCGCAGCCCGGATGCTGCACGAAATCGAGCGGGTTCCGGGCATCGCGGATGCGCGCATACAACAAGCGTTTGATTACCCGGAATTCGATGTGACGGTGGACCGTACCAAGGCTGCCCAGGGCGGCTATACCCAGCGCGATGTTGCCAACAGCATGTTGAACTCACTCAGCGGCAGCTTCCAGATCACGCCGATGTTCTTCCTGAATTTCAAGAACGGCGTCAACTACAACCTGGTCACCCAGACTCCGCAATATTCGATTCAATCCCTGGAAGACCTTCAGAACACTCCACTCAATGCGGCAACCGCCGCGCGTCCCGAAATTCTTGCGGATGTCGCTTCCATTAAACGGGCGAACGAAATGGAAGTTGTGAACCACTATAACATTCGGCGCGTGGTCGATATTTATGCCGCCGTCCAGGGCCGCGATTTGGGAGCGGTTGGCCGCGAGGTCACGCGCATAGTGGATGCCGATCGAAAATCCTTGCCGCGCGGCAGCTTCGTGACTGTTCGGGGTCAGCTGCAAACCATGCGCAGCTCGTACGTCGGGCTGCTGGGCGGACTCGTCTTCTCCGTCGTTCTCGTCTACCTCCTGATCGTGGTGAACTTCCAATCGTGGTTGGATCCCTTCATCATCATCACGGCGCTTCCTGGCGCGCTTGCCGGCATCGTCGGTTTCCTATTTGTCACACACACAACGCTCAGCGTCCCGGCCTTGATGGGCGCCATTATGTGCATGGGCGTGGGAACGGCGAACAGCATTCTGGTTGTGTCTTTTGCGAAAGAACGGCTCCTGCACCACGGAGATCCGATCGAAGCGGCCATCGAAGCAGGCTTCACCCGGTTTCGTCCCGTACTCATGACCGCGCTAGCCATGATCATCGGCATGATTCCCATGGCCCTCGGGCTGGGCGAGGGCGGCGAGCAGAATGCGCCCCTCGGGCGCGCCGTCATTGGCGGCCTTTTGTGCGCTACTGTGGCCACACTGATCTTCGTCCCGGCGGTCTTCAGCTTGTTACACGGACGACGTGATCCTGCGGCTGCCCAAGCAGAGTCCATGGGTGAGCCTGAACTAATTCAATCATGAGTTAAGAGGAAACAATGGCATCGAGCGAGGAAAATGTGATGACCACCCCCGAACCAGAAACGATCGAAGTGCCAACTATGCAACCGAGTTCAGATGGATTTCGCCCCCGCCACCGTGCACGGCGCCGAACCTCAATCCTTGTCGCGGCAGCCGCGCTTGCTGCTCTCGGTCTGATGATTTACTCCGGCATTCATTCGCGAGCAGCAGCCGAATCGCGGCTGAAACAACGAACGGAAGAAGCCGCCATTCCTACCGTTGCCGTGGTCTTCCCGCGAGAAGGCGCCCCCACACAGGAACTTGTTCTGCCCGGCAATACGCAGGCATTCAGCGATGCACCGATCTATGCGCGAACCAGTGGCTATCTCAAGCGCTGGTATTTCGACATTGGCGCGCATGTCCAGAAAGGCCAGTTGCTCGCGGAGATCGAAACCCCCGAAGTCGACCGACAGCTCGAACAGGCTCGAGCGGATCTTGATACCGCGCAAGCTAACCTGAACATTGCCAAGATCACCGCGACCCGCTGGCAGGATCTGGTCAGCAATGGCTCCGTTTCCCAACAGGAAACCGACCAGGCGGTCAGCAATCTCAGCGCGGTGAAATCCGCGGCCGAATCCAGCGCCGCCAACGTGCGGCGTCTCGAACAGCTGCAATCGTTCGAAAAAATCTATGCTCCCTTTGACGGGATCGTCACCGCCCGTAGTACGGACATCGGAGCTCTCATCGATGCAGGGGCCAGCACACAACCGAGGGAACTCTTTCACATCGCCGCCATTCAAAAGCTCCGGCTGTATGTCTCGGTTCCCGAGGTGTACTCCCGTGCCGCACGCTCCGGTGCGCCAGCCACCTTGACCCTCGATGAATTCCCGGGTCAAACTTTTCATGGCACTCTGGTTCGCAACGCCAACTCCATTGATATCGCTTCGCGTACGCTGCTTGTCGAAGTCGATGTCGACAATCCAACCGGCCAACTCCTGCCAGGCGCTTACGTCTTTGTTCATCTCAAGCTGCCTGACGAGACTCGCTCGGTAACCATTCCATCGAATACGTTGATCTTCCGAAAAGAGGGCCTGCAGGTCGGACTGGTTCGCAACGGCAAAGCTGAGTTGGTTCCGGTCAAGATCAGCCGCGACTCCGGCAGTAGCGTAGAAATTGTTTCAGGCCTGCAACCAACGGACGCAGTTATCGTCGACCCATCGGACTCTCTGGTCGCCGGCATGCCCGTGCGCCTGAGCAGCAAACCAACAGGCGGAATCGGGCGATGAGATATTTCTTTGCTGTCGTGCGTTTCATCGTCAGTGGCATCCTTGCGCTGCTTCTCGGCCTGCTGCTTGCGGGTTGCACTGTGGGCCCCAAATACATCAAGCCCACCGTCCCCATGACAGCCACGTATAAGGAAGAAGCACCAAGTTCATTCAAGGAGTCAGACCAGTGGCAGCCCGCACGGCCGGGCGACCAGATAAGCCGCGGAAAGTGGTGGGAGATTTTCGGCGATCCGGAACTCAACAAACTCGAGGAGCAGATCGCCGATTCCAACCAGAGTCTAAAAGTAGCGGAAGCGCGCTTCCGCGAGGCTCGCGCAGCGATTCGCTTCAATCGGGCTTCGCAATTTCCGACCATCTCCACTGCGCCGAGCGCTAGCTATGTCAAGAATTCAGACTTTTCACCGAACTATCCGTCGAGGATCCAACAGGCCAGCAAGGGCGATTTCGTGCTCCCGTTCGATCTTTCCTATGAGCTGGACCTTTGGGGCCGCGTGCGGCGCAGCGTCGCTGCCGCGCGGGAGGAAGCGCAGGCGACCGCTGCCGACTACGAGACCGCAAAGCTCAGTCTCGAGGCGGAACTCGGCCTGGACTATTTCGAATTGCGCAGCGCCGACGCTCAGAAGCAGCTTCTCGACAATACGGTAAAAGCCTATGCCGACAACCTGCAACTCACGGCGGGTCGCTTCAAAGGAGGCGTAGCCCCGAAGGCCGATGTAGCGCAAGCGCAAACCCAGTTGGACACCACCCGTGTGCAAGACACGGATGTCACCGTGCAACGAGCACAATTTGAACATGCCATTGCGATTCTGATTGGAGAGCCGCCCGCGCAGTTCAGCCTCACAACAGCGCCGCTTAACTACCAACCTCCCAGCACTCCGATTGGACTCCCTTCTGAACTGTTGCAGCGACGCCCGGACATCGCCGCTGCAGAACGCCGAGTGGCGGAGGCAAACCAGCAGATCGGCATCGCCCGCGCGGCGTATTTTCCCACCGTGACCCTGGGCGGAACCGCAGGATTTGCCGGCTCGCAGGGTTCCAACTGGTTTGGCTGGCCGAGCGGCTTCTGGGCCGTCGGTCCAGTTCTCGCCGAGACCTTGTTCGACGCGGGGCGCCGTCGCGCCACTTCCGAATCTGCGCGCGCCAACTATGATGCCGCGGTCGCAACCTATCGTCAGACCTCACTGACCGCGTTCCAGGAAGTCGAAGACGACGTCGCGGCCTTGCGCATCCTCGAAAACGAAACGCAACAGCAACAGCAGGCCGTTGCGTCATCGAAGGAATCTCTTCAACTTTTTACGAATCGTTACACGGGCGGCGTCGACACGTACCTCCAAGTCATCACCGCTCAGACGATCGAACTCGCCAACGAGCGAAATGCTATTGATATCCTGCGGCGGCGGTTGGATGCGAGTGTGCTTCTAATCAAGGCACTGGGCGGAGGATGGGATGTCTCGAATTTGCCTCAGATTTAGAGAGTGCGTTTCGATCCAAATTCTTACTTCGAGGAACTCCAATGACCAATGAACGCAGCTTCATCTCCGCTGAACCTTTTGATGCCGGTCTATACACAAGTTCCCAGACTCGGAAACGCACCCCAAACCCGGAATTGGATGAACCTGGATGTTGTTTTGATTACCGGCCGAACCGCATAGGCCGCGGAGTCCAATAAAAACACGAAGGAAGGTCTCATGACGAACGAGGAATTGTATTTAGCGGTTGCGCTGAACGGATGGAAGGGAAACCTCGAAAGGGCCGACAAAATGTTTTCCGGTCTCAGCGACCAAGAAGTCTTGAAAGAAATCGCACCGGGAAAAAACCGCTTGATCTATCTGTGGGGACATCTCACGGCCACTCACGACGCGATGCTCCCTCTATTGGGTATTGGGCAGCGGCTCCATCCTGAGTTTGATGTCGCGTTCATTTCCAATCCCGATAAGACGCAGGCGGGAATTCCATCGGTCGAGCTGGTTCGGAAGGCCTGGAGAGAAGTTAACGGCAAATTGTTCGAGGGGTTTGCAAGTCTTTCGGCGGCGGACTGGCTGAAGAAGCACGGCGCCGTGTCGGAGGAAGACTTTTTGAAAGAACCATTGCGTAACCGCCTCGCCATCCTGCTGAGTCGTACCAATCATTTGGCCTATCACCTGGGGCAGACGGCTCTGCGATCGAAATAGTTGGAGTGAACCCCTAAAGTGGGACAGTTTTGTGGTTCCCGTAAACAGTCGATGACTAGAGTGAGCCCTTATTTTGAGACAGTTTTTGGCGGCCGCATTCCCCTGCGCTCCTGCGCCCCAAGCAGAGGCACTACTCTGGTGCGACTCGGGGAGCACACTGCGTAACGCCGATCCATTCACGCCGGAGCCGTCTGAACCGGAGGATTGCTACTGGAGGTGGCATCTGGCTGTTTCGAAGAGTATCTTAGGATGTTCCCAGAACCGAGGGACCCTTAGAGGAATGTTCAGTTGAGTTGACCGAGAGAGCAGCACGTTTGTGATGCAGGTATTTGTGCGATACTTCTGATCTCGACAGGGGGCATTCGCCATGACCGACGCCAAATCGTCCATCGTTGTTTTGGATCAGGTATCTGCAACATCCCCTGCACGAACGCAAACTCTGTCCAGTGAGGGGGTGCTCGATGCCCTCAAAATGATTCTCACCGATGCGCCGCTCAACGACGTTCTCCACAGTGTCGCTCTCCTCATCGAAGCTCACTCGGAAGGATTGTTGTGCACGATTTACCTACTCGATGAGGACGGCTTGCGGCTTCGATTCGCCGCGGGACCAAAGCTGCCCGATGCCTATCGAGTCGCGACCGACGGCGTATATATTGGCCCAGAGGTCGGTTCCTGCGGCGCGGCGGCTTATCTGCGCAAGCCAGTGTACGTGGCCGACGTCCTGACGCACCCGCATTTCGCAAACTTCAGGGATTTACTTGTGCAAGCTGGACTGCGCGCCGTATGGTCATCCCCCATTATTTCTAACGACGGCAAGGTGCTGGGCACGTTCGGAATGTACAACCGTGAGGTTCGACTCCCAAGCCCGGCCGAGATGCAGCTCATCGATTATGCCGGCCGGATTGCCGGAATTGCCATCGAGCGCGATCGGTCCAAATCCGCGCTGACGTTGGCGTTTGAGAAGATCAAGAAATCCGAAACTGAACTAAGAGAGATTGTTGATGTCATTCCGCAAACCATCATCGTCTTGAATCCGGATGGGAAAGCCATTTACGCAAATCGCGTGGCGCTTGAGTACACCGGACTTTCTCTCGACGTCGTGCGAGCCGACGATTTTCGGGCGCGCATTTTGCATCCCGACGACGTTCAGAGACTTCGCGAAGAACGTCACAAAGCCCTCTCCGGCGCCGTTCCATTCGAAAACGAGCAACGCGCTCTGGGAAAAGACGGCAAGTATCGCTGGTTCCTGATCCAGTACAACCCATTATTGGACGAGGGCGGAAAGGTCATTCGGTGGTATGCGACAGGGACGGACATCGACGATCGCAAGCGCGCCGAAGACCGCATGAGAAACGAAACCGTCGCATTGCGCGAAGAAATCGTGCGGTCTGCGATGTTCGAGGAAATTGTTGGCTCCTCCGAGGCACTGCGCAGAGTATTGGAGCAGGTTTCGAGGGTGGCTCCCACTGATTCTACAGTTCTGATCCAGGGTGAGACCGGAACCGGCAAGGAGTTGATTGCGCGTGCGATCCATAATCGGTCCAAGCGGGCGAACCGCGCGTTCATTCGCGTCAACTGCGCGGCGATTCCCCCTTCGCTGATTGCTTCCGAACTATTCGGACATGAAAAGGGCTCCTTTACTGGAGCGCTGCAGAGACGCTTGGGACGATTTGAATCGGCCGACGGCGGAACGATTTTCCTGGATGAGGTCGGAGAACTGCCCCCGGAGACACAAGTCGCTTTGCTGCGGGTTCTCCAAGAGCGGGAATTCGAACGAGTAGGTGGAAATCAAACGATTTCAATAGACGTCCGGGTGCTTGCTGCCACCAACAGGGATTTAGGTGCAGCGGTGGCTGATGGCGCTTTCCGTCGGGATTTGTTCTACCGCCTGAACGTTTTCCCGATTCAATTGCCGGTGCTTCGTGATCGAATCGATGACATCCCGTTGCTAGTGGAGTACCTGGTCGATCGCTACGCCAAGAAGGCTGGCAAGAGAATTAGAAGCATAAGCAAGGACACGCTCAGTTTGTTCCGGAGCTATGACTGGCCCGGTAATATTCGCGAATTACAGAATGTGGTCGAGCGGGCAGTGATCCTATGCGACGGGGAAACATTCTGTGTTGACCCGAGTTGGCTTACGCCGGTAGCTCCCAGGCCGGCTGCGCTGGCGGTCCCATTGGTCGAAGATCTTGCCGAGCGCGAGAAAGTAATGATCGAAAACGCGCTGCGTGAGTCGGGCGGCCTGATCTCTGGTCCAACAGGCGCCGCTGCGAAACTGAGACTGCCGAGACAGACGCTCGAATCAAAGATTAGGAAACTGGGAATCAACCGGCATCGTCTCAACCCCTCGTAGTCTCCCAATTTGCCTTTCTGGCTTTTCTTCAATAGCAGCCCGCTCGGCGTTCGTGCCCGATTTTACTAAACGTAGACAACTTCTATGACCCACGCGAACGGGTAGCATCCTTTGCGACCGCGATCTCGGCGGTGTGATGCTGAATTTTCAGCGCGGTGACGAAATTGCAGCGCGGCTTCAAAACCTAAAGATCATTGATTCAAGTAGTTACAAATGGCACTGGTATTGCAATCCGTTCAGACGTGAAACGCCGGACAGGTCGAATATGACCTTGAAGATCGAAAGATATTCCGAAGGGTCCAGCACGACGATTCGACTCATTGGGCGAATGCAGGCGGAACATTTGGCTGAACTGGAGAAGCAGATTAGGGAGAGCGGATCGAAGATCGTAATCGATTTGGAGCAAGTGGACTTAGTCGATGTCCAGGTTGTTCGTTTCCTCGGCGCTTGCGAAGCACAAAGGATCACGCTCCTCAACTGCTCGCCTTACATACGCGACTGGATCGGCAAAGAGAGAGATTGAAGGAATAGGAGAACAACAATGTCTAAGAAACTGGAAGGAAAGATTGCACTCATTACGGGTGGCTCGCGCGGTATTGGTGCTGCAATCGCCAAGCGTCTGGCTGCGGACGGAGCGAATGTGGCCATCACGTACTCGAAAGGTGCCGACGCGGCCGCGTCGGTCGTTAAGGAGATTGAACGCGCCGGCCGAAAGGCGATCGCAATTCAGGCGGACGCCACTGATGCCGACGCCGTCGAAGCCGCGGTCGAAAAGACCGTGGCGACATTTGGCCGGCTCGATGTGCTCGTGAACAATGCCGGCACGGCCATTCCCAAGAGGTTCGAGGAGACCACGCTGGAGGAGCTGGATCGCGTGATCGACATCAACGTCCGCGGGGTATTCGTCGCTACGCAGGCGGCGCTGAAGCACATGAAGAGCGGCGGTCGCATCATCATGATTGGCTCGTCCGTGGGTGAGCGTGTCCTGGTTCCCGGGCTTGTGCCCTACTCGGCCACGAAGGGAGCCGTGAAAATATTTACTCAGAGTCTGTCCAGAGAGGTCGGGAGCCGGGGCATCACGGTCAACAACGTGCAGCCGGGTCCGATCGACACGGAGTTGAATCCCGCCGCGGGCGATTGGGCGGTACCGCAGAAGGCCGCCACGGCACTCGACCGCTACGGGCACGTCGATGAGGTCGCTGCGCTGGTGGCGTTTGTCGCCGGTCCGGAGTCCTCGTACATTACCGGGGCGAATCTTACCGTGGATGGCGGGACGAATGCCTAACTGAAAGAGGACATATCGAGTAAGGGAACGGAGCAGGGGTCCCAACAAATAGTGTGGGTACATGCGATTAACACCTGGAGGATTGTCATGGCTTCGACTGGTTTCGCGTTTTCGGATGCGCATCTCAGAGTTTCGCGGTCCACAGTTCCTGCGGCAGAAACCACCGTGCCGCTTTCGAGCACCGTAAATGAAGATCTCAGTTTGGGCGAAAACATTGGCGCTGTGGCGGACTTTGAAGGAATCGTTGGGCAAAGTTCGGCGCTCAGGCAGGTGTTGCAACTGGTCGAAACTGTTGCCACAAGCGGTTCAACCGTGCTGGTGTTGGGAGAGACCGGGACTGGAAAGGAGCTGATCGCTCGAGCTATTCATGATCGCAGCCGACGCAAAGATCGGACGCTTGTGAAGCTCAACTGCGCGGCGATTCCTACGGGTCTTCTCGAAAGTGAGTTATTTGGGCACGAACGCGGCGCATTCACCGGTGCGATCACTCAGAAGATTGGCCGGCTGGAACTGGCCGAGCAAGGCACCCTGTTTTTGGACGAAGTCGGAGACATTCCTCTGGAACTTCAACCTAAACTCCTGCGCGTTTTGCAGGACGGGGAATTCGAGTGCCTGGGAAGCACACAGACGAAGAAAGTCGATGTTCGGCTGGTAGCTGCCACCAATCGTGACCTGAACCGCATGATCGAAGACAGGCAATTTCGCAATGACCTGTACTACCGGCTGAATGTGTTTCCCATCCGTGTTCCTCCATTGCGCGAGCGCCCGGAAGACATTCCCTTGCTGGTGCAATACTTCACTCAGAAATATGCGTCCCGCATGCAAAAACGAATCGAAAGCATTCCTGCAGCGGCCATGCGGAAGTTGACCCATTGGCACTGGCCTGGAAATGTTCGTGAACTTCAGAATCTTGTGGAACGTGCCGTCATCATGACGCGCCTCAGCACGTTAGCCATCTCGGCGCCCGACTTGACAAACAGTGGCGGGAACTTGGCTCCAGTCGGAGTCAATAACTTCGACGAACAAGATAGGATCGTGCGAATCCTGAAAGAGACCAAGGGACGCGTCGGCGGTCCGAACGGCGCCGCGGCCCGAATGGGCCTTAAACGGACTACCTTGCTCACACGGATGAACAAGATGGGTATCGATCCGCGAAAGAGGTCGTGAGGACTGGATCGCAAAAGAGCTAGTCAGAGAGACATAGACTTCGAGGAGAACTGAGATGACTACACCCGTTGCTTTGGTTACTGGCGCACTCACAGGGATTGGCCGTGCCACCGCACTAGCCTTCGCGAAGGAAGGCGCACGTGTTGTTATTTCAGGCCGGCGCGAGGAAGAAGGCAAAAAACTTGTTGCTGAACTCCGCAAGCTAGGCGCAGAGGCCGAATTCGTGCGCTCCGACGTGCGTCACGACGAAGATGTGCGCAGCTTAGTCGACAAGACTGTCGCGCGCTTTGGTCGACTGGATGCTGCTGTCAATTGCGCTGGAACCGAGGGCACACCCGGCCCGGTGACGGAACAGACTGCAGAAACCTACGCCGCGACGTTCGACACAAACGTCCTGGGTACGCTGCTCAGCATGAAGCACGAATTGCGCGTGATGCTTGCCCAGGGTAGCGGCAGTATCGTCAACGTGTCGTCCACCTACGGCCATACCGGCGCTGCTGGCGCGTCCATATACTCGGCGAGCAAACACGCAGTCGAAGGACTGACGAAGTCGGCCGCACTCGAAGCCGCCGCGTCTGGGGTACGCGTTAACATGGTCGCCCCGGGTCCGATCGAGACCGGGATGCTGAACCGCTTCACCGGTACCGACGAAAGAAAGGCCCGCTTGGCATCGACGGTGCC
>Ga0137409_10003025_pt1 | contig 17847 bp, 8 predicted proteins | sample CZODoug1_16funga_FD_122059 | JGI IMG/M metagenome (GOLD analysis project Ga0137409, IMG submission 122059) | Vadose zone soil fungal communities from Angelo Coast Range Reserve, California, USA - CZODoug1_16fungal (Hybrid Assembly) | ecosystem: Environmental > Terrestrial > Soil > Vadose zone... | reverse complement strand
TCGGAGAGACCGGGCATTGTCGTTCGATGTCACGGTCGAGGGGGAAGGCTGGGGAATGGGCGGGCTCTGTGCTGCCTCGGTCGGACCGCGCCCGTGGGCGCAGGCCGCGATGAGTCCAACGAGTAGGACACGCGCTGAGGATGAGGTCATGGGACCCCCCTTTTGCCCACAATATAGCACCCATTCAGATGATTGGAGACACCCATGCTGAAGGTCGCTTTGCTCCTCGGCATAGCCAGCCTCGCCACCCCTGGGCAGGCTCAGGTCCGGGTCGCCTCCCCCGACGGCCGCAACCAGGTAACCGTCGACATCCGCGACGGCAAGCTCTACTACGGGGTGCAGCGCGACGGACGCCCCCTGCTCATGCCCTCGCTGCTCGGCTTCGAGTTCCGGGGAGCTCCGCCCCTGCGCGATGGCCTGCGTCTCGCCGACACGGCCAGGAGCAGCGCTGACGAAACGTGGACACAGCCGTGGGGTGAGGTGCGCAGCGTACGGGATCACCACAACGAGCTGAAGGTCTCCGTGGTGGAGACGGCAGCCCCCAACCGGCAGTTCACGGTGGCGGTTCGGGTCTTCAACGACGGCGTGGGGTTCCGCTACGAGTTTCCGGACCAGGTCAATCTCACGAACTTCGAGATCCAGGAGGAGCTGACCGAGTTTTCGATGGCGGATGACGCGCGCGCCTGGTGGATCCCGTCGAACCGCCCCCGCCTCGACCGCTCCGAAATGCTGTACTCGTCTTCACCCGTGAGCGTCATCGACAGCATCCAAACACCGCTCACGATGGAGACGCGCGACGGCAAAACGTTCGTCGTGATTCACGAAGCCAACCTCGTCGACTACGCGCGCATGAACCTGCGCGGGCCACGCATGGAGAACCGCACCCTACACGCGGCGTTGGCGCCGTACGCCGACGGCATCAAGGTGCGCGGCCGCACGCCGTTCGTGACCCCCTGGCGCACGATCCAGATCGCCGACCGCGCCACCGACCTGTCGCCGTCCGTGCTCGGCCTGAACCTGAACCCGCCCAGCGCCATCCAGAACACGAGATGGATCAAGCCGATGAAGTACGTGGGCATCTGGTGGGGCATGCACATCAACACGATGACCTGGAACTCGGGCCCGAAGCACGGCGCCACCACCGCAAATACAAAGCGCTACATCGATTTCGCAGCCGCCAACGGATTCGGCGGCGTCCTCGTCGAGGGCTGGAACGTCGGCTGGGACGGGGACTGGATCCAGAACCGCAACGCCTTCTCGTTCACGCAGGCGTATCCGGACTACGATCTGCGCGAGGTCGCGCGCTACGCGCACGAGAAGGGCGTCAAGCTCATCGTCCACAACGAGACGTCGGGTGGGATCGAGAATTACGAACGGCAGATGGACAGCGCCTTCACGCTGTACCACTCACTGGGCCTCGACGCGATCAAGTCGGGGTACGTGACCGACCTGACCAGCGCGGGCGACTCGCATCACGGGCAGGTCATGGTTCGTCACTACCGTCATGTGATCGAAATGGCCAACAAGTACGGCATTATGCTCGACGTACACGAGCCGATCCACGACACCGGTGAGCGCCGGACTTATCCGAACATGATGAGCCGTGAGGGCGCGCGGGGGCAGGGATACAACGCCTGGGGCGGCGAGGGGGGCAACCCGCCCGAGCACGAGACGATTCTCTTTTTCACGCGCTTGCTCGCCGGGCCGATGGATTTCACGCCCGGGATCTTCGACATCCTGCGCGAGAACACGGGACCCAGGCGGCGGCTCGATGAATCGCGCGTCCGCACCACGCTCGCGAAGCAGCTGGCGCTCTACGTCGTCATCTACTCGCCGCTCCAGATGGCGGCCGACCTGCCGGAGAACTACGAGCACAAGCCCGCGTTCCAGTTCATCAAGGATGTCGCCGTCGATTGGGACACGACGCGCGTGCTCCAGGGGAAGATCGGTGATTACGTGATCGTCGCGCGCCGCGAGCGCAACAAACCCAACTGGTTCATCGGCGCCATCACCGATGAAGAAGCACGCACCTTCGACGTGCCGCTCTCGTTCCTGACGCCGGGGCGCCGCTACGTCGCCGAGATCTATGCGGACGGGCCGGGCGCCAATTGGGCGACGAACCCGCTGCCGGTGACCATTTCACAGCGCCCGGTGACGTCGCTCACGCGACTCCACATCGTGCTGGCGCGCGGCGGCGGCCAGGCGATCCGCATCCGGCCGGCACGATAGGAGTCTGCCATGAACCAGCCACGCCCGATCGCGCGCGTCGTGAACTTGATCCCGCCCGAGGCGCAGCGGCTCTGGTCGGCGACCGAAGACGAGGCGCGAGGGCGCCTCCTCGCGGCTGATGCCGCCGCCGTGCTCGAGATCGACGGGTCGTTTGCGCTCGTCGCGCAAGACGGTGAACGCGTCGTGCTGGCGCGCAGCCTCGACCGCCCGCTGCGCTACTTCCTGGCGAAGGCCGCCGATGGGCCGGTGCTGATCGTCGCCGAGCGCATCGACGAGATCGCGGCGGAGCTGGCTCGTCGCGGCTGGGCCGGTCAATTCCATCCGACGTACACGCGCATGGTGCCGGCGCACCACGTGACCACGCTGCGACTGGTCGGCTGTCCCGATCCGAATCCCATTCATCACCGCTTCTTCGACCCGCCGCGCGCGACCCTGCCGCCAGATCTGGACGTGATCGGCCGGCGCTACATCGAGGCCGTGTACGCCGAGCTGCGGCGCTGGCTCGCGGCGCAAGATCGTGCCGCGCCGATCGGCGTCCCATTCTCCGGCGGCATCGACAGCGGCGCCGTGCTCCTTTGTCTGTACAAGCTCCTCCTCAATGAAGGCCAGTCCGCCGCCCGCCTGAAGGCGTTCACCCTCGCGGTCGACGGCGGCGGCGACGACGCCCGCCAGGCGCGCGAGTTCCTGCGCCGCACCAATCTCGAGATGCTGGGCGAGACGATCGACGTGCGGTCCAGCGCGCTCGACCCCCTGCGCGCCGTGGCGGTCATCGAGGACTACAAGCCCCTCGACGTGGAGTGCGCCGCGGTCAACCTCGCGCTGCTCGCGGGGATCAGGGCCCGGTACCCTGAGTGGCGGCTCCTCGTGGACGGCGACGGCGGAGATGAAAACCTCAAGGACTATCCGATCGAAGAGAACAGCGAGCTGACGATCCGCAGCGTCGTCAATAACCGCATGCTCTATCAAGAAGGATGGGGCGTCGAGTCGATCAAGCATTCGCTGACCTACTCGGGAGGCTTGAGTCGCGGCTGCGTGCGCGGCTACGCCTGCGCCCGCGCCTACGGATTCAGCGGCTTCAGTCCCAACACTCGGCCCGCTGTGATCGCCGTCGCCGAGGCGATTCCCTTTGCCCAATTGACCGAAGGCTCGACGGAGCGGCTGTACGCGTTGAAGGGTGAGATCGTGCGGCGCGGCATCGCCGCCGTACTGGGCCTCGAGATGCCCGTCTACGCCAAGCGCCGCTTTCAAGACGGCTCCGTCGCGCCAGGCACCGCGGCCCGCGTCTTTCCCAGGGACGAGGATCGCTACCGCCGGCACTTCCAGGCGCTGCACGCCGCTCGCGCCGCCGTGTGAGTTTGTCGGGCGAAGATCAACGGATTCGCAGTGCCCGCGCGCCCAAGCCCAAGGTCGACCCCTGGCTCGCGCACGGAGCGGTGATCGAGGACGAGCGGCGGCCCAGAGGCGTGACCGAGCGCGCCCTGACGGTGTTCCTCTCCGGCGCCGAGTGTCCGTTCACCTGCTCGTTCTGCGACCTGTGGCGTTGGACGCTCGATGGCCCGACTCCCCCAGGCGCGCTGCCCACTCAACTCAGAAGAGTCCTCGAGTCGCTCGAGCGTCCCCTGCCGGGGCGGCTCAAACTCTACAACGCCAGCAACTTCTTCGACCACCGCGCCGTGCCCCCCGAGGACCTGCCGGCGCTGGCGGATCTGGCCGGCCCCTTTGTTGGCGTCACGGTCGAATCGCACGCCAACTTGGTCGGCCCGCCGGCCCTCGATTTTGCTGCGCACATCCCCGGCCGTCTCGAGGTGGCCATCGGTCTCGAGACGATCCACCCAGCGGCGACGGCGCATCTCAACAAGCGCATGGACCGGGCGCGCTTCGATGCCGCCGCTGATTTCCTCGGCCTGCACGGCATCGACCTGCGCGTATTCGTACTCCTCGGCGCGCCCTACGTGGCGCCCCAGGAGTCTGTCGAGTGGACCGTGCGGACCGCGGAGTACGCCGCGCAACGCGGCGCGGCGGCGATCGCCCTGATCCCCGTGCGCGGCGGCAACGGCGAGCTGGAGCGGCTCGCGTCACAGGGCCACTTCACGCCCCCCACCCTGGCTCAGCTCGAGGAGGCACTCGACCGCTCGGTGGAGCTGGGACCCGCGGCTGTCGCCGCTGATTTGTGGGATGTCGATCGCCTTGATGCCTGCGCCGAGTGCCGGCCGCGTCGTGTCGAACGGCTGCGTCGCATCAATCTGTCGGGGCGCAGCGAGGCGCGAGTCACCTGTCCCGCCTGCGGGTCCGCATGACCAAGCGGTCCGTCATCGCGATCGTGGGCAGCGGATTCGCGGGATCGGTGCTGGCGCGCGTGCTGGCGATCCAGGGGCATCACGTCGTCCTCATCGAGCGGGGCTCGCACCCGCGCTTCGCCATCGGCGAATCGACCACGCCGCTCGCCAATCTGGCGCTCGAGCGGCTGGCGCGCCGCTACGGCATGGCCGACTGTTACGATCTCGCGGCTCACGGACGCTGGCTCGAGCGCTATCCCGGCCTGATGCGCGGCCTGAAGCGCGGGTTCACGTTCTACCGGCATCACCCTGGCGAGCCTTTCGTCGACCAGGGTCTCGACTCCGAGCGACTCCTCGTCGCGGCGAGTCCGTCAGATGCCATCGCCGACTCGCATTGGCTGCGCGCCGACGTGGACCACCACTTCGTGCGGGAGGCGATCGCGGCAGGCGTCGATTATCGAGACAACATCGCCGATACGAGCGCCGAGCTCGGCAGACAGCGCGTAGACTTCGTGATCGATGCGTCGGGACCCGGGGGATATCTCGCCCGGCAGTTGCCGATTCCCTCCGGCCTGGCGCGCACGCAAACGCGCTCGGCGCTCGTCTTCAGCCACTTCAAGGACGTGCGTCCGATGGCCGAGCTCGTTCCGGGGCTGCCCCAGGGGCCGTACCCGGACGACTGGGCCGCCATGCACCACGTGATCGACGGCGGATGGATGTACTCACTACGCTTCAATAACGGCGTGGTGAGCGCGGGGTTCGCGCTTTCCCCACGCGGCCTCGCGGCCGTCACGAAATCACGGGCCCCAGACGCCGCGCGTTTGTGGCGCGACCTCTTGGGTCGCTATCCCACGATCGGCGCGGCGTTCGCCGACGCCAAGGCGGTCATGCCCCTTCGCTTCCGGGCGCGGATTCAGCATCGCCTGACGCGCGCCGCGGGCCCGCGCTGGGCCCTCATGCCGCATGCGTACGCCTTTGTCGATCCGCTCTTCTCGACAGGGATTGCCTGGAGTCTTCGCGCCATCGAACGCCTGGCGCTGTGTTTTGAAGATGGCTTGCCCGATCCGAAGGCCCTGAGGCGTTACGAGCGATTACTCGGCGCCGAGGCCGATCAGATCGACTGGCTGGTCGCAGGCGCGTACGAGGCGATGGACCAATTCGATCTGTTTGCCGCCCAGGCGCTGATCTACTTCGCGGCTGTGTCGTTCGCCGAGGTGCGTCAGCGGCTGGTCGAGGCCGACCCCTGGAGCGGGTTCCTCGGCGTCGGCGATCCGGTGCTCGGGCCCCTCCCGCGGGAAAGCCTGCGGCGGCTCAGGCGTGGCCCCAAGCAAGGAGCCTTCGAGCGCTGGGTGGCCGACGCGATCGCGCCCCGCAACATCGCCGGGTTCGCGGATCCGGCGGCGCACAATCTCTTTCCTGTCGACCTCGACGTGCTCGTGGATCGGCACGCGTTGCTCGGCCTGTCCCGCGAGGAAATCATCGCAGCCCTCCCGGCTCTACGGGGCGCGACGGCTGAGCCGCGTGTTGTATTGCCGTAAGTACCGGATGTGCGCGGAGTCGGCTGGGTACGACTCACCGGGCGCGTACGGATAGGATTGGATGGCGTGGAACGGCAGCGGCGCCACGCTGTCGCCAAACGCCGTGTGCAAGTCCGCATCCTTGATCCAGCCATCTGTGTAAAGCAAGAACGTGCGCCGCCACGCCGGCGGCAGCGGCGACAACGACGCGGGGAACTCGAGCGTCGTTTCATCGCCCGGCGCCATGATCACGTAGCGGTCATCCGGCTTGTCGATTAGGCCCTGCACGTCCCCGAAGCGCGTGAACGCACCTTCGATCGTCCGCCACGGCGACTCCTTGCTGACGTCGTCGTACGCGAACCAGTGCGGGCCATAGCGGCCGCCGCGCCGGTACATCCGCGAGAAGCCGCGGTAGTGCAGATCGGTCGAGGCGGGCGTCAGCGTGGTGAGGCGCATCGGACTCGTGGGGGCCTCGTGCGCCACGAACACCTGATCCCAGTAGATCTGCAGGTTGGTGCGAATGCGCACGCGATGATCGCTGGTGGGGAAGCGGCCGGCGAGATCGACGATGACGGTTTTGTCCTTGCCCGACGGGAACCCGATGTTCGAGATCGCGGTCACCCAGCGGCCGCGAGCATCGCGCACCTGGAGGGAGGGCGGCTGCGTGACGAGGCCGGCCTGCGACAAGGCGACGTTGATGCTGGCGTCGCTGGGATAGATCCAGCCGCGCAGGAAGAGCAGCGCTCCCGGCCGTCCTGCCGCTTCGCCCAGATCCATGATGAGGTCGTGCGGCTCCACGACGCCCTGATACCGCGTCGGCGTGAGGTTCGTGACGTACGCGTCGTCGTGGCGGCGCAGCGCCGGCAGGAGATCGGTGCCCCGCTCGTCGGTCGCCGAGACGGGGGGCCAAAGATCGACTGCCTGGAAGGGCCGGAGCGCGGGCCCCCCGGCCGGTGGGAAGCGCTCGTCCACGAAGACGTCGACGCTGTCCGGGTGATCGACGGCGACGAGTTTGACCTCGTCGAGATATGCCGTCTCCCACAGCTCTTCGGTGACCTGGAGGACGTAGCGGCCGTGGCGCGGTTCGAGCGCGTCGCCGGGGATGCGCAGGTACTCCCGCGATGCCCCGGCCGGCGCGTAGGCGCTGACACCCGTTCCCATGATGCCGACGGGCATGCCCAACGCGCTCTGCCACATCACATCGGTGATGAAGCGAAACTGCTTGCCGTCCCACGTATAGAGGAAGGCGCACGAGCCCTTGAGCTGCTCCAGCTCGAGCACGTCGGCATCAGTCCCGGGAAAAAAGACCGTCTGCGGCACCCCGTTGGTCCACTCGACGCGCAGCACGTCGGCTTTCAGGTGCGGGCCGAGTCCGAAGTGGGTGACCCGCTCGGTCGCGACGCGTGTCTGATAGATCTCCCCCGCCCGCACCTCGATCCGCGACCCGATGCCGAATGTGTTGTTCTTGCCGCTCCCGGTGCGCAGGGCAGTGAGCTGCACCGCCATTCCCAGGTTCGCGTTGCCGCCGTCGTTGCGCACGAGGTGCACGCCCGTGGAGTTGGCCACGAACAGATCCTGGTCGCCGTCGCCGTCCACGTCGCTCACCGCAATCACGGCGTCGCCCCCACGCGTCCTCACCGAGGCAGGGAGGAGCGTCGTACGATCTGAGAACCGGCCGGCGCGATCATTGTGAAAGAGCGACACACCGTCAGTTCCCGCGATCACGAGATCGAGCCAGCCGTCGTTGTCGTAGTCGACGAACTCGGCGAAATGCGAGTCGGGGCCCCGCAGCCGTTCAAACGACGTACCGGCACGGGCATCACGGGTGAACGTGCCGTCTCCTCCGTTGTGCCACAGCGTCGGGTCGGGCAGCACGAACAGGTCCAGCGAGCCGTCGTTGTCGTAGTCGCCGGCCGCGACGACGTCTGCTCCGCGGGCGACTGCGGTGCCACGAAAGCCTTGGACGCCGACATTGTGATAGAGGGTGTCGCCCACAAAGATGTCGGTGCGTCCGTCGCCGTCGAAATCACCGAAGGCGGCGTTCTCGCCCCTGCCAAGCCCTCCATTCAGCGTGAACGTCCCGTCCAGGTTATTGCGGTACACGCGAGTCGCCGTCTCGCCCACGAGCAAGAGGTCGAGATCGCCGTCGTGGTCGAGATCGACGAAGAGCGCCCTGCGCGCATCGCCGGCGTCGCCGACGCGAGCGGCAGCCGTCACGTCGCTGAACTGGCCGGTCCCGTCGTTGCGGAACAGGTAACCGCGCCCGTTTCCACCGAGCACGAACAGATCGAGCCAACCGTCGTTATCGAAGTCGGCGAACGTGGCATACGTGGTGCTGGGAGGAAGGGAGACTCCCGCCTGCAAGCTGACGTTGGAGATGAAGCCGCCGTGCACCGTGTAGAACGACGCCGGCGCGACAAACAAGTTGTCTTCGCCATCCCCATCGTAGTCACCCAACGCCAGCGTCGTGCCCTGTGCCGTCAGGCCCGACTCGCCCGTCACATCGGTGAACTGCACGGCGGTCTGCCGGCTGCGCAGGAGGCCGCGCGTGGTGATCAGGGTCTGCGGATTGAACGCCAGGATCGGCCGACCCACGAGCGGCCCTTCGGTCCAGGCGACGTCACGCAGCGCCGCCTGATAGGGAGCCGTCAGCTCCATGCTGTGCACGAAACGATCGACCGCTGCCCGCGCCGAGTCGATCTGACCGGACCCGAGCGCCAGGAGATCGATGGCCCGGTCGAGGTAGGGCTTGGCCTCGGGCGGCGCTTCAGGGCGCAGGCGCCGCACCTCTTCCAGGTGACGTAACGCGCTGTCGGCGGCGCCCCCCCCGCGACGCGCGAACAGGTCGATCAGCTCGAGCCGAACCGCGAGATTCGCCGGCGCCAGGGTGAGTACCTCACGCAGCCGATCGGGATTGAGCGAGTCGAGCCGCGCGAGCGCGTACAACACCTTGGCATCGCGCGGCAACCCTTCGAGCGTCGCACGCGCTTCGGTCGCTCGGCCGGTGAGCGAGTAGAGCTTCGCGACGATCAACCCGACTTCGGGATTCGTCGGAGCGAGGCGCCGCGCGCGCTTCAACTGCGCCTCGGCCTCCGCAAAACGGCCGCCCCGGAGATAGGTGAGCCCCAGGTTCGCATAGCCGAGGGGATCCTTGGGCGCGTTGGCGACGACCGTCTTGAATTGTGTCTCGGCGTCGTCGAGGAGTCCCCGCTCCAAGTCGGTGAGGCCGAGGTAATGCGCGGTGAGGAGCGCTTGCCGGTCGATCGGCTTCGATCGACACGCAGTCGCTCCCGTCGCCCCCGTTGCAACGACCAACGCGGCGACGAGCGAAAGGACCTTGGAGGCGCTATCCTGCGGCATGGTTCGCATCCGTCGAGGAATCGTCGTTGCCGTGTTGCTGTCCTGGGCGTGCCGGGGCGAGCACGAGGCGCCCCTCTTCGAGTCAGTGCCGCCGGCGACGAGCGGCGTCACGTTCGCCAACACGCTGCCCGAAGACAGTACGCCGTCGTTCAACATCCTCAATTACCTCTACTACTACAATGGAGGCGGCGTCGCCGCGGGGGACGTCGATGGCGACGGCCTGGTCGATCTCTACTTCACGTCGAACCTGGGGTCCGATCGGCTCTATCGCAACAAGGGGAACTTCCAGTTCGAGGATATCACCGAGCGCGCTGCAGTGGCAGGTCCTCCGGGCTGGAAGAGCGGTGTTACGATGGCCGACGTCAACGGTGACGGGCGGCTCGACATCTACGTTTCCGCCGTCAACTACCTCGAGATGCACGGCCACAACGTCCTCTACATCAACAACGGCGACGGCACCTTCACCGACCGCACTCGGGAATACGGGCTCGAGCACACCGGGTACTCGACCCAGGCCGCCTTCTTCGACTACGACGGCGACGGCGACCTCGACATGTACCTGCTCAACAGTTCGGTCCACACCGAGCGCAAGCCCAGCTCGCATCCGCAGCGCACGCCGCGCCACCCGCGCGCCGGCGATCGCCTCTTCCGGAACGACGGCGGCCACTTCGTCGACGTGAGCGAGCGCGCCCACATCTACGGCGGCGTGGAAGGATACGGACTCGGCGTCGTCGCGAGCGATCTGAACGGCGACGGCTGCCCCGACTTGTACATCGCCAATGATTTCCAGGAGAACGACTTCCTCTACTGGAACAACTGCGATGGCACGTTCACGGAGTCGATCGCCAATGCCGCACCCCATACGAGTGAGTTCTCCATGGGCGTCGATGCCGCCGACTTCAACAACGACGGGCGCATCGACTTGATGGTCCTCGACATGCTCCCCGATCGCGAGGACATTCTCAAGCGGTCGGCCACCGCCGACAACGCCAATCTCTTCTATCTCAAGCTCCAGGCCGGCTACCACGCGCAGTACGCCCGCAACACCCTCCAGTTGAACCGCGGACGCGGGCGCTTCAGCGATATCGGCTACCTGGCGGGCGTCTACGCGACCGACTGGAGCTGGGCGCCCCTCTTTGCCGACTTCGACAATGACGGCTTCAAGGACCTGTTCGTCACGAACGGCATCTATCGCCGCCCCAACGACCTCGACTACATCGCCGCCGTCCAAGGGGGGGGCCAGACTCAGCGCGACGACAAGGCGCTCATCGCGCTCATGCCGCACGTGCCCATCGCCAACTACGCCTACCACAACAACGGCGACCTCACGTTCACGGATATGGCCACCGCCTGGGGATTGGGGGAGCCTGGCTTCTCGAATGGCGCGGCGTACGCCGATCTCGACAACGACGGTGCACTCGACCTCATCGTGAACAACCTTGACGCGCCGGCCGCCATTTATCGGAATCAGGGTGGTCGCGGCGCCTACCTGCGGGTCCAGCTCAAGGGGAGCGGCGCCAACACCGCGGGGATCGGCGCCAAAGTCATCGTCCGGGCAGCGGGAAACACACAGCTGCTCGAGCAGATGCCGACGCGGGGCTTCCAGTCCTCAGTGGATCCACGTCTCCATTTTGGGCTGGGCCCTACGACGCGCATCGACTCGCTGACCGTGATCTGGCCTGACAGGCGCTTCCAGGTGCTGACCGACGTCCCCGCCAACCAGGCGATCACCCTGTCCCAAAGCGACGCTGTCCGTCGTTTCACCTACAACGCCGTTCCTCCGTCGTCTTTGTTCACCGACATCACATCCCGAGCCGGCATCGACTTCACACACCAAGAGAACACGTTCTACGAATACACCCGGGAGCCGCTGATCCCGCACCTGCTCTCGACCGAGGGCCCCGCGCTGGCGGTCGGGGATGTGAACGGCGATGGGCTCGACGACATCTACGTCGGGGGCGCGAAGTGGCAGCCGGGCCGGCTCTTCATTCAACAGGCCGGCGGGGGGGGCTTCGGCGCTGCCAGCACGCCCGCGATCGCAGCGGACAGCCTCGCCGAGGACGTGGGCGCCGCGTTCTTCGATGCGGACGGCGACGGCGACGCCGATCTCTACGTCGTGAGCGGCGGCAACGAGTTCTGGGGCGACGCCGAGCCGCTGCGAGACCGACTGTACATCAACGACGGACACGGCGGCTTCCAGCGGGCGGCGCACGCGCTCCCCGACTTCTTCCACAACGGCTCGTGCGTCGTGCCCGGCGACTTCGACGGCGACGGCGATGTCGATCTGTTCGTCGGCAGCCGAGTCGTCGCGCGCAAGTACGGCGTTACGCCGCGCAGCTATCTCCTGCAGAACGACGGCGCCGGACATTTCACCGACGTGACTCTTGCAAAGGCGCCCGACCTCGCGTCCGCCGGGATGGTCACCGCGGCGGCCTGGCTCGGCAAGGATCTGGTCGTCGTCGGCGAGTGGATGCCGGTGCGCGTCTTCCGGAGCGCGGGCGGCCGCCTCGTTGATCGCACGCGCCAGGCAGGTCTCGCAGACACGGAAGGCTGGTGGAATAGCGTGACAGTCGCCGACCTGAACGGCGACGGTCGCCAGGACCTGGTGCTCGGCAACCTCGGACTCAACTCTTACATCCGCGCATCTGCATCCGAGCCGGCGCGGCTCCACGTCAACGGGGTCCTCACCTTCTACAAGCACGGCGTGAGCTATCCGTTGCCGGGGCGCGACGAGCTGCTCAGCGCGATGCCGCAGCTGCGGGCCAAGTACCCGACGTATGCGGCGTTCGCCAGCCGCCTCGAGGACGGAGCCACCGTGCTCGAAGCGCGCGACTTCGCGAGCTCGGTCGCGCTCGATCAGGGCAACGGGAAATTCGCCCTCCAGCCACTCCCCGCCGAAGCGCAGTTCGCTCCCGTGTACGCCGCGCTCGCGGGTGACTTCGATCGCGACGGGCACACCGATCTCCTGCTCGGCGGCAATTTCTACGGCGTCAGCCCCGTGCAAGGGCGCTACGACGCGAGCTACGGGCAGCTGCTGTCGGGTGATGGCAAGGGCGGCTTCGTGCCCGTCGATTTCGCGAAGAACGGGGTGATGCCCGTTATGCCCGTTATGCCCGTTATGATCGAAGGGCAAGTGCGTCACCTGGCGCTCGGCAAGGGACCCAACGGCGGGCGGTTCGTGGTTGTGGCCAGGAACGGCGACCGGCTACAAATCCTGCAGTGATCGAGCGCGAGCCGTTCGGCGTCACGCCTGAAGGGCAACCCGTCGCGGCGTTCACGCTGACCAACGCGCGCGGCATGCAGGTCCGCTTCACCGAATACGGCGGCATCATCCTGTCGATCAAGGTTCCAGACCGCAGTGGCAAGCTCGCCAACGTGGTGCACGGCTTCCCTGCCCTGGCCGGCTACGTGGGCGACACCGCATACGTGGGCGCCGTCGTTGGACGCTATGCCAACCGCATCGCGGGTGGACGGTTCACGCTCGGTGGCCGCAGCTACGAGTTGGCACGCAACGAGCGAACCAGTCATCTCCACGGCGGCCTGCAGGGGTTCAGCAAGAAAGTGTGGAGAGCCGAAGATGACGGGACGCTGCGGTATGAGAGCCCGGCCGGCGAGGAGGGGTACCCGGGGGCGCTGTCGGCCCGCGTCCGCTACGCGCTGACCGAGGACAACTCGCTCGAGTGCGATTTCACGGCCACCGCCGACGCTCCCACGCACGTCAACTTCACGCAGCACTCCTACTTCAACCTTTCGGGCGATCAGCGCACGCCCCCGGTTCTCGATCACCTACTCCGCATCAATGCCCGGCGGTACACGCCCGTTGACGAACGACTGATTCCCACGGGCGAGTTGCGCGACGTCAGAAACACGCCGTTCGACTTCACGACGCCGACTCCCATCGGCCAACGCCGGGGCGGCAGCTACGACCACAACTGGGTGATCGATCGCGAGCGTGCGGGGCTGGTGCAAGCCGCAACGCTGCACGATCCCTCGAGCGGACGCACCCTGGAGCTGCTCACGACCCAGCCGGGCCTGCAGTTCTACTCAGGGAGGGCGGGGGCGCTGGCCCTTGAGCCACAGCACTTTCCCGACACGCCCAATCAGCCGGGTTTCCCAACGACCCTGGTGTCGCCGGGTGAGACATACCACGCACACGTCGTTTACCGTTTCCGCACCGGCTCTTGACGTCGTCCGTTCCGCGCTCCAGAATCGCTCCAGCTTAGCCCCCAGTAGCCTCCAACCGTTCGACGAGGGTGCCGTATGAAACCACTCCTACAGATCATCTCCCTTGCGGGCCTTGCCGTGCTGTGCGCGGCACCGCTCTGCGCCCAGCAGGCCGGCGCGGTGCGCGGACGCGTCACCGATCAGGCGACGCAGCAACCGCTCTCCGGCGTCACGGTCACCGTCGCGAATCGCAGCGCGTTGTCGCAAGCCGACGGCCGTTACTTCATCGCTGGGGTCGCGGCGGGCAGCTACACGTTGCGCGCGAGAATGATCGGGTACGGGTTGGTGGATCAGCCCATCACCGTCGGAAGCGACACGGCGCTCGTCGACGTCACCCTCACCGGGCAGGCGATCGGGCTGTCCGCGGTGGTCGTCACCGGCTACGGAGAACAGCGCAAGGGCGACATCACGGGTGCGGTGACGGCGGTGACGGACTCGGAGTTCAACACCGGTCGCGTCATCAGTCCGCAGATGCTCATCCAGAGCAAGGTGGCGGGCGTCCAGGTCGTCGATAACAACGAGCCGGGCGGTGGTCTCTCGATCAGGATCCGCGGCGCCACGTCGGTGAATGCGAGCAGCGAGCCCCTCTATGTGATCGACGGCGTGCCGCTCGGCAACGGCGCCGGCGGCGGTCTCTCCGTTCAGGGCCGCGACCCGCTCAATTTCCTGAGCCCCGGCGACGTCGAAGACATCACCGTGCTGCGCGATGCATCGGCCGCCGCCATCTACGGCTCCAACGCGGCGAACGGCGTGGTACTCATCACCACCAAGTCAGGCAAGGGACGTCACGGAGGCGGGTTCGAATACACGTCCAGCGCGTCCGCTTCTTCGGTCACCAAGGTGCCGGAGATGCTGAACGCCGCGCAATTCGCCACCGCCGTCGCCGCGTACGCACCCGCGCGGAGCGCTTTGCTACTCGGTGCCAACACCGACTGGTTCAGCCTCATCGGCCGCACCGCGACGGGCCAGGAGCACAACGTGTCGTTCACCAACGGCACCGATGACATGGGATACCGCCTGTCGCTCGGCTACCTGAACCAGGACGGCATCATTCGGGCGAGCTCGACGGAACGACTCTCCGTGGGCATCAACTATCAGCAACGCCTCTTCAGAGACCGCCTGAGCTTACGCACCTCCGTTCGCGGCTCGCGCACCCTGGATCACTTCACGCCGGGGGGCGTGCTCGGCAACGCCGCCGGGATGGCGCCGACGCAGCCGGCGTTGGATCCGACCAGCTCGACCGGCTATTGGGACTGGAATACCACGAATGCGTCCCCGAGCAACCCGCTCGCCAGCATCGCGTTGGCGCGGGATCACGGCACGACGTGGCGCAGCGTCGGGAACGCGCAAGCGTCGTACGCGCTGCCGTTCCTCGAAGGGCTGACGGCCAACGTGAACCTGGGATACGACCTCGCGAAGTCCGACCGCACGACGTTCATTCCGAACAATCTCGCGGCGGAGGTGCGGCAGCGTCACGGGCTCTTCTACATCGCGAACAATACGCAGGCGAACTCCGTGCTCGAGATGTACGGGACCTACGCGCCGGCGCGCACGGCCGGGCCCGGCACCGTGAGTCTCACAGGCGGCTACTCCTACACGCAGTCGCACGGGGAATTCCCGTGGCTCCAGGCGACGGACCTCCGCACGAACTTGCTGGGGGATAACGGCGTTCCGGGGGCGGCGAACATCACCAATGTCCGGGACATTGTCGACTACAAGCTCATTTCGTTTTTCGGGCGGGCCAACTACAACATCTCCGACAAGTACCTCGCCGCGGTCAGCGTGCGGCATGACGGTTCCTCCCGCTTCGGCCCGGGCAATCAGTGGGGCACGTTCCCCTCGGTGGCGCTCGCGTGGCGACTCTCCGGTGAGGACTTCATGCGCGGGAAGTGGGGCTTGTCGGACCTGAAACTCCGCGCCTCGTGGGCGCGGACCGGCAACCAGGCGTTCGGCGACTACCTCCAGTACGCGACGTACACGTACAGCGACGCGCAGTCGCAGGTGTGGTTCGGCGATCAGTTCGTGACGACGATCCGTCCCAGCGCGGTCGACACGGCGATCCATTGGGAGAAGACCAGCTCGTACAACGCGGGCGTCGACTTCGGCTTCAGCAACCAGCGGTATTACGGCACCTTTGACTGGTATACGAAGAACACCAGTGACCTGATCTTCACGGTTCCGGTGTGCGCCCAATGCAACCTCTCGAACTTTGTCACCACCAACATCGGCAGCATGAAGAACCGCGGCTTTGAGCTCAGCCTGAACGCGCGGCTGATCGAGCGCCGTCCCAGCGGCCTCTCCTGGACCGCCTCGTTGACCGCGAGCCACAATACGAACGAATTAGTCAGCATCAACCCGAATCAGAGTGTATCGAAGATCCTGCGGGGCAACATCTCGGGCGGTGTGGGCAACTTGATCCAGGTTCTCCAGCCTGGTGTACCGATCAACTCGTTCTTCGTCTTCGAGCAGAAGTACGATGCGACCGGGAAACCCATCTACGACAACGCCACGCCGACCAACATGTACGTCGACCGGAACGGCGACGGGGTCATCAATGATTCCGACCGGCGGCCCTTCCACGACCCGTCGCCGAAATGGATCCTCGGGCACTCCTCGTACTTCACCGCCGGGCGGCTCGACGCCAGCTTCACGGTCCGGGCCTACCTCGGGAACTACGTCTACAACAACGTGGCATCCTCGAACGGCGCCTATCAGAACCTCACGGGCTCCGGCATGCCGAGTAACCTGCATGCCTCCGTCCTCAAGACCGGATTTGTCGTTCCTCAGTACTACTCGGACTTTTTCGTCGAAAACGCGTCGTTCCTGCGAGTGGATAACATCAACATCGGCTACAACTTCAGCTATCGGGGGCAGCCGTTCCGGGTGTACGGAACGGTCCAGAACGCGTTCACGATCACGGGATACAGCGGCGTCGATCCGACGTCGGGCCTCAACGGCATCGACAACAACATCTACCCGCGCTCGCGCACCATCACCACCGGCCTGAACGTCCGGTTCTAAGGGAGACAGGGACATGAACCGCACTACCAAGGCAGTGAGCGTTGCCGCCGTCCTGCTGAGCCTGAGCTGGACCGGCTGCACCGACCCGACGGTGGCCCCGAAGAGCTCGGTCACCAGCGCCAACATTTTCAACGATCCCAACTCGTACCGGGCGTTCATCGCCAAGATCTACGGCGGCTTGATCGTCACGGGACAACGCGGCCCCGATGGGAATCCGGACATCGGCGGCATCGACGAGGGGTTCGGCGAGTACCTGCGGCTGTATTGGTACCTGCAGGAAATGCCGACCGACGAGGCGGTGATCGGCTGGAACGATCCCGGCCTCGGCGATCTGAACCGGGGCATCTGGGGCCCGAGCAACAGCATGGTCAACGCGATGTACTATCGCGTCTTCTACCAGATCATGCTCGCCAACGAGTTCCTGCGTCAGAGCACCGACGCGAAACTCGACGCGCGCGGCCAGAACGACCCGACCCTCAGGACCAACGTGCACTTCTACCGCGCCGAGGCGCGGTTCCTCCGTGCCTTGAGCTACTGGCACGGCATTGATCTCTTCGGAGCCATCCCGCTCGTGACCGAGGCCGACCCGCTCGGCGTGCCCCCGAAGCAGATCAGCCGCGACAGCGTCTATCGCTTTGTCGTGACCGAGCTCAACGCGGTCGTGGGGGCGCTGCCGCCCGCGGGTGCGTCGACGTACGGCCGCGCCACGCCGGCCGCGGCGCATATGCTGCTCGCCAAGCTGTACTTGAACGCGGGCATCTACACTGGCACGGCGAACTACGCCGGCGCGGTCACGGAGGCCGCCGCGGTGATCGCCGCGGGGTACAGCCTCGACACGAGCTTCGTCCACAATTTCCAGGCCGACAACAACACCTCGCCGGAGTTGATCTTCGTCGCGGCGCAGGACGGCGGCGGCACGCAGACGTGGGGCGGGATGACGTTCCTGATCCACGCCGGCTGCGGGGGCAGCATGTCCGCCGGCACGTACGGCGTCGACTACTGTTGGGGCGGGTACCGCATGAAGCAGCAGATCTACCGGCTGTTCGCGGCCGGCGATAAGCGTGCTGCGTTCTTCTGGACCACCGGCCAGACCGATTCCGTGGCCGATATCGGCAACTTCAGCAACGGGATCGCCGCGCCCAAGTTCACGAACAAGAAGTCGACCGGCGCGAATGGCACGCAAATGGGAATGGTCGACACCGACTTCCCGATCTTCCGGC
>Ga0137409_10003024_pt1 | contig 17849 bp, 13 predicted proteins | sample CZODoug1_16funga_FD_122059 | JGI IMG/M metagenome (GOLD analysis project Ga0137409, IMG submission 122059) | Vadose zone soil fungal communities from Angelo Coast Range Reserve, California, USA - CZODoug1_16fungal (Hybrid Assembly) | ecosystem: Environmental > Terrestrial > Soil > Vadose zone... | reverse complement strand
TGGTTGGCCGGGAAGTCGCGCGGGTCGATCCGCACCGGCCCGCCGATCGTGCCGAACCACAGCCGGCCGGCCGAGTCGCGTATCGCGGCGGGTGTGCCGTACTCGGACTCGAGCATGCCAGCCTCCGTGCCGAGCACGACCGGTACGAAGCCCGAGGCGCGGCCCCGGACGACGTCCAGCAGCTCCTCCCGTCTCACGATCAGCAGACCCTGGTTCGCGAGGATCCAGAACCTGCCCATGTCGTCCACGCGGATCGCCGAGAGCGAGTTGTCGGGCAGGCCCGGCCAATAGCCGCGCACGCGCTCATAGAAGGATCCCCCCCGGCCAGGATCGACGTTGTAGTCCTCGCTGCCGATCCATTCGACGTCCGGCCCGAAGCGCATCCGCCCGCCCATGTCGAGCACCACATGCACGCCGAGCCCACCCGGGATGGGCACCGGATAGATCAGCCGCGAGAACACCGGCCGCCCGCCGTAGGAGAAATAGTTGCCTTTGGCGAAATAGAGCGGCGGCACCCGCTCCTGCGGATAGCCTTCGGTGGCGCGCGCAAGTTTTTGCGCCCCGAGGCCGGCTGAGTTGACCACGGCATCGACCGTGATCGTCTGCGGATCGGCGCCGCCGAAATGCACCTGCCATTGATCGCCGCCCAGCACCATCCGCTCGATCGGGGTGTTGAGCGCCACCACGCCGCCCTGGTCCTCGAGGTCGCCGCGCAGCGCCCGCATATAGGAATGACTGTCGATGATACCGGTTTCAGGCGACAGCATCGCGGTCATGCAATAGGCATGCGGCTCGAGCCGCTTGGCGGTGGCGGCATCGATCATCTCGACGTTCTCGCAGCCGTTGATCTGCGACTGCTTGAAGATCTTCTCGATACCGGCGACCTCCTTGTCGTTGCTGGCAACGACGAGCTTGCCGCACTTCCTGTGCGGCACGCCATGAGAGGCGCAGTAGTCGTAGAGCATCCGGCGCGAGCGCGGGCAGTGCACCGCGCGCTTGGTCCCGGTCGGATAGTAAAGCCCGGCGTGGATGACCTCGCTGTTGCGCGAGGAGGTCATGGTGCCGATGGCGTTGGCGGCTTCCGCGACGATGACCTCGTGCCCCTTGAGCGCCAGCGCACGCGCACAGGCGAGCCCGACCACCCCCGCCCCGACCACCAGAACCTGCATGGAGCTCCCTACCGTGATGACGCTGCCGCGACCACTGCCTGACGACACCGGCTCGCGATACCGCTACCCGCATTGACCGGCAAGTCGGTACCGGAACTCGTCATCGGCCACAACCAAATTGATCTTGGTCATTGTGGTCAGCCATGGCGCAACGCGAAATCGCCCTACTTGAAGAAGTAACCAACTTCGGGAGCGAACCAAAAAGGCGCCCGCACGTTGTAGTAGACGTCCGGGGCGCGTTGAGAGGTTACCCATGTTCACAATCAGCCTTCGTATCGCGGCAGTTTGTCTCGTGGTCGCGTCGGTGGTCGCAACCACCGCCGACGCCCAGCACAGGGGCCGAGGTGGAGGAGGAGGTGGTGGTGGCGGAGGTGGCGGACGACCCATTGGCGGTGGTGGATCGATCGGTCGGTCCATGCATTCCGCTCCGTCCTTCCGGTCGGCACCATCCGTTCGGCATTTCAGCGCACCGTCAGCGCGTCAGAACCTGACGACGCGCAGCCTGCGACAGAATACCCCACGCATCTCTCGGTCGCAGGGGATCAACCGGTCGGTACGGCAGGGGATAACCGGCTCACCGGCCGCTACGCTGCAGAAGGACTCGTCCACGACAGCGCGCGTCAAGAGCACCGCCAGCGAGCGGGCCGCTCGTATCCAATCATTCAAGCAAAATCGAAACACAGCGATCCAGAAATCGGTGTTGCGCAATCAAGCGTTCGTTGGCGCATCCAAGGGCTCCAAGCGTGACTTGGCCCGGTCGAACTTCCGTGGCCAGTTCGCCGGGAAGCATGTCGGCGATCCGCGCTGGGCCCATTTTGATCGTCGCCGCGGTCACCGCCACTTCTTCGTGATCGGTTGGCTCGGCCCGGTGTTCTGGCCGTATTTCTACGATGATTACATCGACTACACCTACTGGCCGTACGAATACGACACGTTCTGGCCGTATGCCTACGATGACGTCTACGTGAGCGTGTTCGGTCCGTATGCCTATGCCGGCAACGCCTACGCGAGTGCCCCAGCCTACCGCGAGGGCCGCCGCGTGCAACGAGTGCCGGCTGGCGGCGTCGCGCAGGTCTGCTCGCTCGATGCCACCACGCTGACCGACTGGCCGATCGAGCGCATCACCCAGAGGATCGAGCTGGACGATCAGCAGCGTGGTTTGCTCGATGGGTTCAAGAACGCTACCGCCAACGCAGTCGAGGAGATGAAGTCTGCTTGCCCGAACGACCTTCCGGGCACGCCCACTGCGCGGCTCGCCGCCATGCGTGCCCGCATCGACTCCATGTTGAAGGCGCTGGCGACCATCCAGCCCCCGCTCGAGCGGTTCTACAGTTCGCTGAGCGATGAGCAGAAGGCACGCTTTGACGCCATTCCGGACGAGCCGCGACGCTCGCGGGCTGCGGCACGGCCGGATGCGAACCAGATGTGCAATACGCAAGCTGCCGGACGCTTCCCGATTGAGCGGATCAAGCAGGCCATTCAGCCCTCGCAGGACCAAGAGGCGGCACTCGACGCGCTCGAAGATACTTCGCGCAGAGCAGCCGAGCGCCTCAAGGCCGACTGCGAGAGCGCGCAGAATCTGACCGCCCCTGCCCGCGTCGCCGCGATGGAGCGGCGGCTCAAGGCGACAATCGAGGCATTGGACACGGTGCAGCCGGCGCTCGATCGGTTCTATGGGTCGCTCAGCGACGAGCAGAAGGCACGCTTCAACCGCCTTGCTCGACAGGCGTGAAGCAGGCACTGAGGCGCACAAACGACAAGGACGGCCGCGAGGCTGTCCTTGTTGCGTTTGTGAGCGAACGGCTCATCGGTCACGGATGAGCCGAATTTCCTTGCCGTGCTGCATGAGCGTCATCGCCGTGACGGCACGGTCGCTCTCCGTTTCGAAGTGCACGAACAGGTTCAACACGACGGCGTGAAACTCCATCTCCGAGCTGGGCACCAGCGGGACTGGTGTCTGGCCGCCAAGCCTCAGCGCCAGTCCGTCTGCCGATTGCGTCACCAGGACCAAGACATCGTGCTCGCTTCGGTAGCTGCCGGCATAGTCAATGCCTGGCGGCATCGCGATCGAAGCAGCGCGGAGCGGCGTGGCGGGCCAGCCGTATTCCCGCCCGATCGCCTTGAAGATTTCCACGGGCAACAGCCAACCATGGGCGTTGATCAGCACCGCCGCGGCCTTGCCGCGGGCGGGAAGGACGCGCATCTCCGCCAGGAAGCCCTCGTCGACGCCCTGGTGGCCGAAGCAGAAGTCATCGCCCTCCCCGCCGCAGTACCAGCCGATGCCGACGAAATGCTCGCCGATTGTCTGGTCGGGAAGCTGCGGCTGCAGCATCGATTGGACGCTCTCCGTGTTGAGCGGGAGCGCCGACCGCTCCCCGCGCAGCGTGCCCACAAGCGCGATGGCGAGACGCGATAGATCGGCGGCCGTGGTCCACAGCCCCGCTGCCGCCATTTCGGGATAGACGTGGGCGTCACCGGACAGCGGCTGCCCGTTGAGCGGATGCCCTACGGCGGCGCGCGCCGCCATCGGTGCCGACAACGGCTGCTCAAAGGTGCTGTCGGCCATACCGAGAGGATCGAGAATGAGCTCGCGCATCAGATCGGGAAACGGCCGGCCAAGCACGTCGACCACGACCTGCTGAGCAATTGTGGTGCCGCCGCCGGAATAGCGGAACGCCAGGCCGGGCATCAGATCAACGATCACCTCAGGTGTATTGGCGGGCGGCACGCCCTGCAGCACCTCAAGCGGCGTCGGCCACGGTCCGCTGGCTGGATAGCCGCGAAAGCCGTGCACGGTCGTGCCGGCGGTGTGGCTGAGCAGCTGACGCAGCGTGATGCGCGGCTGCCAGCCGCCATTCGCCGGCACTCGCCAGGAGGTGAGATAGCCGTTCACGTCCGCGTCGAGATCGAGCATGCCTTGCTCAACCAAACGCATTACCGCGAGCGCGAACACCGGCTTGCTGATCGAGCCGGCCTGGAACGGCGTCGTCGCCGTTACCGCGTCCGCCATTCCCATCATGCGCACGCCGAAGCCGCTCGCCCACGCGAGCGCGCCATCATCGATCACGCCGATGCTTGCGCCGGGCGTTGCGTAGTACTGCATGCGTTGTGCAAGCGTCTGTGCCGGGCTTTCGCGGGCCGGAACCGCGGTCTCGGGTCGCAGGTCGGAGAGCACGCGGGCAATGCGGTCTTGCGCAATCATGGCTTTGCTCATTGTGTGCAGCGCCAAAGGCGCCATGACGCGTCCCCGCAGGGAACGCAACGGCCGCCGTCAGCCTTCGAGCGCGCGTGCCACGGCGTCCGGATCTCTTGCAATAACTGTCAGAAGGACCTGAGCCGCCTTGTCGGGACGATGCGCGCCTTGCTCCCAATCCCGAACCGTGCCGAGCGGCAGATGGAACCGCGCGGCGAACTCAGCCTGAGACAACCCGAGCCTCCGGCGCAGGGCCCGAACACTTGGAACCCGCCGAGCACGTGCAAGCTGAGCTTCGGTCGCTGGCTTTGCATCGGGATCGGACAGCGCGGCTTGATGGCGCTGTTCCTCGCTCATGGCATCGAATGCGCGCCAGTCCGTCTTCGGCGGCCTCTTCGGATTGAGCCTATATTTCGTGATACTTCCTCTTTTCATGCGGTTCCGCTCCTCGGGCGGAAATGATGCGAACGACGTCGCTCCTCATGGTGTAGGTGACGAAAAGCATGCGGCCGTCGACCAAGCCGATCGCATTGAACCGCAACTCACCAGCGGCATCGCGATCATCGAACTCGATGACGTGCGGGTCCAAAAACACCTTCGCCGCCGTCTTGAAGTCGACGCCATGCTTCTTTCGATTGGCGAGTTCCTTGGCCCTATCCCATTCGAAGTCCATCGCATGGCCCAGGACACCAATATACTGAAATTCAGTACTGATGACAAGTTCGCATCACTCGCGAACCACAGAAGCAGGGCATCAGAAGTCACAACGAAAAGGGCGGCCCGAAGGCCGCCCTTGATCGTCGTGCGGCTGCCTGTCGCCTACTCGGCCGCGATGCGCACCTCGGGTGCAGCAGCGCGCACGTCGGCATCGACGTGCTTTTCGTACTTGACGAAGTTCTCCTGGAACATGCGCACGAGCTTGCGCGCGGTCTCGTCGAACGCGGCTTTGTCCTTCCAGGTCTTCATCGGGTAGAGCAGATGCGGCTCGACGCCGGGCACCGAGGTCGGCACCGAGAAGCCGAAATAGGGATCGGTGCGATAGCTCGCATTGCGCAGCGAGCCGTCGAGCGCGCCGGTGACGAGCGCGCGCGTCGCCTTGATCGGCATGCGGCGGCCGACGCCGTAGATGCCGCCGGTCCAGCCCGAATTGACCAGCCAGCAGTCGACCTTGTGCCTGGCGATCAGGGTGCGCAGCAGATTGCCGTATTCGGCCGGCGGGCGCGGCAGGAACGGCGCCGCGAAGCAGGTGGAGAACTCGGGCTCGACGCCGACCAGGCCTTTCTCGGTGCCGGCCACCTTGGCGGTGTAGCCGGAAAGGAAGTGATACATCGCCTGCGCGGGCGTAAGCTTGGCGATCGGCGGCATGACGCCGAATGCATCGGCGGTCAGGAAGATGATGTTCTTGGGCTGGCCGGCACGGCCGGTGCGCGAGGCCTTGGGCATGAACTCGAGCGGATAGGCCGAGCGCGTATTCTCGGTCTTGGTCTCGTCGTCGAAATCGCACACCCTTGTGGCCGGATCGAAGATCACGTTCTCGAGCACGGCGCCGAAGCGATTGGTGGCGGCGTAGATCTCCGGTTCCGCTTCTTCCGAAAGCCGGATGCACTTGGCGTAGCAACCGCCCTCGAAGTTGAACACGCCGTCGGGACCCCAGCCGTGCTCGTCGTCGCCGATGAGGACGCGGTTGGGATCGGCCGAGAGCGTCGTCTTGCCGGTGCCGGAGAGGCCAAAGAACAGGGCGACGTCGCCATCATGTCCGACATTGGCCGAGCAGTGCATCGGCATGACGCCCTGCGCCGGCAGATAGAAGTTGAGCGCGGTGAACACCGACTTCTTCATCTCGCCTGCATAGGACGAGTTGCCGATCAGAATGATCTTCCGCGTGAAGTCGATGGCAATGATGGTGTCGGTGCGAACACCGTGGCGCTTGGGATCGGCCTTGAACGACGGCAGGTCCACGATGGTGAACTCGGGTACGAAGTCCTCGAGCTCGGGCGCGACCGGCCGGATCAGAAGCTGACGAATGAACAGCGAATGCCAGGCGAGCTCAGTGAACACGCGGGTCTTGATCCGGTACTTCGGATCGGCGCCGCCGTAGAGGTCCTGGGCATAGAGCGTCTTGCCGCGCGCATGCGCAATAAAATCCTCATAAAGGAGCTGGAAGTTCGCCTGGGTGAGCTTGCGGTTGCCATCCCACCACATGGTGTTCTCGGTGGCCGCGTCGACCACCGTGTGCTTGTCCTTGGGCGAGCGGCCGGTGTGCACGCCGGTTTCGGCGCAGATCGGGCCGCCCTGCACGACGGTGGCTTCGCGGGCCGCAATCGAATGCTCGTAGAGCTGAGGCGCGTCGAGATTCCAATGAACTGCAGCCAGATCTTTGAAGCCAAACTTATCGGCGCCATAGGCACCGTTTCTCACACCCGTTTCTTTCACGCAAAACCTCCGCTCAAGCGCCCGGCCGCCGCCGGTAATCCGTCCCTCAAGCGCCGCGTCTCGGCACGGCTTCGAGCCTTACTCTTGGGCCTTAACTATAGCGCCGGTAAGGGACGGGCGCGAGCTATAGTGGGGAACGAAGGCGCTGCCAAGGCCTCGCACTGCATCTTAGTTTATACCGCAGCGCATGATGCAATGCCGCAGCAATGTGCATCTTTTTGCTGCAGTGCAGCGCTCATCAATCAACCAGTCCCTTGCCTGCTAACCATTTGTGAACGACCTCGGCCACCTCGGCGTTGTTCTTTTCCATCATCGCGAAGTGTGAGTTGCCCTTGATCCCAAGTTCGGGAAGGCCGACGATCTCGATGCTCCCACCCGCCGTCTTGGCGAGCTCCGCCATCTTGCGGTTGTTTGCGAGCTGGGCGGAGAACATCGGGCTCTTGTCGACGTTGTCGCCATAAAGAACCATGATCGGCACATTCCTGAGCGTGGCGGCCGTGGTGGCATCTCCCCGGATCGTGCCTTCGACGATCACCAGCGCCTTAACCTTGTCGGGCCGCTTGAGTGCGGCCGCGTAGCCGAACGCGCCGGACTGGCTGTGCACCAGGAGCACGCAGGGGCAGACCCGGTCGACGAGCTGGTCGTAAGCCGCCTGGATCGCATCGTTGGTCGAGGTCCAGCGCGGCACGATCTGGCGAATGAGATTGTCATAGGCCTCGAAAGGAAACTGGCTGCCCGGGTAAGGCCTGCGCTTGGCCGGATCCTTGTCGAAGCTTCCTGGCGCACCGAAACGCCAGGTCACCCAGGGCGCATCGATGGTGAGAAACACCGGCTCGCCCGCGAACACTTCCGGCATTGCCCAGCCGGCGCGCCCGCGCTCGACGGCGTCCGACACGTAGCTGTCCCAGCCCTTGCGCACGAAAATGTTGAGCCAACCCTCGCGACCATCGGGCGTCGATTCATAGGTGACTCCCGTGAAGCCGCCGCCGTGCCACATCAGCAGCGGCACCTTGCCCTTGCGGTTCTGCGGCAGGAGATACTGCACGTACATCTGCTCGACCAGATAGGTGCCGTTCGGATTGAGCGTCTGGGTCGCGCCGCCGATCGTCACCTCGCGCGTAGGTTTCCCGCTGATGTCGACAAAGCGTCCGCCGAGATGAAACGAGCCGAAGTCGCGCAGCGCGATCGGCTCTTTGGTTTGTGCGATAGCGGCCGATGCCGTTCCGACGAATAGCGCTGTGATGAGCAAGCGTCGCATGATGTGTCCTCCCTATCGCGGCATTTATTGTTGCGCCCTCTCCCCGCAGGCGGGGAGAGGGCACATTAATATCCGCCCTACTCCGTCAGCCCCTTGCCTGCGAGCCATTTCTGGATCAGGTCGGCGACCTGATCGCTGTTCTTGTCCATCATCATCATGTGGGAATTGCCCTTGATGCCGGCATCGGGCAGATCGACCACGTCGATGCTGCCGCCGGCGGCCTTCAGCACGCCCGCATAGTCGACGCCGCCCTGGCGGATCTTCGACCAGCGCGGATGATCCTTGGCGTTGTCGCCGTAAACGATCATCACCGGCGTCGCCTTGATCGACGCCACCTTGTTGCGGTCGCCGCCGATCGTCGGCTCGATCGCCACCAACGCCTTGATCTTGTCCGGGCGCGCCTCCAACGCCTTGAAACCGAACGCGCCGGACTGGCTGTGGACCAGCACGACGCACGGACAAACCTTGTCGACGAGCTCGAGATAGCCGGCGATGATCCGGTCATCGGTCGCGAGCCAGCGCGGTACGCCCTGCTTCATGAACTGGTCGTAGGCGTCGATCGGGAATTGCGCGCCTGGATAAGTCACGCGCTTGGCCTTGTCGTCGCTCCACGATCCGGCCGGGCCGACGCGGAAGCGCTCCCAGGGATCACCCAGCGGCAGCACCACCGGCTCGCCGAAACTCGGGCTCCAGCCTGAGCGGCCACGCTCCATCGCATCAGACAGGTAAGTATCCCAGCCCTTGCGCACGAAGTACGAAAGCCAGCCATCGCCGCCGTCGGGCTTGGTCTCGTAGGTCACGCCCGAAAGCCCGCCGCCATGCCACAGCAGCATCGGCAGCCTGCCCTTGCGGTTCTGCGGCAGGAAATACTGCACGTACATCTGCTCGACCTGATATTTGCCGTTCGGGTCCATCTTGGTCGGCACACCGCCCGGCGTGAACACGATCTCCTTGATCGGCTGACCGCTGATCTCGATGATCCGACCGCCAATGTGGAACGAGCCCATGTCGCGAAGTGCGATCGGCTCCTTCGTCTGCGCAATCGCGGAGCCGGCGACGAGGCCAACAGCGAGAATGATGCCCAAGCGACGCATGATGCTGTCCTTCCCTTTTGTCCCTTTTATTGGCAGCTTCAATCGACCAGTCCCTTACCCACCAGCCATTTCTGAATCACATCTGCGATCTCGGCGTTGTTCTTGTCCTGCATCAGCATGTGAGAATTGCCCTTGATGCCGATCTCGGGAAGATTGATCCAGTCGACGGTGCCGCCGGCGGCGCGCACCGCTTGCGCATACTCGGTGTCGATTTTCTTGAAGGCCGCCCAGCGCGGATGCTGGTCGACGTAGTCGCCGAAGACCATCAGTGTCGGCGTGTTCTTGAGCGCGGCGGCCTTGCTGATAGTGCCAGCGGTCGCCGACTCGATCGCCACGATCGCTTTCACCTTGTCGGGCCGCTGCTCGGCCACCTTGAAGCCGAACGAGCCGCCCTGGCTGTGCACCAGCAGCACGCACGGACACACCTTATCGACCAGCGCGATGTAGGCCGTCATGATGGCATCGTCGGTCGAGAGCCAGCGCGGCACTTGCTGCTTCATGTAGCTGTCGTAGGCCTCGGCCGGAAACTGGCTGCCAGGAATCAAACGCCGTTTGGCCGGATCGGCGTTCCAGGAGCCGGCGCCATCGCCGATGCGGAAGCGTTCATAGGGATCCTGATAGGTCAGGAAGGTCGGCTCTGAGGGCCACACATCCGGCGGCGCGAAGCCGGCGCGTCCGCGCTCGACCGCATCCGACACATACGTGTCCCAGCCCTTGCGCACGAACATGTTGAGCCAGCCTTCGCGGCCGTCGGGCGTCGACTCATACGTGACGCCGGTGAGCCCGCCGCCATGCCACAGCAACAGCGGCAGCTTGCCCTTGCGCTCCTTCGGCAGGAAATACTGCACATACATCTGCTCGACCATGTACTGGCCGTTGGGATCGAGCTTGGTGAGCGGGCCGCCCGGCTGCCGCACGATCTCGCGCACCGGCTTGCCGCTGATCTCGACCACCCGGCCGCCGACATGGAACGAGCCCATGCCGCGCAGCACGATGTCCTGCTCGGCTGCCGATGCCGCCACGATGCTTACGGCTGACACAGCAATCGCCATCAGAATTCGATGCATTCTGTTCCTCCCCTCAACTGCCGTTCGTGCCCGCGAAAGCGATGCGCGGGAATAAACGGAGTCTGTCGACGCCGCGCAGGCGTCGCGCTGCGCGATAGTGACAAATCCACGCCGCCGCTGGAAGCACAAGCGCGCTCGTGCCGCCTCGTTTTCTTGCGTGGGCAACCGCCCGCACCCACTCACGCCTGCGGCACCAACCAGCCGCGATAGCGCACGATCAGGCCGGTGAGCGGATGGCTGATCTCGACATGAAAATGGAAGCGACCGGCCTCGGCGAATTCATAGGCGTGGATGCGCGGCGCGAGCGCGAGCGGCAACGGCAGCCCGAACAGACTCCAGCGCCGCATCATCAACCGCATTCGCTCGCCGTCGACCACCAGCGCCATGACAAAATTGAGCGGGCCGAAGCGCTCGCACATCAACCGCGCGTTGCGGCCCTGTCCTTCCTCCTGCGTGCTCGCGAACCGTCGTCCCGCAAAGTTGCGCCGCCAAAGCTCGCGCCCATCATTGAGTCGGAAGGCGACCTCCACCGGCACGTCATCGCCCGCCGGCGGAAAACCGACAATGGCGGCCGCAAGCCGCGCGAGCAGGCCTGTGCCCCGTTCGACGCTCGCAACTCCCACCGCCGTGAGCTCGCGCTTGAGATCGTGCATGACCTGCAGCGGCTGCGGCAGCGACGCGTAGGCGTCACCGAGGATGCGACGGTAGAGCGGCTCGCCCGGCAGCGGCGTCTGCCGCGTTCCGGTGACGATGCGGCGGCGCGCGAACGTCGCCTCGTAGTCGGCAAGCTCCACGTCGTTCACGCCCGCTCGCGCACCGGGCTTAGGCATTCGCCCGGCGAGGCAATGACGGATGATCACCTCGGCGGCCATCGAGGGAACGAACGGCCCATCGTCGGCTTCCGCGATCATGTGCCAGGAGCGCTCAACCGGCGCGCCGTTGGCAAGCGTGCCTTCGACTGTCACGAACATGCCGCCGCGATGCTCGCCCCAACTGAGTCGCGTGCGGGACTTGTGGATCAGGGTCGCGAGTGGAAGCAGCGACGGCAGCAGGCGCAACCGCACCAGCCACGCCATCGCATTGAGTCCGCGCAGCCAGATTTCGGGCACCGTTCCCACTCCCACCCAGACCGTGCGCAGGGTCGGCCACAGCTCGGGCAGCAGTTCCAGATCCGGCACTTCGACCAGCGAGAAGCGCCGGGCATGGAGCGGCAGCCGTCCCGGCGGCGCGACGGTGAAGGAGCGCGAGTCAATGATCGCGTGCACCGACGTCTTGCAGCCGTAGCGCAACAGCACCACCGGCTTGCCCGCGTAGCTCGCGGTCGCGCGGATGACATTGAGACCAATATCCGCGTAGGGCGACGGCGCGATCCCGCCCGCGATGCTCTCGACGCGCGCCATGCCGTCGCTGAGCCGACGCACCACCGCTGCGGTGAGCACCGGGCAGCTGCTCACACCCGAGAGCACGAACACGCCGCGCCCGCGAGCCGCCCCGTCAAAGCGCGTGATGCCGCGCACGAAGTCGGCCCCGTCGGACAGGTCGAGATAGTGGATGCCAAGCGCGATCGCGGCTTCGACCACTCGATAGGGATTTTCCCCATAAGCCTGGAAGGGCCCGCTGGCATCGACGACGAGATCGGGAGCGATGGCCCGCAGTCGCGCCTCGAGATCGCGCGCGCGATCAAGTTCCACAGGAACGACAGTGCCCACCGAAATGAGTTCAGCGCACAATCTTTGTGCTTTCGCCAGCGAGCGGCCCGCGATAACAAGCGTAAGCTGCGATTCATCAGCAAGAAGCTGCGCCAGACGGCGACCGAAGGTTCCATATCCGCCGAGAATGAGTATCTTTTGCACGCGCGCTGTCATGGCTTACTCAGACGCCGCTGTAGATGCTGGGAATGCGGGATTGAGTGTTCGTCCGGGCCGGAGTGCCGGCCCGACTGAATGTCGACCAGACTGAAATGTGGAAATGTCGAGCAAATGCCATGAAGGCATTGTAGGCGTAGTGTAGGTGTTGCGTCGCTGGCTGCTGTGAGTAGCACGAGAAGCGAATCGCTCCCTCTCCCGATCAGTCTGAAGTCTCGAGAAGGTATTACGCTATGAAGCTGGCGGGAAGTCATCCGAACAAGTTCGGAAGGCGTGCCGGCTGGGCATTCGCCTCGGGGACTAAACGTACGCAGCCGGCCACATCGCACAGAAATTAAACAGCACTGCTTCAGGGAATGCGATGCTCCGTCAGGCCAACGCCGTCGACTTTTGGCGCGGCTTCGCGCTCGCCACGATTTTTATCAACCATATCCCCGGCATATTTTACAGCCGCTTTACGCACGCCAAGCTGTCGTTCTCCGATTCGGCCGAGATCTTCGTGTTTCTCGCCGGCTGGGCGCTGCGCTATACGACGAGATCGCTTGAGGGACGACCCGTCTATCTGGCGCTGCGGCTGGGCGGGCGCGCCATCGAGATCTATACTGCGCATATCGTGATCACGATGATCGCGATCGCGACGCTGGCCGCGAGCGCGACCCTCCTGTCAACCCCGCAACTACTGGAATGGCACAAGGTGCCCGTCCTGTTCCAGGAGCCGGTGCTGACGCATCTCGGACTCTCGCTGCTCACCTTTCAGCTCGACTATTTCAATATCCTGCCGCTCTACGTGGTTCTGATGACGGCAGCGCCCCTGCTCGCGGTCATGGATCGTTATTCGCCGAGCACGCTGCTTCTGCTCTCCGTGACCATTTATCTTGTCACGCTCTCGACTCCCGTGCCCATCCCCACCTGGCCGATGGATGGGCAGTGGTTTTTCAATCCGCTCGCCTGGCAGCTGGTGTTCGTGCTCGGGTTCGTGCTCGCGCGGGAGGATGGCGCCGGCGGCTTCCTGCGCCGCCATATCGTCATCATCCGATGGCTGTCGCTGCCAATCGTGCTCATCAGCGCGCTGATCGTCTGGTCTGGCTGGTGGCCCGATCCCACGGCGATCCCGCAGCCGCGGCTCTTCTTCGTCTGCGACAAGACCTACGTGACGCCGATACGCCTGGTGCAATTCCTGGCGCTGGTCGCCATTGCCACCGCGGCCTATCCGGCTATCAAGCGGGCCATTCCATCGGCTGTCGAGTTCCTGTCAATGCTCGGGCGCCATTCGCTCTTGGTGTTTTGCGTCGGCTCCATCCTGAGTCTGGCCGGGTACATCGCTAGATTCATCTACGAGCCCGATCTGGCTGTCGACACGGTGGTAGTGATCTCGGGTATTGCCATCATGGCACTCGCCGCCCAGCTCGCGGAATGGCACCAGCAGATGAAGGTCCCGAGTTTGCGGCCAATCCGCGCGATCCCGCCAGCTATCCCTCAGCCCGAGCGCCCTATCGCCCTGCAGCAGCTGGACGCCTCGCAACCGGGCTGAAGCATCGGCCGCACAACAGCGAGTCGTAGCCCGGATTGAGCGCAGCGAAATCCGGGTTAACATTTCAGCAAGGTGCGATATCGTAGGAATTTCGTGGCGGGTGGCACGTTCTTCTTCACAGTGACGCTCGCTGATCGAACATCCCAGGCACTGACTGATCACATCACGGCCTTGCGTACTGCCATGCGGCAGACGCGACACACCCATCCCTTTGCAATCGATGCGGCCGTGATCCTGCCGGATCACCTGCACATGGTAATGACCTTGCCAGAGGGCGATGCCGACTATCCAGATCGATGGCGGCTGATCAAGCGCCGCTTCACGGAGGAAATCTTACGATCGCATACACCGATCGCACGTCACCGAAACGGAGAATTGGCGCTATGGCAGCGCCGATTCTGGGAACACACCATCCGCAGTTCGGAGGATTTTGAGCGACATGTCGACTACATTCATTTCAATCCGGTCAAGCATGGTCTTGTCTCGCGTGTCCGCGATTGGCCTTTTTCCTCGTTTCACCGATTTGTGCGACAAGGCCTGCTGCCAGAGGACTGGGCCGGCGACCTCAGTCAGGATTATGCAGGCTTCGGCGAGCGGCGCGGCTGACCCGGATTTCGCTGCGCTCAATCCGGGCTACGACAGCTACTGCCTCCGATGACAACCGATCCTGCATCGCCTTTTGTGGCAACGGGCTCCTATCCAACGCGCGACGGCAACCTCGTGCGGCCCTTGATCGACGGCGAGCCGGCTTTCCGCCGTATCTGCGAGGCCATCGAGGCGGCGCGTCACAGCGTGTGGGCAACGATCACCTTCATGTGGCCGGAATTTCGAATGCCTGGCGAAAGAGGTACCGCTCTGGCGGTGCTCGATCGCGCTGCGAGACGCGGCGTTGACGTACGCGTCATTTTTTGGCGGCCCGATGCCGAGACAGAGGCGTTGAAGCGCAATGCATTCTGGGGCGCGCCCGAGCACTTCGAATTGCTGAGACGGAATGACCATCAAGTGCGCATTCGATGGGATCGCGCGCACGCGGGTTTCTGCCAGCATCAGAAGACCTGGCTCATTGATGCCGGCAAGGACACCGAGACGTCCTTTCTCGGCGGCATCAATCTCAATCCACATTCCTTGGTTTCGCCTGGACACGGGGGTGGACACTTGGGCGAAGGGCAGAATCACGACGTCTACATTGAGCTTGTCGGCCCATCCGTCGCGGACGTTCATCATAACTTCGTCCAGCGCTGGAACGAATCGAGCGAGCGACATCAGGACGACGGCTGCTGGGGCGCAGGCAGCGCAACTGATCTGCCGTTTCCGCATTGTGTGCCCGCCGCGCGCGGAACCACGCGCGTTCAGATTCAACGCACAACGCATGCCGGCCGTTACACCGACGGGCGAGCTCCGCCGGAGGGACGCGCGTTCGACATCAAATCCGGCGAGCGAACCAATTTCGACCAATACTGCTCGGCAATATGCGCAGCCCGCCGCACCATCTATATGGAGAACCAGTATGTCGAGATTGCTGAAATCGTCGCGGAGCTGCATGGAGCATTGAAGCGCGGCGTCGAAGTCGTGCTGCTGGTGCCCGCGATTCCCGAATTCTCACCAACAGTCTATGAAACCGTCGAGCGTCGCGCAGTCTTCGAGGCGCGTGCGGCGCTCGGCAAGTATGACAGCTTCACGCTCGCCGGCATTGCCGGCCTTGGTTCAGACGGCCTCCGCAAGGCGGTCTACGTCCACTCGAAACTGATGCTGATTGATGACGCTTGGGCAACGGTTGGCTCCTGCAATCTCCATCGCTCCTCGCTGTTCGGAAACGGCGAATTGAATGCTGCATTCTCCGATCCAGAAACCGTTCGCGCCTTCCGCGTCACGTTTTTCCAAGAGCACCTAGCGCAAGACACATCCACACTCGACGATCTCGCCGCCCTTCAACTGTTCCGCCAGATTGCGCGACAGAATCGGCAGCGGCACGAGAACAGCGATCCGGTCTGGCAGGGTCTCGCCATCAGCCTCGATGCCGCGACCTACGGTCGAGCCGCACAGTTCTAACGGGGCCTAACAGAGGCCGTCACGGTCCTTCCGGGCGCTACAAGCCTCAGGTAGCATGATAGTGAGGCCATTGGGATCGGCCAAATTCATCGGGGGAGCGACCATGACACGACAAGCGACTATGGGCCTCGGCGCCATGCTGCTGTTCATCGGGAGCGCTGCGCAGGCGCAGACCATTTATCCCATAAACAGGGCCGAGATCCTGACCGGCGCCAAGTTCGACCTTAAGGTTGAGTTCCCCGGCGCGCCATCGGCAAGCGCATTGCGCGTGACCATCAACGGTAAGGACGCCGCGACCGTGATCGGCAAGAGCGCATCGGTGATGGAGCGCGAGGATGGCGGCGATCATTCGGCGTACTGGATTCGCGATGCCGCCTTGACCAAGCCGGGCCGCTATCTGGTCGAGGCCGCGACCGGCCAGCAGAAGGCAAGCGTCGTCTGGGAGGTCTTCGATACGCCGGCGGCCAAAGCGAAGAACGTGATCCTGTTCATTGGCGATGGAATGACGATCACTCACCGCACGGCCGCGCGCATCCTGTCGAAAGGGCTCGTCGAAGGCCGCTACGGTGGCGAACTCGCCATGGACGACATGCCGCACATGGCGCTGGTCTCGACCTCGGGCACGGATTCGGTCGTCACCGACAGCGCCAACAGCATGAGCGCATACACGACCGGACACAAATCCTGCAACAATGCGCTTGGCGTCTATTGCGCCCTGAACAAGAACAACCTGCAGCACCCACGCGTCGAAACCATCTCGGAAATCGCCAAGCGCACGCGCCGCCTTGCGGTCGGGGTTGTCACGACGACCGAGATCGAGGACGCCACGCCGGCCGGAATGGTGGCGCACACTCGCAAGCGCGAGGATTATGACGATATCGTCAAGATGTTTTTTGCGGTGCAGCCCGAGGTGATGATGGGCGGCGGATCTGTGAATTTCCTGCCGACATCCGCGCCGGGCGGCAAGCGCGCCGACGGCGAAGACTACATCAAGAAGTTCCAGGCCTCGGGATATACCGTGGTGTCGAGCAAGAGCGAGCTCGAGACTGCGGGCAAGGCGCAGAAGCTCCTCGGCCTGTTCAACACCGGCAATATCGACGGCGCGCTTGACCGCTTCTTCCTCAAGAAGGGGACTGTGCCGCAATTTCCGGACCAGCCCGATCTGACCGATCAAGTGCGTGTTGCTCTCGACATGCTCTCCCGGCACGACCAGGGTTTCGTGCTCATGGTCGAGTCCGGCCGCATCGACAAATACACACATTCACTCGATTGGGAGCGCGCGGTTTACGACACGATCATGCTCGACAACGCCGTCAAGATGGCGAAGGAGTTCGCCGCCGCGCGCAACGACACGCTGATCATCGTCGTCGCCGACCATGCACACATGACCGGCCTCATTGGAACCTACGATGACAGCCGTCCTGGCCAACAGCTACGCGACAAGCTCGGCTTGGGCGACAACTCGAAGGTACCGAACTATCCGGCACCCAACGCCGCCGGCTACCCGGACAGGGTCGACGTCTCTCGCCGCCTCGCCTTCGTGTTCGGCGGCTTTCCGGACTATTGCGACACTGGGCACCCCTACCTCGATGGGGAGAATGTCCCGGCGGTGCGCGGCCCCAACCGTGACTACGTGGCGAACGAAAAATACTGCAGCGTGCCCGGCGCGGCTCGCCGCACCGGAAACCTGCCGTTCAGCTCGGGCGCCGGCGTACACGCTGCCGATGAGGTGGTGCTGACCGCGATTGGACCGGGGGCCGAGCTGTTCCGCGGCCGCATCGACAACACGCGCGTATTCCGCAATATGGCGACGGCGCTTGGGCTTGGCAGGAACCAGAGCATGATCCCGAAAACTGGAAAAAAGATCATGCGCAAAACAAAAGTTAGACTTTGATCCGATTCAATCTAATCGGATCAAGGTCTAGTCACCGCTACGCCGCGCGCGCCTTGTCGGCAAGCTCCTTGAGCACTGCGCGCAACGGGCCAAGTGCGTGCACGCGCTGCGGGAACGGCAAACGCAAGGCGGTGCGCTCGAGCTGCAGCTCGAGCCCTTCCGGGTCGCAGCCGACGCAGCGCCAGGCGCCGTCAGCGGCGCCGAGGAGCTTGGTGGCGTAGAGCCGGCAGGTGTCGGCGTGGTCGGCATTCATATGCGCCAGGATGTCGGGCTCTGCGGCTGTGAGCTCGCTCGCG
>Ga0137409_10003023_pt1 | contig 17849 bp, 13 predicted proteins | sample CZODoug1_16funga_FD_122059 | JGI IMG/M metagenome (GOLD analysis project Ga0137409, IMG submission 122059) | Vadose zone soil fungal communities from Angelo Coast Range Reserve, California, USA - CZODoug1_16fungal (Hybrid Assembly) | ecosystem: Environmental > Terrestrial > Soil > Vadose zone... | reverse complement strand
CTCACAATATCCTCGCGGCGGGACATCGCCGTCTTGCAGAAGGAATCCTCGGCCCTTGAGGGCGAGGAGGATGTCAAACACTCGACGCGCCGCCGTCGACGGCAATGTACTGGCCCGTCACGTGGCGCGACGCGTCCGACGCAAGGTAAACCGCCGCACCCATGAGATCGGTGTCGCCGCCGATTCGCCCCAGCGGAGTTCGCTCGATCACCGAGGCCGAGATCTTATCCAGCAAGCCGCTCGACATCTTCGATGGGAAAAATCCCGGGCAAATCGCGTTGACTCGAATACCGTGCGGCCCCCACTCCGCAGCGAGGACCCGCGTCAGATGCAAGGCCGCCGCCTTCGATGCGTAGTAAGCGGCGGCTTTCATGGTCATTCCGACCCGCAGTGCCGCGACGGAAGCCACGACGATGATGTTGCCCGAATGTTGCGGTATGAAGCAGCGATTCGCGACCTCCTGGCTCAGCATGAACACGCTGGTGGAGTTCAAGGTCATGACCTTGTTCCAGGCGTCGAGAGGGTACTGCTCGGCCGGCGCGCCCCAGCTCGTGCCCGCGTTGTTGACCAAGATGTTGATCCCGCCGTAAGACCCCACGACCGCCTCCACCAGCGCCGGCACTTGATCCGGCTTGGTCAGATCGTTGACCACGGTCAGCGCATCGATACCCAGTTTCCCAAGCTGCGACTTGGCTTCTTCGAGTTCGGCAGGCTTGCGCGCGCTGATCGCGATTCTTGCGCCCATTTCGCCCAGAGCCTGGGCGATCTGCAGCCCCAGTCCACGCGAACCGCCGGTGACGAGAGCGACTTTCCCCTTCAGCTCGAATAACTCACGGACACCCATGTCACGCCACCTCGAAAAGGCCGGCGGCGCCCTGGCCGCCACCGATGCACATCGTGACCACCACGAGCTTGGCACCGCGCCGCTTGCCTTCGATGAGCGCATGTCCGGTCAGGCGAGCACCGCTCACCCCATAGGGATGACCCACTGCAATCGCTCCCCCGTTGACGTTCAACCGGTCATCGGGAATGCCCAGCTTATCTCGGCAATAAAGGACCTGGCAGGCGAAAGCTTCGTTCAGTTCCCACAAATCAATGTCGCTGACTTTGTAGCCGGTACGCTGCAAGAGTCGCGGTACCGCATAAATCGGACCGATGCCCATCTCGTCGGGCTCGCAGCCGGCGACGGCGAAACCGCGGAATATCCCGAGCGGCTTGAGACCCCGCCGCTCCGCGAGCTTGCCGTCCATGACGACTACGGCGCTGCTGCCGTCGGAAAACTGGCTGGCATTGCCGGCCGTGACGACCCCTCCCGGGATGGCCGGGCGAATCTGCGCAACGGCCTCGAGCGTGGTGTCGGGACGAATACCCTCGTCGGCGGCGATGGTGACTTCGCGGGTGCCAATCGCACCGGTCGCCTTGTCGGCCACGCCCATGACGGTCGTCATCGGCACGATCTCGTCCTTGAATTTGCCCGCCGTCTGTGCCGCCGCTGCGCGCAATTGGCTGCGCACGCCATACTCATCTTGCGCCTCCTTGGCAATGTGGTAGCGCTTGGCCACTTGCTCGGCGGTCTGCAGCATGTTCCAGTACAGCGTCGGCTTGTGCTCGACCAGCCACGGATCGCGGCGCATGTGCGTATTGGCTTCGTTCTGCACGCAGGAAATGCTCTCGACGCCGCCGGCGACGATCACCGACACGCCCTCGGTCATGATCCGTTGCGCCGCCAGAGCGATGGACTGCAATCCCGAGCTGCAGAAGCGGTTGATGCTCAAACCCGCCGTGCTCGTGGGAAGTCCGGCGCGCAGGGCAATCGCGCGCGCGACATTGCCGCCCGTGGTGCCTTCGCCGAACGTGGAGCCCATGATCACATCCTCGACTTCGGCCGGGTCGACGCCGGCGCGCTCCACCGCGTGCCGCACCGAATGCGCGCCGAGCGTGGCGCCATAAGTCATGTTGAAGGCACCTTTCCAACTCTTGCCCAGGCCGGTGCGCGCCGTAGATACGATGACCGCTTCTGTCACTTAGGCTGTTCCTTTGAATGCGCTGAAAGTCTGGCCTTGTTGGGCCAGACGGGCGAGCAGCGGCGCCGGCGTCCAGGCGCCCACGTCGCTGCCGGGCTGGGCTGCGATACTCTTCAGGGCGCGCACGACCTCGTGCAGCCCTGTTTGGCCGGCAAAGAACATGGGCCCGCCGCGGTAGGCGGGGAAGCCATAGCCGTTGAGATACACGAGATCGATGTCCGAGGATCGCTGCGCGATGCCGTCCTCGAGGATGCGGGCACCTTCGTTGACGAGCGCATAAATGCAGCGCTCGACGATCTCCTCCGAACTCACCTTGCGCGGCGTGATGCCTTTTTGCCGGCGGTATTGCTCGATGATGGCGGTGACCTTCGGATCCGGAATCGGATGCCGCGAGCCCGCTTCGTATCGATACCATCCGGCGCCGGTTTTTTGTCCGAATCGGCCGGCTTCGCACAAGTCGTCCGCCACGTTGGAGAAGTCGCGGCCGGGAAACTCGGCGGCCCGCCGCTTGCGCAGCGCCCACCCGATATCGAGGCCGGCGAGATCGCCCACGCGAAACGGACCCATCGCCATGCCGAACTCCTGAAGTGCCGCATCGACCTGCTGCGGCAAGGCGCCCGCCATGATGAGATCATGAGCGGCCGCACCGTATCGAGCCAGCATGCGGTTGCCGATGAAGCCGTCGCAGACGCCCGACACCACCGCGATCTTGCCCATGGTTTTGGACAAGCGCATGGCGGTGGCCAGCACGTCCTTCGCCGTCTTGGCGCCGCGCACCACTTCGAGCAGACGCATCACATTGGCCGGACTGAAAAAATGCAGTCCGATCACATCCTGCGGACGCCGCGTGAAGTTCGCTATCTCATCGAGATTCAACGCCGAGGTGTTGGAGGCGAGAATCGCGCCCTGCCGTACGATCCCGTCCAATGTCTCGAAGACCTGGCGCTTGACCTCCATGCTTTCGAACACGGCCTCGATACTCAAGTCGACATCGCGCAGCAAGGCATAGTCCAATGTCGGGGTGATGAGCGCCAGACGCTGCGCGAGGCTGTCCTCGTTGAGAGTGCCCTTGCGCAGCGCGCCTTGGTAATTGCGGCGGATGTTGGCGAGTCCGCGGTCGAGCGCGTCCTGCTTGGTCTCCAGCAGCACCACCGGCAGCCCCGCGTTGATGAGGCTCATGGTGATGCCGCCGCCCATGGTCCCGGCGCCGATGACGCCGACCTTGGCGATGGGTCTCACCGGCGTGTCGTCCGGCACGTCGAGTATGTGCGAGGCGGCGCGCTCGGCTTGAAACACATGACGCAGGGCCGCCGACTCCGGCGAGAGCATCAGCGTCGTGAACAGATCCCGCTCCTGTTTGAGGCCCAGGTCGAAGGGCTTCTCGACCGCCGCGGCGACCGCCTCGACGCAGGCCAGGGGCGCGGGATAGGGACCCGCCACGGCCTTGACCGTATTGCGCGCGAATTGGAAGAAGGCTTCCGCGTTCGGCACGTCGAGTTTCAGGTCGCGCACGCGCTTGCGCTCCAATCCTTCCGCACTCGCCCGGCGCGCAAATTTCAAGGCGCTCTCCAACAGGTCGCCGTCGGCGAAGGCATCGAACAGAGGAGTGTCGCGAAGTTTCTCCGAGGCGATCGTCGCGCCCGAGGCAATCATATTGAGTGCGGGTTCAACGCCGAGTAGACGCGGCAGCCGCTGAGTTCCGCCGGCGCCCGGCAATAGTCCCAACTTGACTTCGGGCAGCGCGATTCTCGCCCCCGGTGCACCGACCCGGTAGTGGCATGCCAGCGCCAATTCGAGACCGCCGCCCATGCACACTCCCCCGATGGCCGCGATGACGGGCTTGATGCTGCCTTCGATCTCGGTGATCACGGTACGCAGGTCGGGATAGGCCGCCGCCTTGGGTGTGCCGAATTCGCGGATATCGGCGCCGCCGGAGAAGCCCGCCCCTGAACCGATCAGCACGATGGCTTTGATGGCGGGATCGGCATTCGCGCGCTCCAGGCCCGCCACCAATGCCTCACGCAATTCATGGCCAAGACTGTTGACCGGCGGATTGTCGAGCTTCAGGACCGCAACGCCGTCCCGTGCCTCGAAACTCAGTTTGTTCATGCCATCCAATTCCACTATGCAGAACTGAGTTCCGCCTTAAGCGTGTAATGTAGCAGCGCGCGCTCGCCTTTGAAAGTACGCCTGGCCTTCGACCGCGTGCCCCCCGTTGACCGCGTCTTGGAAAGCAACGCCCGAGCGGCGTCACCATTCATGCTCGTTCGAATGCCAGCGCCGCCCCTTGCCCGACCCCCACACACATCGTGGCTAATCCGTATCGACCCGAGCGGCGCAGCAACTCTTGCACTGCGGCCCCCGCAATGCGCGCTCCCGACATTCCCAGCGGATGCCCCAGCGCGATGGCGCCGCCATTGCTGTTGACGTGCTCGGCGTCGTCGGCCAAGCCAAAAGCCCGCACGCAAGCCAACGCCTGCGACGCGAAGGCCTCGTTGAGTTCGATCACATCGAAATCGGACAGCTTGAGGCGCAGCCGATTCACGAGCTTCTCCACCGCCGGGATCGGACCCACGCCCATGATGCGCGGGGCGACTCCGGCCGACGCGAAGCCCAGCACCCGCGCGCGCGCCTTGAGTCCGTATTTTTCGACAGCCGCACCGGACGCCAATAGCAGCGCCGCGGCACCATCGTTGATTCCCGATGCATTTCCGGCGGTGACCGTGCCGCCGGCACGCACCACCGGCTTGAGCTTGGCCAGTCCCTCGAGCGTGGTGTCCGGGCGAAGCTGCTCGTCGCGCTCGACGACCTGCGCAGAAGCGCCCTTCGCCTGAGGGACGGTCACGGGCACGATCTGCTCGGCGAACACTCCGGCATCCTGGGCCCGCGCGGCGCGCTGCTGCGAGCGGAAGGCGAAGGCGTCCTGATCCGCACGCGAGATGTTGAAGTCCGCGGCCACGTTCTCGCCGGTTTCGGGCATCGAATCTACGCCGTACAGCGCCTTCATCTGCGCATTGGCGAAACGCCAGCCGATGGTCGTGTCATAGATTTCCGCCGTGCGCTGGAAGGCCCGTTCCGCCTTCCCCATCACGAAGGGAGCGCGCGTCATCGACTCGACACCGCCTGCAATGGCGAGTTCGATTTCACCGGCGCGGACCGCCCGGGCCGCTGCAGCCACCGCATCCAATCCGGACGCGCACAGCCGATTGACCGTCATGCCGGGCACCCGCGCCGGCAGCCCGGCGAGCAGCAGCGCCATACGAGCGACATTGCGATTGTCTTCTCCGGCTTGATTGGCACAACCCATGAACACTTCATCGACCACCTCGCCGATGGCGCTGTGTCGAGCGGCCAGGTGTTTGATCGCAACCGCCGCGAGATCATCGGGGCGCACCCGCGATAAGCCGCCTTCGAAGCGGCCGATCGGGGTTCGCACGAAGTCACAGATGAAGGCCTCGCTCATTGCTTCCTCATTCGACGATGCATTGCATGCTCATTTGATTGCATGTTCGTTTGAAAGTGCCGTACGCGCGCCCTAGACGTGCGCCCGCTTGTAGAGAGCGACCAATTCATTCCATGCGCGCTCGGCGCCCGCCTCGTCGTAGACGGGCTTGCCGTTCTGCAGCGGCATGTCCTTGACGCACCACCCATGCAGCGTGCCTTCGTAGACTTCGATCTTCGCGGGAAGATTCGCTGCGCGAAATGCCTCATCGAGCTTGGTCTTCGCGTCCGGCTGGCGCTCATCATCGTTTGCCGCGACGCCGAAATAGTACTGCGCCTTCATTTTCGGCACCAACAAGTGCGGGCTATCCGGTTTATCCGTGACCAAGCCCCCGCCATGGAAAGACGCGCCGGCGCCGATCCGCTCAGGCAGCGCGGCGGCCGCCTGCATGGTCATCGGGCCGCCCATGCAGTAACCGAAGACTCCCATTTTTGCCTTTTTATCAACGCTCGAATGCGCATCGAGAAACTTCGCGTAAGCGATGGCATCCTGCATCACGGCGTCGCTGGTGAGCGGTGCACGCAATGCCTGGAGCTTCGCGCGATCCGCGGGATTGGTGAAATCGAATCCGGGATCCAGGCCGGGCGCTTTGGTCGAGCGGTAATAGGGATTCGGTATCAGCACGGTAAACCCTCCGACGGCGAGGCGCTTCGCCATGTCGCGCATCGCCGGGCGCAGGCCGAACGCATCGGCGAACAAGATGACGGCAGGCCAGCGCCCATTTCCCTGCGGATGGATCAGCGCCGCGTCGCAGACGCCGCTCGGAGTATGCACCTGTACATCCGCCTCCATCACTCCGCCGGCGGCGGCGGAAATGCCCGCGGCTGCAGTGGCTCCGGCGGCGAGGGACAATGCCGTAAATTCTCGGCGTGAAATCGTATGTGGTTGGTCGCTCATAGATACCCCGTTGGCATGTGGGTGAGGGAGGTATACTAATCCATAACTCGAGCGACCGGAGCGTCATGGACAGTCAGCCGCGCAGTTGGAATTGCCGATGAATATACTACGAGGCAGGACCGCCCTCGTCACCGGTGCGGCCGGCGGCATCGGACGCGCCAGCGCGTTATTGTTCGCGGCCGAGGGCGCCGCGGTCGTGGCGTTGGATCGCGCCGCGGAAGTCGAGGCGACCGCGTCCGCGATTCGGTCGGCCGGCGGGCGCGCGGTGGCGCTGATCAGGGACTCTTCGGCGGACGAAGATGTCGCCGGCGCGGTCGCCTTCGCGGTCAAAGAATATGGCGGTCTCGACGTGTGCTTCGCGAATGCCGGCATCAGCGGCGGCCTGGTGCCCTTCTTCGAGGAGACGGTCGAACGCTGGACGGAGGTTCTCAGGATCAATCTGATCGGTACTTTTCTGGCGGCCAAGCATGCGGCCCTCGCCATGGTGCCGAAGGGGCGCGGTTCGATCATCTGCACGGCCAGCGTCGCGGGGCTGCGTTCCGGCGCCGGCGGTCTGCCCTACAGCGCCAGCAAGGCGGGCGTCATCAGTCTGGTGCAAACCGCGGCCAACCAACTCGCCGGCACGGGTGTGCGCGTCAATGCCATTTGCCCGGGCCTGATCGAAACCGGAATGACACGCCCGATATTCGAGCAGGCGCGCGCCCGCGGCACCGAGCGCAAAATCGGCCAGCTCAATCCCTTGCGACGGCCCGGGGCTCCCGATGAGATCGCGCACACGGCATTGTTTCTGGCATCCGACGCTTCCTCCTATGTGAATGGCCAGGCGATTGCCGTGGATGGAGGTCTGTCCACGTCGCACCCCGTCGTCATCCACCGCGATCACTAGTCAGACAGGCTCCCAGGCCCGCCGGCGTCAGTACACGATACTGCCGACGGACGTGCCGCCGCAGACGAAAAGCGTTTGCCCGGTCACGAATGACGCCTTTGGATCCGCGAAGAAGGTGACTGCGCGCGCCACGTCTTGCGGCGTACCGAAACGTCCCACGGGAACTTGCCTCGCTGCCGTGGTCATCTTGGCGCTCCCCGCCGGAATTATTTCTTCGAACATTTCGGTATCGGCAATCGGACCCGGAGCCACGACGTTCACGGTAATTCCATCGGCGGCGAGTTCGAGCGCCCAGGTGCGCGCAAGCCCCAGCATGCCGGCCTTGGTCGCCGAATACGCGGTTCGTCTTGCGAGCCCCAGCGCGGCTCGCGAGGAAATCAACACGATGCGGCCGAAGCGAGCTCGTTTCATCGCGGACAAGTTGGCCTGAACCAGCGACAATGCGGCGCCGAGATGCAGATTGCCGAGTTCCGCGAGATCGGCGAGAGTCGCCTCCTCGATCGGCTTTTCGCGAATCGCGCCGGCGCAATGCACGATGGTGGTGGCCGGCGTCCGCGATGCCGCCGACGCGACGGCCTCGAAGGTAGCCGCGGCGTCCGACAGATCGACGGTGATCGAAGTCAACCGCGGCGAGATCAACGGACAGTCGCGCCGCGATAGGTTGATGACTTCGTACCCTTGGTCCAGAAACGCCTGCGCCGTGGCCAAACCGATGCCGGAGCTGCCGCCGGTCACTACCACTCGCTTGACGCGATCACTGGATTGCATTGGACTCATTCAGGGAAAGAGCTGCAAGGAGGGCAGCGCCGCCTCGCAGTTCAGGAGTTCGATTTTTTTCAGCGTGATGAGAATACTCTCGGCGCCGCGCTTGAGGTGATGCCATGCGACGCCCGCGTAGACTTCCTGCTGATCCTGCTGATACTCGAGGTACATGAACGGGGTACGCAGCACGGCGATCCCCCTCTCTGCGTCGCGCCTTTCAATGCTGGGCGCCTGCAGGATGTGCTGGCACCAACTCGGCTGGGCCTGCGAGTAAGACTTGGGATTGCGCAGCCGCTCGATGCGGATCTTGAGCAGCAGCTTGTCTTCGTCGAATAGCGAGGTGTGATCGGCGCCTTCCGGCTGGCCGCGCATCAGCGGCATCCAATAACGGCCGTCCTCGGCATACAGGTCGTACCATTCATCGAAGCGTTTTTCATCGATGAGCCGCGCCTCATGGTACACGAACTCGATGAGCGTCTTGTCATCGCCGACGGCCTGGATCACGCGCCCGCCCCGCCCGCGGTCATCGCCGCGACCCACGCGCGGAATTGTCCGCGCATGGACACCTCGCTGGTGCCATTGTGCGTGCCAAGCAATCCCCCCTCCTTCTCCCGATCTGAATAATTGCGCTGCAAATTGACCCATTCGTTGCCGTTCGACGCCAACCCCTCCTGGATAGCTCGATAGCAATACAGGTCGTCATGGCCGACGACGGAGGTGGGCGCATTGATGACCCGGTTGTACACCGCGCTGCGTTCCAGCAGAGCCGGTGGCGCGCCCACCAGCCGAAGTGTAAAGCTCTCGATCAACGTTCGATCGACTGCAATCGGCCGCACCACGCGAATGGTTTGAATGGCGCCTTTAATCGTCAAGCTGGGAAAGTAAACCGTGTTGTGCCGGGACTCCCCGAGAATGGCCTGCGCCCGCTCGGCCCCATACGCCGCTTCCATCTGCGCGGCATATTCCGGAATCGCCGAGTAACTCGAGTGAATCGAGAAATTGACGCCTGTGTAGCTGTGGCCGTTGTCGTAGATTTTGACGCCCATCTTGTCGAAAAACTCATAGTTCGAGACAAAGGGCAGAAATTGCTCGATCACCATCGGTTTCGGCGCGTCCGGCGGCTGATCTTTCCACAGCTCCCGCGCGGTACCCGCGGAGGACTCGTGCGCCACCATCGGATGCATCGTGTCGTTGAGATTCTCCACGAACATCTTCCAGTTGCTGTTATGCATGTACCGTAACGGGGCTCCCGCCACTTCCAGACGGCCGACCGGCGAGCGGTCCGCCAGGTTGTCGATCGAACTTAAACAATCGCCGAAGTATTCCTCGAAACTTGCACCGCTTGGGTTCAGTCGAGCGAAGACAAAACCGCGGTAGACGGCCACGTCCGCGACCGGCGTCAACCCGCTTGCAGCTTCCGACTCGGAGAATCGGGTATCGGCATAGCCGCTTTTGACGGGTACCGTGCGCAGCGAACCGTCGAGGGTGTAGGTCCACCCATGGTAGGAGCAACGCAGCAGCTTGCCGCAGTTACCCGAATTGGCGCCCAGGATCTTGGAGCCCTTGTGCGCACAGCGGTTGAGCAGCACGCGCACTGCGCCGTCGGTGCCGCGGAGCATCAGCAGCGGCTGACGCGCAATATTGACCGTATAGAAATCACCGGCGTTCGGCACCTGTGAATCGTGCCCGATGTAGGTCCACGCCGATCGCCACAGGCGTTCCATTTCGAGATCGAACAGCTCGGGGTTGATGTAAACGTCCCGATGCACCGCATCATCGCGCACCAGAGCGCGAATCGCCGCTGTGCCATGTCGATATTCGGGCATCGATTGATTCCGCGGATTTCAGAGTGCGACGTTGACGACCTGGACGGTAGTGTATTCCTTGAGCCCGTCGATGTTGAACTCGACGCCGATGCCGGAGCATTTCACTCCTCCGAAAGGCGCCATGGGATGCAGCGTGCCGTGTTGGTTCACCCAGGCGGTGCCGCACTCGAGCCGGCTCGCGTACCGCGCGGCCTCCTGCGGATCGTTTCCCCAGACGGAGCCGCCGAGGCCCACGTCCAGGGCGTTCGCACGGCCGATGGCCTCGTCCACCGTTTTGTACTTCACGATCGGAATGACCGGGCCGAACTGTTCCTCCTTCACCACGCGCATGTCGTCGGCCGCATCGGCGATGACCGTCAGCGGATAGAAGAAACCCGGCGATTTCGGCCGCACACCGCCCGTGACGATCGTGGCGCCGCGGGCACGCGCGTCATCGACGTAGGCTGCCACCTTGTCGAGCTGCATCTTGTTCGAGACCGGCCCGATGAGGTTCTTGGGATCGAGACCGTCGCCGACCGGCATTTTGGCGACGTACTCCGAGAACTTCTTGACGATCTCGTCGTACTGATCCTGGTGGACATACAGACGCTTCAACGCCGCGCAAGTCTGTCCGGCATTGATGAAGCAGCCCCAGAACAGCTTTTCCAGCAGCGGTTCGATGTTCGTGCCCGGCAAAACGATGCCCGCATCATTGCCGCCGAGCTCGAGCGTGACGCGCTTCAAATGCTGCGCGGCGCTGCCCATCACCTTTTTGCCGGTGGCGATCGATCCCGTGAACACGATCTTGTCGATACCCGGATGGTTCGTGAGGTGGTTGCCGACTTCGACGCCTCCCGTCACTGAATTGATGACCCCCGGCGGCAGGATTTGGTTCATGAGCTCCACGAGACGCAGCGTCGAGAGCGGTGTGAATGGTGAAGGCTTGATGACGACGGTGCAGCCGACCCGTATGGCGGGCATGACATGCCACACCGCAATCATCAGCGGCCAGTTCCACGGAGTAATCGACGCAACCACACCGACGGGCTTGCGGCGCACGACGATCTTGCCGCTCTCGTCGTCCTGGATCGTCTCCTCCACGATGGACAGGCCCGCCGTGACGCGTGTCCATGCGGCGGCGCCGCCTACCTCGAGATTGGCACCTGGACCGCTCTGGGTCTTGCCCTGCTCGCGCGTGACGAGCTCGGAAAGCTCCGTGTGATGCTTTTCGATCGCGTCGGCGATTGCCAGCAGCTTGGACACGCGCTCCGAGTCGGGCAACGCCGCCCACGACGACAGTGCGCGGCGCGCGCTCGAGACGGCTTCATCCACCAACGCGGGGGTGCCCTCCGGGCAGGCTGCGACGACGGTCTCGTCGGCCGGGTTCAGCACGTCGAAGGTCTTCGGCGTCGTGACGGCTTTGCCGCCGATCGTCAATGCATAGTGTGACATATGAAGGCTCTCCTGAAAAATTCTCATGCCCATTCCTGCGGATCCGCTACGACGCCGCGAAGTACTCTTCGACGACGGCGCAGGCCCTCTCCGCCAGCAAGGGCGTCAGCTCGCGCGCCGTGTCGCTGTCCTGCCGTGTGTGCACCCAGCCGAGATACGTCGTGCCGCGCGCGGCCAGAAACAGAGGCAGCCATTCGAGCGCCTCGTCGGGCATCTCCCGTTCGGTGCGATAGCCGCGAATCAGCGACTCGCGGGCCGTCGGGTAGATGCTGTCGCCGGTGATGAAGTAGAGCGAGGTCGCGAGCTCGAACAAGTGCCAACCGAACCCCGCGTCATCGAAATCGATCACCTGAACTCGGTTGCCGTCGACGAGCAGATTTTCCGGGACCAGATCGGCATGTATGAGCCCATAGCGGTCAGGCTTCGTGCCGTAGGCTGCGAGCTCGCCCGCCATCTTTGCGCGCGCGCGCACGAGCAGCTTCGTCTGCCCCGGCGTGAGCGCGGCGAGCTCCCAAAACCGTCCCCAGAACGGCTGCTCGCCGACGAGGCCCGCGGCATCCCAAGCGTGCCGCCGGAACCCTGTCGGGCACTGCCAGCCGGCGGCATGGTTGTGCATGCGCGCCGCAACGGCGCCGATCATGTGGTACTGCTCGGCAATGGCGGCGCCTTCGCCGCTGACGCCGCTCTCGACGGATCCTAGCTGGCGTCCATCGATCCACTCGAACACGTCGATCTGCCGCGCGCCGCCGATCGCCGGCATCGCGACGACTTCAAAGTCGAGGCCGCGCCTCGAGCGAATCACGCGCGGAACCGGGATGCCGGCCGTCTCCAGCGCACGCATCCAAATGAACTCCGAATTGAGCTCAGCGTCCGAGTGATAGCCGCTGCGATGCACCCGCAACACGGCCCGCCCGCCGTCCGCCAAGTCGATCCTGAACACCGCATTCTCGCGCACCTTGATCGGCGCGAGATTCGCGACCTTGAGATCCCAGTGGCGCAAGGCGGTGAGCGCGAGCGCCTGCATCTCGTCGAGGAAGGCCGCCGACTCAACTGACGGATTCTCGGTCACAGCGACGCCAACACCTGGTCGAGCGTGTCCACGAGCAGGTCGGCATGCTGCGTCGAGAACGGCATCGGCGGGCGGATCTTCAAGATATTGTCGTGGAGCCCGATGCGGCTGATCAGCACGCCGCGCTCGCGCATGAGATTGACGAGCCGTTTGGTTTGCGCCGTCGCGGGGGTCTTCGCTTTGCGGTCGCTGACGAGTTCGACCGCGAAGAACATACCCGCACCTCGCACATCTCCGATGAGCACATGCCGGTCTGCGAGTTTCGCCAGCTTGGCGAGCGTGTAGTTGCCTACGGTGACGGCATTGTGAAGCAGGCGCTCGTCCTCGATCACATCGAGGACTGCCGTGCCGACCGCGGCCGAGACTGGGTTGCCGCCGAACGTATTGAAATACATGTTCCGGCCCGTAAACGCGGTGACGAGATCGCGGCGCGCGACCACTGCGGCCAACGGGTGACCGTTGCCCATGGGCTTGCCCAGGGTGACGATGTCCGGAATGACCCCCAGCTTTTGATGTCCCCACATGTGGCTGCCCAGACGGCCGAAGCCCGCCTGCACCTCATCCGCAATGAAGAATCCGCCGGCGGCGTGCACGTGTGCGAGCGCTTTGGCCATGAATCCGGCGGGCACCGTCGGCAGGCCCTCGCTGGAGAAGGCGGTGCAGTAGAGGAGGCCGGCAAAGCGAACACCGGCCGCGGCGAACGAGTCGATCGCCCGTTTTACTTCCTCCGCGTAGGCGGTCGCGAGTTCCTCGTCGCTGCGCCCCGCGCGGTCGCGGTAGGGGTCCATCACCGGCACCGTGCGTACGTACGGGCCGCGCTGGTCCTCGGGAGTGAACAGCGAGCTCACCTGTATTACGGCCGCGGTGTTGCCGTGATACGCCCAAGCCGTCGATATGATCCCCTGCCCGCCGCTGCAATCGCGCGCGATGCGCAAAGCAAGCTCATTCGCTTCGCTGCCGGTGCAGCAGAACATGGCCATCGAGAGCTCATCGTCGAACAGAGACGTGAGCCGCTCGGCATAGGCCACCACGTTCTCGTCGAGATAGCGCGTGTGGACATTCAGCGCGGCTGCCTGGCGGCTCAGCGCCGCCACCACACGCGGGTGGCAATGGCCGACGTGCGGGACGTTGTTGTAGGCGTCGAGGTAGCGCCGGCCGTCGGCGTCGTACAACCACACCCCCTCGCCGCGCACCAGGTGCAAAGGCTTGTCGTAGAACAGCGGCGAGTTGCGCCCAAGAACGCGGTAACGCCGCTCGAGCAATGAATCGGTTTCCACTGGTGCCGCTCCTTTCGTTACCGGCCCTGGTAGAAGGCTTCGAGAACGACCGGGCTCTCCGGCAGCGTTGAACCGCCGTCAACGACGATGGTCTGCCCCGTGATGTAGGCCGCGGCGTCCGAGGCAAGGAACAACATCGTGTTCGCGATGTCGGTGGGAAGCCCCAACTTGCCGAGCGGAATCTGGGTCGCCATCTGTGCAAGCGCCTCCGGTCCACCCAGTGCGTCCATCGCCGGCGTGAGTATGTAGCCGGGTTCGACGCCGTTCACGGTGATGTTCTGACGCGCGTATTCGAGCGCCGCCGTGCGGATCAGGCCGTTGATGCCGCACTTCGAGGCCGCGTAGTGCGCGGTGCCCGGCATGGCGACGTTGGGTCCGGTGACGGATGACGTGAACAGAAAGCGTCCGCCGCCGCGTTTGCGCAGGTGCGGCAGGGACTCCTGAATGAGCCAGAAGCCGGCCTTGAGGTTCACCGAGAGAGTGAGGTCAAGGTCGGCGTCCGACAACTGTTCGATCGGCAGAACCGGATAAACGGCCGCATTGTGCACGACGATGTCGAGCCGCCCGAAGCGCTCCACGGTCTCCGCGACCACGCGTTTCACCTCGGCGTGCCGCCCCACGTCCGTTTGGTTGAGCCACGCGACACCGCCGCCCTTGACGATCGAGTCGGCCACCGACTGGCCGTTCGCCCGGCTCCGCGTGGCGATCACGATTTTGGCGCCGGCCTTGGCGAATACGCGCGCGATGCCCTCACCAATGCCTTGGCCGGCGCCGGTGACGATTGCAACCTTGTCCGATAGATCGACGATCATGGTTGATCTCCTCTAAGTTCCGCAGCTCGAGTTCATGAGGCCCGCAACCGCGCCGGCCTCAGCCACACGAACTGCGCGATCAGCAGGGCGATCGCCGCAATGGCGACCTGCAACGCACGTGCCTCGAGTTGGTAGCAGGACACCATGACGGCGAGCGACAAGAGCAGGGCCACGGCCGCGATCGGTGAACCGCCGAGCGCGCGGTAGGTCCGCGCCAACTCCGGCTCCTGGCGCCGAAGGCGCAGGAACGCGGCAAGAATGAGCATGTGCGAAACGCTGATCAGGAAGATGAACACGACCATGGCGTTGTTCGGCGGAAATGCCGCCGTTGCCAGCGCGATGACGCCGACCAGATACACGGCGGCCGCCGGCGCCTGACGGGCATTGACGCCGCCGAAGACGCGCGGCAGGAACCCGGCCTGCGCCAGGTGGTAGAACTGCCGCGAGCCCGCGTACGCGAGCGAAAAGAAAGTTCCCAGCAACGCGACCAGTGCCCCGGCGGCGACGAGGCGCACCATGAAGGCCGCTCCGCTTCGTTCCGGATTTGCCGAAATCGCCGCGAACAATGGGTCATCGACGGCCGCGAGCCGGTCGGCGCCGGTTCCGCCGGTTGCGATCAAGAGCACGCAGATTCCAATCACGAAGGCGACGCCGATGGCGGTCGCCAGCGCCTTGGGCATGTTGCGCGCCATGTCGCGCATCTCAGCGGCCGCGTGCGCAGACTGCTCGACCCCGAGAAACAGGAATAGGGCAAAGGGAATGCAGCGGGCTGCCCCGGCAAGGCCATGCGGCAGAAGACTCCGCGCGCCGCCGGGAGCGGTGCTGAACAAGCGCGCCGACTGGAACTCGGGTGCCATGAAGAGACAAAACGCAACCAGAATCACCAGCGCGGCCACGCCGACGGCGACGGTGAGGCCGACCGCCTCACTTGCGCCGCGCAATTGCAACCCCATGACGATGACGAGAAACGCGAGTTTGACGGGCCAACCACCGAAACCGAGCCACGCGGAGACATAGGCTTCGCTGAACGACACTGCGAGGCCGGCCCCCACCGCAAGGGCGATGGCCACCGACATGCCGGCGAGATAGGCCGCGGTCGGCCCAAGGGCTCGCCGTACGTAGCCGTCGAACCCTCCCGCCGCGGGCAATGCAGCGGCCAGTTCCGCCAAGCTCTGGGTCAGGCACAGAAACAGCACGGCCATGGCCAGCGCGGCGAGGAGCATCCCGCCCCAACCGCCCACACCGAGCCCATAGTTCCAGCCCGAGACATTCCCGGAGATCGCAATGGCGATGCCTAGAGCCGCCACTTGCAGCCAATGCAGCGAACCTGCTTTCAGCGTCGCCGCTGCGTTGGGTACCCCGGCGGGACTGTCGCTCATGTGCCGCTCCTGTCGCGCCGCCAACCTATCACTTGCCCCAATGGTATGCCACGCTCGCGCCATAAAGACGGGGCGGTCCATAGACCGACTGATTGATGCCGAGGAATCCCGAGAGATCGAGGTTGTAGATCCTGTACAGGGTGTTGAAGCAATTCTTGCAATACGCCGAGACGTCCCAACGGCCGCTCGGATCGGTGTACCCGATGCGGGCATTGGCGAGCGTGTAGGACGGCTGCAGATCCACCGGTGCATTGACCAGTTCCAGATACAGTGCCTTGTTCCACTTCGCGTCCATTTCTGCCGAGAGTTTGCCGCCGAAAGCCGGCCACTCGTAGCGGGCGACCGCGTTCACGCTCCACGGCGGCGCCTGCGGCAGCTGCGACGTGACCAGGATCCCGGACGGCGTGGGAACATCGAGGGCTTGGGTATCAAGGTACGAGACGCCGAGCTGTAGGTGAAGACCATGGATCGGCACGACCGCAAGCTCGAGCTCGCCGCCCTTCACCTTGGCATCGATGTTCTCGACGATCTGGGTGGCGACGTCGAGGAAGAAGCCCTGATAATTCTTGTAGTTGTAGTAGAAAACGTCGCCGTTGAGCCGCGCCGCACCATCCCAGAACGTCGACTTGAAGCCCAGCTCCGAACTGGTCAGGCGCTCCTCGTCATAGCGCATCTTCAGTGTGGGCACGAATGGATAGGCAGGATTCAGGTTCACATAGCCGGAGCTGGGCGCCGACCATCCGCCGCCCTTCGCGCCGCGGTTCACGCTGGCGTAAAGCAAATTGTCCTGATCGATCTTGTAATCGAGCTCCGCCTTACCCATGGGCATGCGGTAGGTTTTTTCCGCATCCGGGTAGCCGGTCGCGGTGGAGTACGTGAGGTTGAACGGGAAGCCTCCCGGCGGCGCGTTTGCGGTCGGCGGCCCGCACACGTTGCAGCCGTAGTTGTACAGGTATTGCTTCTGGTCGATGGTGTAGCGCGCACCCAGGATTCCGACCCAGTGATCCGTAAAGCTGTACTCGAGCTGACCGAACGCAGAGGGCGAGCTCGTGCGGAGATTCAGGTTCGCGAGCCCGTCGCCGTAGGGGAACGGCACGGGAGGAATGAAATCAGGCAGCGTCGTCTGCTCGAAATTCGTGGTCTTGTAGTTGAGGTAGTAGGCCCCGGCGATCCAACGCAGGTCCCTAAACTTTCCATTGAGGCGGAACTCTTGGGAGAACTGCTGGTAGTGAGCCTGGGTATCGTAGTTGAAGATCGGATTCGGCGAGATGTCCGAGTCCTCGCCATACCGCTTCTGCATTTTCAGGTAGTCCGTGACGGACGCGAGCGAGAAGGCATCGAAATTCCAGTTGACGCGGACGTTGGCCCCCCAGACCGTGCGGTTGAACAGGCCGCGGCGATCCTCCGCCTGGTTGAATGGGCTGCTGCTCGTGTTCACGTAGCCCCCCAAATCCGGCGTACCCGCCGGCGCGAACACGCCGCGGCCGGTCGCATCGGGCGCCGACGCCGCCCATGAATAGTCGCCTGCCGTTTCGTGGCTGTTGGTCAGGGCGTGCAGCTTGATCAGAATCTCGCCGCTGTCGGACGGCTTGATGCGGAACTGCAGCCGCATCGCATACTGATTCTGATCCTCGATGGAGTGCCCGATGCGGTTCGTGATGTAGCCGTCATGCTTGGAGGTATCGAAGGAAAGCCGCGCGGTGACCCTGTCGCTCAAGGGACCGCTCACGGCCCCTTCCGACTCGACGGTCCCGAAGTTACCGCCGGTCACCTGCACGTAGGCTTCCGGCGTATCCGTGGGCGGCTTGCTCAGGTACTGGATCAGGCCGCCCGTGGCGTTGCGCCCGAACAGCGTGCCCTGCGGCCCACGCAATACCTCGACGCGCTGCAGGTCGAACAGCGACCCGGCAAGCGCCCCGGTCGAGCCGATGTAGGCGTCGTCGGCATACACGGCAATCGGCGCCTCTTGGTGATCGCTGAAGTC
>Ga0137409_10003022_pt1 | contig 17859 bp, 15 predicted proteins | sample CZODoug1_16funga_FD_122059 | JGI IMG/M metagenome (GOLD analysis project Ga0137409, IMG submission 122059) | Vadose zone soil fungal communities from Angelo Coast Range Reserve, California, USA - CZODoug1_16fungal (Hybrid Assembly) | ecosystem: Environmental > Terrestrial > Soil > Vadose zone... | reverse complement strand
TCGGATTGGGAACTCGTCCTGCACGCTTTCTTCGACGGAGAATTGGACGCGGCGGATTCGCTGGCTTGCGAGCTGCACCTCGGGCGATGCCAACGTTGCTCCGGCGAAATGAATAATCTGAAATCGATGAGGCAGAAACTCAGGCGTTCCGCCATCGGGTGGGTTGCGCCTGACGCCTTGCGAAATCGAATTGGCTAATCGCGCCTTTCGAAGGGGCATTCGCTGCAGATCTTGGCGGGAGGACGGCGCGAGCAGCGGCGTCATCGTAATCGGCAATTTAAACGAGGAAATCCTTGGATTGGAGAAACGGTATATTCTTGGGAATAAAGTTCGAGCCGGCCGAGTCTCCTGTTTAGCGGCGCAATTCAGCGCCATTTGGTGCCGTTCGGCCCACAGGGAGAGTGAGACATGGCTAGAAAAGGCTTAGACGATCATGGACATGGATTGGGCCGCCGGGAGGTGCTGGAATGCATGCTGTGGGCTGGCACCGGCGTTTTATGGACGGTTGCCGGCGGCGTTCCGAAATCCAGCCTGATGGGATCGGCGCAGGCTGCGGAGGCCGGCTTCACTTTCTTGCAGATTTCCGACAGCCATGTCGGCTTCGACAAGAAAGCCAATCCCAATGCGCTCGGAACGCTACAGGAAGCCATCGCCAAGGTTAAGGCTCTGCCCAACAAGCCAGCCTTCATGCTGCATACCGGTGACATCACCCATTTGTCGAAGCCAAAAGAATTCGACGATGCTGCGCAGGTCATCGGCAGCGTGGGCCTCGACGTGCACTACGTGCCGGGCGAGCACGATAACCTCGACGAAGTGCCGCTCAAATCCTATCTCGAGCGCTACGGCAAGAACACCAAGGGCACAGGCTGGTATTCCTTCAACCAGAACGGTGTCCATTTCATCGGTCTCAACAATGTGATGGACCTCAAGGCCGGCGGCATGGGCAATCTCGGGCCTGAGCAACTCGCTTGGCTCGCCGATGATGTGAAGGGCCTTTCCGCCTCCACGCCGATCGTCGTCTTCGCTCACATCCCATTGTGGACGATATCCAGGGATTGGGGCTGGGGTACCGATGATTCGGAACAAGCGCTATCGTTACTGAAGCGCTTTGGATCGGTGACGGTGCTCAATGGTCATATTCATCAGTTGATGCAGAAGACCGAAGGCAACGTCACCTTCCACACAGCCAGATCGACGGCATTCCCGCAGCCGGCTCCCGGCACGGCGCCCTCGCCAGGACCGATGGTCGTTCCAGCCGAAAAGCTGCGCTCCGTCCTTGGCATCAGGACTGTCGTCTACACCCAGGGCCAGGAGCTGCTCGCCGTCACCGATCAGCCATTGGCAGCGAGCTGAGCCGACGTCCTGTCGCCGGCATTTCGATTCTTCATCATCGTCTCGCCGACGACTCTTGTGTAAGTGGCACGGCAGCCGTGTCACCGGTACTTGGCTCTTCATCTCCCTGATGAAGGTTCCTGGCATTGGTGACACGGCACCTTGCATCCAAAAGTACGCGTCCCGAAGTGACGGTTCGGATCGAACCTTCAAAATTTAAGTGCCAATGCAACCACCGACCGGCGATTGCACATCCAATTGATGGGGGCCGTTGGGCCTCAATATCGGAGTATGATCATGAAGAAGCTTGTGGTAGCGGCCGGCATCGTTGCCGGCATTGCATTCGGAGTACCCGCCATCGCGCAGACAAAGCCGACGATTTCCGTCATCGCAAAAGATACGACGTCGCCCTATTGGCAAGCCGTGCTGGCCGGCGCACGCAAGGCCGGTCAGGACCTCGGCGTCAACGTTATCGAGCTCGGCGCGCAATCCGAATCCGACGTAAGCGGTCAAATCAGCATCCTCGCAAAGGCCGTTGCCTCGAACCCGGCGGCCATCGTCATCGCGCCCGCGAAATTTGCAGCACTTGGAAAGCCGATCGATGAGGCCGCCAAGAAAGTCAAAATTATCGGCATCGAGTCTGCCGCCGATACCAAGGCTATGACGTCGCTCGTGGCGACCGACAATGTGAATGCGGGTCGCGTCGCCGCAGATGCTCTCGCTGTAGCGATCACGAAGTCATCCGCTGACACCGAAGGTGACGTCGTGATGATCAGTTCCATGCCCGGAGTTCCATCCCTCGATCAGCGCGTCAAAGGTTTCAAGGAGGTGGTCACCGCAAAGTATAAGGCGCTGGATATCACGGCCGAGAAGGTCGCCGATGGCAAGCCGGCGACGGTCCTTGGTATTATGAACGACCTCATCGCCAACACTGGTGATCTGCGCGGCGTGTTCGTCTCAGATCCGATCACGGCGCAGGCCGTAAGTCAGGCCGTGGTCGAAAAGAAGACAAACGACAAAATCAATATAGTCGGCGTCGGCTCGGACGAGAAGCTCGTCAAGTTCCTGCGGGATGACGTGATCGCCGGGCTCGTGGTGGAGGATCCCTTCCGCATGGGTTATGACGGCGTCAAGACTGCGCTCGCCGCCTCGAAGGGCGAGCAAGTGTCGGCCAATATCGATACCGGGGCAACCCTTGTCACCAAAGCCAACATGAGCTCTGCGCGTTCGCAAGAACTCCTCAAACCGAAAGTCAGGTGACCTATAACAGCGGTTGTCGGCATTGATCGGCGCCTTGAGCGGCATCCGGCGGGTGGACTGCGCCTGCTGCCTTGCGCAATCGTATCGGCTGATAGCGTCCTTTTGAGGGGAACGTTCGCGACGGATTTTGGCGGAAGACGGCGCGAGCATCGGCGTCATTCACGGATCGGATAAATTGTATGTTTTGGGAATAAAGCTCGAACTGGCCGAGTCTCCTGTTTAGTGGCGCAATTCGGCGCCATCTGGTGCCGTTCGGCCCACAGGGAGGGTGAGACATGGCCAAAAAAGGCTTAGACGATCATGGACACGGATTGGGCCATCGAGCGGGGGCCCGGTTACCTCTCAGCCGTGCCGTAATCGTTGCAATGCTTTTGGGTCCAATCGTCGGAGGGTTGCTGGCCTACGGTGCGGTAGCGGCGCAGGAGGAGCCGAACGCGGTCACGATCGACAATTTCACGTTTGGGCCGAAGGAATTGACAGTCCCGGTAGGAACGACGGTCAAGTGGGTCAATCACGACGACATACCGCACACCGTGGCCAATAAGGACAACCTATTCCGGTCGAAGGCGCTCGATACCGACGACTCCTATTCCTATACGTTCGCTAACGCCGGAAAGTTCGACTATTTCTGCGGTCTGCATCCGTACATGGTCGGGAAGATCATCGTAAAGTGACGGTAGCGCCTTGAGAATATAGCGAACATGACGACACCCTTTTCGGTACGTCGGTCGGAGTTACGGAGTGCCGAACTTAACGAAGTCGTGCAAAAAAAACGGCCGGGAGGCCCAGATCGTTTGTCTGGCCAGCAGCAGGCGTCGGACTTGATCGTGCAAGGCAAGGATGATCGCGCAATGTTCGACGAAGTCTTTCTGCCGCATATGGCCGAAGCCTATCGTCTGGCACAATGGCTGACCGGCAATGCCTACGACGCCGAAGATGTTGTGCAGGACGCGGCGTTGCGCGCATTTCGCGGCATCAAGAGCTTCGGCGCCGTCAACGCTCGCGCCTGGTCTCTGACAATTGTGCGAAACACCGCCTATAGCTGGCTGCTGAAGAACAAATCCAAGGCTGTTGTCTTTACGGACGATCTCAGTCCTCCGGAGCAACAGGAACTTGAGCATGAAGGCCCGTACGGAACGAGAGTCGAGACACCGGAGGAGATCGCTCTCTTCAAAGCGGATGCCGAAGACGTTCAGCGAGCGTTGGCGAAGCTGCCGGCGCACTTTCGTGAAGTCATTGTCTTGCGGGAAATGAACCAGTTGAACTATCGCGATATCGCGGAGATCACCAATGTTCCAATCGGCACGGTGATGTCGCGCCTGTCTCGGGGCAGGCAACTTCTCATCACTCTTCTAGGAGACCGAAAGTAAGTTATGATCGCATCCATGAGAGATAACGACGAACTGCAGATGAACGCCTATTGCGACGGCGAACTCGATCCGGCTTCCGCGATTGAGTTCGAACGGCGGCTGGCTGGTGATGAGACTTTGAAGGCCCAGTATAACCGGTTGCTGTCGTTGCGCCGTACCGTTCGTTCGCTACCGCAATACGATGTGCCTGCAGGTCTGCAGGCCCGCATCCAGTCGGCGTTGGATGCCGATCGGCCGGACCAGGTGGATCGGCTGGGTCGGGCTAGTCGTCCGGTCCAGGCGGGACGTCCGCGTCAGCGAAACTGGTCGTTTCAGGCGCTGGCCGCGGCTGCGGTGTTTGGTGCGGTGATCTCGAGTTCTGTGATGCTGACGATGGAGCGCTATGATCGACAGGAGGATGTCGCCCGCGCAGTCGTTGCAGGCCACATCCGGGGTCTATTGGCCCCGCAGCCCTTCGACGTTGCGTCTTCCGACCGCCATACGGTGAAGCCTTGGTTCACATCGCACCTGCCGCTATCGCCTCAGGTGCCTGACCTCGCGGCCCAGGGCTTCGTCCTCGAGGGTGGCCGCGTGGACGTCGTTGGCCACGATCCGGTTGCAACGATCGTCTACAAGCATGCCAAGCATACGGTCAGTCTGACGACCTTGCCACGCGGTCAATCCGTCTCTGACCAGGCGATTGCAGGATACAACGTCCGTAGCTGGAGTGATGCTGAGTTCACCTACATTGCGGTTTCGGACATCTCCTCCGAAGATCTTGCATCATTCGAGCGGGCATTTTCCGAGGGATCGCCGGCGCCGGAAATCAAATAGACGAGCGACATCGTCCAGCGCTCGGTTGGGGCGTCGCGATCCGTAAGCCCAGATGGGCCGGCTGGCAGGCGCATCGCTTATGTTGATCAAGAATCTTGAAAAGCTGCGTAAGAGGACTCTGCGCGAACGGATCTGTGAAGAGGTCGTGCACCTGATCTTATCCGGCGAATTGCCGAGCGGCGGATGGCTGGACGAGAAGCAGGTCATCCACAAGCTGCGGGTCAGTCGAACCCCGTTCCGCGAGGCGATCGGGATCCTAGCAAAGGGTGGGCTGGTCGAGATCAGGCCTTATCGCGTTTTTTATGTGCGCAGCTTTTCCCGCAGCGAGACCGCGGATCTCTACGAGCTATTCAAGCGGCTTGAATGTTTGCGGTCGAACTCACTGTGCCGCAAATGAGTGACCACGACATCCTACGGTTTGATAATATACTTATTGAAGCCGCGGCCGCCCTGCAGCGTGGAGATGCGAAAACATACGCCATGCGCGATCGCGATTTTTACGAGAATATCGCCGAGCAATCCGGAAATTCCGCGCTCATCGAGGCGCTGACGCGGGTTGCGCTGCAAATCCAGCTCTGTGGCACGATCGCAAGAGCCCGGAATTTGCCGAGCGCGTAGTGCATCGATGCGACGACATCATACAAGCATTCAAGGCCCGTGATACTCAGCGCGCCGCCTTTCTCGTCCGCGGCCGCATCAGCCTTACGCAGGAAGCGATTCCTGCGCGCTTTCCCAATGAGGCAGCGTCTCGCTAAGGCGGGAATAACATCGCGCTTATCAGAGTCTTGCTATCGAATGGCTTTGACAAGTCCAGGCAGCGGGAACTCTGCGGAGCGATGAGCAAGGAAACACAGCGCCTGCTTGACAGGCTTGATTGGGACAACCTCGCAGCAGACGTCTTGGAGCTTGCTCGCCTGATGCCCCCAGGTTCGGAACGCAACGAGGCGCTCAAATTGGCAAGCCAGCTTCGTTGCACCGCCGACGCACGGGGATTGATCCAAAGCGGGGTAGGCCGCGAAAGTAAACCCCACAGCGTGCTTTGCTGGTCGGAAGGACCGGTGCGACTACCCTGAGCGAGAAGACCGTTACCGGGCGTCGTTGCCGACGATGGGTACACCGCGTGCGGGAATGGGAATGTGCGCGCAATTTTTCTTCCGGGCGCATAACACGAAGGCCCCTGTCCAGTGAGCGCGGGTTTCAGGTCAGATCTAGTTCACCCGGCTCAACGACTCTTTGGACCGACGATGCTCGCGTCAGAATCGCGCGACTTAATTGGGAAAAGTAAACGCGGATTCAAAGCGCAGCCGCCGATGCCTGATGCTGTCCAGTGACACTGCTCCTGTGTTTTGTAGAAGCAATAAAGGTAGCCTTCCTGCGACAGGCACCAGGGATACTCCTATGCGTGAATAGGCTCAGGGGAAACAGAAGCGAAATGCCAATGCGACTGCCGAAAATAGCGAGAGCCGTGCCATTCGAATTCCGATCAAGAGGCGCAGAAGTGTCTTGGCGTTTCCAGGTTGAATATGATGCTGGTGCATGTTTTCTCTTTCCCGGATGTCATGGGTATCAGACGACTGCACGTCAGAACGCATTCCGGTATCGTGCGATCTCGCTGCGGCTACCATAGATCCACATAGGCTCATCGCATTCGCTTGGGCCGTGGTCCGGCATGCAAGCCGCACTCCAGGGTGGAGCTGCGATTTGGCGGCCCTCGATCCGGTATGTCTGGGCTCGAGTGACGCTTTTGTGGGTTCGCTCCTGAGCGGTTGTTGGGGTTGCGAGCGACGACACCAACAATAGCGACGCCATAACATGCATAATCTTCATGGTTAGGTTCCTTGATTGTGGAGACCGTGCCGATTGCGGCGGGTTAGCAGCCGCGGCACACGTTACTTATCTTGCGGTCGACGTTCGCATCTTCTTGATCAAGGGTTTGCTGAGATGCAGAAGTAGATGCGGGAATATCCGCGGCGCGTGGTTGGCGGTGACCTACCGGCGCTGACCAGGGTTTTGTTGCAGTTTCGTGTCCTGCGGCGAGCACTGGAGTTATGATCGCCGCTGACAAAATCGCGGCCACAACAAGGATCTTAGAGTTAGTCATCGAATGGCTCCATATGGTTTCCGCTGCGCATGAGCAGTCCTGATATCCAGACTCTGATTGGAGTCCTGATATTCCCGATCAACTGAGTATTGAGAGTTGCCAAGCCGATCGAGCGAGACTCCTGTCGAGTGTGCTCGCGCGGAGCCCAGCCAAATGGCCGCCGGTTTTTGGCAGAGAGGCGCCATGCGTGAGCTGAAGCGATGATGGCTCAACAGGTTGTGCGAGAAAGAGACGCCCAATCCGGATTTGAATCGATAGCGACGTCCCGGCTGTTTTTGGACGTTCTGGTCGGGACCTTCAGGGCGGCGCCATCACGGCGAAGGACGGTCGTAACTCTTTTTGATAGCTAAAAACGCAGGAAGTCGGGAATATCGATAGCTAAATATTAGTCTTGCTATCGGGGAGCGTGGCCACGATCGCCGGAGCAGCTCATCCGGTGGAACCCCAAAGCGTCTCAGCCATTCGCCCGTGGCTGGGACGCTTTTCGTTCCTTTGACAATGCACTTAGCCTCACATTTTTGAGTTGGAATAGCCTCACGCTGCCAAACATTGTAGGACCGCTTATTGGCGCAAACCGGACATCAGCGGCCCTGGATTCGGGCAACCCCATAGGACGGAAGCTCAAGGCTTCCCACCTTGCGGATGAAAGTGTCGCCGCTGTCGAGCCAGGCGGGATCGCGCACCGCTGCTTCAAAGCTTCTTTCGTCGAGAATAAGCAGTTTGGCAGGGCCATCGAAGCCGTTGACCTTCAGGCGCTGAGTTTCGCCTGACAGGTTGGCGAGCCAAAGCACTTGGCCGCCCTTGCTGCGATGGGCAAGGGCGGCGACCTTTGAAGGCGCAGACGAGTCCGTATTGATGCGTCTTGCGCCGCTCGCAGCAGCAAGACCCGCAATCACATGGTAGGTGGGATAGACCCTGGCTCCACCGCGGTCGAACCACGGCTGGGCATGCGCCAATTTGCGATAGATCATTCCTTGCGAGCCAGTGGCAGAGCCAAGGGCCAGGGTGTCGACACCGGTTGTTGCGGCAGCCGACAGATAGCCAAGGTTCCATGCGGCGGCGAAGAGACCGCGCTGGCGTGGATCGATATCGGAGAGACAGACTCGCCCATTATCGGGGTTTGGCGCAACCGCTGCGCCATAAGGGTTGTCGCGACATGGAATACTTGTCGGGCCGATGTGATAGGGCACTTTGCCAATCATGGCGCGTGCAGAGGCGAAGATCCACGGAAGGGTCTCGAGCGTTTCCATGATCGAGATGTCATCTGCCGCATGAACTATGGGGCAGCCCGTGTGGGTGATGAAGTCAAATACGCCCTTGGGCGCGGGCTTGCGGTTCAATTCGGTGAAATGGGAGAGCATGCCGCCGCCGAGCACGGCATCCGGGAAGGAGGCTCGTGCCGTGGCCGCCATTTCCTCGTAGGTGGGCCCCCAAGGCCTCGGTGTGTTGGGCTGAAACGATTTGAGATCGTGCATCTGGGTGACGACAACGGATGCAGGTAGGAGCCCCGCAGCATTCACGACGCTAGCGATTGCAGCCACTTCATTATCGGCCGGCTCCTTGGCCGGCAAAATGATCTCAAGTGTAACCGGGGCCCCCGTTTGCTTTGACAGATCGCGGAAGCTTACAGCGGCTTCTTCTTGCCCTCGCTCGCGTCCATCGATCTGACAAACGAGCGCCTGAGGCTTCGCCGCAGCGATAAGTTCCGCGGCCTGGAGAGCCGCCGCGGCTTCCACCATGGGTACCCCGAGGCCGATTAGCGGAATACGGCCCTTCGTGCCTGCAAGGGTTACGGTTGTATCGGCGGCCGCGCGCGTTGGCCTTGATTTCGGCAGTTTGCCAGAGACGGTGAGGGTTACTGACTGGCTGAAGCTCTTGCCTTTCTCCAGGGTGTAGGGCCAGGGATCGAGCAGGGAGCACACATAGGTCTTGTAGGAGGCATCCATCCAGTTTCGATGGTCCTCCATCTCGAACTTGTTTCCCTCCATCAGAACAGTCACCGCAACTCCCGAAAACGGCTCGTGCTTAAGTGAGCGGATTTCGAAAATGGGCTGACCGGGGCTGATGAATTTGGGGAACTTGCGCTTCTCTTTCTTTCCATCCGTGCGGACGACTTCAACTGGGCGCCCCACCGTTCCTGCGAGCGGATGCAGCACCACAAAGCCGGTCCGATTGGTGAGGAAGTCAGAAAGTGGCGTTCCTTCGGCCGAAAACTTCAGCGTTCCATCGCTCCTTGCGTCGATTTTGGCGGAATAGCGGATCGCCTGATCCTTGTCGTCGCAGATGGCCTCATAGCCAATGGCAAAGCCATCCTTGCTTTGGCGGATGTTCAGGTTCTCGATTGCCGGAGCATACGTGCCCCAGTCCTTGTCGCGGACGATATAGGCAATTCCACGCAAGACCTCTTCACCGTGATAGCGGATGTAGCGTAAGGCGCCGCTGTCGAAGACTGCCGAGATGGGACCTGCTCTCAATTCGCGGCGTTTGCCGTTAGGAACTTCGGTTCCGAAGAACTTGATTGCACGGCTCGACTTCTTCTGGGCCATGGCGGCCTCCTCAAATGACCTTGTCAGTTTGTGGATCGATCAGAACGGCGCGGGTCATATCGATGTCGATACGGACCAGTTCGCCCGGAGCGGTGACCTCGTGAGCCGCGAATTCTGCGGTGATGCTGATTCCCCCGAGCGGCATGCTGACTTGCACCCGCGAGCCTGTCGGTTGGACGAGCTCTATGGTTGACGGCAACTGCACGTGACCTAGCGCAGCGCTCGCGCCGGCTTTGGCAATATGCTGGGGCCTGAGCCCCAAAACAACGGCTTGGCCGTTCGGCGCCTTGCGCCCGGGGGGCAGGGTGAGCTTGGTTCCGTCGCGAAGGATCACTTCGCCGTTTTCGATGGCGGCGGGAAGGAAGTTCATCTTTGGGCTGCCGAGGAAACCGGCCACGAAGCGCGTTGCCGGCCGCTCAAACAGATCAAGCGGCGCGCCGAGCTGTTCAATCTTGCCGTCCCGCAGCAGCGCAATGCGGTCGGCGAGCGTCATCGCCTCAATCTGGTCGTGAGTCACGTAGATCATGGTGCGGCCGAGCTCCTGATGGAGCCGCTTGATTTCAACCCGCATGTCGTCGCGAAGCTGGGCATCGAGATTGCTGAGCGGTTCATCGAACAGGAAGAGCAGCGCGTCGCGCACGATCGCGCGGCCGATCGCGACGCGCTGGCGCTGACCGCCGGAAAGCTCACGTGGGAATCGTTCGAGAAGTTGCGCAATGCCGAGCATTTCGGCGGCACGCTTCACACGTTTGTCGACCTCGGCGGATGCAACTCTCCTCGCCCGCAGGCCGAATGCAATGTTTTCATAGACATTGAGATAGGGATAGAGCGCGTAATTCTGGAACACCATCGCGATGTCGCGATCGCGTGGGCGTGCCCACGTAACATCTTTTCCGCCGATTTCAATCGTGCCGCCGCTGGCTTCCTCGAGCCCTGCGATGGTGCGGAGCAGGGTTGATTTGCCGCATCCCGATGGGCCTACCAGGACTGTGAATTCGCCCGAGGGCACATCGAGATCGATTCCTTTAACGGCGTGGTATGCGCCGTAGTGCTTGTGAAGTCCGGTGATCTTCAGGTCCGACACGACTTAACCCTTGACTGCGCCCATGGATATGCCGCGCACAAGGTAGCGCTGCAGCGTTGCAACGGTGATGAACACCGGAATGGTTCCAAGCACCGACATAGCGGCGATCTTGGACCAGAAATTCGACTGGCCGCCAAAGTAATGCGTGACTTGGACTGTGTAGGTTGTGACCTCGGTGCGGGTGAGCACCAGTGCAAACAGAAAGTCGTTCCAAGAGAAGACAAAGGTGAAGACAGCGGTGGCAAAGAGCCCCGAGCGCGCCATGGGAAACACGACTTTCCATAGGACCTCCCAGCGGCTGCAGCCGTCGATCAAGGCACTCTCTTCGAGTTCTAGCGGAATATCCTCGATATAGCCGCGCATCATCCAGATCACATAGGGCAAGCTAAATGCGGTGTAGAGAATGATGAGCCCGATGTAAGTATCGACCCAGCCGAGCCAGACATAGAAGAGGAATACCGGGAATACAATGGCCACGGGGGGCATCATACGTTGCGAGATGATCCACACTGCGAGGTTTTCGCCACCTGTCCTGAATCGCACCAGTGAGTAGGCGGCGATGGTGCCGAAGATCATGGCGAAGAAGGTTGATACCGAAGCAAGCACGAGACTGTTGCCGACGGTTTTGGCATCGCCATCCTTGAACAGCACTGCATAATTGTTGAACTGGATGCTCTTCGGATACCACACCGGTGGAAAAGCGAAGATCTCGCCTGGCGTTTTGAAGGAAATAGCTAACAGCCAGTAGATCGGAAATACGAAGATGACGACGAGCGACGCCACGGTGAGGTAGCGGAAGACGAGCTTCGTTTCCTTGCGGCGATGAAATGGAACGGTTGTCATTTTGCCAGCCCCATGCGCCGGATGGCCCAGGTCACGATGACGGTGAGAAGCGCGATGACAAGGAAGGCGATCGCTGCTGTGTAGCTTGACTCGAACTGCCGGAATCCCTGGACATAGGCATATACTGAAACAGTTTCGGTCATAGTGCCGGGGCCGCCCGCCGTAAGCGCCCAGATGATATCGAAGATGCGGAAGAGGTCGAGGCCACGGATCAGAATGGCGATGGACATGACAGGCCAGATTGCGGGGGGAACAATATAGCGGAAACTGCGCCAGAACCGCGCTCCGTCAATCTCTGCGGCCTCGGTAAGTGAGCGGTCGACATTGGAAAGAGCGGCCAGCAGGATCAGGAACATGAAGGGTGTCCACTGCCAGATCTCACAGAAGATGATGGCGGGATAGACGAGTTGGGGATTAACCGTCCACAAGGCCGGCACCGGGTGGCCGGCGAACCAGCCAATCATCTGGTTGATCGGACCATAACGATTATCGAACAGGAGCCGCCATGTGGCGCCGGCGACAATCGGCGAGATAATCGTTGGCAGCATCAGCAGCGAAACCAGAATCTGCCGCCCCGGCATGCGGTCGAGGAACAGATAGGCGATGGCGAGGCCGAGCAGCAGCTCGATGGGCAGGGCTATGACGATGACAAGCGCCGTATGTACGAACGACTGCCATAGCCTCGCGTCGTGAAAGAGTTGAACGAAATTCACTAATCCGGCAAAGGATGTGTCGGTCTCCAGCATGGTGACGCGCATGAAGCTCACCACCAGCGAGAAGATCAGTGGGAACAGGCCGATCAGCAACAGCAGGAAGATGGCCGGCGAGATCAGCCAGTATTTGAAGTTGCGGTCGGGATGAGCGGTGGCGGCCATGGCTGACAGTCGGGGTGCGTTCCGTAGGTCTCGTGCTGTCGTAAACGGCAGGCGGAGCCTCTCCCGCCGGATGGCGGGAGAGGGGAGAGGCCTGCTTACATTTTCGGATAGGCACCGGACTTGGCGGCCCAGCCTGCATAGACTACCTTCTGCTTCTCGACCCCGATCTTCTGCGTGATGTCGTCCCACTGAGTTGCCGCCGCATTGAGGATCGTCTTTGGATCATCGCCTGCCCAGAGCTTTGAAATCGCCTGGCGCATGACCTCCTCGTACTTGTCGGTTTGCAAGAGCGACAGATCGAGAAGGCCCGTCTCCGAGGCCTGCTTCAGGGCCGCCAGATAGTCCTTAGCGTTTGGCCAAAGGGCCAGATAGCCAGGGTCCGTGTAGTGCGAGTCGCGGAACGGATCGCGCAGCGTATAGGGAAGCTGAACGCGCTGACGGCTCACATCTGTGCTGTTGAGCCACTGGATGAACAGATAGGCGGCGTCCTTGTTTTTCGAGGTGGACGAAATTGACAACGCAAAGCCCGCGGCGAGCTCGGGATGTCCTCCCGGCGGTAAGGCGTAGCCCACCTTGCCCGCTATCGCCGTTTTCGGGACCCAGTTCAGCGCCTCCTGGTCGGTACCATAACCCTCGGCCCAACGCCCATAAGGTGGCCAGGAGATCGTCATAGCTGATTGGCCTTGCAGGAAAGTTGCGAGATTCTCCACGAAGCCGAACTGCTCCACGCCGGGCGGCATGAATCTGTTCTCTTTGCGCATGCCGGTGAAGACCTTGACGCCGACATCGGAGTTGATCGTGGCCTTCATGGTGTCAGCGTCGAAGAACTTGCCGCCCTCATTGCGGAAGCGTTCCTCGAACATGTACATCGCGTAAGGAGGCTGTCGAAAGAAGGCGGCGCCGTAGATACCTTTGTCCTTGAGGATATCCGTAAGACCAGCTCCGACGACATCGAAATCTGCCCAGGTCTTGGGCACTGCGAGGTCCTTGCCAGTCTTGTCCTTGAAGGCTTTTTGTATGGTTGGATCCTCGAAGATGTCGCGCCGATAGTACATCAGGAAAACGTCGCCATCATCTGGGAAGCCGTAGATCTTGCCCCCCACTTTCATCTGGTTGTCGCGGAATGTCGACGCAATCGTCTGGAGCTCTGGGGTGTAGCCGTACTTCTCGACATAGGGGTCGAGCACCTCAAGCGCGCCGGCCTGGGCAAGATCGGGCATCCAGGCAGGAATGACGTTGAGCGCGTCATAGGCGCCGGCTCCCGACTTGTAGTCCTGCATGATCTTGGTGAACATCTCGGCGGTCGCGACCTCGATCACCTTCACATCCATGCCGGTCAGCTCTTTCCATTTCGGGCCGGAGAAGTGAGTGGGATCGAGCGACTGAAGCCCGGCCTCCCAGACAATAGTGATCGAGCGTCCCTTGTATTGCTGCGCGGCCTTGACGACGGTGTCGGCGGCTGATGCTGCCCATGCCGGCCTTCCCAATGTTGCGGCGAGGCCTGCGGCCAGGCTGATCTTTCCGAAATCACGTCTGTTGACCATTGTCTCCTCCCTTTTTTCCTGAATGGCAGAAGCCATTCGAATGTCCCTCGCTCGTTGCGGCGAGGAATTCTCAATTGGCGAATTGGCGGCGGTACTCCTCCAGTTTGCGTCGGAAATTCGGCTTTTCGAGTACAGCGCGATTGACAATACCGCGTGGGATTCGCCCGTGCTGAATGTCGAGCACAGCCTTGATATCGGCTGCACCGTTTCCGGCGAAGCACTGATCGGTCCAGCAAAGTGCGTGAGGCGTCGCGATGACGTTGTCGAGCGCGAAAAGAGGATCGGCCGGATCGGTCGGTTCCTGGTCGAACACATCGAGGGCCGCGCCAGCGATCCGCCCGCTTGCCAGAACGTCCGTAAGCGCCTTTTGATCGACGATTGGTCCGCGCGCAGTATTGATGAAAAAGGCGGTCTTCTTCATCAGGGCGAGGCGCTCAGCATTCACGAGGTGGCGGGTCTCGGCCGTCAGCGGGCAGTTCACCGTAACGATGTCGGCGCGGGCGAAGACGTCGTCGAGACTAACGAGTTCGACACCGAGTCCGGCCGCCAACTTGGTATCCGCAAATGGATCATGGGCGATGAATCTCATGTCGAACGGCTTGGCGAGGCGGAATAGCTCAGCGCCGATATTGCCGATACCGATCGAGCCCAGCACCCTGTCGACGAGGCCAATGCCCATATGCTCGCCGCGGGCGGCAAAACCCGATGGGCCTTGCCGGGTCAGCTTGTCCTTCGCCATCAGCCTTCCGGTGAGTGCCAGAATGAAGGTCATGATCGACACGGCGACAGGGCGGCGCACGCCATCGGGCGTGATCGCCAACGCGATGTCCGCGGCGGTACAGGTAGGCACATCCACCGTGTCATAACCGACGCCAAAGCGGGCGATGATACTGAGCCTTCCGCTTTTGGGTGCGCTTTCGGGCGCAAAACGGTGAGCCAGCAGGATAAGCGCGTCGAAGTCTTCAAGATCGCTGCTGCGCAGAGGATTGGCGTTGTCCAAAAAAGCCGTCTCCACGCCGGAGGCCTCTAGCAGAGGCTTTAGATCGAAATCGGGGTAGACGGCTGAGCCGTCGGCTTTCCTGAAATCGCCTGAAAGGGCAACACGGAATGGGGCGCTCATTTCCTGCATCCCTCCCGCAACGTGGTGATTGCGGCGGCAAGCGCATCCCGAAGCACCCAAACGTCGCCCGAATAGCAGCAAAAATCGAAGCCCTGTTTGTAGAGCGCGATGCCAACCTCGGTGGTAGGCACAAGGCGGCCCAGTGCTTTTTTGTGCTTCTTGGTGGCGGCAATCGTGCGCTCAACCGCCTTCAGAAATTTCGGATGGTCGAACTGGCCCGGAATGCCAAGCGACACTGACAAGTCGAAATGGCCGATCCACAGGCAGTCGATGCCATCGACAGCGGCAATCTTGTCGGCATTTTCGACACCTTCGGCGGTCTCGATCTGGCAGAACAGCGTTGTCTGCTCGTTGGCAGCCGCAAGCTTCTCGTGCACCGGGCCCTGCCCATAGGCATCATGCGCAACGCCCAAGGCAACGCCACGTCGCCCATCCGGATAATATTTCGTGCAATTGACGACGGCCTTTGCTTCTGCGGCAGTGCTGACCATCGGGATCATGATCCCTTCCGCACCCATGTCGCAGGCCCGCGCGATGTGGTGATATTCCTTTGAAGGCACGCGGACGATGGCCGGCAGCCCCGCGGCTTCAAAATAGCGCGCAGCACTTTTGACGGTTTCGAAGCCGAAACCTGAATGTTCCAGGTCGAAAAGGGCGAAATCGCAACCCGCCTGCTTGAGGATATGGCCGATTCCCGGAGTGGCAAACTCGACGATGAAATGACCAAGCTTGGCTTCTGGCGTCCGGGTCATTTGCTTGAGGCCGGCACGAGCCATCGTTCATCCTCCCGTTTTAACGTTTGTTGTTTGAACCCTCGAAGACGATATGAAGCTTAGCGACGTTCTCGTTCATGACCAGGTCGGCTCCGGTCGTGTTGAATGTGGCGAGGTGCGGCGACGGCAAGCGAGTACCGAAGGCCGCGCGGCTATCACAGATCTCATAAAGGAAGATGAGGTTGTTCGCCCCCTAGGATAGGAGTACGGCGAAGCGCCGGCACCCCGGTTTGCGCTCGCATGACATTTGCGCATTCTCATCGATGAGCTTGCGGGATGCGGCCGTCGCCCGGATTTTGGCTTGAAGTCGATGGTGACCACGAAGCTGTTCATTTGGCCGCCCTCCGCGCCTTCCAGTAGAGCTTGGCAACCTGGTCGAGGTGAGAGCGCATGCGGGCATCGGCAAGTTCTGGATCGTGCGCCTTGATCGCCTCGAAGATCGCGACATGCGCATCGAAGGCGACCCGGTTCTGGCCGGGATAACTGAGCGTCACACGCCTCTGGTCGACCAGCCAATCGATGATGGCCCGGTGCATGACCACGTAGATGGGATTCTTGGGGATTGTAGCGATGGCGTAGTGAAACGCGACATCCGAGTCCTCAAAGCGTCGGATGTCGCCGATGGACTTGTAGTTCGCATCGAGCGCATCGCTCAGGTGGCGGATGTCCTTCGTTGTGGCGTTGCGTGCTGCATCGCGCGCCAGGCCGGTTTCAAAGAGGGCGCGCGCATCCTGGAAATGGCGGATTCCGTTGTCATCGGAGAGCAGATATTTGGCACTGCTCGACAGCGAGGTCATGACGGCCTCAGCGTTCGGGGCTGTGACCCGTGCTCGCGAACCCGCCCGGAGATCGACGAGCCCCGCCCGCTGCAGATGAAACAGCGCCTCGCGGATCGCCGTCCGGCCCACGCCAAACTCCGCCATGAGCTGACGTTCTGATGGCAGCTCGGCACCAGCCACCAATTCCCGGTCGCGTATCCTCTGCTCGAGGACATCGGCGACCTGCTCAAAAAGGCGCGATCGTTTGAGCTGAAAACTCATCTGGTATACCTAGTATACCAGATGGTAATCGCCCTGACGGCGCTGTCAATACGGCCATACTTGCGGAGAATTGTCTTTCCGTGGAGATGTCGGAAGACACTTGGGGAGCCTCCAACTTATGCTTCGAATTGGCCTGCCAAATGCGAGAACTGGACGTTTCTTTCCAATTCGAGGATGGATTCGCGCTGCTTTCAGTAGGAGTTACAATTGCCCTCACATGGCGCAAAGCACCGCCGGCTGGCTCTAGCAGGGGAGCGCGCATCATCTTGCAGCGATTTCACCTCCGGTCTTTTCACCTCTTTGCCACAGCCGAATTTGCGGAATGACGCGTCCGCACTCGTCCTCCATTACCATTAAGCGTGTGGTTGGAGGAATTCGAGCGGGGTCAAAAAATCGGATCAAGCACCAGCCAGACATTTGTTTTTGTCGCGCCGGTAGGGCTTTCCCAAGCACGCAGACTGTGGACGTCGCCGAGCACAAAAGGCTCGTACCTTGGTCCCCTCGAAACGTGAAGATTGGCATGCCCTGTCCACCACACATGGCGGCCGCTCGGTGGCACTCGAACAATTCCTTGCGATGAAAACCGTAGAAACGCATTTTGCCGCCGACGCGATTGCCTTTCTCGATCATCGCCAAAATGTCCGTTGTATATTGGCCGAACGTTTCTGTTACGAAGTCGACATAGCCGGCAAATTGGTCATGGCCGACGAGCGTCGGCCCAAGCGAGCCACGAAAGTGAAACCTTCGTGGAAGATGACCGGTATGAGTCGCTTATTTGCGTGGTTCTGCAATTCCTTGCAGAAAACTCGGACCACTTCTTTTTGCGGCGAAAGCGTTGTCGAGCGCGGATTCATCCGTGGAACGATAGGCTAGCGCCTTCGGGCTTCACGATCCAGCGGTCCAACCAACTAGAAGATTGTAGTCGTGCAATAGCCAGGATCACCGGGAAGCGGGCGGATCCTGCCGCCCGAAGCCGGCAGCGGCGATGAGAATGCGAAGGGCCTGACGGCGCTGCTGTTACCCGCATCGATCGACCGGACTCGGTATCCCACGAAGTCCGCGGCGTCCCACACAGGCATGCCGCACTGCATAAGCCAGCTCGCCACGCGTGTCGCAAAGCGCGCGGCGTCACCTTGCTGGCCAGACCTGCCAACCGGT
>Ga0137409_10003021_pt1 | contig 17864 bp, 13 predicted proteins | sample CZODoug1_16funga_FD_122059 | JGI IMG/M metagenome (GOLD analysis project Ga0137409, IMG submission 122059) | Vadose zone soil fungal communities from Angelo Coast Range Reserve, California, USA - CZODoug1_16fungal (Hybrid Assembly) | ecosystem: Environmental > Terrestrial > Soil > Vadose zone... | reverse complement strand
GGAAGCGGTGAACTTCCTCACCGGGCCGGGCAACGTGATTGGCGACGTGCTGGTGCAGCATCCGAAGACGCGGTACATCGGATTCACTGGGTCGAAGGAAGTGGGGCTGCGGATCAGCGAACTGGCGGGAAAGACGGTGCCGGGGCAGATCTGGATCAAGCGCACGGTACTGGAAATGGGCGGCAAAGACGGCATCGTGGTGGACGAAGAGGCCGACATTGACGCGGCAGTGGAAGGCACGGCGCAAGCGGCCTTTGGGTATCAGGGGCAGAAGTGCTCGGCGTGTTCGAGGGTGATCGTTTCCGAGAAGATTTACGATACGTTTGTGCAAAAGCTGGTGGAGCGCACGAAGAAAATTACCGTGGGGCCGAGCGACGATCCGGGGAATTACATGGGGCCGGTAGTAAGCCAGTCGGCGATGAAGACGATTCTGGATTACATTGAAGTGGGAAAGAAGGAAGGGAAGCTGCTGACGGGCGGGAAACGCGCGGCAGGCGATGGGTTCTTCATCGAGCCGACGATTATTGCGGACGTTGATCCGAAGGCGCGGCTGGCGCAGGAAGAAGTGTTCGGACCGGTGCTGGCAGTGATCAAAGCGGAAAACTTCGACCAGGCGCTGGAGATTGCGAACAATACGGAATTTGGATTGACGGGAGCAGTGTATTCGAGGAATCCAGAAAAAATCAGGAAGGCGGAAGAATCCTTTCACGTCGGCAATTTGTATTTGAACCGCAAATGCACGGGCGCGATGGTTGGCGCGCATCCCTTCGGCGGGTTCAACATGTCCGGAACGGATTCAAAGACAGGCGGCAAAGATTATTTGTTGCATTTCCTGCAGGCGAAATCGATCGCAGAAAAAGTTATTTAGATTTGGCGCGCTTTTCGGCCGCGGTTGCAGCCCATTTCATCACGCGGAATAGCGGATAACTCACCAGAAGAATAACGAACGCGAGCATCGGCGGCGGTGGCGGCCACCGTTCGTGCTGCTGAATCGCATTTTTTAGATCCAGTCCGAGCGACGAAAGCAAGAATACGACTGATGCAATCAAAGCGAGCGCCGAAGTCCACGGGTATCCCCAGGCGCGATAGGGACGGTTCGCCTCCGGTTCATTCGTTCGCAACCGGAAGAGCGAGGCGTAAGAAAGCGCATAGTTCGCAACGAAAAAGAAAGAAAGCATTGCGATGACGCGTTCGAACGATCCAAGTATGAAAATAATTCCTACCACGGTGCTGAGGAAAAGCGCAGTTGCCGGCGTTCCTCCCTTATTTACGCGTGCGGCTTGTTTGAAGAAAAGCCGGTCGCTACTCATTGCAAAGAGCGTACGGGCAGCGAACATCTGGCAAGCATTGATGCAACTCAGCAGCGAAACAATCATAATCAGGCGAATTACTGGATCACCCAAATGTCCAAAAACGCGGTTTGCGGCGGCACCCAGCGCAAAATTATTTCCGGCAACTTCGCTCATCGGTAAAACGTAGAGCACGGCGGCGTTCAGCAGGAGGTAGATCGCCATGATGGAAAACACGCTGCCGAAGATTGCGCGCGGCACGTCGCGGCCTGGATTTTTCACTTCCGCGCCGAAGTAGATCACGCCGTCCCAGCCGTCTACTGTGTATACGACCGCCTGCAGCGCCAGCAAAAAGGCGGTGATGAGCGGCCAACCCAGATGAATCGCGGGTGGAGCCACGGCAGCACCTGCGGCTGCCTGCCGCAAGTTCCCGCCAAGCAAAAAGCACGCCCCGACTACAATGATGAAGGCGCCGGTCTTCATCGCCGCGGTAAGCAACTGTGCGCTGCTGCCCCACTTCACACCACGCCATTGCAGAATCCCAAATAGCAACAGAACCGACACGGCGATAATTTTGATCGTTAGCGCCCGAGAATTCGCATCGAGACTTGTCACAAAATTGAAGAGAAGGGGCAGGTGCCCATTCAGGTGGTCCACAAATCCGAGACTGTATTCGCCGATGACAATAGCCACCGCGGCATTCGTACCGCAAGTGGAGAGCCAATCACTCCAGCCGACCAGAAATCCCGCGTATTCGCCGATTCCCCTGCGCGCAAAATTGTATTGCCCGCCGCTGCGTGGAATCAGCGCGCCGAGTTCCGCCATCGACGACGCGCCAATGAGTGCGTACGCACCGCCTAGAATCCAAACACCGAGAAACATCCAGGGATTTGGGAGACGCGCAGCCACGTCCCCTGGTGTTCGAACGATACCTGCAGCGATTGTATTGCCAATGGCAGTTGCTATGCCGAACCAGACGCCGAGAACTTGCAGCAGCTTGCCACGGTTCTGCGCGGCCTCGCTTTGCTGGTTGGAAGATGCGTCGGCAGTAGTGGACAATAGAGTTCCTGGTGAGTTCCAAGAGCCGCCATCATACTGGCGGCGTCAGAATTTGCAAGCCGGATTGAGGTGTGAACAACGTGGCAAGAATGTGCTGCGTGTTCCAGCTTGCGAGGAGCGAGTGTGGAGAGCGAGCAGTCGCCGTTGGACGTGTCGGTCGTGATTCCGTGCCTGAACGAGGCGAACTCGATCGGCTACTGTGTGAAAAAAGCGATTGCGGCGTTTCAGGCAGCGGGTCTACGCGGCGAAGTGATCGTGTCGGACAACGGGTCGACGGACGGCTCGATTGAGTTGGCGGAAAAGTTGGGCGCACGAGTCGTACACGCGGAACAAAAAGGATATGGGGCGGCGTTGCAGGCGGGAATTCGGGCGTCGCGCGGGCAATTTATCGTGATGGGGGACGCCGACGACAGCTACGACTTTACCGAAGTGCCGCGATTCGTGGAGGCGTGGCGCAAAGGTTTCGATGTGGTGATGGGCAATCGCTTTAAGGGAGAAATCAAGCCGGGCGCGATGCCGTGGCACCACAAATATATTGGAAATCCGATTTTGAGCGGCGCGTTGAACCTGTTGTTTCACGCAAATATCGGCGATTCGCACTGCGGCATGCGGGGATTTACGCGTGCGGTCTTCGACAAGATGGATTTGCGCAGCACGGGGATGGAATTTGCGTCGGAGTTTGTGATTAAAGCCACGCAGCTCGGCGCGAAGATTGCGGAAATTCCGATTACGCTCTGGAAAGACAAACGCGGACGGCCGCCACATTTGCGAAGTTTTCGGGATGGCTGGCGGCATTTGCGGTTCATGTTGTTGTACGCGCCGAACTGGTTGTTTCTTTTGCCGGGAGCCTTGCTGGTCGCAGCGGGGCTCTTTTTAGTGTGTTGGTTACTGCCCGGGCCGCGACGGATTTCCGCTCGAGTTGTGCTCGACGTTCACACGATGATCTTCGGCGTAATTTTCACGCTGCTCGGCGCGCAAATACTCTCGATTGGTGCGTTTGCCAAAGTCTTCAGTTATTCGGAGCGATTCGATCGCGGAACGGTGTCGCTGAAGCGAGTACTGAAACGCGTGACGCTGGAGACGGGTTTGCTGCTGGGTGGCGCACTGGCGCTGATGGGGTTTGCAGGCTGTGCGTGGATTACGTGGGACTGGGCGTCGAATGGTTTTGGAGAATTACATGCGGTGCGTGGCGTGCTGTTCTGGTCGATGTGGCTTTTTTTGGGAATGCAGATAATTTTTGCATCATTTTTCCTGAGCATGCTCGGAATCAGCCGAGGCACGTACATCGGCGATTATGATTTGCCGCGGTAGATAGACCGAATCTTTTGAGAGGACAACACAACTATGGGGCTGAAGGTGTTGATTACCGGCGGTGCGGGCTATATTGGGGCCACCGCCGTACGGCTGCTGACGAAGCACGGGCACGCAGTCACCGCGCTCGACAATCTTTCGCAGGGTCATCGGGAAGCGGTGCCGCCGCAAGCGCGGCTCGTGATCGCGGATCTCGCCGACCGGGAAACACTCTCGACTGTATTTAAAGAGAGCAAGTTTGACGCGGTGATGCACTTTGCCGCGTCGGCGGTGGTCGGCGAATCGATGAAGAATCCGGGAAAATATTTCCGGAACAACGTAACGAACTCACTGAATCTACTCGAGTGCTGCGCGGCGAATAAAGTTTCGCGGTTCGTGCTTTCGTCGACGGCGGCGATTTTTGGCGACCCGCAGGCGCCGCTCATCGAAGAGAGCGCGCCGAAGGTTCCGCTGAATCCTTATGGCGAATCGAAGCTGCAAGTCGAGTCGATGCTTCGGTGGTTTCAGGAAATTCATGGCGTGCGGTACGCGGCGTTGCGTTATTTCAATGTTGCGGGCGCCTGGGATGGGCACGGCGAGCATCACGATCCAGAGACGCACATCATCCCAATCGTCCTGCAAGTGGCGATGGGCAAACGGCAAAATGTCTCGGTCTTCGGTTCCGACTATCCGACGCCGGATGGAACTTGCGTGCGAGACTACGTGCACATCTACGATTTGGCGATGGCGCACCTGTTGGTGATGGAGGCGCTGAAGGACCGCGAAGCACTTGCGTACAACCTGGGAAATGGAAATGGATTCAGCGTGCGGCAGGTGATTGAGGCGGCCCGAAAAATTACCGGTCACGCGATTCCTGTGATCGAATCGCCGAGGCGCGCGGGTGATCCGCCGGTTCTCGTCGCGAGTTCCGTGAAGATCGGCAAGGAACTTGGGTGGAAGCCGAAATACGGAACGCTGGAATCGATTCTGGAAACGGCATGGGAATGGCACAAGGCACACCCGAACGGTTACGGCGTGTCCGCAAGTTGCTGATACGGACCGAAAACAAGATGGCCATCTTCCGTCGTGGCGAGCCAGACCTTGCGGTCCCTGAAGTAGGCGAATAATTTTTCGTTTTGCGCTTTCTCGAGTTCGCGTGCCCAGACAATTTTTGCGCCGTCGATGTCCGCACCGTTGAAAACCCACTCGTCGTGAATACTCAAATCGTCCTCGTTGTAACGAACGATGACGAGATGCTTGCCGGGTTCGGCCTGAAGTTTTTGAATGACGAGCGTCCGGCTTTGATCGCCGGTACAGGTCCAATAGAGCGGATCGCACTCGTGATTGGCCGCCGCGACGGCCGTGTTCGCGAGAAGAGCTACGACGCAAGCGCGTGAGAGCGCTTTGCCCCATTCGAATTTTGCGGTGCGCATGGTTCGCAGGTGACGAACGGATTGGACGAACAGCGCGAAAATCAGGCAAGTTACCGGAGCGGCGTAATGCGAGTTCGACCAGACGATGATATACATGGCGACGAAAACCAGTCCGAGCGTCAGCCAAAGTACACGAAGTTTGCGGTTACGCATGGCAAATGGAAGTCCGGGCACCGCGAAAAATAAACCGACCCACAAGAAGGCCGAAGCGAAGCGGGCTGTCTTTGTTTTCGATACTTCGACGTAGCCGTTCCAGCCGCGCGTATATTCTTCTGGCTCCCACTCGTTGAAGAATTCTTCGAGCCGCGCGTTGTTGTAGTGCTTTTCCGGCAGCGGTTTCTGCCATGCAAATGGCGGAACGTGCTCATACGTGCGCTCGTTGAGCGTGTGGGGAAAGAGCAGCGCGCTGCCGGTGAGGCGCCAGTTGTAGTAGCCCATGAAGGCGATGGTTAGAAACAATACGCCGACGAGCGGCGCGATAACGCTTTTCCACGGAATTGCGCCAGTTGAATTTTCCCTGGCTCGGCGCCACAGCCATCGCAAAAATAGAAATGCGGCGGGGATACAAAACACGCCGCCTTCATACGGCCTGCTGTTGGCGAGTATCGCGATGCCAATGCCGAGGAGTACCGCATCTTGCCAGCGCGACCGCTTCAAGATTCGCGCAACCGCGCCGAGCACAAGCGCGCCGCCAATCGCCGCGACGGCGCCGCCCCAATAGCTGTTCATCCAATAGCTGGTGAATCCCAGTTTTAGCGCGACAAGCGCGCCGCCGAGGAACGCCCAACGCGCGGGCATCCATGCGCAGAGCATCCAGTAGACTGCGGCGCACATAGCGGCAGCCGTGAGTACCACGCCAATCCACGGCGAACCGAGCACTTGGCCGAGCGCGAGCGCAGCGCCTTGAGCCGGCGGATACATCGAAGAATAGGTCGGGAACCAATTGACGTGGAACGTTTCGAAACTGAGCCACATTGGGTGCGTGGGATTCGCCATGCGGCCGTGCGCGAACGTGTCGGCCATCAGCAGATAGCTGAATTCGTCGTGGATGCCGGGCGAGGGAACTGGAAGCGCCGGCAGAAGCGAAACGCGAATGGCAATCACGCCAACAAAAAGAGCCGCCATGGCGACGACGCGGCGCCGGCTCAGTTTTGAAAATACAGTTTCGACGAAACTAAATGCGGCGTCGGACGCCCGCGGTACGAAAACGGCGCCGAGAAGAAACGCAACCGCAATTGCGATGGTGGCGGCCAGCATTATGCGGCCGCCGCGCTATGACGTTCTATTGGCTGATCAAGGTTTCGACGCACTATCAATAAACGCCGCCACGTTGGCTTTCAGTTTAGCGAGATCTTCGTCTCGAACGTACATCATGTGGCCGGCTTCGTAGTATTGCAGCTTTAAATTTTTGTGGAGCGCGTCAGAAACCCCGAGATGCTCCATGCTGTATTCCGTTTCCATGAACGGCGTTGCGAGATCGTAATAGCCGTTTTCGACTTCGACTTTGAGTTTTGGATTCGAAACCATCGCAGCGACGAGGTCGAGCACCACGCTCGGGGAACCAGGGAAGTATCCGAAGTCGCTGTCGTGCTTCCAGTCCCAGCGATTTCCCTGAAAGTTCGCAGCGACCTGATAATTCTTGTCCTGGCCAAATTTCAGCTCTTCGTGCAGATATGTATTGAACGTGCCAACGAATGCGCCGCTGATGGCAGTTTCTTGCGGGTCGTAGTCGGCGGCTTCACCGATCAAGTTGTAGGTCGGACCGGCAAAGCGCGCATCGAGACGCCCCGTTGTGAGGCCGCGGTTGCGCTGCAGTTCCTGCATGAACTGAAAGAGCTTCACGCGAAGATTGGCTTTTACGAGGTAGTCCTCGCTGAGGCCGGTAAAGCGCGCGACTTTTTTCGCCACTGCAGCTTTTTCGTCGGCGCTAATCGTGTCGCCTTTCATCAACGCGGTAGCGTACTCACCTTTGGCAAATGCGCGCGCCTCATCCAGGAACGCCACCAGATTGTCCGGGCGGTCTTTGAGAACTTTGTGATACCACGCCGTCGCCGCATAACTCGGCAAGTACAAGACATAAGCGAGGTCCTGTCCGGGATAAAAGGAGATGGTTCCAAGGTCAATTACGGAAGAAACCATCACGATGCCATTCAGATAGATATTTTCGTTGTTTTGCAGATAGTTCGTGAGCGCGGCGTTGCGGAACGTGCCGTAGCTTTCACCGATTAGAAATTTCGGCGAGTTCCAACGGTTGTTGCGCGTGATGTAGATCTTGATGAATTGCGCAAGCGACTTGACGTCGGAATCGACGCCCCAGAAATCTTTGTTCTGCGCTTTACCAACCGCCGTACTGAAACCGGTGCCGACGGGATCGATAAAAACCAGATCGGAGCGATCGAGCAAACATTCCGGATTGTCCAGCAATTTGTACGGGGCGGGCGGAGTGATACCCGCGTTCACCGTCGCGACCCGGCGTGGCGCGAACGAACCCATGTGCAGCCAAAGCGAGGAAGCCCCGGGGCCGCCGTTATATAAAAACGAAACCGGACGAGTACTCGGGTCCTTCACGTCACTGCGCGTGTACGCGGTGGAATAAACGAGCGCCACCGGCGCGCCTTTTTCGTCCTTCAGCAAAACCGTCTGCGCGGTGGCTTTGTAGGGAATCGTCTGTCCGCCGATTTTTATTGTGTGATCGGTCACGGAGATTTCTTCCTTCGGCTTTTCGCCGGCCTCTCCGCTCTGCTCGGCCTTTTTATCGCCGCCCTTTTCGTCTTTATCCTGCGCCACCGCGTACGAAGGCGAAAGAAACAAACATGCTAATGCAGCGGCAAACATCCCTAGCGGGGATAGCTTCTTCATTCTTTTCTCCTGGAAGACGTTTGAATCAAACCCTCGCGGCCACTGATTCTAGCCGCGAACGCCGGTTAACGAAAGGCCGCTTGTGCGTTTCGCAGTTCGAAGGAGAGACGCCCCGCGGACGTCTCGAGCAACATTGCCGAACAATCGCGCACGATATAGCCTGCGCCGGCCCCCAGAAGCAATTCGTCACGTTCCGTCGTTTGAAGCGCCACAACTCGCGCGCCAGCCGATTTGCCCGCGCGGATTCCGGCCGGCGCATCTTCCACGACGATGCAATCGCTTGGCGCAAAAGAAAGCGCTCGCGCGCCTTTCAAGTACGGCTCCGGATCGGGTTTACCGCGGGTGATGTCGTCGGACGTAACAATGAATTTCGGTTCGGGAAGTCCCGCCGCGCGAATGCGCACGTAAGCGAGCCGCTTGGTGCAGGACGTAACGATTGCCCAGCGGTCCAGCGGCAACGCTTGCAGAAGTTCAAGCGCGCCGGGAAGAGGGACGACGCCTTCGACGTCCTCGATCTCCCGCCGCTCGACTTCAAGATTCTCGGCGTCGTGGTCGGCGTTTGGCAGCAGCTCCCGAATCGTCGCGATGCTGGGGCGTCCGTGCGCGACGCGAACCGTTTCGTCAGGATCAAACCCGTGTTGGCCCGCCCACCAGGCCCAAACGCGCGCCACGGCGGGCGTGGAATCCACAAGCACTCCGTCCAGGTCGAACAAAACGCCTTCGCATTGCACTTTTGTCATTTGACTATGATAGTCGGAATCACGAACTCGATGAAATCTACGAACTGCTTACTGCCACGCACACCACGCGAAGTTTAAAGATTTTGCAGAGTGCGGTGACGCTATCATTGAGAATTATTTCGAGCCAAACTGTGATGACAAAACCGCTTCAAGTGATGAAATTTGGCGGCACGTCCGTCGGTGACGCCATCTGCATCGCGCGCGCGGCGCAAATCGTAGCTTCGACTGCCAAAGGCATGCGCGTCGTGGTTGTCGTGTCTGCGATGAGCGGCGTAACAAACCGGCTGATCGATTCGGCCAAGCGGGCGGGAGAAGGCGATACGGAATCGGGAGCGGCGCTGGTTGAAGCGTTGCGTCAACAACACCGCACCGCGCTGGCCGCGCTTGTGTCCGATGAAACCGATCGCACAGCCGTTGAGCATCAACTCGAAGCGATTTTTGCCGAAGGGAAGCGTCTCTACGACGGAACGGCAATGCTGCGCGAACTGACGCCACGCACGCTCGACGTCATCTCCAGCCTGGGCGAACGGCTCTGTGCGCCGATTTTCGCCGGTGCGCTGAGGCAGCTTGGCGCAAAAAGCCACTCCATCGAAGCCACGGAACTAATTGTCACGGATTCTTATCACGGTGGCGCGGAACCTCGCGCCGACGAAACGCGGAAGAAGTCATCCGAACTCATTGGCCCGTTGCTCGGGGCCGGCGAGACTCCGGTTGTCACCGGATTTATCGGCGCCACGCACGATGGAAAGCTCACGACACTTGGTCGCGGCGGTTCGGACTATTCCGCGACCATTCTTGCCGCTGCGCTCGACGCCGACGAAATTATCATTTGGACCGACGTCGAAGGCGTCTTGACCGCCGACCCGCGCCTTGTTCCCGAAGCGCGAACAATTCCCGAGATTTCCTATCGAGAGGCGGCCGAACTGGCATACTTCGGCGCGAAAGTTCTACATCCGAAAACGCTGCGCCCGGTTTTACCGGCGGGAATTCCCGTTTGGATTCGCAACAGCTTCGCGCCGGAGAAGCTCGGAACCAAAATCACACAAAAAGGGAAGAGCATTGGCGGTGGCGTCAAAGCGCTGACGGCGATTCGTGATGTGGCACTGATCAGTCTTGGTGGGCCGGGCATCGTCGGAGTGCCGGACGTCATCGGGCGTACCTTCACAACGACGGCGGAATTGCGCGCCGATGTGCTGCTGATTTCCCAATCTTCTTCGCAGAACGATATTTGCTTCCTCGTCTCGAAACCGCACGCGCACGCCACGGTGGACGCCCTGCGCAAGGAATTCGCGCAAGACCTGGCACACGAAGTAGTCGATCACATTACAGTGGATCCGAACGTCGCCATTGTCGCGGTTGTCGGGGAGAATATGCGCGGAACGCCGGGAGTCGCCGGCCGGACATTCAACGCGCTCGGTCAGGAAAAAGTGAATTTAATCGCGATCGCGCAGGGTTCTTCGGAAACCAACATCTCGTTTGTCGTGGATGATAAATCGATGCAACCGGCGCTGCGGGTCCTACATCGCGAATTTGGTCTGGGACACTCGCCCGCGAACTAGCCGTCTACAAAAACTTCGTCAACGTAACACCACATCCATTGCTCGCCGTGCTCCAGCGACTGCACCACGGGGTGCTTCGACGCGTGAAAATGTTTCGTCGCATGTTTGTTTTTCGACGAATCGCAGCAGCCAACGTGCCCGCACTCCAGGCACACCCGCAGATGGACCCACGTATCGCCCATCTTCAAACACTCCTCGCAGCCCTTGGAGTGTGGCTTTGTTTTCTTCGCGTGCTTAATGTGTTCGCAAGTTTCGCTCATGCTTCGGCCTTTTCGTTTTCTGCTGGCTGCATCGCGGGCTGTTTGAAGGGAAGCCTGATGGTGAAGCTGGTTTGGCCTGGCTGGGACTCCACTTCGATGAAGCCGTGGTGCCGTCTTACGATACGGCCAACGGTATCGAGTCCCAGGCCCGTGCCTTCACCGACTTTCTTCGTCGTGAAAAAGGGGTCGAAAATGCGCGACTGGATGTCCGCCGGAATTCCGGGCCCGTTGTCTTCAATTTCAACCACCGCATAGTCCAGTTCTTTGCACGTTTTTATCTTCAACTCGCCCTTGCCATTCATCGAATCGATGGCGTTGTCGATCAGGTTGGTCCAAACCTGATTCAGCTCTCCACCGTATGCGCAGATGCGGGGAAGCGCTCCCTCGTAGTTTCGCGTGACGACTACGCCATTTTTCATGCGGTGTGCAAAAATCTTGAGCGTATTGTCCAGGTCCTCGCGCAGATCCACCTCTTGCAACGAAGTCTGGTCCATATACGAGTAGCGCTTTACGGCGGCGACCAGTTCACTGATTCGCTGCGCGCTGTTGTTGATTTCGCGAATAAGCCCGAACATATTCATGATGGCCGCAACGCGATGTAGCGCGTCGGGAAGAAGTTCCGAACCAATCTTTCCTGTGAATTTCTCAAGTTGTGGTTCGTCAATTCCACCTTCCGCGAGCGTGGCGGCAATCTTCCAGCCTTCCGCGATACCGCGTTTCTCGAGCCAGTCGGTTACCCGCCCCTCGCGATCGCTCAATTCCAGGGCGTCCCCCGCCGGTTCCGATTGAGCAACGAGTTTTTTCCCAGCGTTCAGCTCAAATTCAAACAAGGTGTTTCGCTGCTCTTCGGTTGAAGCGTGTTTCAGCAAGCGCAGGCTCACTTCGCGAATATCTTGAAACGAACCCATCAAGCTTTGTGCCGCGCGGACGGCGGCTGCAGCGGGATTGTTCAATTCGTGCGCGAGGCCGGCGGACAGCTTGCCGAGCGCCATCAATTTTTCCTGTTGCGTTTCCGTACGCGTCACTTCTCGGATGCGGTCGGACATTAGTCCGACCAGTCGCTCGGTGAGCAACGGCATGCGCTGGACCAACTCCGGGAAATATTGCCGGTGCAGACGAATCATCCGCGTATGCATCACGGCGCGGCTCAAGCCTTTGAACTGTTTCAAGCGGGAAAACGGCAGTCTTCCGGTAATCTCACCTGCGACCGCGACAAAGATCGGAGATCCCGCTGAAGTCAACATTGACACCTGCAGTTCGCCCTCGATCATCAGCGTCAGATAGTCGACCTCGTCGCCCGGCCTCGCGTAAATTTGTCCGGCCTCGAGGGTAAACTCATCCATACGTTCAGCCAGCCAGCGCAAATCCTCTTCGGGCAAATCCGCGAAGACGGAAAATTTGCGTACCTCTTCGATGATGTGCGGAACCTGCGCGCTCTTGTCGGTTTCTGTCATCTCACACCGTGCTCAAATATTGATGCACGAACTGAACCGCGTTTGCGCCTTCGCCGACTCCGGACGCCACTCGCTTCACTGAACGATACCGAACATCCCCCGCGATGAACACGCCTGGAACGCAGGCTTCCAATAGCCAGGGGTCGCGATCGAGCGGCCAGCCCGCCGGGCGTTTGCCGTCCGGCATCAGGTCTGGTCCGGTCAGAATAAATCCCTTTTCTTCTCTCAACAAAACGCTCGCAAGCCATTCTGTTCGGGGTGCCGCGCCGATAAAGACGAAGAGATGATTCGTGGGAACCTTTTGCGTCTCTCCGCTCGCCGCGCACTCGATGGAAATCGCCTCCAGCCGTTCGTCGCCAAAAACTTCATTGACCTGGCTGTTCAGCTCAACATGGATACTCTCCGTCTCGCGAATCTGGTCCACCAGGTATTGCGACATTCCGGCTTCGAGCGATTGCCCGCGCACGAGCATAATCACGCGCCGCGCGTGTTGCGAGAAGAACATCGCGGCCTGGCCCGCCGAATTCGCTCCGCCGACAATATACACGTCCTCGCCCTTGCACGTGGCGGCTTCCGTCATTGCCGCGCCGTAATAGACGCCAGCACCCTGCACGCGTTCCATCCCAGGCACCGCAAGCTTCCGATACGAAACGCCTGTTGCGATCACCAGCGCCTTCGCGCCGATTTCCGTGCCGTCCAGCAGTGTGACGAACTTGGACGCGCCATCGACGCGTAATTTCGTCACCTCTTGCGGTGCCAGAATTTCCACGCCGAATTTGCGAGCTTGGGTCACGGCGCGGCGCGCCAAGTCCGCGCCGCTCAAGCCCGCCGGAAATCCAAGGTAGTTCTCAATGCGAGAACTCATCCCAGCCTGGCCCCCAGGTGCTTCGCTTTCAATCATCACGGTACGCAAGCCTTCCGACGCGCCGTACACCGCAGCGCCAAGGCCCGCCGGTCCGCCTCCGACGATCAACAAATCGTAGAAGGACATGTCGGCGCGCGTCCGCAAACCAAGGCGCGCAGCAATATCCGGAATCGTCGGTTCGGAAAGGGCAGTGCCGTCCGCAAAAATCGCGATGGGAAGTTTCGCCGTCGCGCCGCCGTTGTCGTCGACCATCTTTTGGATTTCCGGGTTCCGGTCCGCTGTTTCCACGTCAAAGAAGCGATAGGGCACCTGATTGCGCGCCAGAAAGTCGCGCACGCCGTAAGAGCGTGGCGACCACCGATGGCCCAGCACCTTCACGCCTTCGAACACCGGCTTGTGGCTCGCCTGCCAATCGCTCAGCAAGTCGTCCAGTACGGGGTAAAAATTCTGCTCGGGCGGATCCCATGGCTTCAACAAATAGTGGTGGATCCTGGCGTGGTTGATCGCCTGAATCGCAGCATCCGTGTCCGCATAAGCGGTCAACAGCACCCGCCGCGCTTCCGGGAAAACCTCAATTCCTTTCGCGATGAATTCCACGCCGCTCATTTCCGGCATGCGCTGATCCACCAGGAAGAGCGCGACCGGTTCATTCCGCTTTTTCAGGGATTGCAGCGCTTGCAGCGCGCTTGCGCCGGAATTTGCGCGCACGATCCGGTAATGTTCCGCATAGCGCGTGCGCAAATCGCGCTCCACGGCGCGCAAAACTTCGGCGTCGTCATCCACGGCAATCAAAACTGGCTTAGCCATACAGCGACTTTCCCCTTGAATTTCTTGAAGCCTGATTTTTCCCGCGTAGCTGTTGGATGCACGAGAAGCACGGACGTTACCAGCAAATCCGCTTGCTGCAAGTTCGACCCGCTCAGGCCCCAGCCGCACGAGCGCGCCGAATCAGTTGGTTCGACGGTCGTGTCGGGTCCGCCAATTTCTCCGCGGTTTCCACTCCCGCCACAGGCAGCCCTTCCGCCTCCAGCAATCCCAGTTGAACCAGAACCGACGCCTGGTCCCAATAAATGTGTTCGTTGGCCAGCTTCCCGTCCCGAAAGTGCACAATCACAACCAAGGGGCACTCAACTCGTTTTCCCGTCGGCTTCACGCCTGGCAACATCCAATCCATCTCCATCGTGTGCGTGAACCGGAAAATCATTTCGTCAACCAGCCGCTCTTCACCGATCGTTCGGGAGATTGGCACGATTTCAGTGTCCGGAGGCATCTTTGGAATGAAATGCTTCGAATAAAATTCCTTCAGTTGTTCTCTTCCGACGCCGCCAGTCAATACCGGAATATGATTCACGTACGCATCCGGAACCATCGTGTCGATTGTGGAGATGGCATCTTTGTCGGAAAACTCATCGCGAATGTGCTCATCCCACAGATCGTTCAGGTATTGCTGAGCAGGGGTCAGCTGATGCTTGCCGTTCGCGTTCGCGCTCATGGCTTACTCCAATCCGCCAGTATAGGAGACTGCCCTTGCGGAGCCTGCCATATTAGCCGAGGAAGGGCCAAAAGTGTGTCAACACGGTTTGAAGCAACCAGGCTTAAAGCAAGCAGGCACAAAACGGACGGGCTGCGAGAAAGGCCAGAATTGGAGTACAGAAGAAAAGGCGGGAATTGGGGTGGGAGACGGGATTTGAACCCGCGACATTCGGTGCCACAGACCGACGCTCTACCAGCTGAGCTACTCCCACCGCACGGCTTCAGTTTAACACGCACCCTGTCTGCCTGAAAATACGTAGATCGCGCCAAAACGCCCTTAGCAAAGTGGGAACCTTCGCGCCAACTCTCCGCCGGCGCCCCCGGCTCGCTTGCTACACTAACTTCCGGAAATCGCGTCCCCGCGCATGAGCCCCCACGAAACCGACCGCCACCATTTTGAGCGGCAACTTGTTTTTTCGCGCCCGATTATCATCATTCTGGCGCTCCTGGCCGTTTTTGAGCTCGCACCCTCGCGTGGCTCTTCCCGTGCGGTTTCATTCCTCACTGCCTACTTGATCCTCTCCATCGTCGTCATTCTCGTGGAGGATTTCCTGCAGGATCGCGATTGGCATCTGCCACTCGCCGTGGACCTGCTTGCTCTCGTTTTCTTCATTTACGTTTGCCCCGCGACCGTGCCCGTGTGGTTTCCATATTTATACATCTGCTACGCGGCAGGGTCGCGCTGGGGTTTCCAATTTGCCGTGCCCGTAGCTGGCCTCGCGGCGCTTACCATCGTGCTCGTTGCTGCTGCCAGAACGGATATTCAATGGTCGCGCGTCATTTCCTGGCTTGCCGCCACCGCTGCCACTTTTTCCGCCGGCGCCGGCCTGGCATTTCTTGGCGAACGTAGCCGCGTCTTCGCTTCACAAAACGAGTTTCTTTCTCACATCACCGCCACCATGCAGGTGGATCAGGGCCTTGCCGAATCAATTCGGCTTCTCCTCAACGAACTTGCCATCTCGTTCCAATCGCCGGAAGCCTTTCTCGTCTTTCGCGATGCGGACCTGGAACGCATCTTCGTTTGGCGGCTCAAAACGGGCGAAAATGAGCGAATCACGCCGGAGACTTTGCCGCTCGCACGCTCCGACGGCTTTTTGCTCGACGATTTCGACGCGACGCTCTGCTGGAATTCCGTGGAGGGTACCGGCGCCGGTTTTGGCTGGGACCGCCGCGACGGCCACCTGCTCAAAATCGTCCCACGCCTTCCTGGGCCGACGCAGCAGCAGTTCGCCGTAAAATCGTTCATCTCAGTCGCGTTTGACCAGGCTGACCGCCCCGTCGGTCGATTATTTCTCGTCAATGGAAGAGCGGACGGAAAGCCCTATACGAAGGACGATCTTGGCTGGCTTGAGCGCGTCTCCCGGCACATCGGCCCCTCTCTCGAGAACCTCTTCCTGCTGCGCCATCTGCGCGCCCGCGCCATCGAAGCAGAGCGCTCGCGCATCTCGCGTGACCTGCACGATGGCATTCTTCAGACTCTGCTCAGTATTGAAATTCAGCTCGATGTGCTTCGCCGCCGCGTCGCTGCCACCAATGATCCCGTTTCGAACGGCCTCACTTCGCTCCAGCAGACCGTCAAAAATGAGTCCGCCGATCTCCGCCGCTTTGTCACAGACCTGCGCCCGGTCCGCGTGCAATCCGCAGATCTTGTCGATTTGATGCGCGGTTTCGCCGAGCGTTTTCGCAATGAATCCGCGCTTGCCCTCGACCTGCTCATCGATTCCGCCGATTTGCGCGCCCCGGACCGCGTCTGCCGCGAGCTTTTCCAGATTTACCGTGAAGCACTCAACAACATAAAAAAGCATGCTAAGGCTACGCATGTCGTGGTAAAACTTTCACAGGACGACAGTCGGCTGCTTCTGGTGGTGGACGATAACGGCGAAGGTTTCAGCTTCGCCGGAAAGTTTACTGGGGATGAACTCGACCGTCTCAGACTTGGTCCGATTTCCATCAAGGAGCGCACGCGTACCGTCAACGGGGATTTGACTGTGGAGTCGAATCCGGGGCATGGGGCACGTCTGACGATCGAGATCCCGCTGGGGTGAGAGTTTCAGGGTTGGTACTTACAAACCCTGAGTTAATAAAGTTTCCGTGGTTTGAGAGACTGTACTTACAGGCCCTTAGGTGAAGAAGGTACTTGCAAACCCTGAGCTGAAAAAAGTTAATTTATTAAACTTGACTTAAATATGGCGAAAACAAAACAACAGATTCGGGTTCTCATGGCGGATGATCATGCGATCTTCCGCGACGGCTTGCGCAAACTTCTCGATGGCGATGAAGAAATGGTCATCGTCGGCGAAGCGCAAAATGGCGCTGAATGTATCAAGCTGCTCGCTAAACTCAAACCCGATATTCTTCTGCTCGATTTGCGTATGCCGGACAAAGACGGACTCGCCGTCCTCGAAGAAGTTAACTTCGATCAGCTGCCCACCCGCGTCATTGTCCTCACTGCCGCCGAAGACGATCGCGATGTAGTCCGCGCCATGCGTCTCGGTGCCCGCGGTGTGGTTCTAAAACAGTCCGCCACCGATCTTCTCGTAAAGAGCATCCAGCGCGTCTACGCCGGCGAAATCTGGCTCGACAATCGCATGACTGCCGAAGTGATGAAAGCCTTTTCGAAGTCATCTGAATCCGGACCGCGCCGCGAAAAGCCGCTGCTCTCCGACCGCGAAAAAGAAATTGTTCAACTCGTCGCGCAAGGCTTCCGCAACAAAGAAATCGGCGAAAAACTTTTCATCTCCGAACAAACCGTAAAAAATCACCTCCACAACATCTTCGACAAACTAGGGGTCTCCGACCGCCTCGAACTGGCCCTCTACGCCATCCACCACCGCCTGATCGACCACACCTAGCCGCCGAAAAGTAATCGAGCAAACCCCACACTGTTGCTCCAGCACAAGGCGCCGCGACTCATATTCGCCGAGTTGCCTCCGTGGCGCAGTAATTGTATTTCAGACGGACGACAGGTAGAGACGAGTTGAGAACTTCGCGTCGTCCGGCGCAACGCCCAGGCCGGTGAGCGCTGGCGGCGACGAGAAGAGCGCCAGGCGGCGTTTGTTGGCGAGCAGGTGGTGCTCGCGCGGCGAAGGAGTCAGTGTACAGCACGCGGAAGTTCGTCAGACTATACGTCTTGTTGCCCAGAGGGTCTTGGACCTGGAACGAGATCTGCGCGACGACCAAGAGGAGCGAGGGATCGGCGTCGAGCATCGTGTCCATCAAGGTCGCGAGCCGTGCCGGACCGTCCGTCTCTCCCGCGCCGACGTCGTTCGTGCCGATCATCAGAAGAATGATGTTCGGCTTGTACCTGACAATCTGAGCGGGGAAGAACTGCGAGATGCCTTGTCGCCCGGCGACGGTGTCGATGATGTATCCGCTATAGCCGCTGTTCGCCCTGGGAAACGCAAGACCATCCACGGTGGCGGGGCCGCTCGCGTTCGCACCGACGAACGTGATCGACTTCATGTTCTTGTTGGCCAGGCGAAAGAGCGGCTCACGGTAGCCGCCGCCGGTGCTCGATTGGGAG
>Ga0137409_10003020_pt1 | contig 17867 bp, 39 predicted proteins | sample CZODoug1_16funga_FD_122059 | JGI IMG/M metagenome (GOLD analysis project Ga0137409, IMG submission 122059) | Vadose zone soil fungal communities from Angelo Coast Range Reserve, California, USA - CZODoug1_16fungal (Hybrid Assembly) | ecosystem: Environmental > Terrestrial > Soil > Vadose zone... | reverse complement strand
CAAATATTCAAGATGGCTTTCTCAAGATCTAACAGAGGGAGATTAAATAATACGGTATGGAAAATAATTTATATTCACTAGATGAATTGATTGAAGTTTTAGAGGAAATTAAGAAAAATGGTGATGGAAATTTAAATTTTCCTAAAGCATTTTATTGCATTGCTATGGAATTGAAAGAACTTAAGCGACGCTTTTCGGAGGAGTCTTAAGTTTTTTCTGGCTTAAATCCATAAATCCAACACTGCTATCTCGCATCTTTCCAACTTTAGCAGTGATACCGGTTCCGTAGTAATCGCCCATTCCCAATTTAACATTATCGGTATGGGCTTGTTTGTACTTCTTAGCCTTTGTCATCGTCTTGCTGTGTATCTTTTCTAGTTCTTGGAAGCGCTGCAACTGTAGATTTAGGATTACCTTCATGACCAACTGGCTGACGATGACCTACACCATAATGAGTACCAGCATTTACAAAATTACTGCTTCTTTGGTCATATTGAGGGCATCTAAAATCCCAGGGAGATTTAACGCCATCTTTAGGTTTATCTTCTGGGTTTTGATCTTTTATCTTAATAGGATCAGAAAATCCAGACTTTGTATTCTTTAGTGTACTTCTATTTTTCTCAACAGCAGTATTTTTATAAGACTGAACGGTCTTAGTGCTTTTCATATATACCTATTTATTCTCACTTTTGGGTATAACTTACGGTTCCTAACCAATGTCACCGTAAACCGAGTAATAGGGCTGTACTTACGGAGATGTTCCTACGTTTTAAGCAGGCTCCTTATCGCCAAGGCCCTTAATTAGTTTCTATATAAAGGCTTCATTGGGCGTGCTTTAATTTTATCTACACCTTCAACTTGCTGAGATCTGATTTTCTCTGTAGTATCTTCATAATCATTTTCAGCGCCAGCACCTTCAGCTGAACTTTCCATTTTACTTTTATGAGGACCATCAGGAAATACGGAACTTTTACCTTTAGAACCTGCCCAGAACGAATGATCATCAATTTTTTGTCCACCGGCCATAAACAACCTCTTGTTAAATTAAATCTCTTTATATCAACTTTGGAAATTTTAAGCTACATTTCCCATATTTGATGGTTGAGAAGCCATTAATTGCTCCATAAACTTCTTGGAAAACTCGTTTCTCTCTGTTCCTGTTCTGGCTTGTTTCTCTTGCTCTTCCTCATCATATTTGACTGACTCAAGATTATTAGCCTGGAGCATCACTTCTACCTCACCAAATTTCTGAACAGCTTCAAGCATCTTTGTAAGAGCGTCCATTTTTTCACGTGTTGATATAGCATGATTCTTAGATATCTCAGAAATTCTTTCCTCAAATAATCCGACATTTGAAGCAGATCTAGCATCTCTTTCACGTGCTTGTGAAAGAAGATTGTGAATCTTAGCCATCAATTCTTTCATCTTCATCTCTTCAACTGTATGTTGAAGATTTTGAGCTTCTTGCTGAACTGCTGCCTGCTGTTGTTCTTGTTGTTGTAAGAATTCAATGATCTCAGCTTTTCCTGTAATATTAAGCTTAGGAATAATCATAGATGGTGGAAATACTTCACGCTGGAATGTAGAGTTGATATCCATCATCTGTTGTGCTTGTAGATTTTGCTGTGTAGGTGTTAAATCTGATTCTTCTACAATCACTTGATATTTAGAAAAAATCTTACTATAGAAATATGGTGAGGGCTCTTCTCCTAAATACAATGAAACTTTTTCAGCATTCCAATTATTTAATACAATCTGTAAAAGTCGATCTCCAAGCAATTTATCTGAAAAATCCCATTGATCAAAGTACTTCTGAAAAACCATAAGGTTTGCAGCCTGTTTAAGAAGTACTGTAAGACTTGATACCTGCTTATCCTGCTGACCAGACCAATTCTCTATGTTTATACCGGATGTCTCATAAACAAGAGTACGCATTTGTTCTGCTAATGCCAAATCACTTTCTGGTACAGCTGAAGGAATTATTTTCTCAACATCTGACATTTCGTAACCATCATTGATGATTACATCCCATCCTTGACCTGATTTTTTTAGATTGTCTTCATTAGCAACAGCACCTGTTTTTCTCTTCCAGCCTGCGTTAATAGTAGCTGCGGCAATGTCATTATTGCTTATGATCTTGTAGTTATATAGAAACTGAGGATCTCTCATTGTACGAACAAGAGACCTAACTCGTAGATCATAATAATTTATATGTGGTTCATAGTTCCAAAAATAAGGAATAAATGGGCATCCATCAAATCCAAGGGGATTATCTCCCTGGAACATCAGTTGATCATTAAGCACAACAGCTAGTTTCCATGTGGGAACTTCTACTGTCACCTCTTCCATGTCAGGAATGTTATATAGAATAGAATCTATATCAGCTGATGGGGCAATATCGAAAAACTGATTTCTAGTGCGACTATATAAACGTTTACGTTTTCGCTTCCATTTATACCAGACATAAGAAAGCACCATGAGGTCATTTCTTGCCATATTGTAGTTTTCTGGAAGGAAATAAAAGCTTCCGTAGCGTTGGGGAGAACCTGCCATAGGCGCGATGAGAGAAAGTTTGTCAGGGAAACGATTTTCTGCTTCTTGCTTTGAAATATATTCTTGGCACCAGACAAACTGACAATCTGACATATCGGGACTGCGAAAATACGGATCAACCAAGAAGGAATTATATTCCCAGATTTTAAGTTTAATTTCTCCTTGTGCAGCATCTTCGGAAGTATAGTCCAAATACGGTTGCGCCAAACACATTCCAGCAACTGCTGCCAGTTCTTTGGCTTTACTTTTCTGCTCATGTATACATCCAGTATTAGCAACATGAGTTATAATTCTAGTGTACTGATCAGTAATACGAGGATCAGCTCCTTCGGTTGCTACATAGGAAAAATTCTTTCTATGTTGTCTCTCATACCCAGTGATCATATTGATAGGTTGCTGTATTATATTAAAATAATACTGCTGATATGATGTTGTAGGGCTAAAATTGAAATATCTGTTTACGAATGATTGAGAACCTGCATAAAAAAGAGTATCTATATTGGATTGATTCCAACGACTTTGCTCGATTGGCTGAAATTTGCTATATAGATTATCTAAATACTGTCTTACATTACCCTGGTTAGGCTCAATTGATCCATTCCAAGGCGGATAATAAAAGCTCAAGTGGATCTCCTACGTTTAAAATCCACCTTAACTAAAATTTTTTATTTATTCAAGCTAGCTTTCTTTTGTATTTTGAATAACGGTTTACATGACAACAAAGAGCCACCTAAAACCTCCAATAAGATAAGGTCATTTTCTTCACAAAGAAAAGAAACAAACGGAAACAAAATCGACCTCTCTTAGGGGAGCTAACTTCCAAATGCGTTTCGATGATTTCTATAACACCTTGTGGGTCGTTATTTTTTAGACATTCCCATATAGCTTGCGCTATGAAATTCTCGTCTAACAAACGTTCGGTTGCTCCATGCTCACTCACTTTGGCATTTTTTTTGAGTTTTAGGTCAATATTTGCTTTCATTTTTAGTGTTCTCCTTAAGAATCTTTTGCGCCTATGTAATATCGTGACTTTGACCATTCTTATTAGGGTTTTTTTGACTAAAACCCCTTTTCAACTCGTCGGCCTAGACATGCAAAGAAAATTCTATAGGAAATAAACGAAAACTTAAATAATGTATTTTGTGTTCTTTACATTGAATAATATTTTTGATAGAGCTAACAAGGATTGATTGCAAGCACTGGGGCGCATAGGCAAATGTGCTTATGCGTCTTTTTATTTGCACCAAGTCACTACAGTCTTGCATATTGTACACCAGATAGAGCCTATAGGCCATGATATTGAGTACCTATTTCCACAATGACAAAAGATGATTTTTTCAATCATTTAGGTTGCATCGGCCCATTAGCTCCTTTGGCAGGTGGTGGAACATAATCAGGGACATAAGGTCCGTTTATAGTGCAGATTAGTGTTAGTAAAATTGTCATAATTTTCATATTCTATTCCCTTTTTTCTTCATTTTCTCCCTGTAACACCCAATAATCCCAAGTTGTGAACCATGCAATAACCCACCTAGTATATTCTTTTTTATCTTCTATTCCATCACCATTAGGTGGTGGAAGGCGATCCCATGTATAAAACTTCAACCCTTCCACGCCAACAGACCAGGTATCTGCTTCAATGCTGTATTTTCCATCTACCGACTTGACTAGGTATTTATTCATTTTTCCTCTTGGTCTTTTTCGTAGCATATTCCTGTCAATGGACATATTTTAATTTTATTAGAATATTCAGGACCAATCCATTTTCCCATTCTTTTTTCAACTTCTTCTATCCCATATTTTTCAATTAATTTAGTCCTTATAGCCCATGCTTCAATACTATTAGAATCCACTGATGTAGTCATTTTCCCTCTTAGTCTTTTGGTTTCCACCACTGAGGAAGAGCAATAATATCTGTTCCTTCAGGTGGTCTAATTCTCCAGCCTCTGTAATCTTCATAATCATTAAACATTGCATATAATTCAAAATATGATTCTGTCTTCCTATCCCAAACTTTAACTCTTATATTTTGATTATTTTTAGGATATGGTGTTTTTACATTTATCCATTCATCTTCATTCATTTTCCCTCTTGGTCTCTTTGATTAATATTATTTATATTTTCACCAAGTTCAATATAAGATTCACAAATGCTTCTATCTGTTTGGATCGCATAAGATAAAATAGCCATTGCCTCCATAAAAGGAACTCCCGCTTCTCTCATCCAATCTATTATAGATTTATGGAGTTCAAACTCTTCTTTGGTAATCATTTTTCCTCTTGTTCTGTTGTGGTTTCAGACAATGCCATCATAAATACGTTTTTTAAACATAACTATTCTGGATATTTAGTGCTTTTTGAGCTTGTTGGAAAATCATGTTTGCCTAATGCTATCTTAATTTCTTTGTTTTTTTCTTGTAAGATTTGGATTTTAGCTTTTTGTCTAGATATTTTAATATGTTCAAAAAAAATTAAAATTTTATAATAAAAAGTTTTTAAAAAATTCATTTTCCCTCCTGAAACTTTTCTCTTTCGAGTCTATTCAATTCATCAGCCATATTTATATTTCGACCGTCGGAAGTAATGCATCTAGCAATACCTCCCCATTCTGAACGTAAAGGCGCATTATCTTTTCTAAAACAATCCTCACACATTCCACCCCAATAGCCATTTTCTTTAGCTGCCATATCCCAGGCTTTACATTTTAGGCATTGTATAGTCATTTTTCCTCTTGGTCTTTTTCATGTTGACTTTGATACCTTCTTCTACAAACAAAATTTGTGTAATCTAACCATTCATAATTATTTCTTTCTGTAGGATACTTATCATATCTGGTTTTCATTACAGCAAGAATTTGTTCTTCGTATCTTAGAATTACTTCTTCAGTGAAAGATTTATTAACATATTCTTGTAGTTGTTCGTCTGTTATTTTTTCTATTGACACAATCCTTATTATCCAAGTTTTTATTCTTTTTGAGATTATTCTTCGACAATGCGGACATATCAAATCGCCATTCAATATGAAATTTGACGTAATCGTTTAATTTAAAAAAATAACTTTGGTCTGATAATGTTACTTATGTTGCTAATCCAACAGCCTTACACATATGCCCCAGACTATTGAACCAGCTACACACCATCCAAAAGGCATTATGCCTTGTGAATATATTATGAATAATACACATAGTCCAGACAGTAATTTGAGGGCTGTATATATCTTCAAATTTCGCACTTTTTCTCACTAAATAGATGTCTTTCCTTAGTCATACCTATCCTCCACCCACAACTCGGTGTATTCCAAAATATCCTCGATTTTCTCGAAATTTTTCTGATAATCATACATGAAATCTAGGATGGCATCTTTCATTTCTTCCTTGAAATCTTCTTTGCTCAATCTGAAAGTATCCATCTTTCTTGGTAATGTTTCACATCTACATTCTAGACTATGTTCACCGCAGCTATGACAATCACCTGACATGATTTTCCATCCTTTTCCATAGATCCTTAAACCTAATATTAATGACAGATAGCATACCAGAATGCTTTTGAGCCAATTTAGAAACAAGATAAACCGTACGGATTAGTCGTACAGTTCTGACGTCCTCATCTCCAACAACATCCTTGACCCAGTCATTATCTTCATCGACGTTATAAAGCTCAAGCAAAGGAATGATGTCATCAAAAAAAGACACGTTCTGCTCATAGTCCCATTTTTCTAAGAATAAGTTTATCTCTTCTTCTAGTGTTGTTTTTCTACTCATCTGTCCCTAAAACCACATCTCTAAGTCGTTTTTCGCTAATTTCATCAAACATTTTTTTTCTAGATGGATGTCTAAGCCTTCTTAGAGATTTTAGGTAAATTTCTCTAATTCTTGAACCAGTCAATCCAAATATTTTTCCAATAGCCACAAATGTCTTATTTTTCTCTCCAAGAAGTCCAATGCGGTGTATAAGTACTTTTCTTTCTCTTTCTGTAAGACTATCTAACAACCTTTTCAGGTTATCATCATCGCTCAAAGGTTGCTTTTCTTGTTCTTTAATATAATTGTTAGGTTTTCTAACAAGCTCATATCCTTCACATCGAAAGGATAACTCAACTTCTTTTCTAAATGGTTTTTCGGATATTTCTTTTAACTTCTCTTCAATCTCGAATAAGCGTTTACCTATGAATTTAATCTCACCCATAGTCCTGGAAAGGCTTCTTCCCATCTCAATAATTGGATTCAATTCGTCTTTCAACTTAGACAAGTCTTCCATTTTTATTGCTTGTATCAATTCCATGATGGACATCCTAAAACCTGCAAGTAGTCCAGTAAGTTTTCTGTCATCAATGGTTAAAGGCTTACTGAACAAATCAATGAGCGGCTGTATTTTGTTGAAAGGGACAATCATATTGATGATGTGTGTCTCAAGTTTATCTAGACGCCTGAGTATATCATCAAGTTTCTGTTCTTCTGTTCTCATTTTCTTTCCATAATTTAATCATATTTTGTAAGTCATTTATTGGATTTCCATATGGAAATATTTTTAATTCTTCACTATGTCTTTCGTTCCAAAATTTTGGCCAATCTTCTCTAAAAATTGTTTTATAATTATCTCCAATAGCCCATTTTGCGAACTCTTCAGATTCGTTTTGGTTTAGGTAATATAAAACAAAATCTTTAATCCCCATTAAAACCTTCGATTTCCAGTGTTAAATCTTCCTGTACTATATTGATCTGCATTGTGCTGATCAGCATAAGGTTTATACTCGGCTACTCTATGACTTGCAATAACATAACGTAGAGCATCCAAGCAGTGATCATCTTTCTTTAGTGGTTTGTCATCACCCCTCTTGGATGCTTCACCATCCCAAACATATGTCTGAATCTCTCTGATTGTATTCTTACACTCACTACACACAACAAGATTACCCTTCTGAAATTCTGCTGTAAGCTGTGTAATACCATCCAAAACTTCATTGTTAGCATCTATTGTGTTAAGTCCCATTTTCCTTAACTCAGTTTTAAATGCTGCTGCTGATGGGTCTATATATATGTTTTTAACAGAATAAGGATCTAGGAACGATTGTACGTCTACTGCCAATTCGAAATTTGTCTTAGCTCTTTTGTTCTTGTGATCCCAGAAGTATTCTTTCTCTACCCATAATTTCTTAGGCGATTGAGTATATTTCCCAGTACACACACCGACCAGAATGCAAGTAAAAGGATTGCTCGCACCATAATCAATACCAGCAACCCAATACTCAGCGGCACAAGGAGGATTCCTAACCACATGTATCTCCATATCAAAACACTCAAAAACAGAACCTTCCGCAAGACACCATAAACCCAAGTAATTACGTTTATAAAAAAGACCTGATAAAGAGTCTCGGATCGTTGCTTTATAGTTCTCATCAACGAATGGATTGTCTTCCAGAGTGAAGTGTAAGGCATAATAATTAGGATCTCCTTGGTCGTATTTATCAATCCATTGTTTGATTATATGATCGGGGTATGATGGGTTCATACTGCAAAAACCCATGCTGTAGGGTTTTCTAAGACGCGTATTTAGCATGTGTATGAAGGAATCTGGGTATAATGTCATCTCGTCACAATAGGATAACGATAGAGTCCTCCCTTGAATTAAAGCCGCAGAGCCTTCATCCTTGGCTCCATATGTTGTCACTACTTTATCCTTAAATGTAAGCTCTCTTTTACTTCCATGCCATGTACAGAAAGGCTTATAGATGCTGAATTCTGGGCATTCGAACAGTTGCTTAATCACGTTATTGTATAATGTTGTGGAAGTCTTACCTACCATTGCAATCTCAGAATCAGGACAATCATTTATAGCTTGTATAAACCTATGCAATGTAACAACAGTCTTTCCTGTTGATACGCTACCATGAGCTATATTCCATCTTTTTGTGCTGTATCTGATGAATTCTATTTGCCTAGGTGAAAACAGATCTGGCATAGTGCCTCGTAAATGATTGGAGTATGATTTATGGATGAAAAAGATTCGTTAGACACTGTTAAAAAACTCTCTAAAAAAGAACTTTTAGAGATGCTTGAAGAAATGATAAAAAGCTACGAAAAATTGCCTCCACATGCAATGTTCAGCTATCCATCTAATTCGGATCTAGCTTCTGCATTGATGCTTGTTTTGGCTGTATTTAGGTCGGAAGATTGAAGTGCTTGGAATGATTGAATAAACTGTTCAAACCTAGACATATCTTCTTTGGATATTTGCTTAGCAACTTCCTTACTTAGATCAGAATCAAATTTCGCCTGTTCTCTACGTTCTTGCTTGAGAAAGTAGTCATATGTATTTGCATTTAGGTCGTACGCCTTAACGTGAAGCGTGCCTTTTGTAAGCATTTCTTCACGTCTTGCGCCTATATAGGCCTTAGATTGTTCATACGCTTTACGGAATTTATCGCATTCTGAAGCCCATATAGAGATCTTAGATGGTGCTATAGGAGGTTCTCTAGTACAACAAAATTTATTAAGATTAATGCTATCTTCTTTCTTTGCCCAATCAATTAGATCTTCTGCTATCTTTTCTCTATCATGTTCTCTAGGTCTAGCCATATTGTTACTTAAAGTTTTAGATATGAAATAACACGACATAGATGTTTTGTAAAGATATTATTCTTGCTCTATCTTCATATCAACCAACATCTCTATATTTTTTATGAGAGCTAAAGAGTGTGTAAAAGCTGCTTTCCTTATTTGTTCTGGTTCATCAGATACATAATGCTTTACAGCTGATGCCATTAAGAAATTCAAGGCTGCTAAAACTATATTTCCATTTTTATCCTCAACAAGTGGTTGAAATGCAATAGCCATTTTAGTGCCTAAAACATGTATCTCTTCTTGAACATGATCTGGAACTCGATCTGTGTGATATGCTTGAACGTTTTTCATTTTAACCATCACTCCACCTTTCTGTTGCTGTTTTCTTTTAGGATGCAACACTCTTTCATGTGGATCAGTGTTTCAATAACCGATAATCGCGTTTCGGCTATATGTGCTTTTTCCGTTAAATTCTTGATATCCACTCTAATTTCTTTTATGTCAGACTTCAATCTTGAATAAAAAAACAATCCTATCAATCCTATAGCTATCAAATGTGGTATATCTAGTTTTTCTAAAACATCTAAAATGAATTGTTCCACAGTTTTCTCCTTTTCGTTGACGTAAAACAATACCACACTCTATAGTATTCGTCCAGGTGAAATTATGGAATCAGCAATACAGTTAGAATTTCCTCTTGAAGATTGCCTATCTCTAGAAGAGAAGGTAAATTGGATGAGACATGAAATCGATGATGATAAGGAAAGCTTGAGAAAATGCAGAAAAAAGCTTTTCATGGATATGAACGAGATTCGATCAGAAAACAAAGAGCTTAGGCGACTTCTGAATGAACTTCTTCTTGCGCTGAATAAATCTCAATCCTGAATCCTTGCGGTCTAGATCCTCTAGGTTCTTGCTTATATTCCCATTGGATTAGTGGAGACTCATCTGCTTTACCCTTGGTCAATCCAGGTATGATGATATTAGCAACTTCATCTCGAACAGATTTGAAGCTATAAACCAGATTGTCATAATCACATTTTCTGCCAACCCTAATCAATGAAACCTTGCATGGTAAAGGGAATTGCCCTTTTTTCGAATTTAGAAGCCACGCAATCGCTTTTTGTGATTGAATCCTACGATTCCTTACCTTAGTCCAGTGTTCGAATTGGTGCGGCTGTGTGTGCAGTTTTAAAGGTATCTCTATGCAAGCTTGCAGTTTATAATCCTTTGATTCGTAAATCTTCACCATTAGGTATTTCGACTATGATACTTTCAGAAGCGAAAAGTCTAGAGGCTATTCTTAGATGATAAATTTCTTTAAACTGTTTTGATGATAAATTGCTAGTGAAAATTGTGGGTAACGTTGAATTGTATCGAGTATCAATGAGTTCAAATAAAATTTCTTCTCTCCAATCGTTATGTTTACTTATTCCTAAATCATCAACCATAACCAATTGATCATCAATCATATAAGAAAGTTCTTTTAGATAATCTCCTTTATTTTCAGAAATTTGTTCTCTAAGTTTTTGATAAAGATCATTTTCTTTCCAAACTCTAATAGAATTGAATTTTTTGTATGCCCAAGGATATAATGCAGCTAAGAAATATGTTTTTCCTATACCTGGACTTCCACAAAAAACTAGAAAATTTTTAGGTTTGTCCAAATAAGCATTCAACTTTGCAATATTTGAATCTGAGAACTCGATTTTTGCAAGCGACGCCCCCACATATCTCTGCCCAAAAAGCAATTTGATTCTTTCTGAGATGATTCGATCTTCTCGCTCTTGGGCTGATTGTTCTCCTGCGCGCTTTTCTTGTTCTGATAATATTTCTTTTTCTCTTGAGTCTTCTGTGTTATTTGGTGACATGTTCTAGAATTCCTAATTTGATTTATGGTGCCTTCAATGTATCGTATAGGATTACGTATCATCTGTTTGCAGTCAACAAGAATCTTCCAAGCTTCTTCGATCTCTACAAGATCGAAATCACACTTTTTATTAATTAGATCTTTTATGAGGTTTTGCTTGGAGATTTTGATTTTATGTCCATCAGGATGGGTTTTCTCGCAAAATTGGCTTTGATCTTGTGTTTTTAAAAGTGTCGAATCCCCAACAGGGGATGTCGCACTACAAACAACTTTGTCTTTCTGTATATCTAATACATTAGTATTACTAGGGGGGTCCTTTTGCGCGTGCGCATCTTGCGCGTCCCCAAAACGGCGAAGCGCAAACATTTTTTGAAAATCAGGATCGTTTTTGAGTTCTTCTTTTAGTAAAGAAATTTCTTCTTTTGAATCTGAAATTATTGTTTCCCAAGATGCAAAATCTCCTCCATTTTCCTTTCTCCCTTGATATCGGATCGCGTATCCGTTTTCAATACATTCATCTATTGTGGAGTAGATTGCTTTCTCACCTTCTTTAAGTTTTGATGCAAGGTGGGATATGTAGAACTGCCACGCATCTGGCTTGGAAAGGCAATATGTAATGAACCCTTTCGCTTTTAGACTTATTTTTTCGTCTTCAAGCATGGAGTTTAAAACTTGTGTAAATTTAAATCTTCTATCTCTGATGCCACGTAGGACTGACATTTCCTTTTCTCCTCGTTAAATCTTTCTTTTTGGTTGTTTTAAAAGGAGTATGAAAATATCATGTGTGGCATAGTTTGTGGTTCACACATGCGTTTCATACGCTCCGGCCTATTAAAGATTACCAGTCTTTAATAGGCTTTTTCATTTAAGTCAAATCCTACATTTTTTTATGCTCTATTGACACAAAATGGTATGGTGTGTATCTTGGTAGGCGCACAATCTACATCTAGTTCATTTAGGTTTTGTTCGCAGCCCCGGGTGGTCCGGGGCTTTTTCATTTCACAATAAAATTTTATTTTCAATAAATGCAGACATATCATATAGATCGGAAGTGCATAGAGTCTTCTGTTTTTTTGGCCTAGTGGAACGTGTTCACCACTAGGCTTTTTCTTATCCAAAATGTTTCTTTTCTTCGCTACAATACCAAATTTTATCCATCTGCTGTCTCATACAAGGCAATACTTTTAGCGCTTTTGGGTCATTTACATCATCGATCGTCTTGACTAAACCCATTGATTCCAATTCGTTTACATAATCATCTAGGAGATAGTCATCATCAGAATATCCTACACTTATTGACTTGTTTTGATAGTAATGCGTTGCACACAAGTCTATGTAAAACAACATCATGTTTTCATCACAAGAGATCAAATTATCTAAGCAAGTCTCGCAAACAGGTAGTCCGTATGTAGTTCTCATGTCTCCTCGAAGGTTTTTGCTTCTTTCTAGACAGAAAATTCATTTCTGGCAATAAAGAAGATAACCCAGGAGTGCTATGAAAAAACATTATGAACAGGCTCCCTCCACTCAGCAGATAGTGGTTCTTGCTGGGTGTCTGATGATTCTTCTTGCTTTAATGGGTTTGGGTTTCCTTTTTTGACTCTGAATGCAGGGTTGTTTTTTAGAATTATCTCTAAGGGTAACTTATCTCCTGTTTCTAGGAAAATACTCCTAGCTACTGGCATGCTTATCTTTACATTCCCTTTCATATATTCTCTCAAAGTTTGCGCTGAACATCCTACTCTCTCAGCAAAATCTTTGACAACTATTTTTTCAAAGTATAAGTAATCGGCTAGGTTGCGATATTTAAATTCCATAAAACCTCATTTGTTTTGGATATATTGAAAACGGGTGTCGAATAAAAGTCAAGATGGAAAGTTTTAGGATTTCGTTTTTGTTGTTGCGCAAAATCATATTGGTTTCGTATATTGGTGTTGCGAAACAAAAACCGGAGAATAGATGATGACAAAGCAAGACATAGAGTTGATGAGACGAGAGATGCAAGTTGTGCTCAATAGATTGAATGCAGCCGAGCAAGAAGTTTATCGAGCAAAGAATCTGTTCTACAACTTGCAAGATCAGCTGATGGATGCAGAAGAAGATTTGATGGGATGGCAGAAATCTTATGACCTGTACTTTTCTGAAAAAGTGGGGGTTTAAGATGATTACATGCGATTATGATTATCCACAGATAGAAACAATTTGCGACATGTGCAAGCCCACATGCAAAGATTTACCTGAATACGTCGAAAGGATTAACGATCAACACATGATTTGCGGAAATTGCGCAAAAAATTTGATAAAACATTTTATAAAACTGGAAAGATTGGAGGTAACTTATGAGTAAAGAACTAGTAATAGTGGATTTTCAAACACAACTGGCTGAATTGGATAAAATTCAAGAGACTTGCAAGAAACTCCTGCAAACTAAGCATTATATGGCTCTTGGTGAGGTTGGAATACATGCAATCATGGCTAGATCTAAAGCTTTAGGGATTCACCCATTTGAGGCTTTAAACGGAGGATTCCACTGCATTAATGGAAAAGTGGGCATGAGCACTGAAATGATGGCAGCATTGGTAAGAAGAAGAGGCCATAGCATCCAGAAAGATCCTAAGTCTAACGGAGAATGCGTTATCTTACATGGTAAGCGTTCAGATAATGGGGATACCTGGACATGTTCATTTAGCAAAGCTGATGCTGAAGCTGCTGGTCTTTGGAATAGTGCCACATGGAAGAAATACCCTGAGATCATGCTTTATAATCGTTGCATGAGCAAACTATTTAGACAGTTATTTCCTGATCTTAGCTTAGGAGCTGGCTATGTAGAGGATGAGTTAAAGGAAATCACTAAGACAGGTGACTACAAAAACGTAATAAATATTGACGCTCATCCAATGAACGATGATGTAAAGCCGCTTTACATAGAGCAAGCAGAAGTTGAATTTTCTATAAACGGTCAGCAGGTCATTGAGCTTGGAGACGTGATTTATGACTGCGAAAAAGGATATCTGGAAAAGATTTTAGGACACTTCAAGATCGCGACACTGAACGATTTGCCTGCATCTAAATATGATGCTGTAAAGAAAAAAGCGGAAGCAGCAAGAGAATTGCACAATTTGTCTAAAAAGTTGAAAGAAGAAAAATCGGAGGCGGTTGCTTAATGGAACTTAAACAGAAACTGATAGAATATGAGAAGCAATATGGAGAATGTATACAGGGATCTGATGGGTGGCTTAAGTTAAGAAAAAAACATATAACCTCTACAGACGCAGCGATCATATGCGGTAAAAATCCCTGGGAGACAAAATACAAACTATGGAGAGAGAAGTTAGATCTCTCTCCACAGAAAACTAGAACTAAGAAAATGGACGACGGACTAAAGTTAGAGCCACTGGCTCGGGAATGGTTTATAAAAGAGACTGGTATTGAAGTAAAGCCAAAAGTTGAGTTTAATGACTTCCTAATGGCTAGCCTTGACGGTTATAACCACAAAGAAAGATTAGTACTTGAGATTAAATGTGGAGAGAGTGCTGCAAGACAAGCAGAACAGGAAATAATCCCCGATTACTACATGTGCCAGATTCAGCACCAATTGCTTACTTCTGGTTGTGACAAGGCTCTTTACCTTGTTTTCTATGAGGACACTAGAAAGATTATAGAGGTAAAACGCGATGAGGAATTTATAGGAAATTACATTGAATTAGCAAAGGAATTTTATGATCTTATGATCAATAAAATCCAACCTGAACTTACAAATAAAGACTATATAGAAAAATCAGACGTACAATGGATGGAAGCTTGCCAAGAATATTCATTAGCAAAAGAAATGATGAAACAGGTTGAATTAAAGGAAAAAAAAGCAAAGGAAAAGCTGATAGAGTTAAGTCAAAACCAACCCTCACAAGGATATGGGATTAAGACGGTAAAGGTAGCTCGTAAAGGTTCAATAGATTATACTCTAGCACCACAACTTAAGGGAGTGGATCTGGAAGAATTTAGAAAACCGACAACTGAATACTGGTCGATTTACATGGATAAGGAGTGATTATGGATTGGACACAAGCTTTTACAATAATAGCAGCTTTAGGTGGATTTACATTTTGGTTATTCACTAAACTTGATGCAGATATAAGAGCATCTAACACTAGTGTCGACCAGCTATATCAAATGTTTATAGAACTTCTAAAGGATAAAAAGTGATTCCTGAAAATGATAGTCTATAAAAAGACGGAGCCAGGATGCAGTTCCTGGCTCCAAGGAGAATGCGAAATGGGAAATGCTGGAAAGGAGGCAACCAGCAACTTGTTGTTAAAAGAATCTTGATAAATGGTCAAGAAAAAATTCTAAACTTGTCCAACAAATTCTAAAAAAGTAAAAAATTCTTTTCATCAGTACTCATGTGATTTTTTAGCGCGTTTCGAAAGTTCTTTTGAGGCCGACATTGCTTCTTTCTTTTCTACTATATCGTGTTTTTTTTTCATCCCAGTTTCTTTTTTTGCTTCTTTGGTGTATTTTTCAGCATCTTTCTTAAGAGATTTCGATGCCTTCTCCATAATTTTCTTATGCATTTTATTCCTCTAATTTAATTATTACAGTAATTTTTTCAGGCTGTCCGGAAAACATTTTAACAGCACAAGATACAAGTTCGTCAATTTTTGGATCATTCATATGTGCTGATATTGATTCAATAATTGGGGTCTTTTGTGTAATGGATCTTAATTTGTCTTTCACTTTTACAGTTACCTCACAGGTCATTTTCTACCTACTTTCCTTTTTTAGGAATTTTTGCACCTGATTTTCTTGCTTCGCTTAAAGCTATAGCTTTTGCCTGAGATGCGTTAGAAACAATAGGACCTTTTTTAGAACCACTGTGAAGGTCTCCATGTTTGAATTCTGACATGACAATCTTGATTTTTGACTTGCCTTTATTGTTTTTTTCTTTAGATGGCATTTAATCTTCTCCTCTTATCGTTTTATCGTCCTGGTTTACTTCAGAGGGTGTTTTATGATTATCAGTTTGTACAAAGCTTAAACTGCATGAAGTGATCGATAATGTTAGGAAAAAACCTATGCAAAACAAAAGAACAACTATCAAAAACCCACTCAAGGCTAAGCTAGAAAATTGTTTCATAAAATTCTCCTTGTTGTAATTTCACTTTATGGAATATATAAAAAAATTTAAATGAATATTTAAACTTAAAGGTAGATTTATGTGTAGCGCTTGTGAAGTGGCAGTGAAACAAGAGAAAAAATGTATAACATGTTATAAGATGAAAGACCTGGAAGACTTTTACCAGAATGTAAGATATAAAAAAGATGGACATAGCAATGTTTGCAAAGAATGTCATAGAGCTAGATATCGAAGCCCCTACAAATATCTTGACTAACGATCTAAACGTTTTTCTATTTCTAAAATCTTTTGATTTAGTCTCTGTATTTCTGCGAGAAGAAGTGCAGGAAGTTCGTGATATTTCAAACTTTCCGGTCTTCCTTCGTTGTCATAAATGACTAGGCTTGGCATTAACTTATCAACTTCCTCGGCTATCAAACCATAAGACGATTCTTTTGTCTTCTTGTATACGAATTTGACTGGTCTAAGATCTAGTACAGAATCTTCTTCAGGAATATCTTCAATTTCCTCTTTATATCTCCTTGAAGAAACCACGGTCCCTAGTTTGCCATCAGTAGCACAAAGAACAGCCGTTCCTGTTACTGTTACCCCTGTAATACCAGCTATGAAGCATAGATTTTGTTGTCCGGTTCCACTTCCTTGAGTGCCAATCCTAACAACGTTTGATTCTGCTATTGTTCCTGTACTTCCTATGGAAATGTTTGAAGATTCAGAAGATGTATAGCTTGAACCAGCTGAATAACCTACCGCGATATTATTTGTTCCAGAAGTAAGAGATTGAAGAGATGTGGCTCCTATACAAGTATTTTGTGATCCAGTTGTAAGAGATGAAGAAAAATATCCTACTGCTGTATTTAAAGAATTTGTTGCGATTGCTGAAAGAGCGCTCATACCTACTGAAGTATTAGCTTGTCCTGAACTCGTTACAAGCTGACTTAAATGACCAACAGCAGTATTATTTGCACCATTAGTTAGTCCATTAAACGTTCCTACACCAACTCCAACGTTTTGAGTTCCTGTCATCGATCCATTACCTGCCACACGACCAAGCGTTATTGTATCTACAGCATTAGAAATATTAAAAGACATTGTAGCGCTACTTCCTGAAAATATAGCTGTTGCACCCGCATTACCTCCTGCTGATGCTCTTAAAGTGACAGTTGTACCTGTAACAGAACCAGTATCACCATTTATGGTGCCTATTGCTGATGCTGGAGTTGCGCTTGTCCAATTTGTTCCATTACTTGTTAAAATATTTCCTGAAGTTCCAGGAACTGCCCAAGTTTCAGTAGAAGCCACCCAATTTGTTCCATCTGAAACAATTATTTTTCTTGTTGTGGCACTTGCATTAGGAAAAGTTGGAGTCGAAGCTATATAGTTGGTTCCATCAGAAACTATAACCTTTCCTGATGTTACTGAAGCATTAGGATACGTTGGTGTAGAAGATACAATATTTGTACCATTAGAAATTAGAATTTTTCCCGATGTTCCGGCTATAGCTGGGTATGTAGCTGTGGAATAAGCGGGATCTGCTGAAGATCCTGCAGATTGCAAAATTTGACCACTAGTTGCTGATGGTCCAACGCTTGTTAATGTACTAGATGTAGACCCTCCAACAATCACAGCATGGTTGGTAACTGCAGTTCCAGTAAAAGCAGTCCCAGTAAATCCACAAATTCCTGTTGTGGCTTCATTTATACTATTTCCAGGAGTTGGCATTTTTAACCTTTATTTTAATTTAAAGTCCATGT
>Ga0137409_10003018_pt1 | contig 17874 bp, 18 predicted proteins | sample CZODoug1_16funga_FD_122059 | JGI IMG/M metagenome (GOLD analysis project Ga0137409, IMG submission 122059) | Vadose zone soil fungal communities from Angelo Coast Range Reserve, California, USA - CZODoug1_16fungal (Hybrid Assembly) | ecosystem: Environmental > Terrestrial > Soil > Vadose zone... | reverse complement strand
GCACTCCTCATCGCCGAAGGAGGAATTAAACAATGGATAGGTTCCAAGGCATGTCTGATGCAGACAAGCTAAACGACATTCAGATACTAAACGGAGCGCTTTTCTTTGAGAATCGGGGTGTTTGGGCTTACAACTTTGCGGCCGGTAAGTTGAGCACTTCTGAGATCGGCAAAACCGTGCTCGAGCTTGGCCTGCACGTCGGGCATCGCCAGCACCTTGGTGGTGTCCGCGGCGACCTTGTCGAGAATCGCTTGCGGCGTGCCGGTCGGGGCGAAGAGGCCGTGCCAGGCATCGCCGAGATAGCCGGGCACCGTTTCGCCGATCGCCGGCACGTCGGGCATCGTCGGCGCGCGGTTCGCGAGCGTGACGCCGAACGCGCGCGCCTTGCCGCTCTTCGCCGCCGGAATGCCGGTGGTGTACGGGCTCATGGTCAGGTCGGTCTCGCCGGAGAACACCGAGGCGGTTGCCGGCGTGTTCATCGGCACGTGCAGCATCTGCATGCCGGTCGCGCCGAGCAGCAGCTCCATGACGATGTGCGTGCCGACGCCGACGCCCGAGGAGCTGTAGGTCAGCTTGCCGGGCTGCGCCTTCGCCAGGGCGATCAGCTCCTTCAGGTCCTTCGCCGGCAGTTTGTTGCTGCCGACCAGCACGTAGCCGAGGTTGGCGAGTAGCGAGATCGGCGCGAGGTCCCTGAGCGGGTCGAAGGTCATCTTCGAGTAGAGATGCGGATTGGCGCAGATCGTCGAATTGACGGTGTAGAGCAGGGTGTAGCCGTCGGCTGCGGCCCCGGCAACGTTGGCCGTGCCGATGTTGCCGGCGGCGCCGACCCGGTTCTCGATCACGACCTGCTGACCCCACATCTGGGAAAGTTGCGGGCCGACCAGCCGCATCACGATGTCGGGCGACGTGGCGGCCGGGAATGGAATGACCAGCCGCACGAACTTGTTGGGATAGGTGCTCTGCGCGTGTGCAGCAAACGAACAAAGGGCGAAAAAAACAAACGCGAGTTTGTGAATCATGGTTCCTACTTTAGACTGAAAAGCGCCCGCGCATTCCGGGTTGTTTCAGCAGCCACGTCCTGGACATCACGCTCGAGAGCGCGCGCCACGGTTTTGAGGATGTGCGGCAGGAAAGCCGGCTCGTTGCGCCGCGACTTGGGCTGCGGCTTCATGTCGCGCGGCGTGAGATAGGGCGAATCGGTTTCGAGCAACAGGCGATCGCGAGGGATCTCGCGCACCAGCTCGAGCAGGTGCTTGCCGCGCCGCTCGTCGCAGATCCAGCCCGTGATGCCGATGTAGAGGCCGAGGTCGAGATAGGCGCGCAGCTCCTCGCGCTCGCCGGTGAAGCAGTGGGCGACGGCCTTTTGCACTTTCATCGATTTCACGATCTGTGCAAAACGCGGATGGGCATCCCGAGAGTGCAGGAACAGAGGCTTGCCGAGGTCAATGCCGAGCTGCAGTTGCGAAGTGAAACATTCCTCCTGCGCGGGATGCGGCGAGTAGTTGCGATTGAAATCGAGGCCGCACTCTCCGATCGCGACGACGCGCGGATGCGCCGCAGCGCTTTTCAATTCATCCGTATTCTTGAAGTCTTTGGCATGGTGCGGGTGAATCCCCACGGTGCTGTGGAGATCGAAACGCTCCGCGATCGCAGCCGCTTCGCGGCTTTCTTCGACCGTGGTGCCGGTGATCACCATCGACGTCACGCCGGCCTTGCGGGCGCGCGAAACGACCTCGCCAAGATCTTCCTTGAAGGAGGCGTGGGTGAGGTTCGCGCCGATGTCGATCATCGACTCGAATCTAGTCTTCAATGCGGCGGGGCAGCCCGAGGCCGAGGCGGATCTTCAGGCCCTTGATGACCTCTTTCACCGTCCCGGCGAGCGGCAGGCTGAGGCGCGCGAGGTCGGCCTCGTGCAGGACGATGCTCATGTCCTTTTCCGCCCACGGCATGCCGGAGCGCTCGGCGCTCGAGTCCATCGCCCAGTTCTGCGCGCTGCCGTGGCTCAGGGCTTCCTTCAGCTTCGCCGGGTCGACGCCGAGCGCCTCGCCGAGGCGCAGGCCCTCGTCATTCACCGAGATGCAGGCCCAGAGGATGAGGTTGTTCACCATCTTCCCGACCTGGCCGGCGCCGGCGGCCCCGAGATGGAAGATGTCCGAGGCGAAGGCGCTGAACGCGGGGCGGCAGGCCTCGAAAGCCTTTTCGTCGCCGGCGCCGTAGATAAGCAGCTTGCCGCCAACGGCGGCGGCCTCGCCGCGGGCGAGCGGGATGTCGAGCAGGGTCATCCCCGAGAACGCGAGCTCTCCGGAGAGCTTGGCCGCGTAGCGGGGCGCGACGGTGGAACCGAGCGCGACGATCAGGCCGCGCTTCGCGGCCTCCGCGATGCCGGCCTTGCCGAAAACCACCGTCTCCACCTCGCTGTCGAAGCCGACCACGATGATGACGACGTCTGACTGTTTCGCAACCTCGCATGGCGAGTCCGCGACCGAGACGCCGGCGGCACGGGCGGCGGAGCGCGCCGCCTCGACGGGATCGCAGCCGAACACCTTGAAGCCCTTCGCGAGCAGGTGCTTCGCCATCGGCAGCCCCATCTTGCCGAGGCCGACCATTCCGACATTTCTTATTGCGCTCATCGTGCTGTCGAGTATAGCTTTCGCCTTCAGGAGGATTGATCAATGAAAAAACTCTTGTTTGCCGCCCTGGTGGCGGCGCTTCCATTTTCTGCATTTGCTCAGCAGTGGCCGACCAAGCCAGTCCGGATGATCCTTTCGCTCGGGCCGGGGTCCGGGGCCGACATCGGCGCGCGCCTCTATGCCGACCGGCTGCAGAAGATGTGGGGCCAGCCGGTCGTGATCGAGAACCGTCCCGGCGGCGACGGCGTGATCGCGATCAACGCCGTGATCCAGGCGAAGGACGACCACGTCCTGATGTGGGGCCCGACGGCGAATTTCGTCGGCCACCCGTATAGCCTCGACAAGTTTCCCTACGACCCGAAGGAGCTCGTGCCGGTGGCGCGCGTCTCCGGCACGGTGGTGACGCTGGGCGTGCCGGCGAGCCTGAACGTCAATTCGCTGAAGGAGCTGCTCGACACCGCGAAGCAGAAGAAGGGCTGGCTCAACTGGACGACCGCGGTGACGATGACCGACATCATCCTCGAGGGCTTCCTCCAGTCGCAGGGAATCGAAGCCGCGCACATCAAGTACAAGCAGCCGGCGGAGGCCGTGAACGATCTCGTCAGCGAGCGCATCCAGCTCTACAGCTCGGCGTATGCGATCGTGCGCGCTCAGGCGCAGCAGGGCGGCAAAGTGAAGCTGCTCGCCGTGCAGGCGCGTAACCGGGTGCCGGGGCTCGATCTGCCGACCGTCGGCGAGCTCGGCTTTCATGGCCTCGATTTCGAAGGACTGGTCGGTATCGTCGCCGCGCGCTCGAGCAACCTGCCGGATGCCGCCAAGGATCGCATCGGCGCGGACATCAAGACCGTTTCGAAGGATCCGCTGGTCGCCGAGCGCCTTGCGGCGACGGCGCAGCTCAACGTGCCGGGCAATGCCGCCGAGTTCGCGCAGTCGATCGACGAGCAGGTGAAGCAGCTCGCCGACTCGGCGAAGCGCCTCGGCCTCAAGCCGAAGGCGGTCCAGTAACCTCGCCGAAAGCGCAGACCGGCTAGAGCTTCTTCAGGCGGTAGAGGAGCTCGAGCGCCTCGCGTGGCGTGAGCGTGTCGGGGTTCACCTTCGACAGTTCCTCGCGCAGCGCATCGGACTCGGGCTCTTTTTCCTCTTCCCTGGTGCTGAGGAACAGATCGTTCTGGTTGCCGCGCGTGACACTGGCATCCTCGAGCATCTGCAGGTATTTCTTCGCCCGGCGGGTGACGGGCTTGGGCACGCCTGCGAGCGCCGCGACCTGCAGGCCGTAGCTCTGGCTCGCCGGGCCTTCCTCGACCGCGTGCAGGAAGACGACGCTGTCCTTGTGCTCGACCGCGTCGAGATGCACGTTGGCGACCTCCTTGTGCTCGAGCGCGAGCCGCGTGAGCTCGAAGTAGTGGGTCGCAAACAGGGTCAGGGATCTGTTCTTCTGAATCAGGGACTCGGCAATCGCCCAGGCGAGCGCCAGTCCATCGAAGGTCGAGGTGCCGCGCCCGACCTCGTCCATGAGGACGAGGCTGCGGTCGGTGGCGTTGTGCAGGATCGCCGCGCTCTCGGTCATTTCCACCATGAAGGTCGAGCGGCCGCCGGCGAGATCGTCGGCGGCGCCGATGCGGGTGAAGATCTGGTCGATCGGGCCGATCCGCGCCGCGCTCGCCGGCACGAAACTGCCGACGTGCGCCATCAGCACGATCAGCGCCACCTGCCGCATGTAGGTCGATTTGCCGCCCATGTTCGGCCCGGTAATGAGGAGCAGCCGCCGCGTCGGGGCGAGCCGGCAGGCGTTGCCGATGAAGTGCTCGACCTGGCCCTCGACCACGGGATGGCGGCCGCCTTCGATCTCGAGCACGTTGTCGTCGACGAACACCGGCCGGCAGTAATTGTTCTTCCTGGAAACGAGGGAAAACGCGGCCAGGACATCGAGCTGCGCCAGGGCGCGCGAGATCGCCTGCAGCTCCCGGAGGAAGCCCCCCAATTCCGACAGCAGAGCTTCGTACAGCGACTTCTCCAGGGCGAGGGCGCGGTCGCGCGCGGAGAGCGCCTTGTCCTCGAACGCTTTCAGCTCGGGCGTGATGTAGCGCTCGGCGTTCTTCAGCGTTTGGCGACGGCGGTAGTCCACGGGCACCTTCTCGACATGCGAGTGGGTCACCTCGATGTAGTAGCCATGGACCGAGTTGTAGGCCACCCGCAGGTTCGGGATCCCGGTGCGTTGCTTTTCTTTCTGCTCGAGGGAAAGCAGGAAGTCGCCGGCGTTCAGCTGCAGCTTGCGCAGCTCGTCGAGGTCGGCATCGTAGCCGTCGGCGATCACGCCGCCGTCGATGACGCGCGCCGCGGGCTCGGCGTGGACCGCCTTGCGCAGCAGCTCGATGCAAGGCGTGGGGCAGGCGAGGTCCTTGCGCAGCGAATCGAGCAGCGTCGAGCCGGGGAACGCCTGCTGCAGCGCCGGAAGGAGGTCGAGGCTGTCGCGCAGGCCGGAGAGCTCGCGCGGCCGCGCGCTGCGCAGCGCGACGCGCGCGCTGATGCGCTCGACGTCGGAGAACTTCCTCAGCAGGGAGAAGACCTGCGGCGCGGCGTTTTCGAGGGTTGCGACCGCCTCGTGACGCGCGGCGAGAGCTTTGCGATCGCGCAGGGGGTGATGCAGCCAGTGCCGCAGCAGCCGGCTGCCCATGCCGCTCGCGCAGTCGTCGAGCAGCGCAAAGAGGGTGGGCGAGCGCTCGCCACGCAGCGTCTCGGTAAGCTCGAGGTTGCGCCGGGTCGCGGCGTCGAGGCGCAGATATTCGCCGCTTCGCTCGGCGCTGACCGCCGCGACGTGCGCGAGCGCCTGTCCCTGTGTTTTGGCAGCGTAGTCGAGCAGCGCGCCGCACGCGCCGATCGCGAGCGTCAGATCCTCGCAGCCGTAGCCGGCGAGGCTCGCCGCGCCGAGCTGCTTCAGCAGCTTCTTCCGGCCCGCCTCGACGTCGAACTGCCATTCGGGCAGCTTGCTAACGAAGTAGCCTTCCAGCGGCGCGGTGGATAGCACCTCCGCCGGGCCGATGCGCCGCAGCTCGTTCTCCAGCGCCTGCGGCGCGATTTCCGCCACACGCAGCGTACCGCTCGCGAGCGAAAGCCAGGCGAGGCCAACCGACGTCCTGTCTCTCACGATCGACAGGAGAATGTTGTCCTGCTTGTCGTCCAGGAGCTCGGAGTCGGTGAGCGTCCCGGGCGTGACGATGCGCGTCACCTGCCGGTCGACCGGTCCCTTGGCAGTCGCGACGTCGCCGACCTGCTCGGCGATCGCCACCGATTCGCCGAGCTTCACCAGCTTGGCGAGATAGCTCTCCACCGAATGCGCCGGCACGCCGGCCATCTTCACCGGCTCGCCGGCCGACTGGCCGCGCTGCGTCAGCGTCAGGTCGAGCAGCCGCGAGCCTTTCTCCGCGTCGTCGTAGAACAGCTCGTAGAAATCGCCCATCCGATAGAACACCAGGATGTCCGGATGGTCCGCCTTGATGCGCCGCCACTGTTGCATCATCGGCGTGTGCTGCGAGTCGCTGATGGCCGGCGTCCCGGGGGTCAGTCCGATGATTCGGCGAACTCGTGGAGATTGATCGCCGAGTCGACGAAATTGAAGCGCAAGATCGGCGGATTCCACCCTCCCGCCGGGCGCACGACCTTGACCACCGAGCGATTGAGCCTGAGGTCTACGCGGTAGTCGCTCGGCAGGACCCGCGCGTAGTGCGGCAGGATCTTCGTCAGATACTGGAGCTGGTGATCCTCGTTCTGAATGACGCCCATGGTTTCCAGGAGCGTCAGCTTCGGCCAGTGCTCGCCGCCCGGCCGGCCGTAGGTCACGACACCCATGAACTTCCGGGAGCGAGCGTAGTACGGATCGGTCTCTTCGATGCTGTTGCCGTTTGAATAGATCGCATCCAGGAGGTAGGTCACCGTGAGGTTTCGCCTGGGCTGCCGGGACCAGATGCGAATCACGTCGTCCAGCGTGGCAGACAGGCAGAATTCCAGATGACCGCCGGCCACATAGACATGCGAAGGCAGCGAGTCGAAGGGGATCTCTCCCGCTGCGGAGAGCACCCAATAGTCGGGACGGCAATCGTCCATGAAGTAGTACTCGTCGCCGCTGTCGTCCTTCAGGTAGACGACCGGGATCCGCCTGCCCTTCGCGAAGTGAATCGCCTCGTCCAGCCCGCGCTTGGTGGCGAGCCGCGCATCGTGCGCCGAAGTGGCGTGGGTCACGATCAGCACCGAATCGCCCATCAGCCGCACGCGCGCCGGATCGGTCAATTCCGGCTTTGGACAAGCGGCCGCCGCAAGGCCGGAAAGAAGAGCCAGGAACAGGACGGCGAAGACCTTCATGCGCGCATTCTAGACGCGCCGGCAGTTGTTGTAGCCTTGCGGCTCGAAACGGAGCCGCGATGATTTTCTTCGAGCCGCAGCAGCGAGACCGGACCCTCTTTCCCCATGACCCCTTCAAGGCGCTGGTGGTGCCGCGGCCGATCGGCTGGATCGCCACCGTGAGCGGGAAGGGCGAGCTGAACCTCGCGCCCTACAGCTACTTCAACGCCTTCTCGTCCAATCCGCCGATCGTCGGCTTCTCCAGCGAGGGCGAGAAGGACTCGTCGACGTTCGCCATGGAGACCGGCGAGTTCGTCTGGAGCATGGCGACCTGGGACTTGCGCGGCCCGATGAACGCGAGCGCCGCGTCGCTGCCGCGCGGCAGGAGCGAGTTCGACCATGCCCGGCTGGAGACCGCGCCCTCCCGCCTGGTCAAGCCGCCGCGCGTCGCGGCGTCGCCGGCCGCGTTCGAGTGCAAGGTGACCGAGGTGGTGAAGCTCAAGGACCTCGACGGGCGCGACAGCGGCCGGCGCCTCGTGCTTGGCCGCGTGGTCGGCGTGCACATCGATGAGCAGTTCGTGCACGACGGGCGAGTCGACTCGGCGGCGATGCGACCGATCGCCCGCGGCGGCTACGACGAGTACAGCGTCGTCGAGCGGGTGTTCTCGATGCCGCGCCCGGCCTAGCGGCGCTATTCCGGCTGGATGTTGGCGGCCTTGACGAGCTTCGCGAACTTCTCGTGCTCGGCGCGGGTGAAGGCGGCGAACTCCGCCGGGGTGTTCGCCACCGCGTCGGCGCCGAGTGCAGCGAAGCGCTCGGCGAATTCCGGCAGGCGCACGAGGCGAGCGATCTCACCCTGGATGCGAGACGTGATCGCCGCCGGCGTTCCCTTTGGCGCGTACATGCCGTACCAGACGTAGGTCTCGTAGCCCGGTAGTCCAGCCTCGGCAGCGGTCGGCACATCGGGCATGGCGCCGGCGCGCGTTCTCCCGCCGACTGCGAGGACGCGCAGCTTCCCGGACTTGTGGTGAGAGAGGAAGGTGAGCACGCTCGTGAAGCCGACCTCGACGTGGCCGCCGAGCATGTCCTGCACGATCTGTCCGCCGCCCTTGTAGGGCACGTGTACCAGGTCGACTCCCGCGACCTGCTTGAACTGCTCGCCGGCGAGCCGCGATGAGGATTCGGAGCTGCCGAAGCGCAGCTTTCCCGGATTGGCCTTGGCATAGGCGATGAACTCGCGCAGGTTCTGCGCCGGCACGCCCGGCCAGATGCCGATGACCCACGGTGAGGTAGCCACCAGGGTCACCGCGGTGGTGTCGTCGATCGGGTCGAACGGCATGTCCTTCTGCAGCACGGCGTTGACCACGTGCGCGCCGACCACCATCGCTACCACGTGGCCGTCGGGCGGCGACTTGACCATCACTTCGGTGCCGATGATGCCGTTGGCGCCGGGACGGTTCTCCACCAGCACCTGCTGGCCCCCACGTCTCCTGCATGCGGGCCGCGAGCGCGCGGCTGATGATGTCGGTTCCGCCGCCCGGCGTGTACGGAACGATGATGCGTACCGGCTTGGACGGGAATTGGGCATTCGCCGCGAAGGACAGGAGCAATCCCAGCAGCACTCCATAGGAGGCATTCATGTCCTGAATTCTATGCTGTAGGCTTGCGCGGGTTCGCCATGCGCTGTTTTCTCATAACGGTCCTCATGTTCGCGAGCGCGCACGCCGCAGCGCAGGGTGGATTCTTCGGCTTTACCGATGACTACAGCGCCGGCGCGGGCGATCTCGGCACCGACAGCGAAGCGCGCTGGCGGTTCGCCCTGGGCGCCGGGCTTGGCGCCGGACCGAATTTCCAGGGCAGCGACAAGTATCGCGTGCGGCCCGCGCCCTTCGTCTTCGCCGGCTACGGGCGCTTCTTTGTCGGCTTCGGTGGCGCGGGCGTCAACCTCTACCGGGCGCCGGGCTGGGGATTCGGTGCGATCGTCTCGCCGAGCGGTGGAAGGAAGGAAGACGTCGACCAGCGCCTCGCCGGCCTCGGCGATGTCGATCGGACCGTGAACCTCGGTTTTTACGGTGTGACGTTCACCCGCAGGTTTCTGACCCGCGCCGTCGTCTACACGGACGTCGGCGGCGAGGGGCAGGGGAGCTTCGCGCGGCTCGACGTCCTCGCGCGCTTCCGCGTCGACGAGCGCACGCGCTTCTTCGCCGGCCCCGGCCTGGGCTGGGGCAGCCGGCAATACACGCAGACCTACTTCGGCGTCACCGGGGAGCAGGCGGCGCGCTCCGGGTTTCCGGAGTTCCAGGCCGGCGCCGGTGTCAACAACCTGCGGTTCACCGCCGGCGCGAACTATCGCTTCGCCCCCGACTGGAACCTGATCAGCAGCCTGACGGCGTCGCGGCTGTCGGGGCATGCGGGCAACAGCCCGATCGTCGAGACCCGCCAGCAGTACGGCGCCTTCCTGTCGGCGATCTATCTCTTCCGCTAGGATGCGGGGCGTGGAGCACGCCTCGGCCAGCTTTGCCTGGAACGCCGCTTCCTTCCCGGACCGGTCGGCGTATTGCACGGGTCGCTCGCCCGCGGAACTCAAGGCGGCGTACGAGGAGGTGCGCGTTGGGCGCGGCTTCGTCGTCGTCGTCGGCTTGCCGCTCGATTCGCTGGACAGGTTCATCGCCGCGGTGCGCGAGGTCGGCAAGCACTTCGGCAACACCCTGTCGCAGAACGCGCAGGGCGAGCTGGTCGGCCACGTCATCGACGCTTCGGGCGAGGACCCGACGCCGCGCATGTACCGCAGCAACCTCGAGCTGCGCCCGCACAGCGACATCACGGCGATGATCGCGCTCGGCTGCTGGGAAAAAGCGAAGGAGGGAGGCGAATCGGTGGTGGTGAGCGGCGTGACGGTGCACGACGAGATGCGCAAGCGTGCGCCGCAACTGCTCGCGCCGCTCTACCGCGGGTACCACTACCACCGCCTGGGCGAAGAAGGCCAGGGCGAAGAACCCGTAACCCCGTTCCGGGTGCCTGTTTTTTCTATCTTGAAAAACCAGTTGAGTTGCCGCTATCAGCGCACCGGCATCGCCGGAGGGCACAAGGCGCTGGGCGTGCCGCTGGCCGGCGAGGACATCGCGGCGTTCAATCTCTTCGACGAGATCGCCAAGGCGCCCGAGCAGCGCCTGAGCTTCTTCCTCGAGCGCGGCGAGATGCTGGTGCTCAACAACTACACGCTCATGCACGCACGCACCCAGTTCAAGAACTTCCCCGAGCCGGAGCGGCAGCGGCGCCTGATCCGCCTCTGGCTCGACCGGCCCGGCTTCCGCGACGTGCCGAAGGAGTTCAACCACTTCCGCGGCAACGGCGTGCCGAAGCAGGAAGGCCGCCGCGCCAGCTTCGACTTCAAGAAGCTGTACGCCGACGATCCGGTGGCAACCGGAGGCGTGCCCAAGCTCTGATGAGGTGGGTCTTTGCTTTTCTGTGCCTTGCTGTTTCGTTTCCGTCGTCGGCACAGCAATTCCCCGTCAAGCCGGTTCGCCTGATCGTCCCGTTCCCGCCGGGCGGGGCGACCGATATCGTCGGCCGTTTGGTCGCTGGCAAGATGCAGGAGGTCTGGCGCCAGACGGTGATCGTCGAGAACAAGCCGGGCGCCGGCACCGTGGTCGGCACCGACGCGGTGGCGAAATCCCCGCCCGACGGCTACACGCTCGGCGTCGTGGTTACCGCGCACGTGATCAATCCCAGCCTGCGCTCGAGCATGCCCTACGACACGCTCAAGGACCTTGCGGCGGTGACGCAGGTGTCGGTGCAGCAGCTCGTGATCGCGGTGCATCCGGCGGTGCCCGCGAACAACATCGCCGAGCTGATCGCGCTCGCGAAGCGCCATCCCGGCAAGCTGAGCTATGCGACCCCGGGAAGCGGCACGGCGATGCACCTCTCGATCGAGCTGCTGAAGACCTCGACCGGCATCGATCTCGTGCACGTGCCCTACAAGGGCGGCGCGCCGGCGCAACAGGACGTAGTCGGCGGGCGGGTGCCGATCCTGCTCGATGTGCTGTACGCGGTGACGCCGCTCATCGAGGCGGGAAAAATCAAGGTGATCGCGCTGCTCGGTCCCGAGCGGGTATCGAAGTATCCGGTGGTCGCCGAAACCGTCCCCGGGGTCAGCGCCCTGAGCATCGTCGGTGTCGTTGCGCCGTCGGGGTTGAAAGATGAGCTACTCAGGAAAATCAGCGGCGATATCGCCGGTGCGATCAAATCCTCCGACCTGACCGAGCGGATGAAGCAGCTCGGCATGGAGCCGGTCGGTTCCACGGCGCGGGAGTTCGACGCGCTGATCCGCGCCGAGATGGAAAAATGGGGAAGGGTGGTGAAGGCGTCGGGCGCGAAAGCCGACTAGCGCATCGCTTCCAGCACCGCCGGGAAGATCTTCGGTGTCGCGGCGACGACGTCGCCCGTACTCATGAATTCCTGCTCGCCCGTGATGTCGGCGACCAATCCGCCGGCCTCCTGGATGAGCAGCGCGCCCGCCGCCATGTCCCAGGGCGCGAGACCGAGCTCCCAGAAGGCATCGAGCCTGCCGCACGCCACGTACGCCAGATCCAGCGCGGCGGCGCCGGCGCGCCGCACGCCCGAAGACTTCGACATGAAGGTCCGCAACTGCTTCATATACAAATCCAGGCGGTCGAGCTCCTTGAACGGGAAGCCGGTGCCGACCAACGCGTCGTCGAGCTTCAGGCATTTCGAGACGCGGATGCGCCGGTCGTTGAGGAAGGCGCCGCGGCCCTTGCTGGCGGTGAAGAGCTCGTTCTTGGTCGGGTCGTAAACCACCGCGTGCTCCAGCGCACCGCGACGTTGCACGGCGATCGAGACGGCGTACTGGGGAAAGCCGTGGATGAAGTTGGTGGTGCCGTCGAGCGGGTCGATGATCCAGAGGTACTCGGCGTCGGGCGTACTTTCGCCCGACTCCTCGGCGATGAAGCCGTGGTCCGGGTAGGACTTGCGCACGATGTCGATCACTGCTTCCTCCGCGGCGCCGTCGACTTGCGTGACGAAATCGTTGGCGCGTTTCGAGCGCACCTGCAGCGCGCCGCCGCTGAGCGAGGCGCGGTTGATGATCGAGCCGGCGCGGCGAGCGGCGCGCACGGCGATGTTGAGCATGGGATGCATCGGCCGCGTATTCTAGTGCCCATGATTCGCTTCGTTCTTTGCCGGCCCCAGCATCCCGGCAACATCGGCTCCGCGGCGCGAGCCATCAAGACCATGGGCTTCGGCGACCTGCGCCTCGTCGCGCCCGAGCGCTATCCCGCGCCGGAAGCGCAATGGATGGCGACGAATGCCGGGGATGTTCTCGAGAACGCCAAGGTCTGTTCCTCCTTGAAGGAAACCCTGGAGGGTTGTGTCGCCACCTTCGCGCTGTCCGCTCGCGGCCGCGAATGGTCGCCGCAGGTGCTGGACGTGCGCACCGCCGCCGCGCGCGCCCGGGAGGCAGAGGGCGACGTCGCGTTCGTCTTCGGCAACGAGCAGGCCGGCCTGACCAATGACGAACTCTTCGCCTGCCAGAACCTGGTCCACATTCCGGCGAGCAGGGACTTCAGCTCGCTCAACCTCGCCCAGGCGGTGCAGGTGGTGGCCTACGAGCTGCACATGGCGGCCGACGTCGCAATCCCATCGGCGCGGTCGCTGCCGCTCGCCACGGTGGACGACCTCGAAGGCCTCTATGCACACTTGGAGGACGCGGCGATGAAGAGCGGTTTCATGACCCCCCAGTCGAGAGTGCGCGAGCGTTGGCGGCGCCTGTTCTCCCGCGTTCCGGGTCTCGAGCGCGAGGAAGTGAACATCCTCCGGGGGCTCCTGAAAGCCTTACTAAAATAGTCGGAAACACATAAAATCCCGCTTATGTTCAGCAAGCTTCGTGGTGACATCGCCTGCATCCTCGAACGTGACCCGGCCGCCCGGAGCGCCTGGGAAGTCCTGACGTGCTACCCGGGGCTGCACGCGATCTATGTGCACAAGCTGGCGCACTGGTTCTGGACCCACCATCTGCGGTGGCTGGGCCGCTTCACCTCGCATTTCGGTCGCTGGCTGACCGGGATCGAGATCCATCCCGGCGCGCAGGTCGGCAGCTGCGTATTCATCGACCATGGCATGGGGGTGGTCATCGGCGAGACCGCCGAAGTGGGCGACGGCTGCACCATTTATCAGGGCGTGACGCTTGGCGGCACGTCGCTGTACCGGGGCGCGAAGCGCCATCCGACCCTTGGGCCGGGCGTTGTTGTCGGCGCCGGGGCGAAGGTGCTGGGCGGCTTCGTGGTCGGCGCGGGCGCGAAGATCGGCTCGAACGCGGTGGTCGTGAAGGCGGTGCCCGTGGGCGCAACGGTGATTGGCATTCCCGGGCGCATCGTCGAGGAGCCGCAGGATGCAGCGCAGGCGGAGCGCTTCGCCGCGTACGCGGTCGTCGCTGAGCAGGACGATCCCCACGCCAAAGCGATTCAGAAGCTCGTCGAGCATTCCCGCGAACTCGAGCAGGCTCTTGCCAATCTCAAGGACCGGCTGGTCCGGCTGGAGCGCATCGAGGTAACCGATGGCGATAAAAACATCCGTGTAGTCAAGTAGTTAGTTCCTGACAAATTCACTCGGTTTTGGTATACTTGAGCTCCTTAATCAGGTATTGCCATGCGTCTTACGACTAAAGGAAGGTTTGCTGTTACCGCGATGGTCGATCTGGCCCTGCGCCAGAATCGCGGCCCCGTGACGCTCGCCGCCATCAGCGAGCGCCAGCGCATTTCGCTCTCGTACCTCGAGCAGCTGTTCGGCAAGTTGCGCCGCGCGAAGCTGGTCTCGAGCGTGCGCGGCCCCGGCGGCGGTTACAACCTCGCCAGCCCGCCGCAGAGCATCACGGTGGCGAGCATCGTCACCGCAGTCGACGAGCCGCTCGACGCGACGCAGTGCGGCGGCAAGGAGAATTGCCACGACGACAAGCGCTGCATGACGCACGACCTGTGGGCGACGCTGAACGAGAAGATGTACGACTACCTCTCTTCGGTGACGCTCGCGGATCTCGTCGCGCACCAGACCGGCAAGCAGGTTTCGGTCATCAAGGATTTCCGGGAGAAGGTCGCCGCGTAATGAAGCTGCCGATCTATCTCGACTATTCCGCGACCACGCCGGTCGATCCGCGGGTTGCGCAGAAGATGATCCCGTACCTCACGGAGATCTTCGGCAACGCCGCGAGCCGCTCGCACGCCTTCGGCTGGAAAGCCGAGGAGGGCGTCGAGGAAGCGCGCGAGAACGTGGCGGCGCTGCTCAACGCCGATCCGAAGGAGATCGTCTGGACCTCCGGCGCCACCGAGGGCAACAACCTCGCCATCAAGGGCGCCGCGAACTTCTACAAGACCAAGGGCAAGCACCTGATCACGCAAAAAACCGAGCACAAGGCCGTGCTCGACACCTTCCGCGAGCTCGAGCGCCAGGGCTTCGAGGCGACCTATCTCGAGGTGGGGCCGAACGGCCTCGTCGACATCGACAAGTTCAAGGCGGCGATCCGTCCCGACACGATCCTCGCCTCGATCATGATGGTGAACAACGAGATCGGCGTGATCCAGCCGGTGTGGGAAATCGCCGACATCTGCAAGGCGAAGGGCATCATTTTCCATTGCGACGCCGTGCAGGGGGCGGGGCGCGTCGACATCGACATGAACAAGCTCCGGGCCGACCTGCTGACCATTACGGCGCACAAGGTGTACGGGCCGAAAGGCATCGGCGCGCTCTACGTGCGGCGCAAGCCCCGCGTGCGGCTGGAAGCGCAGATCCATGGCGGCGGCCACGAGCGCGGTTTCCGCTCGGGCACGCTCGCCACGCACCAGATCGTCGGCTTCGGCGAGGCGGCGCGCCTGGCGAAGCTCGAAATGGCGACCGACAACGCACGCATCCGTGCGCTGCGCGACAGGCTCTGGAAGAACATCCAGACGATGGAAGAGGTCTACCTCAACGGCGACCTCGAGCGGCGCATTCCGCACAACCTCAACGCGAGCTTCAACTTCGTCGAGGGCGAGTCGCTGATCATGGCGGTGAAGGACATCGCCGTGTCTTCGGGCTCTGCGTGCACCTCGGCTTCGCTGGAACCGTCCTACGTGCTGCGCGCGCTGGGACGCAACGACGAACTGGCGCACAGCTCGATCCGCATCACCCTCGGCCGTTTTACCACCGAGCAGGAGGTCGACTATGCTGCCGACCTCATCAAGCGCAAGGTGGAGAAGCTGCGCGAGCTCTCGCCGCTCTGGGAAATGTACAAGGAAGGCGTCGATCTCAATTCAGTGCAATGGGCTGCACATTAGGAGTCTGATATGGCATACAGCGACAAAGTCATCGATCACTACGAGAACCCGCGCAACGTCGGTTCGTTCGACAAGGCGGACGACGCGGTCGGCACCGGCATGGTCGGCGCGCCGGCCTGCGGCGACGTGATGAAGCTGCAGATCAGGGTCGGCGCCGACGGCCGCATCGAGGACGCGCGCTTCAAGACCTACGGCTGCGGCTCGGCGATCGCCTCGAGCTCGCTCGTCACCGAGTGGGTGAAAGGCAAGACGCTCGACCAGGCGGCGTCGATCAAGAACACGCAGATCGCGCAGGAGCTCTCGCTCCCGCCGGTGAAGATCCACTGCTCGATCCTCGCCGAGGATGCGATCAAGGCCGCGGTCGAGGACTACAAGAAAAAGCATGGGCAGGCCGTGACGGAAGCAAAGGAGCAGAAGGTCGCGTGATTACGCTCACTGAAACCGCGGCGAAGCACGTCCAGTCCTACATGACCAAGCGCGGCAAGGGCGTGGGGCTGCGCGTCGGCGTACGCACCTCCGGCTGCTCCGGCATGGCCTACAAGCTCGAGTTCGCCGACGCGCTGAACCCCGACGACCTCGAGTTCGAGAGCCACGGAGTGAAGGTGATCGTCGATCCGAAGAGCCTGCCGTACCTCCATGGCACCGAGCTCGATTACACCCGCGAAGGCCTCAACGAAGGCTTCAAGTTCCGCAACCCGAACGTCAAGGACGAGTGCGGCTGCGGCGAGAGCTTTAACGTCTAGTACGGCGCTTCGCGCGCCGGCGGTATAGACGAAGTACGGCCACTTCAGGCGATGCAGAACCACTTCGAATTGTTCGGTCTGCAGCCCGCCTTCACGGTCGATCAACAGGCGCTCGAGCGGTCCTATCGCGAGATCCAGGCGCGCGTGCACCCGGACCGTTTCGCGCATGCCGGCGACGCCGAGCGGCGCGCGTCGCTGCAGTGGACCACGCGCGTCAACGAGGCCTACCGCAGCCTGAAGAATCCCGTGCAGCGCGCAAGCCACATCCTCGCGCTGCAGGGCGTCGACGTCGCCTTCGAGACCAACACCGCGATGCCCGCGGCGTTCCTCGGCCAGCAGATGGAATTGCGCGAGGCGCTCGAGAGCGCGACGCGCGCCAAGGATGTGAAGAGCCTCGACCAGCTGGAGAAATCGATCGCCAAGGACAAAGAGGTGCTGGAGAAGAAGCTTGCCCAGGCGATCGACGCCGACAAGGACTACCGGGCCGCCGCCGGGCTGGTGCGCGAGCTCCAGTTCCTGGAGAAGCTCGAAGCCGAGATCGACGGCGCCTACGAGGCCATCGAATAAATGGCGCTGCTGCAGATTTCAGAGCCGGGCACGTCGCCCGCCCCGCACGAGCACCGGCTGGCGGTGGGCATCGACCTCGGCACGACCAACTCGCTCGTCGCCACCGTGCGCAGCGGCGCCGCCACGGTGCTGCCCGATGCGCAGGGGCGGCCGCTACTGCCGTCGATCGTTCGTTATTTGGGCAATGGAAAAACCGAAGTCGGCTATCCGGCGCAGGCGCGCCAGGCCGATGATCCGAAGAACACCATCGTCTCGGTGAAGCGCTTCATGGGGCGCGGCGTGAAGGATGTCGACCACGCGCAGAACGCGCCCTACGACTTCGTTGACGCGCCGGGCATGCTGCAGCTGCGCACCGCCGGCGGGGTGAAGAGCCCGGTCGAGGTGTCGGCCGAAATCCTCAAGGTGTTGCGCCAGCGCGCCGAGCTTGCCATGGGTGGAACGCTAAGCGGCGCGGTGATCACGGTGCCCGCGTACTTCGACGATGCGCAGCGCCAGGCCACCAAGGACGCCGGGCGCATCGCCGGCCTCAACGTGCTGCGCCTGCTGAACGAGCCGACGGCGGCGGCGATTGCCTATGGGCTGGACAACGCCTCCGAGGGCATCTTCGCGGTGTACGACCTGGGCGGCGGGACTTTCGATCTTTCCATCCTCAAACTCTCCCGCGGCGTGTTCGAGGTGGTGGCCACGAGCGGCGATTCGATGCTCGGCGGCGACGACTTCGACCAGCGCGTGTTCTGCTGGGCCGTCGAGCAGGCGAAGCTCGCGCCGCTTTCGCCGCGCGACATGCGCCTTCTGCTCGTCAAGGCGCGCGAGGCGAAGGAATACCTGAGCGTGCACCAGGAGGCGAACATCAGCGCCAGACTGTCCACGGGCGAGTTCGTCGACGTCACGCTCGATAACGAGAACTTCTGCCGCATCACGCAGACCCTGGTGCATAAAACGCTGGGCCCAGTGCGCAAGGCTTTGCGCGATGCGGGACTCGGCGTGAACGACATCCAGGGTGTGGTGATGGTCGGCGGCGCGACGCGCATGCCGCAGATCCAGCGCGCGGTGGCGGAGTTCTTCAACCGCGATCCGCTGAACAACCTCGACCCGGACAAGGTGGTCGCGCTCGGCGCCGCGATGCAGGCGAACGTGCTTGCCGGCAACAAGCCGCAGGGCGAGGACTGGCTGCTGCTTGACGTGATTCCGCTCTCGCTCGGCGTGGAGACGATGGGCGGGCTCGTCGAAAAGATCATCCCGCGCAACACCACGATTCCCGCCGGACGCGGGCAG
>Ga0137409_10003017_pt1 | contig 17881 bp, 13 predicted proteins | sample CZODoug1_16funga_FD_122059 | JGI IMG/M metagenome (GOLD analysis project Ga0137409, IMG submission 122059) | Vadose zone soil fungal communities from Angelo Coast Range Reserve, California, USA - CZODoug1_16fungal (Hybrid Assembly) | ecosystem: Environmental > Terrestrial > Soil > Vadose zone... | reverse complement strand
GTGCTCGGCGCCAACGGCGCCGGCAAGTCCTCGCTGCTCCGGATCATGGCCGGTGTCGACCGCGACTTCCTCGGCGAGGCGCTCCCGGCTTCGGGTCTCCGGATCGGCTATCTCCCGCAGGAGCCTCAGCTCGATCAGGGCAAGGACGTCCGCGGCAACGTCGAGGAAGGCGTCGCCGAGGTCCGGGCGCTGCTCACACGATTCGAGGAAGTCAGCGCGAAGCTCGGTGAGCCGCTCGACGCCGACGAGATGGAGAAGCTGCTCGACGAGCAGGCGCGGCTTCAAGACAAGATCGACGCCGCCAACGCCTGGGATCTCGACCGCACCGTCGAGCTCGCGATGGACGCGCTCCGCGTACCACCCGGTGATATGGACGTGACGAAGATCTCGGGCGGCGAGCGGCGGCGCGTCGCCCTCTGTCGCCTGCTCCTCGCGCGCCCGGACATGCTGCTGCTCGACGAGCCGACGAACCACCTGGACGCCGAGTCGGTGGCGTGGCTCGAGCGCTTCCTGAAGGAGTATCCGGGCACGGTCGTCGCGATCACCCACGATCGCTACTTCCTCGACAACGTGGCGGGCTGGATCCTCGAGCTCGACCGCGGCCACGGGATCCCGTGGGAAGGCAACTACTCGTCCTGGCTCGAGCAGAAGCGTGAGCGGCTCGCGCAGGAGGAGAAGGCCGATCTCTCGCGCGAGCGGACGCTGGCTCGCGAGCTCGAGTGGGTCCAGATGGCGCCGCGCGCGCGGCAGGCCAAGAGCAAGGCGCGCCTGCAGGCGTACGACGCGATGCTCAGCGAGTCGTTCGAGAAGCGCGCGTCCGCGCTCGAGATCGCGATTCCGCCCGGGCCACGGCTCGGCGACGTCGTGGTCGAGGCCGACGACGTCCGGAAGGCGTATGGCGATCGGGTCCTGGTCGAAGGCCTCTCGTTCAAGCTGCCTCGCGGCGGCATCGTGGGCGTCGTCGGTCCCAACGGCGCCGGGAAGACGACGCTGTTCCGGATGATCGTCGGCCAGGAAAAGCCCGATGCCGGGGCCCTGCGCGTCGGCGACACGGTGAAGCCCGCCTATGTCGACCAGAGCCGGGACGCCCTCGACGCCAAACGAACCGTCTGGGAAGAGATCTCGGGCGGCGCCGACACGATCGCGCTCGGCGGCCGGACGGTGCAGTCGCGCAGCTACGTCGCCTCGTTCAACTTCCGGGGGAGCGACCAGCAGAAGCGCGTCGCGGAGCTCTCCGGCGGCGAGCGGAACCGCCTGCACCTCGCGACGATGCTCAAGAGCGGCGCGAACCTCCTGCTGCTCGACGAGCCCACCAACGACCTCGACGTCGACACCCTGCGCGCGCTCGAGGATGCGCTCCTCGACTTCGCGGGGTGCGCGGTCGTGATCAGTCACGATCGCTGGTTCCTCGACCGGATCGCGACGCACATCCTGGCGTTCGAGGACGAAGGCAAGGTCGTCTGGTCCGAGGGCAACTACGCCGACTACGAGGCCGATCGCCGCAAGCGGCTCGGCGCCGAGGCCGAGCGGCCGCATCGGCTGCGGTTCAAGCGTCTGCGGCGCGACTGACGAGCGGGCGCGAGCAGCAGATCAGCGTGTTCTCGCCGGTGCGCCGCACGCGGCGAATCTTCACGGCGCCGAAGTAGAGGCGCAGGGTGCGCGCCATCGGCTTGGGATCGCCGTGCCGGTGGCGATTGATCACCAGAGATCCCCGCGGCGTCACCAGCGGGACCATCTGCAGGAGCTTCGGCAGCGCCACCTCCGGCTCGTCGGCGTAGGTGACGTCCTCCATCACGTAGTCGAACTGGCGCCCCGCCCGCGCCAGCCCCGTGATCGCGGTCTCGGCCTCCGCGCAGACGATCTCGAGCTTCCCGATCCGGTCCAGCCCGAACCATTCGTTGGCGACGCGCACGATCACCGGGTCGCGCTCGATCGCCGTGATCTGTCGCGGCGAGGTCAGGCGGTGCAGGAGGTGAATCTGCGTGCCGCCGCCCAGGCCGACCAGGAGCGCCGACGGCCGCCGCGGCAGCTCGACGAACGCGAGCGCCTTCCACCAGTACTCGCGGCGCACCTTGGTCCAGTTCCCGTCGAGCGGATAGATGGAGAGAATCTCGCCGTGGACCATGAGCTGGCGCTCGCGGCCGCGGTCGACGACGCGGATCTTGCCCGACAGGCGCGACCAGCCGCTGAACGCGATGTGCGGCCGCTTGATCACGCGGAGCGCCGCGCGCCGAGGTCGGGGCTCGGTCGAAGGGGTCGGCTCGGGTCCGGGAGATCCAGCTCCCGCCGAGTTCTCCGGCGTCGCGCTCGCCTCGGTCGGCGGGGCCCCAGCCCCGTGGTGCCCTGCGGCTCGCACTACCGCGGCTGCATCCGGATCGCGCCGTCGAGGCGAATCGTCTCGCCGTTCAGCATCGCGTTCTCGATGATGTGGAGCGCCAGCGCCGCAAATTCTCCGGGCCGGCCGAGACGCTGCGGGAAGGGCACCTGCTTGCCGAGGGAGGCGCGGATGGGATCGGGCAAGGTCGCGAGCAGCGGCGTGTCGAAGATGCCGGGGGCGATCGTCACGACGCGGATCCCGAGCTCGGCGAGATCGCGTGCGACCGGCAAGGTCATGCCGACGATGCCGCCCTTCGAGGCGGAATAAGCGGCCTGACCGATCTGACCGTCGAACGCGGCGACCGATGCGGTATTGATGACGACGCCTCGCTCGCCCTCGGCACCGGGGGCGTTCTTCGCCATGAGCGCGGCGGTCAGGCGGATGCAGTTGAAGGTCCCGATCAGGTTCACCTGGATGACGCGAGTGAATTCTTCGAGCTTCGCCGGGCCGGACTTGCCGAAGGTTTTCATCGCGGTGCCGATCCCGGCGCAGTTGACGAGGACGTTCACGCCGCCGAGGCGATCGCCGGCGGTCTGGAGGGCCGCGCTCACCTCGTCGGCGTTCGTGACGTCGGCGGGCGTGAAGAACGCGCGCTCCCCCATGGCCTTGGCGGTCTCGGCACCGGCCGAGGCGGGGCGATCGAGCAATGCGACGGTGGCCCCGGCCGCGAGGAGGCGTTCGGCGGTGGCGCGGCCGAGCCCCGAAGCGCCTCCCGTCACGACGGCTTTCACGGTGCGAAGTTCCATTGGCTCCTCCTGGGCCGCATTCTAGCCGATCGCGTCCCCCCGGACTGAACCCCACCATCTAGTGGCGTTCCAGCGGCATTCCCCCCACATCTTCATCTTGCCTGATACTCATCACGTGATTAGCCTTTCGATATGGGCGACCGCCTGGCGCCGGTACGAGGCGAGATCACTGAAATCGTCGGTGGGCTCTCGTCGGGCCGCACGAGCCATCTTCTCGCGTGTCTCGGCGAGGTCGTGGGCCGCGGCGAGACGGCAGCGCTCGTGGACACCGAGGAGATCTTCGACCCCGGGTCGGCGGCGGAGGCCGGGATCGATCTACGCCGCCTCCTGTGGGTTCGCTGCGGAAGCAATCGCGAGGTGGCGCTCCGCGCTGCCGACATGCTCGTGCGCTGTCCGGGGTTTGCGCTGGTCGCGCTGGATCTGGGCGAGCGGGTGCCACGCCTGCCGACGACCATGGCGTTCCGACTGAAGTTCGCGGTGCGACGGACCGACGTCGCGCTGCTGATCGTCGGTCGTCGGCGGCTCACCGGGTCGAGCGCGGCGCTGGCCGTCGAGACCTTCCGCGAGGGGATCGAGTGGGCCGGGCCGGGACCCACCCCCACACGCCTCGCGCGCGTGCGCACGACGACCCGAGTCCTCCGCGCCCGCCGCGGCGCATCCGGACGGCCACCATCGAGCTGGTGGAGCGCGTGAGCCGGTTCGCCTGCGTCCTGGTCGAGCATTTCGACGCCGCGGCCATCGAGCGGTGCGAGCCCGCGCTCCGCGAGCGCCCGCTGGCGATCCTCAATCCCAGGGTCGATCGCCCGAACGTCGGACGCGAAGGCGGTCCGACAGCCAGGATCATGACGACCATCGAGGCGAACACCGCGGCGCGCGAGCACGGGGTGCGTCCGGGCATGACGGAGACGGAGGCACGGGCGCGCTGCCCGATGTTGCTGACGCGGCCGTGGGTCGAGGAATACGTCGCGTCGGCGCGTCACGCGCTCCTCGAGGCCGCTCTGGCCGTTTCGCCGCGGATCGAGGACGGCGGAGCCGGGCTCGCGTACGTCGACACGATCGGACTCGAGCGGCTCATCGGCGATCCGGCGGCGATCGGACGACGTCTCGTGCATCAGGTGCGGGCCATCGGGCTGATCCCGCGTGTCGGGCTCGCCGCGAGCCGCACCGCGGCACGGATGGCGGCGGTGAACGGATCGGGAGCCGTCACGATCATCCCGCCCGGGCGCGAGCGCGCGACGCTCGCGAAGGTCTCCATCGCCACGCTCGACCTCGCGCCCGAGCTCATCGCGACCCTCGGCCGGTGGGGAGTGCGGACGCTCGGCGAGCTGGCTGCGCTGCCCCGTGAAGGGCTGGCCGCGCGTCTGGGGCCTCCCGGGCTCCGCGCTCACGATCTGGCGCTCGGTCTCGACCGGGATCCATTCCGTCCCTGGACGCCGCCGCCGTTCTGGGAAGAGGCGCAGGGGCTCGAGTGGGAGATCGACTCGCTCGGGGTCCTCGCGGGCGTGCTCGAGACCGTGCTGGAGCGGCTCTGCCGGCGGCTCGCGGCGGTGTCCCTCGTGGCCGACTCGCTCGAGATCAGGCTCGGCCTCGCCTCCGGCGGACATCATGCGCGCGCCGTCTCGCTCGCGTACCCGATGAGCGAGGTCAAGCCGATGCTCACCCTGGCGGTCCTCGACCTCGAGGCGCATCCGCCGCCCGCCGCCGTGACTCGCGTGACGATCAGCGCTCATCCGATCCGGACACAGGCGGGGCAGGGAGGGCTCTGGCAGCCTCCCGCGCCCGCGCCCCGCGATCTCGTCACCGTGCTGGCGCGGCTCGCGGCCCTCGTCGGCGCCGACAATCTGGGATCGCCCGTGCTCGTCGACTCGCACCGCTCCGATGCCTTCACGATGCTCGCGTTCTCGCCCCCGAGCGATGCCGCGGCATCGCTCGACCATCGCGCCTCGGCCGGCGGGATCATCTCGTCGCATTCGCCTCGGGCCGAGGGGCCCGAGCCCCCGGCCGGCCCCGGCCGGCGGCTCGCGCTGCGCAGGATGCGGCCGGCGCGCCGCGTAGAGGTCGAGACGGTGGGCGAGCGCCCCGTGCGCGTCGAGGCGCGGCTCGTCGTCGCCTCCGCGGGCCCGTGGCGCGCGTCAGGTGAATGGTGGGATCGGGAGGCGTGGGCGCGCGATGAATGGGACGTCGTGCTCGGGGACGGCGCGCTCTGCCGGCTCGCCCGCGACCGCCTCGTCGGCCACTGGTATCTCGACGGCTTCTACGACTGACCGTGTTCATCGAGCTCCACGCGCAGTCGGCGTTCTCGTTCCTCGAAGGCGCCGAGCACCCCGAAGCGTTCGCCGCCGAGGCCGCGCGCCTCGACATGCCTGCGATCGCCCTGGTGGATCGCGACGGCGTGTACGGCGCCGCGAGGCTGGCTCGAGCCGCCACGAAGGCGGGGGTGAAGCCGATCGTCGGCAGCGAGATCACCCTGGCCGACGGCTCGCGTCTGCCGCTGCTCGTGGAAGACCGCGAGGGATATCAGAACCTCTGTCGTCTGATCACCCGGATGAAGCTCGGGGCCCCGAAAGGCTCCGCCGCGCTCGCCCTCGACGACCTCGAGCCGAGCACCGCGGGGCTCGTGTGCCTCACCGGCGGCGCGCGCGGTCCGCTGGCGCAGAGGCTCGCGGCTCGTGATGACGACGGCGCCCGCCAGATCCTGGACCGGCTGGTGGCGCTCTTCGGGCGCTCGAGCTGCTTCGTCGAAGTGCAGCGCCAGTATTCCCGCGCGCAGGAACAGATGCTCCAGCGGCTGGTAACGCTCGCGCGCGCGGCTCACGTGCCGCTGATCGCGTCCAACCAGCCGCTCTTCGCCCACCCGGAGGGTCGCCCGCTCGCCGACGTCTTCACGTGCATCCGCGAAAAGACCGATCTCGATCACGCCGGCCGGCGGTTGCTGGTGAACGGCGAGCGCTCGCTGAAGAGTGCCGGCGCGATGACCGAGCTGTTCCGGGACCTGCCCGATGCTCTCGACAACACCGGCGAGCTGGCGCTGCGGCTCGCCTTCACCCTGAAAGACCTCGGCTATCGATTCCCGGAGTTTCCGCTGCCCCCCGGCCAGAGTCCGCTGGGTTACCTGCGCGAGCTGACCGAACGCGGCGTGCGGACGCGCTACGGCGAGGGCACGCTTGCCGCGCGCGCGCGCCGCCAGGTCGCCCACGAGCTCGAGCTCATCGGCCGGCTCGACCTCGCGGGATATTTCCTGATCGTCTGGGACATCGTCGAGCACTGCCGCACCCACGACATCCTGGTCCAGGGCCGCGGCTCGGCGGCCAACAGCGCGGTCTGCTACGCGCTCGGAATCACGGCGGTGGACCCGGTCGGCATGGAGCTCTTGTTCGAGCGGTTTTTGAGCGAGGCACGCGGTGAGTGGCCCGACATCGATCTCGATCTCCCGAGCGGAGAGCGCCGAGAGGCCGTCATTCAACACGTCTACCAACGCTACGGACGGCTCGGCGCCGGGATGACCGCCAACGTGATCACGTACAGAGGCCGGAGCGCGGCGCGCGAGGTCGGCCAGGCGCTCGGGCTCCCGAGCGACATGCGCGATCGGCTCGCCAAGCTCGTCGCGAACTGGGGCTATCAGGATCCGGAGGAGCTCCTGACGAAGCATCTGCCCGAGGCCGGCTGTGATCCGACCTCACCGCGCATCCGCCGCTTCGCCACGCTCTGGACGCGGATCCAGGATCTGCCGCGCCATCTCGGCCAGCACTCGGGGGGGATGGTGATCGCCGCGGGCCGGCTCGACGACGTCGTGCCGCTCGAGCCCGCGACCATGCCGGGGCGGGTCGTCGTCCAGTGGGACAAGGATGACTGCGCCGGGCTCGGCATCGTCAAGGTCGATCTCCTCGGGCTCGGCATGATGTCGGTGCTGCAAGATTCGCTGACGCTCGTCCGCGAGACCGGCGGCGCGGTGGATCTGGCGCAGCTGCCGCCCGACGACCCCGCCGTGTACCGAAGCCTGCAAGAGGCCGACACGATCGGCGTGTTCCAGGTCGAGAGCCGCGCCCAGATGGCGACACTCCCCCGCGTCCGGCCCGAACGCTTCTACGACCTCGTCGTGCAGGTGGCGATCATCCGTCCCGGGCCGATCGTGGGGGACATGGTCCATCCCTACATCCGGCGCCGGCGCGGCCGTGAGCCCGTGACGTATCCGCATCCGAGCCTCGAGCCGATCCTCCGGCGCACGCTCGGCGTGCCGCTGTTCCAGGAGCAGCTCCTGAAAATGGCGATGGTGACCGCCGGCTTCACGGCGACGGAGGCCGAGGAGCTCCGGCGGGCGTTCGGCTTCAAGCGCAGCGAGCGCCTGATGGCCGAGGTCGAGACGAAGCTGCGCGCGGGCATGGCGCGCCAGGGCATCCACGGCGCCGCCGCCGAAGAGATCGTCCACGCGATCACCGCGTTCGCGCTGTATGGGTTTCCTGAGTGTGTCGTCGGCGGAACGCGCGTGATCGATGCCGACACCGGCCGCTGGGTGGCGATCGAGGACATCGAAAGCGGACGTGTACGAGTCGAGAACACGCTTGCGTGTGACGCGAACATGAAAATCAGAAAGCGCCGCGTCTTGAAGGCGACGGCGAGCGGTCGCCGTATTGTCTATCGCGTTCGCACGGCTCTCGGTCGGGAAGTCATGGCTACGGCCGAGCACCCTCTACTCACGATGAGTGGATGGCGTGCACTCGCGAGTCTTCGTATCGGCGATCAGATTGCAGCTGTGCGCGCGCTTCCGGCGCTTGGGCATAAGCGCTGGGCACGGCACAAGCTGATCGTGCTGGCGGATCTCATCGCCGAGGGCAACCTCTGTCACCCGACCACGTTTTATTTCTATACAACCGATCCCCGACACCGGGACGAGTTTGTGGACTCCGTGCAACGATTCCCCAACACGCGGGCCACCGTCGCTCGCCATCGGAGCTGTTACAGCGTGCACGTCCGCCGTGCCGGCGCGCCGGGGTCAATCGGGGCTGTGAAGTGGGCGAAGACGCTCGAGATCTGGGGCGCCAACGCGCGGACGAAGCGCTTACCCGATGAGGTATTCGAGCTCTGTGCGTCGGATCTTGCGCTTTTGCTGGCGCGCCTCTGGGAGGGCGACGGCTCTCTTTCGTTGTCGAATCATGCGTCGTATGACACTGCCTCCCGTCGTTTGGCCGAAGAGATCCAGCATCTCCTTTTGCGACTCGGGATCGTGTCGAGGCTTTACTCTCGTTCTCACCTGTATCGGGGCCGCCGCGTCGCGAGCTTCGTCGTCACGGTGACCGGTCAAGAGAATCTACGGCTGTTCTACCGGCGCATTGCTCGGCGCTTCCTCGACCAGCGGAAGCGGCTGAGCGCGAGAGTTCTCGTCAGAGAGGGTGCTCAGAAGCGGGCATCCCGGGACGTTGTTCCCGTGGCCGTCAAGACCCCGATTGATCAGGAGCGTCGGCGTCGGAGCGTGACCTGGAATGAAGTGAGTCGCGGCGCTAGGGTGGCGCCCCGTCCGCTCGTCTCCCCGGATACATCGAAGCGCGGATATCGACGATGGGTAGTCGCCCGATTGGCTCGGTACTTCGATTCTCCGGAACTGGCTCGCCTGGCCGAATCGGATCTGTACTGGGATCGGATCGTGGCGATCGACGCCGTCGACGTCCGAGACACGTACGACCTCCACATCGAAGGGGATCACAATTTTCTCGCGAACGACCTGGTCGTCCACAACTCACACGCCTCCAGCTTCGCGCTGCTCGCCTACGCGAGCGCGTACCTGCGGGTCCACCACTCCGCGGCGTTCTACGCGGCGCTCCTCAACAACCAGCCGATGGGGTTCTATCATCCGGCGACGATCGTGAAGGACGCGCAGCGCCACGGGCTTCGCATCCTGCCGATCGACGTCACGCGCTCGCAGTGGCTGTGCACGATCGAGCCGACCGATCGGGACGGCTCGGCGATGCGGATGGGCCTGCGGTACGTCAAGGGCATGCGCGAGCGGGCGGCGCGCGCGATCGTCGAGGCGCGTGAGGCGCGAGCGTTCGGCTCGATCCACGACCTCGCGCGCCGGGCCCAGCTCGACCGCGACGAGCTGGAGACCCTCGCGGCCATCGGAGCGCTGGCGCCGCTCGGGGGCACGCGACGGACGAATCTCTGGGCGGCGGCGATGCCGCATCCCGGGCCGTTGTTCGTGGATCCGCCGCGCGAGCCGAGCCCGCTGAGCGAGATGACGGACGTGGAGCGTCTCGCCGCCGACTACGCCGGCACCAGCGTGACGCTCGGGCGCCACCCGATGGCTCTGCGCCGCGCGGCGCTCCGGGCCGGCGGCGTGCTGAGCGCACGGGAGCTCTCCGGCGTTGAGGACGGCGCGCGTGTGCGGGTGGCCGGGAGCGTCATCGTCCGCCAGCGTCCGGGCACTGCGAAGGGTTTCGTCTTCCTGTCCCTCGAAGACGAGACGGGGATCGCGAACGTGATCGTGACCCCGCCGATCTTCGCGCGGCATCGCCTGGCGCTGGTGTCCGAACCCTATCTCCTCGTCGACGGGATGGCCCAGCGGCAAGACGGCGTCATCTCCGTGCGCGCGATCCGGGCCCAGGGACTTCCGGCGCTCGGCCACCACGTGCCGTCTCACGACTTCGGGTAAGATGCAGCCCCGGAGGAATCCATGTTCGATCTCAAGGGCAAGGTCGCGATCGTCACCGGTGGCAACGGCGGAATCGGCCTCGGCATGGCTCAGGGGCTGGCGGGCGCGGGCGCTCGCGTGGTCGTGGCCGCCCGCAATCAGACGAAGTCCGACGCCGCGGTTCAGGCACTCGAGAAGCTCGGGGGCCAGCCGCTCTCGATCGCCGTCGACGTGGCCGACGAGGCGTCGGTCAACGCGCTGATCCGGTCGACGGTGGACCGGTGCGGCCGCCTCGACATCCTCGTGAACAACGCGGGCACCAACGTCCGCAAGCAACCCCAGGACTACACGCTCGCCGAGTGGCATCAGGTCCTCGACACCAACCTCACCAGCGCCTTCCTCTGCTCGCGCGCGGTCTACGCCCCGATGAAGGCCGTCGGCGGCGGCAAGATCATCAATATCGGCTCCATGATGTCGATCTTCGGCGTCTCGTTTTCCCCCGCGTACGGCCCGAGCAAGGGCGGGATCGTCCAGCTGACCAAATCACTCGCGACCGCCTGGGCCAAGGACAACATCCAGGTGAACGCGGTGCTTCCGGGGTGGATCGACACCGACCTGACCCGCGGGGCCCGCCGCCAGGTCCCCGAGCTCCACGACAACGTCCTCAGGCGGACACCCGCCGGCCGCTGGGGCACGCTGGAGGACATGGCCGGCGTCGCCGTGTTCCTGGCGAGCGCCGCCTCCGACTTCGTCACCGGCACTGCCATACCGGTCGACGGCGGCTACTCCGTTCTCGGCTGAGTCGTCCGAGGTCCTGGACGGGAAATCACCGCTGGTACCGTTTGGCCGCTCTTCCGCAGCGGTGAGAATCGCCGGCTCCTCCGGCGCGAGAACGTCGTCGCTTCGGTCGAGTCAGCGGCTTCGCGCGCCTCGTGCAGACCCGAATTTCTTTGCGACGTCGTGGGGGCCCTGATAGGCTCCGAACATGAGCATTCAACGTACGGTCACCGCGTTCCTCGTCCTCGCGCTCACGGCCGGGTGCGCTACCACGTCGTCCAGGCCGACTCGAAGCGAGTTCGAAGACATCCCGGTGCCGAAGGGGCTCGCGTACCAGCCCAGCAAGTCCACGATCATCGAGTCGCCTACGGTGAAGGCCGCGCGGCTCGTCTATCGCGGCAGGCTGGAGGTCGAGAGTCTCGCGCTCGCGATGCGGACTACCTTGGAGGCGAATGGCTGGCGCCACGTCAGCAGCACGTCCGCCGCGGAGCACGGCATCACGCAGGTCTACGAGAAGTCCGGGAGCTCGCTCGAGGTGCGCCTGCTCGACGGCTGGTGGTACACGGTCGTCGAGCTGACGGCCAGCCGCTCTCAGCAGCAAGCGACGAAGTAGCGAGGCACTCCGGGTCGGGGGAAGAGATCCTCCGACCTGGAGTCGCCGCTAGGGCGTTCTCCAGGCCCCGCCGTCGCGGGCGATGAACGAGTCGGCTTCTGCCGGTCCCCAGCTGCCCGTCTCGTAGAGATACGGGGCCGGCGCTCCGTCGTGCGCCCAGGCGTCCAGCACCGGACCGAGAAGCGACCAGGCCTGCTCCACCCAGTCAGCCCGAGCGTAGAGCGTGGAATCTCCGTGGACCGCGTCGAGCAAGAGCCGCTCGTACGCCTCCGGGGGCTCGGCGCCGAAGACCTCGCCGTAACGAAAGTCGAGGCCGACCGGCAGGAGCTTGAGGTCCGGCCCGGGCATCTTCGCGGCCACCGTCAGCGCGACGCCCTCGTCCGGCTGGATGCGGATCACGAGCTCGTTGGGATCGACGCCGCCGGCCGGGTCGCGGTGGAAGATCATGTGCGGAGTGCGGTGGAAGCGGATCGCGATCTCGCTCACGCGCTTCGCCAGGCGCTTGCCGGTGCGCAGATAGAAGGGCACGCCCGCCCAGCGCCAGTTGTCGACCGTGAGCCGGAGGGCCGCGTACGTCTCGGTCTTCGAGTCCGGCGCGACCCCCTTCTCCTGCCGGTAGCCCGGCACCTGCTTGCCGCCGACGAACCCGGGGCCGTACTGACCGCGGAGCGCGACCTCGTCGACCTTGCGCGGGTCGATCGGCCGGATGGCGCGCATCACCTTGTTCTTCTCGTCGTGGACCGGACCGGCGTCGAAGGTCACGGGGGGCTCGAGCGCGATGAGGCACAGGAGCTGGAGCAGGTGATTCTGCATCATGTCGCGAAGGGCGCCGGCCTCCTCGTAGTAGGCGCCGCGCGTCTCGACGCCGATCGACTCCGCGACCGTGATCTGGATCTCGGCGACGTGGCTCCGGTTCCACAAGGGCTCGAAGATGCCGTTGGCGAAGCGGAGCACGAGGAGGTTCTGCACGGTCTCCTTGCCCAGGTAATGGTCGATCCGGTAGATCTGATCCTCGCGAAAGACCTCGCCGAGCCGGCTGTTGAGCGCGCGGGCGCTCTCGTAGTCGTGCCCGAACGGCTTCTCCACGATGACGCGGGTCCAGCCTCCCTGGGGCCGCGCCAGACCCTACGCGCCCAGGTTTTCGACGATCGTGTCGTAGAGACTCGGGGGCGTCGCGAGGTAGAAGAGACGGTTCGCGGCGCCGGGCCGCGCCTTCTCGATGTCCCGCAGCGCGCGCTCGAGCGAGCCATAGAGCGCCGGATCGGCCGGGTTGCCGTTCACGTACGAGAGCGACGACGCGAAGCGGTCCCAGACGTTCGCGGACGGCGGCTTCACGCGCGCGAACTCGCGCACCGCCTCGCGCATGCGCCGGCGAAACTCGTCGTCGGACACTTCGCTGCGCGCGCTGCCGATGATCGCGAACGGCTCGGGTAAGGTGCGGCCCGCGTAGAGGCTCCAGAGCGCGGGCACGAGCTTCCGGCGCGTCAGATCGCCCGAGGCGCCGAAGATCACGAGCGAGAAGGGCTCGTCGGAGACCGCCGGCATCGCTACCGAGTCCCGCCGATCGGATGGAGCGCTGCCGCCGCCCGGTCAGCCAGCCAGATCAGCTCCCCTTCGGTCGGTCGAATCATTGCGGCGGGCAGCTGGGCCTGATCGGAGAGCACCGCCTTGACGATTTTCGCCTTCTCGGCGCCCGCGACCAGGAAGATCACGCGCGCGGCGGCGTTCAGCACGGGGAACGTGAGCGTCAACCGCTTCGGGATCTGCGCCGCGGTGACGTGCACCGCGGCGACGGTGCGGAAGACCTCTCGAAGAACCGGAGAGCCCGGGAACAGGGACGCCGTGTGCCCGTCGACGCCGAGGCCGAGGAGCACGAGATCGAAGCGCGGGAGCTCTCCGCGCCGGGTGCCGAACGCCTCGGTCAGGGTCGCGGCGTACGCGGCGGCGGCGGACTCGGCGTCGGCGTCCTCGCCGCGCATCCGGAGGATCTGGGCCGCCGGAATGGGCACGCGCGACAGCAGCGTTTCGTGCGCCATCCGGTAGTTCGACTCCGCGTGGTCTGGTGGGACGACCCGCTCGTCGCCGAAGAACACCCACGTTCGGTCCCAGCGCACGCGCTCGCTGAACTCGGGCCGCGCCAGGAGCGCGTAGGTCTTGCGCGGCGTCTCGCCGCCGGCGAGGCACAGCATGAATCGGCCGCGCTCTCTGACGGCTTCGGTTGCGACATCGATGATGAGGTTGGCGGCGGTCTCGGCGAGCGCCGCAGGATCCGCGCACACGGTCAAGGTGGCGTCGGAGGCCATGATCAGATCATACCCTCTCGTCCAGCCGTCGCTGGCGTTCGAGCGCTTCGAGGTATCGAACATGATGTGCTTTTTGGGGCACGAAAGTTTCTCCTGTCGGCCGGCGGGCCGATGACAGATCGGCTAGAAGCCCGAGTGCCTCCAGCGCGAGCATGGCGGCGCCTCGGCTGGTCGCCTCGGGCTCGACTGACCAGGTGACCGGGCGTCCAATGGCATCCGTGATCATCTGGGTCCAGGCTCGGGAGTGCCCGAGCGCCGCGCCCGACGCGACGATCGTGTGCTCGCCCGACGCGCAGGGCGCCAGAAGGCGGTACACGGCCCCGAGACGCAGCGCCACCGACTCCAGGGCGGCGCGTACGATCTCGACGCTGCTCGTGTCTAGACGAAGCCCGCTGATCGTCCCCCTCCGCCCGTCGCGCCAGCCCGGCGACCGCTCGCCGGCCAGGTGAGGGAGGATGGTGAGGCCGTGACCGTCCGGCGGCAGCGCGGCCAGAGCCGCTTCGACCTCCTCTTCGCTTCCGACCCGCAGGACCTGCCGGCACCACGCATAGATGTTACCGCCCTCCGAGGTCGCACCTCCCACGATCGCATGGTTCCGGTCGACTCGATAGCGCCAGAGGCCGGACGGGAGGGTAGGCTGCTCGCGAGTGACGATCCTGAGCGCCGCCGAGGTGCCCACGTTCAGGGCAATTCGCGTGGGATCCGTACAGTCGGACCCGATGTTGCTGGCCGCTCCGTCGCCGACGGCTGGAAACCAGGTCGCGGTCCGGAGCGCCGGCCATCGACTTGCCCACGGAGCGCGCAGATCACGCCGCGGCTCGGCACGATCGCTGAGGGGGAACAGCCGATGCTCGTCCACCTCGGCCGCGGCCAGCGCCTCGGGGTCCCATCGTGCGGTGGCCTGGTCGATGAGGCCGGTCCCGGATGCCATCGAGACGCTCGTCGTCGCCTCGCCGAACAGGCTGAGCTCGAGAAATTCCCCGAACGAGCCCCACCGCGCCACCCGGGCGGTCTCGGCGGGGTGCTCACGGGCGAGCCACCGAAGCTTGGCGGGCCAGTACGAGGAGTGCAGGTGGCAGCCCGTACGCGCGTGCACCGCTTCGTCGTCGAGCGCCGCGTGAAGCACCTGGGCCTCGGCGAAGCTTCGGGTATCGGCCCACATGTAGACGGGCGTGATGGGATGCCCGCCCGAGTCGAAGCCGAGGAGCCCATGCCAGAATGTCGCCATACCGACCCCACGGGTCTCCTCGGGAGGCCGATTGGGGTGGATCGCGTCCAGGCATGCGACGACAGCCTCCAGCAGCCGGTTCGCGTCGTGCTCGACGCCACCGTCCGAGGTGAGCCTTGGGGTGTACTTCACCTGGTGGGAGCGCCCTGCGATCGGCCGACCATCGCCGTCGTAGAACGCGGCCCGCGCGGACGAGGTCCCGACGTCGAGCGCGATGACCACTGAGTTAAGATAGCCCCATGCCGGAGGCGTGGGAAATTCTCACCTGCGGGGCCTGGCGGCCACGGACGAGCGCGCCGAGAAATTCGTGGGCTCGCTGATCATCCATCGAGAGGGCAACCCCGAGCCCGTCGAGTCGGTCACGGTCGCTATCAAACGCACGGTTCTGGCCGAGCTGCACGAGAATCTCGGACGACTGCTCGCCCGATCCACCGGGATCAAACGGAGAACGTCATGACCCAAATTCGCGTCCTGAGCCCTGTCGGCTTGGCCTCCGCCGATACCTTGCGGGTGCCGCCGCTTCCTGGATCACTCGCCGGCCGTACGATCGGCTTCATCGACAACCGGAAGGCGAACTTCGACCTGCTCGCCGACGAGATCGGCGCGATCCTTTCCACCGAGGATGGAGTCAAGGCTGTCATCCGACGGCGCAAGGCCAACGCCGCCACACCGGCGGCGCCCGAGATTCTGGCGGGCCTGGCGAAAGACTGCGACGTCGTCTTCGCCGGCTCGGCCGACTGAGGGTCCTGCACGTCGTGGAGTCTCCACGACGCCATCGAGCTGGCGAAGGCGGGAACCCCGAGCGCGGTCATCGGCACGACGGTCTTCCAGGGGCTCGCGCAGAGCGAGATGCGCGCGCTCGGCATCACACTTCCGATGGTCGCGATCGAGCATCCGCTCGGCGGCGAGCGGTCCGACGGCGTCGCCAAGCGGGCCCGCCAAGCGGTCGACCAGATAAAAGCGCTATTTGGTAAGGCGAGCAGCGGCACGGGCGAGATTGGGCGTGCGGAGCCGGCAAGCGTCTTTTTCAGGCCACCCTCGGTCCAAGCCGGCCTCACGGACCTCGTTACAGAAGACAGTGCTGAAGCCGTATTCTCCGCCTTCTGCGAGCGGCAGTGGTGCGACGGCTTGCCGATCGTGCCGCCGACGGAGGCGCGCGTGCTGGCGATGCTGGGGGGCGCGCCCGGCGACCGCTCGCTCGGCCTGATGCCGCCGCTCTGGCGCCAGGCGACGCTCGAGAAGCTCGCGGTCAACGCAGTGATGGCCGGCTGCGAGCCCGCGGCGTTCCCGGTCATCGTCGCCGCGGTCGAGGCGATGCTCGATCCGTCGTTCAACTTGTACGGCGTCCAGGCAACGACGCACTCGGTCGCGCCGCTCCTGATCGTCCACGGCCCGATCGCAACCGCGCTCGGCGTGCACTCGGGCAGCGGATGCTTCGGTCCCGGCTTTCGCGGCAACGCGACGATCGGTCGCGCGATCCGGCTCATCCTCCTGAACGTCGGGGGTGGGTGGCCGGGCCGTCACGACATGGCGACCCAGGGAAGCCCTGCGAAGTTCTCCTACTGCATCGCCGAGCGCGCGGACGCTTCGCCCTGGGGCGCCCTGCACGAAGACGACGTCGTCACCGTCTTCGGCGGCGAGCCGCCGCACAACGTGAACGACCACGTCTCGACGACCGCCGCCGGCATTCTCGCCACCGTGGCCGACACGGCCGTCTCGCTCGGCTCGAACGTCGGCTGGTACTTCTCTCAGAGCCAGCTCTTGATCGTGCTCGGGCCGGAGCACGCCCAGACGATCGCCGGTGACGGATTGAGCCGGGCCGACGTCCAGCGCTTCGTGTTCGAGAACGCGCGCCTCCCGCTGCGCACCTTGAAGCTCGGCGGGATGTGGGGCATCCACGACTGGCCGCGCTGGATGCACGCGGTCACCGACGACGACGCCCTGCTGCCGCAAGTGCCGTCGCCCGAGGACGTGATGGTGATCGTCGCAGGAGGCCCGGGCAAGCACTCGGCGGTCGTCCCGAACTGCACGTTCAGTCGCGCGGTGTCGCGCCCGATCCGCCCGCTCTGACCTTCGCGCCGGGGTCACCCGCGGTCGGCGAGCAGCAAGCCGAGCGCGGTCACCAGGAGCAGCGCGCCCACGGCTCCGGCGGGGCCGAGCCGCTCACCGAAGAGCGCCACGCCCAGGATCGTGGCCGTCAACGGCTCGAGCAAGGTCGTGACGCCGGCGACCGACGCGGGCACGCGCCGTAGCCCGACCGTGTAGATCGCGTACGCGCCCGCCGTCGCCACGCCGCCGAGATAGAGCAGCCACGGCCAGCCGAGCGCCCACTGGGTCAAGGGCTCGTCGGTCCAGAACAGCGCCGGCGTCAGGAGAAACGCGCCGATCGTGAACGTCAGCGCGGTCGTGGGCAGCGGCGCCGAGCGCCGGAGCGCCGCCTTGGCCGCGAGCACGTACAGTGCGTAGGCGAGACCCGCCACGAACGCGAGCAGGACGCCCCCGAGAAATCGCCTCGAGAGGTCGAGGGCGCCGGACGGCGAGGCCACGAGGAGCGCGGTGCCGAGCACGCCGAGCAGAAGGGCGCCGCGGACGCGCGGCGTCAGCCGCTCGCCGAGCAGCCACGGCGCGAGCGCCCCGATCATGAGCGGCGCCGAGCAGATGGCGACGAGCGCCACGACGGCGATTCCGCCGAGCGTGACGGCCGTGAAGTACGCGGCCTGGTAGGCGGCCATGCACGCGCCCATCGCGAGACAGCGCCAGCGGTCACCCTCCGCGATGGCGAAGGAGCGCGCGATCACCGACGTCGCGAGCAGCAGGAAGATCGCGGCGATCCACAGGCGCGCCACACCGACCAGCAGGGGGCTCGCCGCGGCGCGCTCGGCCAGCACGGTCATCACCGAGCCGCTCGTGCCCCACGAGACCGCGGCGAGCGCGATGAGGACGAGACCGCCGGCGCTTGCGGGGGCTTGACGGGCTCGGCGCACGTCGCGATCATAGCGTGCGCGCGCGGCGACATCGAGCGCGGCGCGGACCAAGGGGGACTCGCCGATGAAGATCGCATTCGTCGGGACCGGCGCGATGGGCCGGCCGATGCTCGCGAACCTCGTGAAGAAGGGACACGATGTCGTCGCCTACGACGTGGTCGAGGATGCGCTCGCCGCCGCCGCCAAGCTCGGCGCGGCCCGAGCCGCGTCGTCGGCGGCCGCGGCACGTCA
>Ga0137409_10003015_pt1 | contig 17886 bp, 11 predicted proteins | sample CZODoug1_16funga_FD_122059 | JGI IMG/M metagenome (GOLD analysis project Ga0137409, IMG submission 122059) | Vadose zone soil fungal communities from Angelo Coast Range Reserve, California, USA - CZODoug1_16fungal (Hybrid Assembly) | ecosystem: Environmental > Terrestrial > Soil > Vadose zone... | reverse complement strand
CTAACGCTCTGCCAGGCGGTTCAATTCCTGAAAAAATGTAGGAAAGGAAACGGCGGCGCAATCGGCGTCGCGAATCATGGTATTCCTCTCGGCCGCCAGGCCCGCGACGGCGAACGCCATGGCGATGCGGTGATCCCCGCGCGGCTCGATCTCCGCTCCGCGCAACTTTCCCGCGCGACGGCCTTGCACTTTCAATCCGTCCGGACGCTCCTCCACGGAGGCGCCCATCCGCCGCAAATTCTCCACCAGCGCGGCGATCCGGTCGCTCTCTTTCACTCGCAGTTCCGCCGCATCGCGAATCTCAATCCCCTCTTCCGTATACGGGCCCAGCGCGGCGAGCATAGGCAACTCGTCAATCACGAGCGGAATTTGTTCGCCCGCAATGATGCCACCTTTCAATGATGCTCCCTTCACTGCCAGGTCGCCGACGACTTCCCCGTGCGCGCTCTTGAGCCCAAGGATTTGAATTGCGGCGCCCATCGAAGCAAATAAATCCAGAATGGCGGTCCTCGTCGGATTCAATCCCACATTGTGAATCAGCACGTTCGAATCGGGGAACAGGGACGCCGCGGCAATAAAAAATACCGCCGAAGACAAATCTCCCGGTACATCGAGCGATCTGGCGAGCAGCTTACCGCCGCCATTTGCGCCGCCGAGCCCGCGGATTCGAATCGTTCGTCCGTCTTTCTCGATGGCCGCACCAAATTCTTCGAGGGCCAGCTCGGTGTGATCCCTGGTTCGCGCCGGCTCCGTCACGCTGGTCACGCCATCCGCAAACAGGCCCGCGAGCAAAACCGCGGATTTTACCTGCGCGCTGGCCATGGGCATCTTGTATTCGATGGCCTGGAGCGGGGCTCCGCGAATTTCCAAGGGGGCAAAATTATCATCGCGCGCGCGAATGTCCGCGCCCATTTCCCGCAGCGGCCCGATTACCCGCTTCATGGGCCGTTTCTGCAGCGAGCCATCTCCCGTGAGCTTCGAGGAAAATTGCTGGCCGGCCAAAATTCCCGCAAGCAGCCGCATGGTCGTTCCGGAATTCTCCGCATCGAGCGCGCGCCAACTGCTCTTCAGGCCGTGGGGACCGCGGCCGGTCACTCGAACCGTATTTTTGTCGGTCTTGATTCCGGCGCCCAGCGCGCTCATGCACGCCAATGTGCTGCGGCAATCCGCCGCCGCCGAAAAATGCCGCAGTTCGCTGGCGCCCTCGGCCAGCGCGGCGAGCATCGCGTATCGATGGGAAACGGACTTATCGCCCGGCAGGTCTAGCCCGCCGGCCAGGTGCTTCGCGGGTTGAATGGTTTCCTTTTTCACGACGAAGATTTTAGCACGCGGCCTATCTTCGTTTCGCGCCCCGCCAATGCACGCCGAATCTACCGCGTTTTCCTTTACTTCCTTTATGTCCCATACCTCCCTTGCCTCCTGTACTCCCGGCCAGTCTTTCGAGAGGCACGCCCTGTACCACGCGCTGAAATGTAGCGGCTTTGCGGTGCGTATGATTAGGTGAGGAGAATTGTCATGTCACCGCGCAGCACGTTTGTTCATCTCGCCACCAGAGCCGGCATCTTGTTCGGCGCACTATTTCTTGTAAGCGTCCTTCTTGCCGCCATTCCCGGCCATCGCGCGCCCGCGGTAGCTACGCAGGATACCCAGGAGTCGTCCGGCTCGCAGTCGAAGGAATCGCAGCCGATGGAGCACAGCAAAATGTCCGGAATGGATATGGACGATGCCAAGGCCAACGAAGCTCACGCCGTTCACGATATGACGCCCGGGCACATGAGCGCGCACAATCTCCACATGCATATGACGGCGATGCGCCCGCAAACACCAGAAGACGCCGCGCGGGCCAACGAAATCGTCAGCCAGCTCCGCTCCGGCATCGAGAAATACAAGGACTACCACGTCGCCCTGAACGACGGTTATAAAATCTTTCTCCCGAATTTGCCGCAACCCGAATATCACTTCACGAATTACTGGAAGGGGTTCCTGGAAGCCTTCGCTTTCGATCCCGCGCGCCCCACTTCCCTGCTCTACAAGAAAACTTCAGACGGGTATGAGCTCGTTGGCGCCATGTACACCATGCCCAAGCGCGCGACCGAAGAACAGCTCAACACGCGCGTGCCGCTCAGCATGGCCATGTGGCATCTGCACACCAATCTTTGCATGCCGCAAAAAGGGCAGTTCAGCAACGCCGACTGGAGCAAGTTTGGCCTCAAGGGCGCCATCGCCACGCCGAAAGCTTGCGACGCGGCGGGCGGCCGCTTCCAGCCCGTCATCTTCGGCTGGATGGTCCACGTGTACCCGTACGAAGACTCGCTCGATAAAATCTTCGCCATGCACCATCGCGAGTAAGAAGGCCGCAGTTTTGTCGGTGATAGTCGGGGTGTTGGAATCTTTGCCCAGCTCGATCAAAAATGCGGTGCGATTCCAGGACGTGCAGCTAGTGCTTTCTACTTGACATCCGCGTCGGGTTCGATTGCTTCTCGATAACCCCCCGCGTATCATGGGTGGTTCATGGTCATGCATCGGTGTCAGCTGTCAAACTATTGTCGCTCTCTCCTCGGCGCCCTCCTCGCCCTCACGGCTGCCATCTGCCTGCCGGCTCGTCTTGCGGCCGCTCCGCAGTCCAATGAACTCTTTCCCCTGAGCCAGGTACGTCCCGGCATGCAGGGCTATGCCTACACCATCTTCGAGGGCGACCAAATCGAGAAATTTGACCTCGAAGTCATCGGCGTGCTGGAGAATTTTCTCGGTCCTAAGCAAGCTATCATCCTTGTCCAGCTCAAAGGCCCCAAAGTGGAACACACCGGGGTGGTGGCAGGTATGAGCGGCAGCCCCGTCTATCTGGATGGCAAACTGGCGGGCGCGCTCTCCCTGAAACTCGGAATTTTCACCAAGGAGGCCATCGCTGGCGTCACACCCATTGCCGACATGCTGAATCCTCCTTTGCAAAGCTCTTCGGCGCAAGCTGATGTTCAGCAATTTTCTTTGCCCGCCGAATCCAACTCGCGCACCGGCCTGCCGTTCGGCTCCTCGCTTGAGCGCATCGAGACTCCGCTGGTTTTCTCTGGTTTTGAGCCTGCCGCGATTCAGCAATTCTCGAATCAGCTTCAGGCCTATGGCTTCGTCGCGGCGCAAGGCGGCACAGCCGCGGCGCGCCCGGAGGATGCGCATCTCGTTCCGGGCGACATGGCTGGTATGGTTCTGGTCCAGGGCGACGCCTCCATCAATTCCGCGTGCACCGTCACCGCAGTGCAAGCGGACCGGGTCTATCTCTGTGGCCACCCGCTTATGAACCTTGGCAATGTAGCAATTCCCATGGCCCGCAGCCGCGTCGTCACCACGCTTTCCTCCAATCTTGCTTCGACGAAGATCGTCAATGTCGGCGGCGCCATCGGCACGATCACCGGCGATCATCTGACTGCTGTCACCGGTAAACTCGGCGCTCCTCCCGCCATGATCCCTCTCGATCTCACACTGCTCGTCCCCGGGGACGATTCTTCCAAAGGCGCTGTCAGGGAGAAGAAACTCCACTTCGAACTCATCAATCATCCGAAGTTCACACCGCTTCTCGTCGCCATTACTACCTTTAACGGCCTGACCCAGAATTCGCTCTACGGCGAGGGGACCACGTTGCATCTTTCCGGCGAGATTCGCCTGCAAGGTCACGCGCCGGTTCAAATCGAAAACACTTTCGCTCCGGGCGATACTCTTTCTCCCGATGGCCTCCCCATCGCCGCCACGATGCAAAATGTTTTTACGCGCCTTTTCGTCAATACTTTCGAACCCGCTAAGGTGGACCGCATCGCCCTACGAGTCGCAAGCGTTCCGGGCCGGAAATCATTCATCATTGAGAGCGCTTGGCTCGAAAAAGGCGAAGCCGCGCCCGGCGAGACTCTTCGCGTCCGCGTGCTGTTACGTCCGTATCGGGGCGCTGCCCGCGTCGAAGAAACCACCGTTCGCGTCCCGGAACAGGTGGCGCGCGGCACTATGCTCCGCATCCTTGTCAGCGACGCCGATCTGCTGAATCGGGCTTCGCGCGGCTTCGCTTTTGCCGGTCCCGGCAGCGGGCCGACAAGCCTGGATCAACTCATCGCGCTCTTGAATCGCGAGCGTAGAAACGACCGACTTTACGTTGGACTCTTCGTTCCGGCCCCGACGCTTCTCTGGGATGACAAGGAACTGCCGAACATCCCGTTCTCGCAAATCAACGTTGTCGACGGACGCCCCAGTCCGGGCAGCGTCCAGGTGCTGCGCGAATCGTTGGCCAGTGAGGCTTCCATCCCGCTCGGAGGCCCCGTTTCCGGTGTCATTTCTTTAAATCTCCAAATCCGGTGAAAACCACAATGCCTATGTTGCGACGTCGAGCAGGCTTGTTCCGATTCCTTTACTTCGTTAGCGTCCTTTACTTCCTTGCAGTCCTCGGCCTCCCGGCCTCCTTCGCCGAGCACACTCGCCGCTGGCGCCAGTCCACTTACGAAGATTTCCTCAAGGGCACCGCGCACGGTGTAGCGGTGCGCAGCGACGGCCGCCTCGAACTCGCGCCCAAAGTCACCTTACTTGCCGATGCGGATACTTCCTATCTTTGGTCCGTCCGCCTCGATCCCAAGGGCACGCTCTACGCTGCCGGCGGCTCGCCAGCGAAAGTATTTCGCTTCGATTCGAACGGCAAACCTGCTGTCTTCTTCGATTCCACTGACCTCTCCGCGCAAGCCATTGTCTTTGACTCCCAAGGCGCTCTTTACGTCGGCACTTCTCCCGACGGCAAGGTTTACCGGGTCACTCCTTCCGGCGAGAAATCCGTGTTCTTCGATCCCAAAACCAAATACATCTGGGACCTCGCTTTTTCGCCCGACGGGACTCTCTATGTCGCCACCGGTGACAAAGGCCAGGTCTTCGCTGTCGCGCCCGACGGCAAGGGCGAACTGTTCTACTCCAGCGACGAAGCTCACATTCGCGTGCTGGCATTCGACGCAAAAGGCAACCTCATCGCCGGCACGGAACCCAGCGGACGCATTCTGCGCATCTCCCGGAGTTCCTCGAGGACATCCGCCAAGGATTCCAAGGATTCTGCCGCACCGAAAGCCGAAGGCTTCGTTCTCTACGAAACTTCCAGACGTGAAGTCACTTCTCTCGCCGTCTCCGCCGACGGCACCATCTACGTCTCCGCGATTGGTGAGAAGCCACGCGCCGGGCAAGCTCCCAGCGCTATCATCTCCAACGCACAAGGCACGACAACCATCACCCCCGGGGGCGCAGCGGGTGCCGGACAGGTTCCCCCGCAGCAACAACCATTCGTTCCCTTTCCTCCTCTTCTCTCCAGCAGCATCTACCGCATCAGCCCCGAGGGCGCGCCGGAAGAGCTCTGGACTTCGCGCGAAGATGTTGTCTATGCCCTTGGACTCGCTTCCGACGGACGCCTCCTTGCCGGCACCGGCAACGCAGGCGCTCTCCTCGCCGTCGATGGTCACGGCGTCTTCGCCCATCTCGCCAAGTCCGGGTCCGCGCAAATCACGGGCATCGTTCGCAATTCCTCCGGCAAAGTTTTCCTGAGCACGGCAAATCCTGGAAAGATTTTTTCGGTCGGGCCCGAATCCGAATCCGAAGGCACGTTCGAATCCCGCTCTTTCGACGCGCAACTTTTATCGCAGTGGGGCCGCCTCGAGTGGTGGAGTCCTCCGCCGGCTGACTCCGCCAAGTCTTCAGCCAATTCGAATGAACCACGCCTGGAATTCTTTGTACGCTCGGGAAATACGGAAGACCCTGGCCGCGAGTGGTCCCGCTGGTACGGTCCCTATGCGAAATCGGGCACTGCCATGGAAGCGCCATCCGCACGCTTCGTTCAGTGGAAGGCCGTCATCCACGACGGACGCCCGGGGGACGGCCTTGATTGGGTCAGCGTGGCGTATCTGCCTCGGAACGTCGCGCCAATCATCGACGGAATCGCACTGCAGGATCCCGGCGTGCGGGCGCAGAGCATGGTGGGCATGTCATCGGGCCAGCCGACCACTGTAATGCTCAGGATGCCGCCGTCGCCGAATATTTCCGGCATGACGATCACGCAGAGCAGCACACCTCCGCGGTTCGAACAGCCGCCGCAAGGCACACTGCAGAAGGGTTTTCAATCCGTTGTGTGGACCGCGCATGACGAAAACGACGACGAAATGCGCTACGCAGTTTACTTTCGCGGTGAACACGAACACGAATGGAAATTACTGAAGGAAAACCTCGAGCAGAAATTCTATTCATGGGATACCACCGCGCTCCCCGATGGGGCTTACTACTTAAAGGTTGTTGCCACGGATGCTGCTTCTAATCCCCCCGCCCTCGCGCTCAAGACCGAACGCGAAAGCGAGCGCTTCGAAGTCGATAACACTCCGCCGGTGGTCGAGGACATCAAGGTAGCTCCGGCATCTGGAAAAATGACCGGCGGCCATCCTGCCTCCTTCACGGCGCGCGATGTAACTTCTGCAATAGAGCGAGCGCAGTATAGCTTGGATGGTGGCGATTGGGTTCTTGTAGCTCCGAGTACGGGTATCAGCGACGCGCTGGTCGAGCACTACGACTTCGGCCTGCCGTCTTTGACGCCGGGGGAACACACGATTGCAGTGCGCGTATATGATCGATTTGAGAATGTTGGCAGCGGGAAAACCACATTCACAGTGCCGGCCGCAAAACCCTAGCCTCCAGCCCAGGCAAAAAATTTGTCATCCTGAGCCAAGCACGCCTATCGTGTTTCGGCCGGGTTTGAGAAGCGACGGATCTCAGCTGACACGCCCCACACTTTCAAGTGGGGCTGCTCCCCTCAGTTAGAAGAAGCCGTCGGCCACGCTCGAAACCTTCTATGCCCTTGTTTTAAGTGATCACTGAAAACTGACCACTGGCAATTGCTTTCAGCTCACCCAGCGGTCCACGGCGGGGATGGTTTGGAATTTTTCGATTTCGGCGCCGAACCCGATGCGGCCGTCTCCGTAGGGCTCGTTGCGTACATGAACGACCCGCGCGGTGCAGCGCATCTCCTGGGCGGAATTCCCGGTCACTTCCGCGGGCATGCGCAGGGTTGCTTCGATGGGCATGCCAACCTGCAGGGGAGCCGATGAGGCAAAGAAAAAGCCGCCGCGCGAGACATTCAGGGCTTCCGTAAAATGCTCGGTCTTGTCCGCAGCCACGCCCAGTGCGCGGAAGCGCAGGGGCGTCCGAAGGTTGAGGCGTGTCAATTGCCGGCGTTCAGCTACTTTCATTTTGTCCCCTTGCGCGACGAAACGTCTGGCGTGGACTCTTGCGAATTCGGTGAAGGAGACTTCCAGCGTAGCAGAGCCAGCCGGGCGGTCAAGTATCAAACTTGGCGTCGCCAAAAGTACCAGTACCATCCGGGAATGCGCGCGGTCTTAAAGCAGCCGCGAGAACGTCGCCGCTATCGGCATGCCATAATGCCTCTTTAACAGCGGCGACAAACGCATTATAAAAGGGCGCGCTAAACGTGAAGAACCGGCCACCGTTTCCGAGCCCAAAGTGAGTCTCATGCACACCGCTCCATCCGTCGAAGCTACCGGCTACCAGCCACCCAGTTGGCAGGCTATCCTCGCGGCGCACGCGCGCATCGCCCCCCGGATCCACCGCACACCGGTCCTGACATCCGCTTCCTTGAACGCCATGACCGGTGCACAGCTCTTCTTCAAGTGCGAAAACCTGCAGAAGACCGGCTCATTCAAGATTCGCGGGGCCTCGAATGCAATCCTCTCACTGACTGAGAAAGAGGTAGCGCGTGGGATTGTTACGCAATCCAGTGGCAATCACGGCGCTGCCGTGGCTTGCGCGGCAGCCTGGCGAGGAGTCCCCGTGTGGATCGTCATGCCGAAGAATGCGCCTGTGGTCAAAACCAAGGCCATCGAAGGCTACGGCGGTAGAGTTGTTTTCTGCGAGCCGACGGTGACAGCGCGCCAAGAAACTTGCGGCCGTGTCCAGAGAGAAACGGGCGCTCGCCTGGTGCATCCCTACGATGACGACCGCATCATCGCCGGACAGGCCACGGCGGCGAAGGAGCTGCTGGAGGAAGTAGGCGACCTGGATGCGGTATTTGCGCCGGTCAGTGGCGGCGGATTGCTCAGCGGGACGTGCCTCGGCGCCAAGGGCATTTGCGCGGATGTGCGCGTGTTTGGCTGCGAACCGGAGCGCGCCGATGATGCCTACCGCTCGCTGACTAGCGGAACTTTGCAATCGCTGGACTCCAGCGACACGATTGCAGACGGGTTGCGTGCATCGCTGTCGCCGCGGACGTTTGCGATCCTGCGGCGCCATGTCGACCGCATCCTCCTGGTCAGCGAGGAGGAGATCATTTCGGCGGCGCGGCTGGTCTGGGAGCGCATGAAAATCATCATTGAGCCATCGAGCGCCGTGGCCATTGCCCCGCTGCTGAAGCCGGGCGTCGTGGCGTCGCTGAATCTGCCGAAACGCCCCGACGGACGCGCTCCGAAGCTCGGCGTAATCTACTCCGGCGGGAACGTGGACCTTTCTTCCTTGCCGTGGAAGTAACTCAAGTCGACAGTCAGCCACCATCTCCTCCTGCCAACTCTGGATCTGTGCCAAATCCGTGCACTCTTTGTGCAAGGAAGTAGGCACATTGTGCAAGGACCCCTCCTGCTGGAGGCTTTCGTACAGAAACAACAGGACTTACTTTTCCGGAAGTTTGGACAATCGCATGCTCCCATGAACCGCGGAAGCGATGGGACCACAGGAGAGCATGAACAACCAAGAGCGAGTAGCGGAGGACCGGGCTGCAGTACTCCTGGGGCTCCCCATGGCAGAAATCCGGCGCTTTTCACGTATATCAGGCCTAGGACACATCGAAAATGGTGACCGAGGTGAGCAAGTGGTTTTCACGTACGACGAGCTGCAGAGACTCTGCCTGCTAGCCGCACAATCTTCGAAGTAGTAACCAAGCTCTGCAGCGAGCTTCCCTCGACTCCTCGTCACTCCCCCCCGGCCCCGGGTGCCTCCCCACAGGCGTCCGGGGCCTTCCTCTTTCTCGGCTTGAACTTCGAACTTGATGTTGACGAGAGGCCATCCCGGCTAGTACCGGCCTTGCTCAGCCCAGGATTTTACTTCGTCCTCCACGGAGAAGATGGCCGTCGAGGGCACGGCAAAACGGGCGTCCAATTGATAAGCCTGAGCTTCCAACGGTATGGCAATCCAGGAACGAGACTTCACGAAACCTCGAACGTAAAGATCGGCGTAACGGTCCATTCCGAGAAGGGCCATTTGCGCGGCATGAACCAGACCGTGAAAGAGCGTTCGAGGCGCAATTTCGTCATGAAAAACGATTATGTCCAAGTAAGTGACGGAAGCCAGATGCACGAAGTCAGGAAAATGGCCTGAGCTTAAGGCTATGGCTTCAGAATAAAAAGGCGGGGGCGGGATGCGGGCTCCTTTGAGAATTACGGTCCTGACGGTTTCAAGCAAAGTCTTCGAGAAATAAGGCTGGACGGCGGTCCTCCATACCGGAGCCAGCAGTTCACTCGCGGCGAAATAGAGATTTCGTTCCTGGCGCATATATGCCGCGACTCCGGACATCATCTCGGCTACACGTGCCTCCGAAACGTCAACAGGATCCATTGCAGCTCAACTTTCTCCTCCTGACAGCCGGACTGTTCTCATCAAAGTTGCGATGGTCAAAGAAACCAGAGATGGCTGACTTGCGACTCAGTTTCATCTGAGCCGCGAGAGCAACATAACGATCGATTCGAGCGGGCCAAGCTTCCGTCCTCCGCGGTCAATGGCAATCATGGAAGACTATTTTTCCCTGAGCTTCAGCTTTCCGGAGGCTTTGTTCTCCTCGAGGAACGTGCGAAGCTGTGGCGCTGTTTCAAGCAGGCGAATCCATTGTTCGTAATACAGCGTGACGGGAAAGCGCCCGAGGCCGTATACGCTGACGCCCCCCTTTTCGCCGACACGAAATTCGAGCGCACCGGTGCGGCGTCCGCCTCCTTGTTTTTCCATTTCCGCGATTTTTGCTTTGAGTTCTTCGTAAGTTGGCTCGGCCATGGCGCCTCCTGTGATGGATGGAATAGCGGCAGGATTATACAATGCGTTTCGATTTGGCGGGGTGCGGGTTATACTCTGCCCGCGTTTTCGCTTTAAACGGTGATGCATGCCTGAAGAACAATCAAGGATCGTCGATTGGATGAACCTGCCGCACGGCGTGCCGGAGGTTTCTCTGTGGGCGGGCTTGCACGATGCGCAAATTGTATCGATCCAATCCAACCTGCTCGAGCGCACGGTTACTTTGCACCTGGAAAGCGATCACTTGCTTGAATTCCACAACCTGCCGCTGGATATGCAGTTTCTTCTGCGCCTCGATGGCGTGCAATCGGCACGGGTACTTCACTATGCGGTATGGCCGGGAGAATTCTCCGTTCCCGCTGGCGTTGCTCGCGAAGAGGAAGCTCGCTTGATCGCCGTCTACCAATCCAAGTGGCGTGAGGAATCGTTAAGTTGGAGCGCATTGGAGAGCGCTCTCTCGCTGGAATGCAAACAGGTGATTGATATTGCGGATGCGACGCTGGCTACGTCGGCAGACAATTCCGTGGCGCTGCGCATCAGCGGGCTTTTGAATTACACGGAATACCGCGAGTTATTTCTGCGCGCGGAGCGGCTTACGCTTTCAAGGGGCGATGGGCAGGAGTTGGGAATTGCCGGACTCCTAAAGATGGGTGAGGAGTATTGGGATGCATTCGAACGGCGCAAAATTGACGATACCGAGGGATCTCCTCGCGCAACTTAAATGCCGCCGCGGGGTTACTACCTTGGGTACAACGGAGAGCACTTGGGCATCCCGAGGTTGAAAGGATGCCATCCAACCGGGCAGGACGCGAGAGGTCCGGAGGATTCGCGGGAAACATAACTTGAGGGAGACAAAAGATCATGGTGAACCACCCGGCAATCTTGAGGGGATTTGAGCGATTTTGGCACGCAACCGGGGCGGCAACCCTGGCATTGTGCCTCAGTGCGGGGGCCTACGCGCAACAAGACCAGCAAAACCCGCAGCAGGGGCAACACCCTGGCCAGCAGCAAGCGCAACCGCCACAACCAACGCAAGAGCAGACGAAGCCAACTTACGCCCCTCAGGACGCCGACAAGCCACCCTACTCGCACGACCGGCCACGCCAAAACCCACCCGAGGGACAATCCCAGAATGCGCCACTGGCTCAGCCGACCCAACAGGTCCCCGGAACCCTGACCGTACCTGCCGGAACAATCCTTCTCATTCGCATCAATGATTACCTTTCCAGCGACCGTAACCAGATCGGTGACCAGTTTACCGCCGTGCTGGAAAACCCGCTCGTCGTGAACGGCTGGGTCGTGGCCCGCCGCGGCCAAGTGATCGTAGGCCACGTCAAAGACGTGCGCAAAGCCGGCCGCATCAAGGGCACCTCCCAGTTGGGAGTCGAACTGACGGACTTGACCGTCGTGGATGGTCATCAAGTCCCGATTCTCACCGAGCTATGGAAAGGCTCGGGCGGAACTTCACACGGGCAGGACGCCGCGACAGTTGCCACCACCACTGGGCTCGGCGCATTGATCGGATCCGCGGCAGACTGGGGCGAAGGCGCGGCAATTGGAGCGGGAGCCGGCGCGGCCGCAGGCATCGGCGCAGTGCTCCTGACAAGAGGCCGCCCCACGGTTCTTCATCCTGAGGAACAATTGAGCTTCCGCCTCGTCGATCCCATCAAAATTGACACCACGCAAAGCCAGCAAGCCTTCTTGCCCGTCACGCAGCAGGACATGGACGGCGGAAGATTGGAGCGCAGGGGGCCACACCACGTTGCCGGAGGCTATCCGGGCCCGGGGTCCTATCCGTGCGGTTACTACGGTCCCTGCTACGCTTATCCCGGCTACGTGGGATTTTATAGCGGCTGGGGTTGGGGACCTGGTTTCTATGGCCGGCGCGGTTTCCGTCGCTGAGTTTGGCGAAATGGCTTCCCGAGAAAACTAAACTCGCAAAAGCGGGCGTTCTGGAAAACCGGAACGCCCGCGGTGCTTCAGGTGGAATAAAGTGACCCTGGAGCAGTAGGATTTGAGCAAAGGGATAGTTTCTGCGAAGGCGGGCGCCGCGAACTTTCACCCCGGGGCGCGGCGCTCACCAAGAATCGGCCAAAGCATCCTGCGGAATCCTGGGGTGCATCAGACTGGCCACGTGCTCGGTGTGGGGTCATGCCCCAGTTTAAGGGCGTATCTCTGAGCGCAATCCGCTGTCGAGGTACTAGAGAGTCTTTTTATCGCCTGTGCTAGCCTTTATACGTTCAACGGTGAGTCGTTTCCGGTACAAGCCCCAGTCCGCGAGACGCCATTTCTGGAAGTTGTTCCTCTGTTCCGAATGGCCACGCCTTCAGGCCGGATGCGTTTTGTGGGAATCGAATGCAAATCTGCAGCGTGGACGAAAAATGAAACTTCAGACTTCTGCAGTTCGCAGTTTCCTGCTGTTTGCGGTTTGCTTCGTCATCTTCGCGGTTTTCCATGGATCCGCAACAGCTCAAGAGAAAACAGGCACAAGGAAGGACGAGGCGACGCGGGCCAAGTTCCCGGCTGCGAAGAACCAAACGTCCGTGCCAGCTTCTGCGGATGGAGACGCCGACGCAGACTCCCAAAAAACCAAAGAGGGCATGGCAGACAAGGACGGCCCCAACGCGATTCGCCGGCGTGAGGAGTGGTTCCATAAGCAACGGGCGTCGGCCAACGGCCACATCCCCAGTGGGGCGCACCGTCAAGCGCTGGAGCAGATGCAACGCATGATGGAAAAGGAAGGAAAGCTGGTCCGTCGTGCCGACGGATCGATCCAGGAAGTTAACCCCCAGGGCCTTGCGATCACCACAGCGTGGTCACCGATCGGGCCAGCGCCGACTTCGGGGGCATTCTTCAGCCCGGTTACGGGCCGCATTACGGCGGTCGCGATTGATCCAACAGATGCGACAGGCAACACGGTATTGATTGGCGGTGCGCAAGGTGGCATTTGGCGAACGACAGACGGCGGAACGACTTGGGCAGCGGTGGGAGATCAGAACGCGTCGCTTTCAATGGGTTCCATCGCGTTCGCGCCCTCTCAGCCCGCGACGGTGTATGCCGGGACTGGAGAGCAGGCTTCGATTGGATTGGACATCTACTATGGCGCGGGTGTGTTGAATGGCACGAACGGCGGACTAACTTGGACGCAAACTTGTACGACGCCGAGCACAAGTTGTCCCTTCATTGGGCCATTCAGCGACTCTACGCCCTTCGAATTCTTTACGCTGGGCGGCGCGCGCATCAGTTACGTTTCAGTGAATCCCACCAATCCACAGCTGGTTTTGGTGAGTGCTCAGTTCGCGCTCGCAGGCTCTCTCGAGGGGGTCTACTGCTCCGCGGATGGCGGCGGGACTTGGACGAACGTTTTGTCCGGAGAGATGTCAACGTTTGTTGGATTCGCGTCTTCGACTGTGGCGTTCGCGGCGCTGGGCGATCCCTTCGGAAGCAGCACCAACAAGAATGGTATCTATAAGTCAACGAACGCGAATTCCTGCGCGATGACTTTTTCGCCCTTGTCAGGGGGAACACTCCCGGCGGCCAGTTCGATCGGGCGCATCGATATGGGCATCTCTCCGAATTTTGCGACGGATAACACCGTGTATGCGTCCATCGCGAATGGAGGCGCAGGCAATGGATCAAGCACAAATCTCGGAATTTGGGTGACGACGAACGGCGGGACCTCGTGGACGCAGACTGCCGCCCCCGACGTTTGCCAGCAACAGTGCTGGTACGACAATGTGGTGAAAGTTGACCCGAATGGTGGTGCGCACGCGTTTTTCGGCGGTGCGGCCGTGGCTGTGGGAGGGGCTGCGAGCTGGGTCGTGCGCACGGCAGATACCGGGGCGACTTGGACCTCCGTCATCCCGAATCTCACAAATGGCGGCCCCGGAGAACCTCACGTCGACAACCATGCAATGGCGTTCGTCAAGCTCGCGAGCGGCAAGGTACGCATGTATCTGGGAAACGACGGCGGCATCTGGCGGACCGATGATGCGGAAGCCACTCCAGCGCCAGTTTTATGGACAGACCTAAACGATTCGATTTTGTCGCTGACGCAGTTCTATCCGGCGCTATCGGTGCATCCTTCTTCGCCAAATATCGCGTTTGCCGGGGCACAGGATAACGGAAGTCAGATCTACGCGGGGACGAATAACTGGACGGATGACAACGTCTGCGGAGACGGAACGGGAACGGCCATCGACAATGTAAGTCCCAGCACGGTGTACGTGGCGTGCAATGGAAACAACATCTGGGCATCCGGACAGAATGGCGCGGCCGGAACTTTTTCGCCTGCGACGAATGGCATCAATCTAGCTGATATCGCAGACTTCGTACCGCCACTTGTGACCGACCCGAGTGCGGTCAACACGGTGTATACCGGAACAACCAAGGTCTACCAAACGGTGAACGGTGCGGTCAGCTGGGTGGCGCTCTCGGGCGATCTAGTGAACGGGGCGAGTCTCACCGCCATGGCTGTCGCGCCCAAGAATTCTGCGGTTGTGTACGCCGGAGCCGATGCCGGCCAGGTTTTCGTCGCTAAGAATGTGGCCGCAGGCACGGCAACATTTGCCGCGGTTACCGGCCAGGGCAGCTTGCCGCCTCGTCGCGTGAGCGCAATCGCAGCAGATCCAGCGGACACAACAGGTATGACAGCCTACGTTGCATTTTCGGGATTTTCTTTTGTCCAAGGCACCGTCAATGATCCCAAGGGGCACCTGTTCAAGACAAAAGATGGCGGTGCCACGTGGACGGACGTGAGTTGCACGGTCGCGAATTGTTCGGCACCTGCGGCGACCGACTTGCCGAATGCGCCGGTGAACGACGTGGTGATCGACCCTAATGTTCCCGGGACACTCTACGTTGGCACGGACACTGGCGTGTTTCAAGGCACCTGCACAGCGACGTGCATTTGGGCCACCTTGAGCACGGGACTGCCGCGCGCGGCGGTGCTGTCGTTAAAGCTGCACGAAGCGTCGCGGACGCTAATCGCGGCGACGCACGGGCGGGGCGCTTGGGACCTTCTGCTGAGCAATTTCGTGTTCACGAATCCGCATATCTCATCCCTCTCCCCCGTTTCGGCGAGCGCGGGCGGGAGCTCCTTCACGCTCACGGTGAACGGGGTCGGTTTAACGAGCGGCTCGGTTCAGTGGAATGGATCTGCTACAAACGTCACAACGCAACAGGTCAGCGATTCACAGTTAACGGCAACCATCGCTATGTCGCTAATCGCCGGCGGAGGGGCACCGCAGATTACGGTGAAGACTGCGGCGGGAACCAGTAACGGCCTGACGTTTACGGTATTGGGTGGTGGAGCGCCGACGATTACGTCGGTAAGCCCGACCAGCGCCCTCGTGAATGCGGCGGCGACTCTAATCACTGTCGTTGGCACAGGATTCACATCAAACTCTAAAGTTCTGATGAATCCGGACCTGGGCGGGACGGCCATTCAAACAACTTTTACCGACGCAACGCATTTGTCAGCAACGGTACCTGCCAGTTTCATGGCCGGCTTCGGAAGCACGAATTCCGTGGGCGTGCAGAATCCTCCGCCGAACGGCGGCACCACTGTCACGACGAGGACGGTGACGTTGCCGACCTTCAACGTGATCGCGCCCGCTCCGACGAACGACATTTTTGCGAATGCCATGACGGTGACACCAGGTGGCGGCGGCACCTTCACGGATACGAAGGATAGTTCGGCCGCGACCACCGAGACGAATGATCCGACCCCCCCTTGCTCCCAGACCGTGGTTGGCACCGTCACCGGGAGATCAAATACGATCTGGTACAAGTTCACACCGGCGAGTAACGGCACGATTACGGACGTGGATACCACCGGAAGCAGCTACGACAGCGTGCTTTCCATCTGGACGGGTGCGTCGCAAGCTGCGCTGACGAACGTCGGCTGCAACGACGACATCGTTTCGATGGTCGACATCCAGTCGCAAATCCAGAATGTCAGCGTCACCGCTGGAACGACTTACTACATCATGGTCAGCTCTTTCGGGCCGGCCGATCCCAATCCGGTCGCTCTCGGCGGCAAGACAGTCTTCAATTTTCAGTTCACGTCGTCAAGCACTACGGCACCGTCGATCACGAGCCTGACGCCGAATTCCGGGCCCGTGGGTACGTCCGTGACGATCGCGGGTTCGAATTTCGGCGCAACGCCGGGCAGCAGCACAGTCACCTTCAACGGCACGACGGCAACGCCGACTAGTTCTAACTGGAGCGCGGCGAGCGTCGTCGTCCCGGTGCCCGCGGGCGCAACAACGGGCAACGTTATCGTTACAGTGGGCGGCGTAGCCAGCAACGGTATGCTCTTCACCGTGACGAGCGGCGGCTCGTTCACCGTGAGCGGGCCGACGACGACGACGGTGACCGCTGGCGGCAGCAGCGCCAATTCGACGATTTCGGTGCATAGCACCGGCTTCGCAGGAACGGTGGCCATTACCTGTGGAACCACCTTGCCGGGAGTAACCTGCGGGGCTCTCAACGTCCCAGTGACCAGCGGTGCCACGGCAACCGGGCAACTCGCGATCACCGTAGCCGCGCCGGCGGCACAGAACGCGATGGCCTCAGTGACTCCGGCGGAGCGCAGGCTCTACGCAGCAGGCATGATTCCGGTAAGCGGAGGCCGAGGCTGGTGGACACTGAGCGGGATTACGGGTTTCGCCGCCATCATCTTGCTATTGCTTCCAGGCCGGAAACGGCTCCACGCGGCGCTGGGGCTGAGCTTGATTTGTGTGCTGAGCTTCACCCTGGGCTGCGGCGGCTACAGTGGAAGTGGTGGCGGAGGCGGCCCTGTAGCGACGACTACACACATCACGGTCACGAGCGCGACAAAAGCTACGCCTGGCGGCACCTTTACATTCACCGCGACCGTTACAGGCGGCACACCGACCGATCAGGTGCAACTCCTGGATGGCGGCTCTCTGACCGGCACCCCGGTGACAGTGTCGGGAGGGACGGCGACCCTCACTACCGCTGCACTAAGCACCGTAGGAATGCATTCGATCACGGCACACTACGTTGGCGATGCGACCTACACTCAGCCGTCATCGAGCGGGGCGCTGAACGTCATGGTTACGGGCACGACGCAGTTGCCGATTACGGGAACCTCTGGGTCCACGACCGCCAGCGGCAACGTGAGCCTGACGATCAACTAAACGAACTGGTTGTAAGACCGAGCGGCCCCCGAACCTTTCGGGGCCGCTCTTTTTTTGCCCGTCATTCCTCGCAACGAACATCTCACCTCCACGGATTGCCTTGTAGTGGCGCACCACAGCTACGCCCGCTCTTCGCCTTCGTGGCAGAGCCACCCCCCGCTGCCCTTCCTGTCAAAGGGCGCAGTTTTTATCGTTAAACGTTGGCAGAGCAGCCCCGCCCTTTTCCGATGAAAGGAAGGCCTTGACATTTTTATAATTCATGCTATACTATATCCTTTAGGTAACTGCATTTTGGAGTGCGGGAGCTTGCTCCCGCTTTTCTTTTTCGAGGCAGCCATTTCCGCCCTTGCTAGCCCTAAACAACCAAAATCGCGTGCTTTAGAATCAACGACTTACGAAATGCAGTTTCTGTAACTCCTTTCTTTTGATATTCATGCAAATTAGTGGGGGGGGTGCATTCGCTGGTACGGGCCGGGCAAATCCCTGACAGATTAGACCGGGAGCATTCCTGACGCCGCGAGCCCCCGGCCAGCAGGATCGTCTTATCGGATCGTCAGTTGATATTCGGGGGGAAGACGATATTCCAAAACAGGGGAGCAGGAGACAGGAACTCGACGGGAATGAGTGAGCCTTCCTGATTCATCTGCGGCGAACGGACGACGTT
>Ga0137409_10003014_pt1 | contig 17888 bp, 6 predicted proteins | sample CZODoug1_16funga_FD_122059 | JGI IMG/M metagenome (GOLD analysis project Ga0137409, IMG submission 122059) | Vadose zone soil fungal communities from Angelo Coast Range Reserve, California, USA - CZODoug1_16fungal (Hybrid Assembly) | ecosystem: Environmental > Terrestrial > Soil > Vadose zone... | reverse complement strand
TCTTCGCCGTCGTCGACATTCCGCTCGTCCGCGGCAGGACGTTCCTCGAGAGCGAGCTCGACGACAGGGCCACCGCGATCATCGTCACCGCGGCGACCGCTCGCCGCTTATGGCCGGGTGAGGAGCCGCTCGGCAAGACGCTCGTCATCGACTTTCCGCCGAATCCACCCGTCGAGCTCTCGGTCGTCGGTGTAACCGCGGATGCGCGCACGAACAGCATGGGGAGGGTCGACGACGCGCTCGTGTACCTGCCGGCCTCGCCGCGATCGCAGCCGTTCAACGACCTCATGATCAGGAGCCCGGTGGATCAGGCGACCATCGCCGCGGCCGTCCGCGACGCCGCGCAAACGATCGACCCCGGCATCGTCGTCCGGATGGGCCGGCTCGAGGACAACCTGGACTTCTGGCGCAACCTCTCGGCGCTCGTCGCAACGCTGTCGGGCTCGCTCGGTCTCGCCGCGCTCGCGCTCGCGACGGTCGGCGTCTACGGGCTCGTCGCCTTCGCGGTGAGCCGCAAGCTGCGCGAGATCGGCGTCCGGATCGCGCTCGGGGCGACGGCGCGCGACGTGCTTCTCCTCGTCCTGAGACTCAATCTGCGGCCGGTGCTGATCGGCGCAGCCGTCGGCATCGCGGTATGCGTCGGGGCGGCGCCGGTGCTGTCGAGCCTGATGTTCGGCGTCAGCACGCTCGACCCGCTCGCGCTCGGCGGCGCCACGTTCGTGGTGCTCGGCGCGGCGCTCGCTGCGAGCCTCGGCCCCGCTCGGCACGCGATGCGCGTCGATCCGATGACCACGCTGCGGTACGAGTAGGGACCGATGACCGAGTTGTTGGGGAGCCTGTGGTCCGACGTGCGCTACGCGCTGCGCACGCTGTGGCGCAGCCCGCTGTTCACCGCCGTGGCGCTGCTCACGCTCGCGATCGGCACCGGCGCCACGATCGCGGCGTTCAGTGTCGTGAACAGCGTGCTGCTGAATCCGCTCCCGTACATCGACGCGGATCGCCTCATCGCGATCTGGCACGACGCGCCCGGCGCCGAGGGCTTCTTCGGCGGCAGGGTGCGAACGTCAGCCTCGATGTACTTCACGTACGCGGAGCAGAACCGGACGTTCGAGAGCATCGGGATATGGACGGATGCCACGGGTACCGTCACCGGGCTCGCGGAGCCGGAGCAAGTCCCGACCGTGCTCGTGAGCGACGGCGTGCTGCAGGCGCTCGCCGTTCCACCCGCGCTCGGGCGGTCGTTCACGGCCGCCGACCACCGCCCCGGCGCCGCGCAGACGATCCTCATCGGCTACGGCTATTGGCAGCGCCGCTTCGGCGGCCGGCCCGACGTGCTCGGCCGCTCGATCACGGTGAACTCCGCGCCCTGCGAGATCGTGGGCGTGATGCCGCGGGGCTTCCGAGTCGCGAGCTCGGGCCCCGACTTGATCGTGCCGTTTCGCTTCGATCGGAGCCAGCTGCGGTTGCCGACGTTCGACTACTCGGCGATCGCGCGGCTCAAGCCCGATGTCACGCTCGCCGACGCCAACGCCGACATCGCGCGGATGCTGCCGATCTGGCAGGCCTCGTGGCCGCCGTTCCCCGGCGGCGCCGCTGCCAGCTTCTACTCCGACGTGTGGCGCATGGCTCCTGCCGCGCGCGCGCTCAAGGACGACGTCGTGGGCGACGTCGGCGACGTGCTGTGGGTAGTCATGGGGACGGTCGCGATCGTGCTGCTCATCGCCTGCGCCAACGTCACCAACCTCTTGCTCGTGCGGGCGGAAGGACGGCAGCGCGAGCTCGCGGTGCGCGCCGCCCTCGGCGCGGGCGGTTGGCGCATCGGCCGCGTGCCGCTGTTCGAAAGCGCTCTGCTCGGCTTCGCCGGAGGCGCGCTCGGTCTTGCCCTCGCGTCCGGAGCGCTCGAGGTCCTGGGCGCGGTCGCACCGCGCGCCTTGCCTCGAATCCAGGACATCGCGCTCGACGGCCGAGCGGTCGGGTTCGCAGTGCTCGTAGCGCTGCTGGCTGGCCTCGTGCCGGGCGTCGTGCCCGCGCTGAAGCACGCGGCCACGCGCGCCTCGACGGGGTTGCACTCGAGCGTTCGCGGCGGCGGGCTCACGAAGGAAAGCCGGCGCACGCAGAGCTTGCTCGTAGTCGCCCAGGTAGCGCTCGCGCTCGTGCTGCTCGTGAACGCCGGCCTCATGATCCGAACGTTCCAGGCTTTGCAGACGGTGGAGCCCGGTTTCGCCGGGCCGCGGCAGCTGCAGGCGATGCGAATCTCCATCCCGGCGCTGCTGGTGCCGGAGCCGGCGCGCGTCACGCGCCTGCAGAACGACATCGTCGACGCCCTCGCGCGCGTTCCAGGAGCCGAATCGGCCGCGTTCACGAGCCAGATGCCGCTGGAAGACGTCTTCAGGTCCGCGGACGGCGTGGCAATCGAAGGGATGCCGCGGCCGCCGGGCGACTGGCCGATACGCCGCTTCTCCTACGTGTCGCCAGGGCTCCTCGAGACGGCCGGCACCAAGCTCCTAGCGGGGCGCGACCTCGCGTGGAACGATCTCTACGAGCTCCGCGACGCGGTGCTGATCTCGGAGAACTTCGCGGGCGAGGTCTGGGGGTCGCCCGAGGCGGCGCTCGGCAAACGGCTCGGCGGGGTCGGGGAGATCGTCGGCGTCGTGCAGGACGTGCGCGAGGACGGCCTCACCGCGCCGGCCCCGACGCTCGTGTACCGGCCCGCCTTGCGCGGCGACGGTGTCCTTCGCGGCGCGACGTTCGTGGTGCGCAGCCCCCGCGCCGGCACCGAGGCGTTCGTCCGCGAGGTTCAGCAGGCGGTCTGGTCAGTGAATCCGAATCTGCCGGTGTCGCGGCTGCGGACGATGCAGGATGTCTACGACGGCTCGCTCACGCGCACGACGTTCACGCTCGGCCTGCTCGCGACGGCGAGCGGCGTGGCGCTCCTGCTCGGCGTGATAGGCCTCTACGGCGTGCTCGCGTATGCAGTGCTGCGGCGCCGCCGGGAGATCGCGATCCGGCTCGCGCTCGGCGCGCAGCAGCACGCCGTGACGCGGACCTTCGTGCGCCAAGGCGTGGTGCTCGCGGGTCTCGGCATCGCGATCGGCCTCGTCGTGGCCGCCGCGGTTACGCGCTTCATGGCCTCCCTGCTGTACGGCGTGCAGCCGACGGACGCGGTCACGTACGCGAGCGTCGCGCTGATCCTCACGTTCGTGGCCGCGCTCGCGAGCTATCTGCCCGCGCGCCGGGCGTCGCAAGTGGCGCCGGCCGACGCGCTCGCGGCGGAGTAGCGGGCATGATGGGCTTCTTCAGATGTCTGCCTGGCGACATTCACTACCGATCGCGGCGTTGCGCGAGGAGTAGCGAATGCCCCGAACGAAAGTGTGTCAAGTGATCGGGCGCGGCGCTCGTAGCCTTCCTCCCCAACCCGCCCTGCTGCGGGCGCCGCGCATCGATCCAACGACGCTGTCGACAAGGAGGCACCAATGCGCGCATGGATGACGAACGCCCGCCAGGTTTTCCGCGGTCTCGCGAAGCGCCCGGTGTACACCGTTATCTCGGTCGCGGTGCTTGCGATCGCGATCGGCGCGAACGCCACCGTGTTCAGCGTGCTGAACGCCTTCCTGCTGCGGCCGTTGCCGTTTCCGGAAGGCAACAGGCTCGTGGTGGTCTACGACTCTTATCCGAAGATCGGGTTGGACGTCGCGGGCACGTCGATTCCGGACTACATCGAGCGCAAGGAGCAGGCCCAGTCCCTCGAAGGCCTCGCGATCGTGACCGCCAGCGCCCGCACGCTCGGAGGCGAGGGCGCTCCGACGCAGGTGATGATCGGCCGGGCGTCGCCCTCGTTGTTCCGAGTGCTCCGCATGCCGCCCACCATCGGCCGAGCCTTCGACGATTCGGAGGCGACGCTCGGCAACGATCGGGTGGCGTTGTTGAGCTACGACTTCTGGGTCAACCGATTCGGCTCGCGGCCCGACGTCGTCGGCCGCGACTTGAGGCTCGACGGCGAGACGCTGCGCATCATTGGCGTGCTGCCCCAGGGGCTCGCGTTCGGCGTGCCGGCCGCGGCTTGGGTGCCGTTCGCGTTCACGCCGCAGCAGACGAGCGACACGGAGCGTGGCCGGCAGTTCTCGATCAGCATCGGCCGCCTGAAATCCGGCGCGACGCTCGAAGGCCTGAACGCGGAGCTGGACGGCATCGTGCACCGCAACGTTGAGGCAGGAGTGGTGCCGCGTGAGGCGGTCGACGTCGCGGGTTTCACGGGCAAAGCCCAACTCCTGCGCGGCTTCATGGTGGGCAGTCTCGATGCGATGCTGCTGACGCTCGAGGCATCGGTGCTCGCTGTGCTGCTGATCGCGTGCGCCAACGTCGCTAGCCTGCAGCTCGCGCGCGTTGCGTCGCGGCGCAAGGAGCTCGCGGTGCGCGCGGCGCTCGGCGCCGGCACGGGCCGACTCGCACGCCTCGTGCTGCTCGAGAGCTTGTCGCTTGCGCTCGTCGGCGGGATCTTGGGATTGGCGCTGGCCGGTGCGGGACTCGAGCTCGTGCGCGCGCTCGGCCTCGAGCGCCCTGCGCAAGGCTTTGTCTTCGAGCTCGACCTGCCGGTGCTCATGTTTACGCTTGGCGCTGCAGTGTTCGCGGCGCTCATCTCCGGTCTGCCGCCCGTGATCGCGTTCTCGCGCGACGATCTGACCCGTGCGGTGCACGAGGCTGGGCGCCTAAGCGCCGGTGGCCGCGGCACGCATGCGTTGCGCAGCGCGTTGGTCGTGGCGCAGATCGGGATGAGCGTCGCCTTGCTCGTGGGCGCGGGGTTGCTCACCAAGAGCTTCCTCGCGATGCAGCAGGAGGGCACCGGCTTCAACCCCCGCGGGCTCTGGACGGCACAGCTAGCGCTGCCGCCCGGGCGTTACGCGTTGTCTGAGAATTGGGCGCAATTTGAGCAACAGGCGCTCGAAGCGCTGCGCGCATTGCCCGGTGTAAGCGCCGCAGGTTTCACGTCCTCGCTGCCGTTCTCCGGCGGCAACAATCAGGGCTCGATCGTGCTCGACGGCTACGTGCCGGCTCCGGGTTCCGCCGAACCTCACGCGCAGAGCTGGGTGGTTAACGAGCAGTACTTCGCCGCACTCGACATGCCGCTCGTGGCCGGACGCAACTTCGGCGCCACCGAGACCGAGCGCGTCGCAATCGTCGACGAGAACCTCGCCGGCAAGTATTGGCCGGGCGGCAGCGCGCTCGGCCAACGCTTGCGGCTCGCGACCGAGCCCGAGGACCAGTGGTACACGATCGTCGGCGTGGTGCCGCGGGTGAAGCAGGGGAGCCTCGCCGAGGATCCGCGCAAGGACACTGTCTACTGGCACTACCTCCAGCGGCCCGTGAATAGCGGCAGCTTCGCCGTGCGCACGGCGCTACCGCCCGAGCAGCTCACGCGCGCCGCGACGGCCGCGATTGCGGCGCTCGATCCCGAGCTCGCGTTGTCGGGTGCGCAGTCGATGGAAGCGCGCGTCGCGAGCTCGACGGGCCCACAGCGCACACCGATGGTGCTCACGCTGGTGTTCGCGGCCGTGGCGTTCGTGCTGGCGGTGATCGGCGTCTACGGCGTGCTCAATTGGGCCGTCACGCAGCGCGGCGGCGAGATCGGCGTGCGCGTGGCGCTCGGGGCGCGCGCGCAGGACATCGTGCGGATGGTGCTCGTGCAGGGCGGCCGGCTGCTCGCGATCGGCGTCGCGATCGGCGTGACCGGCGCCATCGTGGTTGGCCTGGCGCTCGCGAGGCAGATCCGCAACGTCAGCGCCTTCGACCCGGCGGTCGTCGCAATCGTCGTGGTCGGGCTCGCGGCGGCCGCGCTGTTCGCAAGCTGGGTGCCGGCGCGGCGCGCCGCGCGCATCGATCCGATGCGGGCGTTGCGCGAGGAGTGATGAGGACGGGTGCATTTGCGCCCGGGGAGGCCGATGTTTCCGCGGAAACTTTCGCCCCAAAGAGGTGCGAAATCCCTCCGCGGAGGGATCGAACCTGAACCAAAGACGGCACGAGAGAGGTCGCCACGATGATTCAGCTCCGCCAAACGCTGCGCAGGCTCGCGAACGCGCCGGGCTTCACGCTCACCACCGTGCTCACGCTCGCGATCGGCATCGGCGCGACCACGGCGATCTTCAGCGTCGTGAACGGCGTGCTGCTGAAGCTGCTGCCGTTCCCCGAGTCGGACCGGCTCGTCGCGCTCACGCACCGCTCGCCGGGCTCCAACGACTCGATCCAAAACGCGTCGCCGGCGATCTACTTCACGTACCGCGACAACAACCGCGCGTTCGAGTCGGTCGCATTGTGGTCCGCGTACGCCGTGACCGTGACCGGGTCCGGCGACCCGGAGGAGATCCAGGCCGTCGGCGCGACGCGCGAGTTTCTGCCGACTCTGCGCGTGCAGCCGGCGCTCGGCCGCGGCTTCACCGAGGTTGAGGACCAGCGCGGCAGCCCGCGGACCGTGATCCTGTCCTATCCGTACTGGCAGCGCCGCTTCGGCGGCGACGCCGGCGTGCTCGGCAAGACGCTCACGATCGACGGCGCGCCGGCCGAGGTCGTCGGCGTTCTGCCACGGAGCTTCAGGTTCCTGGAGCAACCGGCGGACGTGCTGCTGCCGGAGCAGCTCGCGCGGGCCGGCGAGTTCGCGGGCTCGATCGGCCAGCGCGGCATCGCACGACTCAGGGACGGCGTTACGCTCGAGGAAGCGAACGCCGACGGCGCGCGCATGATCCCGATCCTGTTCGACACGTTCCCGGTGGTGCCCGGCCTCACGCGCCAGAGGTTCGTCGACGAGTGGCGGTTCGGCCCGGCGTTCATGCCGCTCAAGGACCGCGTGGTCGGCGATCTCGACGACGTGCTCTGGGTGCTGCTCGGCACGATCGGCCTTTTGCTGCTGATCGCGTGCGCGAACGTCGCCAATCTCCAGCTCGTTCGCACCGAGGCGCGCACGCAGGAGCTCGCGATCCGCGCGGCGCTCGGCGCCGGTTGGAAGACGATCGCCAAGAGCCTGTTGCTCGAGAGCCTGCTGCTCGGCCTGGCGGGCGGCGCGCTCGGGCTTGCGTTCGCGTACGTGGCACTGCCGGCGCTGCTCGCGGTGGCCGAGGCGCAGCTCCCGGGCGCGCTCCGGATCGCGATCGACGCGAACGTGCTGTGGGCCACGCTCGCGATCGCGCTCGCGTCGGGGCTCCTGTTCGGGCTGCTGCCGATCGTGAAGCACGCCGTGCCGCGGGTCGCCGCGGCGCTGCACGGCTCGTTGCGGCTCGCGAGCGCGGGGCGCGAGCAGCACCGCGCTCGCAACGCGCTGGTCGTCGCGCAGGTGGCGCTCGCGCTCGTGTTGCTCGTCGCGTCCGGGCTCATGATCCGCACGTTCCAGGCGCTGCGCGCGGTCGAGCCCGGTATCGAGGTGCCTGCCAAAGTGCAGACGCTGCGGCTCTCGATCGCGCCGGCGGCGGTCCGCGAGTTCCCGCGCGTGATCCGCATGCAGCGGGACATCGAGGAGCGGCTCGCAGCCGTCGCGGGCGTGGAGTCCGTGGGTTACGCGAACCGCGTACCGCTGACGCGCACCGGCCCCAACGGCCCGTTCGCGTTCGAGGACGCGTCCGACGCGCCGCCGACCTCGATCGAGTTCCGCTACGTGTCGCCGAGCTACTTGGCGACGCTCGGCACGCCGCTGCTCGCCGGCCGCGCCCTCGACTGGACGGACGTCGATGCCGGGCGGCAAGTGGCGATCGTTTCCGCAAACGTCGCCACGGCGCAATTCGGCTCGCCCTCGGCCGCCGTCGGCAAGCGGGTTCGCCGCGGCCCGCAGACGCCGTGGATCGAGATCGTCGGCGTTGCCGGCGATGTGCGCCACGACGGCGTCGATCGACCGGCGCCCGCGACGATCTACCTCACGCAGACCGAGTTCCTCGCGGAGTACGTGAGCCGCGGGGCGGTGTTCTTCGTGCGCAGCGAGCGCGTCGGCACGCCGGGCTTCGTCGAGGACTTGCAACGGGCCGTCTGGTCCGTGAACGCGGAGCTGCCGCTCGGCGCCGTGCAAACACTGGGCGACGTCTACGACCGTTCGCTCGCCCGCACGTCGCTAACGCTCGTGCTGCTCGCGATCACGGCCGCCATGGCGCTCACGCTCGGCCTCGTCGGTATCTACGGGGTCATCAGCTACGTGCTCGCGCGGCGCACGCGCGAGATCGGCATCCGGATGGCGCTCGGAGCACGCAGCGCAATGCTCCAGCGCCTGCTGCTCGGTCAGGTGCTCGCACTCGTGGGTATCGGGCTCTTGCTCGGCTTGGGCGGTGCGGCCGCGCTGTCGACGCTCATGCGCTCGTTGTTGTTCGGCGTCAGCACTCTCGATCCGGTGACCTACGCCGCGGTCTCCGTGCTGTTGATCGTGACGGCGCTGCTGGCCGGCTACCTCCCGGCGCGCCGCGCGACGCGAATCGATCCGATGAGAGCACTAAGAACGGAATAGAAACATGGACACATTCGCTCGTAACCTTCGCCACGCCGTTCGTGCGCTACTCCGCGCACCGGCGTTCTCCTTGACCGTGATCGTCACGCTCGCGCTCGGCATCGGCGCCAACAGCGCGGTGTTCTCGGCGATCAACGCCGTGCTGCTCAAGCCGTTGCCGTTTCCGCAGGCCGGCCAGCTCGTGAGGCTCAAGCAGACGTCGCTGCAGGGCGTCGGCCAGAACGTCGCACCCGTCCGACTCGAGGACTGGAACGAAAGAACCGCGACGTTCCAGGCGATGACGGGCTACCTCACCCAGGACGTCTCCGACACCAGCGGCGACCTGCCCGAGCGGCTGCGCCTCGCGAGCGTGGCGCCGCGTTTCCTCGACGTGTGGCGTGTGGCGCCCGCGCTCGGCCGCGGCTTCGTGCCGGCCGATCACCAGCCAAGCGCCGCGCCCGTCGCGCTCATCAGCAACCGCTACTGGCAACGGCGCTTTCGGTCCGATCCGAACGTCGTCGGCAGCGCGATGCCGATCGGTGCCAGTACCTATACGTTGGCTGGCGTCATGCCGGCAAGCTTCACGTACCCCGACGCGAACGTCGACGTCTGGGTGGCCTACGTCGGGATGCCGACCAACCGCAACAGCGCGTTTCTGCAAGGCTTCGGCCGGCTGAAGCCGGGCGTTACCGTCGAGCAGGCGCAGGCCGAGTTGAGTGTCTTGCAGGCGCAGCTCGCCGAGCAGTTTCCCGACACCGATCGCAACGTCGCCGTCGAGGTTACCGCGTTCAAGGAATCGATCGTCGGCTCGGCGCGCGAGTCGTTGTGGCTCGTGTTCGGCGCGGTGTCGGTACTCCTCTTGATCGCGTGCACCAACATCGCCGCGCTGCTCTTGTCGCGCGCTTCGCATCGCCGGCAGGAAGTCGCGCTGCGCCTCGCGCTCGGCTCGTCGCGCGCCGCGATCGCGGCCAGGGTGCTGACGGAGACCGCGTTGCTCGCAGTGGTCGGCGCCGCTCTCGGACTTACCCTGGCGCTCGCGGGAGCGGGCGCGCTCCGCGCATTCGCCGCCGGTTTCCCGCGCATCGACGAGCTCGCGGTCGATTGGTCGGTGCTGCTCTACGGGCTCGCCGCGATCGTCGGCGTCACGCTCGCTGCCGGCCTCGCTCCCGCGCTGCGCAGCGCGCGCGGCGCCGAGACGGCCCGAGTGGCCCAAGCGGGTCGCGGCCACGTCTCGGGCCGTCACTCGCTGCAATGGACCTTCGTCGGCGTCCAGGTCGCGCTGTCCGTCGCGCTGCTCGCAGGCGCCGGATTGCTGATACGCAGCTTCGACAAGTTGTCGCACGTCGACGCCGGCTTCGATCCGAAGGGGGTGCTCACGTTTCGCGTGAGCGGCAGCTACGCCGAGCTCAATCAGTTCGCCCGCATGGTGCAGGGCGTCGAAGGAATGCTCGACGCGCTCCGGGCGATACCCGGCGTCGAATCGGCCGGCACGTCGTCGCCGGTGCCGGGGGTGCTCAACGACAGCTCCGGCATGCAGTTCGGTGCTCAGCAATTCAAGCTCGCGGACGGCGGCGACGCCGAGATGTCCGCGGACCTCCGAGTGGTGTCGTCCGGCTACTTCGCCGCGCTGCGCGTTCCCATCGTCGCGGGCGGGGACTGCCCCCGGCAACTCGACACGCCGGCCCCCGGGCGCCTGCCGGACGTCGTCGTGAACCGATCGTTCGAGCACCTGTTCGCGGGGCGCACGCTGCTCGGCCGCGACATCGCGCTCCCTAACGGCGGCGCATCACGCATCGTCGGCGTCGCCGGCGACACGCGCGACTTGGGGCTCGGCCGCGAGCCGGTGCCGACCGTCTATCAGTGCGGCACCGTCTCCGCGTATCCGGCGCTCGCGTTCCTCGCGCGGACGAGCGGCGACCCGGCCGCGCTCGTCGGCGCGATCCGGCAGCGGTTCAAGGAGATCGAGCCCGCGCGCAGCATCTACGACGTCCGCACGCTCGAGGAACGCATCGGCGGGGAATACGTGCAGGACCGATTGCGCACGACGCTGCTCGTGCTCTTCGGCGGCGCGGCGCTCGCCCTCGTGTGCCTCGGCATCTACGGCACGCTGAGCTACGTCGTGAGCCTGCGACGGCGCGAGGTGGGCCTACGGGTCGCGCTCGGCGCCCCGCAGGGCAACATCGTCGCGCAGTTTCTGCTGAAGGCGATGCGCGTGGTGGCCATCGCATGCGCGGCGGGCCTGGTGCTCGCGTTCGTGTTCGGGTGGTCCTTGTCCGGCATGTTGTTCGGCGTGTCGCCGTCCGATCCGGTCACGCTCGCGGCCGTCGTGTCGGTGGTGGTCGTGGTTGCGGCGCTCGCGGCATTCGTGCCCGCGCTGCGCGCGTCGCGCATCGACCCGATGGAGGCGCTCAGGGAGGAATGACGCCGAAGGAGGGCGAGATGCGAACGATGCTCCGCAATTTTCGTTACGCCGCGCGCCTACTCGCGCGCTCGCCGGGCTTCACCGCGACGGTCGTGCTGACGCTCGGGCTCGCGATCGGCGCCAACGGCGCCGTCTTCTCCGCCGTCGACGCGGTGTTGTTGAAGCCGCTGCCGTTCCCCGACGCCGATCGGCTCGTGCGGCTCACGGAGACCCACGAGGACGGCGTCACACGCAACGCCACGCTCGCGCGGCTGCTCGATTGGGACCGCCTGAGCTCGACGTTCGACGGCATCACAGGCTACAGCCTCGGCGACGGGTCGATCACGACCGACGGCGTGCCGCAAAAAATCGTGTTCGCGAGCGTGGCGCCGCGCTTCTTCGACGTGCTCGGCGTGGCGCCCGCACTCGGCCGCGTCTTCAGGGCCGACGATCATCGCCTCGGCCAGGCGGCCGCGGTGATCTACGGCGACCGCGCCTGGCGACAGTTCTTGGGCGGCGATCCCGCCGCCGTGGGCAGAACCGTGCGGCTCGAGGACGGCTCGTACACGACGGTCGGCGTGCTACCCGCGTCGTTCCGCTTTTTCGACCCCGCCATCGCGACCTGGAGCACGGTCGCGGTCGACGCGCCTTGGTTTCTCGCCAGAGGACCGAACGACTCCTATCGGGCCGCGATCGGCCGCTTGAAGCCCGGCGTCACGTTGGATCAGGCGCGCGCGGACCTCGAGCGCGTGCAGGCGCAGCTCGCGGAGCTCTATCCCGACACCGACCGCGGCGTCCGCGTGCTGTTGACGCCCCTCAAGGCCACGGTGGTCGGCGGCGCGCGCGCCTCGCTGTGGCTCGTATTCGGCGCCGTGACGCTGCTGCTCCTGATCGCGTGCACCAACATCGGCGCGCTGCTGTTGTCGCGCGCCGCGCAGCGCGAGCGGGAGATCGGTGTCCGCTACGCGTTGGGCGCGTCGCGCGGCGCGGTGATCGGCCAACTGCTCGCCGAGGCGGCGGTGCTGGCGTTCGCCGGCGCGGCGATCGGCTTCGTCGTCGCGAGCGCCGGCGCCGCGGCGCTGCGCGCGGCGGCGCCGGGCTTGCCGCGCGTGGACGAGATCGCGGTCGACGCACGCATCTTGCTGTATACGCTCGGGTGCGCGGCCACGGCGACCGTGCTCTGCGGGCTCGCACCCGCGCTGCGGGGCGCGCGCGGCGGCCGCGTGCTCGCGTCGGCGAGCCGGGGCCAGGTGTCCGCGCGGCGCTCGCCGCAGTGGCTGCTCGTCGGCGTGCAGGTGGCGCTGTCCGTGACGTTGCTCGCGGGCGCCGGCTTGCTCGTCCGCAGCCTCGACGCGCTGGCGCGGGTCGAGCGCGGCTTCGACGCGTCGCACGTGCTCGCGTTCCGCACGGTGCGCAACTCCGTCGAATGGACGGAATACGATCGCGTGCGGCGGCGCATCGAACGGCTCGTCGACGAGGTCGGCGCGGTCCCCGGCGTCGAGTCCGTCGCCGTGAGCGGTTGGTTGCTGCCCGGCATCCCGGACGAGAACCAGCAGGGTCAGTTCGAGATGGTCGAAGAGCGGGCCCCGACGGACCCGCCGCTCGTCGCGAGCGGCCGGTTCGTCTCGCCGGGCTACTTCGAGACGCTGGGGATTCCGCTCGCGGGCGGCGAGCTCTGCCGCCGTGGGCTCGGAGGCGCCAACCGCACCGACGGCGAAGCCATGGTCAACCGCAGCTTTGCCGACCGTTATTTCCCCGGCCGCGACGTAGTGGGTTTGCACGTGCGCGGGCTCGGCTGGCCGACGCTAAGGGTCGTCGGCATCGTCGGCGACGCGCGCGACCGCGGCATCGACCGGAGCTCCGCCCCGGCGGTCTACGCGTGCGACAGCGGCGTGACGCCGTTCGGCTGGTACCTAGTGCGCACGGCCGGGCCGCCGCTCGCGGCGGCGGGCGCCGTCCGCGCGAGGATCAACGCGATCGAGCCCCTCGAAGCCGTCTACGACGTAGCACCGCTCGAGGACAAGATCGCGGGCGCCTACGCACAAGAGCGGCTCCGAACGGCGCTGCTCGCGGCGTTCGCCGCGGCGGCTGTCGCGCTCGCCTGCTTGGGAGTGTTCGGCACGCTGAGCTATGTCGTGAGCTTGCGGCGGCGCGAGGTGGCCTTGCGCGTCGCGCTCGGGGCGCAGCACGGCAATATCGTCGTGCAGTTCCTGGCCAAGGCCATGCGCGTCGTCACCGTCGCGTGCGCAGTGGGCGTCGTGCTCGCGCTTGCGTTCGGCCGGCTGTTGTCCGGGATGCTCTACGGCGTCTCGCCGTCGGACCCGGCGACACTTGCGGCCGTCGTGGCGATCGTGGTCGGCGTGGCCGCGCTCGCCGCGTTCTTGCCCGCGCTGCGCGCGGCACGGATCGACCCGATGCACGCATTGCGCGAAGAGTAGGGCACCGATGTCGCGAACGATTTGCATTCAAGAAACCCCTCCATGGAGGAATTCGCATCGATGAACGCCATCCAGCACTCCTTGGGCTACGCGTTTCGTTCGCTCGCACGCACTCCCGGGTTCACGCTGACCACGCTCCTCACGCTCGCCGTCGCGATCGGCGCGAGCACCGCGATCTTCTCCGTCGTGAACGGTGTGCTGCTGAAGCCGTTGCCGTTCCCTGACTCCGACCGCCTCGTCTCGCTCACCCATCGCATGCAGCTCACGGGCGCCGCCGGCTTGCCCGCGTCGCCGGCGATCTACTTCACCTACCGCGACAACAACCGAACCTTCGAATCCGTGGCGCTCTGGGTCGACGGCACGGCGACGATTACCGGCGCCGGCCGTCCCGAGCAGCTGCGAACCCTTTTCGTAACGCACGAATTCCTCGACGCCCTCGGCGTTCGGCCGATCCTCGGCCGGTCGTTCGCCGAAGCCGAAGACCAGGAGGGAGGCGAGAGCACTGTGATCCTTTCCTACCCTTTTTGGCAGCGCAATTACGGGGGCGCGGAAGACGTGCTCGGTCAAAGGCTCGTGGTCGACGGGACGCCGCGCACGGTCATCGGCGTGCTGCCGCGAGACTTTCGTTTCTCGCGGCAAACTGCGGAACTGCTCGCGCGGATGCAACCGGCGCGCGCGCGAGCGGTGTCCGGGCCGCTCGGCGAGAACGGCATCGCGCGCCTGAAGCCCGGTGTCACGCTCGCGGAGGCGAGCGCAGATGTCGAGCGCATGATCCCGATCCTGCTCGCCACATTTCCGCTGGTGCCGAACTTCACGGCGTTCTGGAGCGGCCGCCTCGCGCCCGACCTTCAACCGTTGAAGCAGGCCTTCGTCCGCGACCTGGACGACGTGCTGCGCGTGCTCATGGGCACCGTAGGCCTGCTGCTGCTCATTGCCTGCGCGAACATCGCGAACCTCATGCTCGTGCGCACGCAAGCCCGCGCGCACGATCTCGCGGTGCGCACGGCGCTCGGCGCGACGCGCGCCGCCATCGCGCGCATCCTGCTCCTCGAAAGCCTGGCGCTCGGGCTCGTGGGCGGCGCGCTGGGCTTGGTGCTGGCCGCCGCGGCGCTTCCAGCGCTGCTCGGGCTTGCGGCTCGCGATCTACCTGCGGTGCTGCCGATCTCGATCGACCCCACCGTGCTCGCGTTCACGCTTTCGATCTCGCTCGGGTCGGGCGCGTTCTTCGGCGTGATCCCCGCGCTCAAGTACGCGGCGCCACAGGTGGCGGCAGCCCTCGCCGGCGCGGCGCGTTCCGTTGGCGCAGCGCGGGAGCGGCAGCGCGCAACCGACGGGCTCGTCGTGGCTCAGGTCGCAATCGCGCTCGTGCTGCTCGTGGGCTCCGGCCTTATGATTCGGACGTACGCGTCGCTGCAGGCCGTCGACGCCGGGTTCGAGGACCCGCAGCACCTGCTCACCGTCGACATCGGGGTTCCGTCGACGATTGCGCCGGGCCTCGACGGCTTGATCCGGATGCAGCGCGAGCTCCAAGACCGCCTCGCCGAGCTCGGCGGCGTGGAAGCCGCCGCGTATGCCTCACGATTACCGCTCGAAGGCTTTGCGCCTGGCGTGAGCGTGTTCGCCGAGGATGAACGGCTCGGCGCTGGTGAATCGCCCGCTAACCGGCCGTACCGGTTCGTGTCGCCCGGTTTCTTCGCCGCGCTCGGCACGCCGCTGCGCGCCGGCCGCGCGTTCGAATGGCGCGACGTCGATGAGCAGCGGCAGGTGGCTGTGGTGTCCGAGAAGCTCGCGCGTGCGATCTGGGGCGGCGCCGACGCCGCGCTCGGCAAGCACGTGCGGGTCGTGCCGAACGAGCCGTGGCGCGAGATCGTGGGCGTGGTCGGCGACGTGCATCAGACAAGCCTCGATCGGCCGGCCGAGGAAACGGTCTATGTGCCGCAGAACCCTCGGCTCACGTATTGGATCGGCCGCAATGCGTCGTTCGTCGTGCGCAGCGCGCGCGTCGGCACCGCTGGCTTCCTCGAGGACGTGCAGCGAGCGGTCTCCGCCGTGGACCGCGACCTGGCGCTCGCGCGAGTGGGCACGATGGAAGACGCTTATCGGCAGAATCTTGCGCGGCGGTCGCTCACGCTCGCGCTGCTCACCATCACGGCCACGATGGCGTTCGCGCTCGGCCTGCTCGGGATCTACGCTGTGATCAGCCACAGGCTCGCGCAGCGCACGCGCGAGATCGGCGTGCGCATTGCGCTCGGCGCGGGCGACGGCCAGATCCAACGCATGCTGCTCGGGCGGGTGCTGCTGCTCGTCGCGGTGGGCGTTGCGCTGGGCCTCGGCGGCGCGGCGGCGCTCACGCGGTTCATGACGTCGATGCTGTTCGGAGTTACCGCGCTGGACGCGCCGACCTTCGCGGCCGTTACGGCGGCCCTCGTTGGGGCCGCGCTCCTGGCCGGCTACTTGCCGGCGCGCCGCGTGACACGGATCGATCCGATGCAGGCACTGCGAACGGACTGAGAGTGGGCCCGGCGTCACCAACGATTTGCATTCAAGCAATCCCTCCGCGGAGGGATCCCTGCGGAGGAGGATCGCCATGAAACATACGTTCCGCTACGCGCTGCGCTCGCTCGCGCGCACGCCAGGCTTCACGCTGACCACGGTCCTGACGCTCGCCGTCGCGATCGGTGCGAGCACCGCGATCTTCAGCGTCGTCAACGGCGTCTTGCTGAAGCCGCTGCCGTTTCCCGACTCCGACCGGCTGATCGCGCTCACGCATCGCATCGAGCGCGTCGGGCGCCACTTGCCGGCGTCGCCCGCGATCTACTTCACGTACCGCGACCATAACCAAAGCTTCGAGTCGGTCGCGCTGTACGTGGGAGGCTCGGCGAGCGTCACGGGCTCCGGTAATCCGGAGGAGGTGCGGACGCTGGACGGGACCCACGAGCTCCTGCCGACGCTCGGCGTGCGCCCGTTGCTCGGCCGCGCGTTCTCCGCAGCCGACGCACAACCGGGCGCGCAGGGCACCGCGATTCTGTCGTACGGCTACTGGCAGCGTCACTTCGGGGGCGCGCAGAGCGCGCTCGGCCAGACGCTGACCGTGGACGGGGAGCCGCGCACGATTATCGGCGTGCTGCCGCAAGATTTTCGCTTCCTGCAGCAACCCGCCGACATCGTTCGGCTGCTGCAGCCGCAGCGCACGGCGGCGCTCGTGGGACCGCTCGCGGAGAGCGGCGTCGCGCGCTTGAAGTCCGGCGTGACGCTCGAGCAAGCGAGCGCGGACGTCGAGCGCATGATCCCGATCATGCTCGAGGAATTTCGCGCCGTCCCCAGCATGGACCCGAAGGTTTTCGAAAATCTGCGCTTGCACGCCGACCTCTTGCCGCTGAAGCAGACCTTCGTGCGCGATCTGCCCGACGTGCTGCGCGTGCTCATGGGCACGGTCGGCATGCTGCTCCTGATCGCGTGCGCGAACATCGCGAACCTCAAGCTCGTGCGCACTCAGGCCCGCGCGCAAGAGCTCGCGATTCGCGCGGCCCTCGGCGCGACGCGGGGCGCGATCGCACGCATCCTGCTGCTCGAGAGTCTGCTGCTCGGCCTTGCGGGCGGCGTGCTCGGCCTCGCGCTTGCGGCCGCGGCGCTGCCCGCGCTGCTCGCGCTCGCGGCGCGCGACCTTCCGGCCGTTCTCTCCATTTCGATCGACCCTACCGTGCTGCTTTTCACGCTCGCGGTCTCGATCGGATCGAGCGTGCTCTTCGGCGCGATCGCGGTGCTCAAGCACACTCGGCCGCGCTTCGCGCCGGCGCTCCGCGGCGCCGGACGCTCGCAGAGCGCCGGGCCGGAGCGGCACCGCGCAACGAACGCGCTCGTGGTCGCCCAGGTCGCGATCGCGCTCGTGTTGCTCGTGGGGTCCGGGCTCATGATTCGCACCTATCAGTCGCTGCACGACGTCGACCCGGGCTTCGTCGATCCCGACCGTCTGCTGACGGTGACGCTCGGCATTCCGCCCCCGCTCGAGCCCGACTTCGATCGCGTGGTGCGAATCCAGAACGATCTCCAGGATCGTCTCGCCGAAGTGCCGGGCGTGGAGGCTGTCGCGTACGCGTCGGGGCTGCCGCTCGGTTTTGGGCCGAGCTTCACGGCCCTCATCGAGGACGAGCGGCTCGCCGGTGGCCAGGCGCCGGCGGCGCGCCAAGTCCGGTTCGCATCGCCCGACCTGCATGCGACGCTGCGGACGCCGCAACGCGCCGGCCGCGGCTTCGAGTGGAACGACTTCTACGACAATCGGCAAGTCGCCGTGGTATCCGAGAATCTCGCTCGTGCCATCTGGGGCGAACCACAGGCGGCGCTCGGCAAGCGGCTGCGGCTCTTCGACAACGAGCCTTGGCGCGAGATCGTCGGCGTGGTCGGTGACGTTCACCAGGCCACGCTCGATCGGCCGGCCGAGGAGACGATCTACCTGCCGCAAAACCATTTCATGGCGCAGTACATGAGCCGCGCGGTGCAGTTCGTCGTGCGCAGCGAGCGGGTCGGCACGGCCGGTTTCCTCGAGGAGGTGCAGCGCGCGATCTGGTCCGTGAACGGCAGCCTGCCCCTCGCGAGAGTCGCG
>Ga0137409_10003013_pt1 | contig 17892 bp, 22 predicted proteins | sample CZODoug1_16funga_FD_122059 | JGI IMG/M metagenome (GOLD analysis project Ga0137409, IMG submission 122059) | Vadose zone soil fungal communities from Angelo Coast Range Reserve, California, USA - CZODoug1_16fungal (Hybrid Assembly) | ecosystem: Environmental > Terrestrial > Soil > Vadose zone... | reverse complement strand
GTGCGTCTTCTGGATCGGCAGGCGCAGGATCGATGAGAGGCGCGCCGGGCTGCTGGTGCTGCAGGTCAGCACGCGAAAGCCTTTGGGGTAACCCTTGATCTCGTCGAAGAGCAGCGCCGGCGGCAGGTCCTTCTTGACGTTGAGCTCGCTGATCGCGCCGAGCTCGAGGTTCCAGTCGGCGCCGCGCACGTCCTTCAGCTCGCCGAGTTCGCCTACCTGCGCGAGCCAGGGCCGCAAATCCAGCGGGTTACCAGTCATGGCGCGGGCATTATAAGATCGCCCCGGGGAAGACCTTTCAGGGGAGGTTCACATGGCAAACGCAACGCCAGCGGTCAATCCGTACGCAAAGCCCAACGCCGCCGTAGCCGAGGCGGGCGAGCAGTACCAGGACGTCAAGGTCTTTTCGACGTCCGGGCGCATCGGCCGGGTGCGCTACATCGCCTACGGGATGGGGCTCTACTTCCTGTTCGCCATTCTCGGCGCGCTGCTCAGCATCGTGCTCGGCAATGCGGGGATGGTCATCGCCTGGATCGCCATCATGGTGGTGGGCTTCATGCTCACGATCCAGCGCTGCCACGACTTCAACACCACCGGCTGGCTGTCGCTGCTGCTGCTGGTGCCCCTGGTAAACCTGATCTTCTGGTTCATCCCGGGCACCGACGGCGAGAACAACTACGGCGCGAAGACGCCGCCCAACGGCGTTGGCGTGATCATCGCCGCCTGCATCGTGCCGGTCATCGCCATCGTCGGCATCCTGGCTGCCATCGCCCTGCCCGCCTATCAGCAGTACGTGCAGCGGGCGAAGCAGATGCAGACGCAACCGCAGCAACAGCAGCAAGCGCCGAAGCGCTAGCCGGCGCGGTTGACGACGAACGCCTCCGAGCGTTCGAGGAAGCCTTCGACCAGCTCGAGCATGCGCTCGGGCTGGTCGACTTCGATGTTGTGCGCCGCGTCCCAGACGTAGACGAGGAATGATTTCGCGAGCCGGCTCTTCAGCAGCTGGACGCTTTCCCTGCCGATGATGCGGTCTTCGGTGCCGTGCAGGATCAAGGCGCGGTGTTTTATCGCTTCGAGGTGTTGCAGCAGATCCTGATCCTTCCCGTCCTCGGCGCCGTAGTGGCTCAGCATCCGCCGGTTTTCGGCTTCCACTTCCTTTGTCTTCGAAACCGGAAGGGCCTTCTCCGGGTGGACGAAGAGCGCCTTGCGAAACTCGGCGGGATCGGCGCGCAGCTTTGCATCGATGGTCTGCAATCCCGCCGGACATTCCAGAACCAGGTGGTCGACCAGCTCGGGCCGCTGGATCGCCAGCCAGAGCGCCACCGCACCGCCGAAGGAGCAGCCCATGACATCGCAGGGCTTGCCGATCTCGCGCTCGATGTACTCGCCGACCCATTTCCCGAGGGCTTTTCTCGAATTCAGTCCGGCAACCGTTGGCGTTCCGTCGAACCCCGGAAACACCGGCTGGTGCGGTTTGAGCTTTTCGAGCACCCTGGTCGGGCGCACGCCGCCGGCGGGATGCAGGTAGACGAGCGGCCGCACCACAAGTCCCTCACCCATCACCCAACCCCGCAACTTCAGGATGCACGCGGTCGCGGAAGAGCTCCATGCCGCGCCTCACCACGGCATCGGGCAGGTTGCCGACCTTCATGGTGAAGTTGAACACGCCGTTGCCGAGCTCGCCGTGCACGCGCCGGATCTGCTTCACCACGCTCTCCGGGCTGCCGCAGAAAATCATGCCGCCCTCGATCTGCTGCTCGAGCGTCGCCGCTTCGCGCTTCGCCAGGCGATCGCGCATGCGCTCGGCGTTCGCCGCTTCCTGGTAGTAGCGGCTCTTCTGCAGGACGAGACGGCCGGCGGTGCGCGGTCCTCCCATCAGGACCTGATCGAAGTACTTCTTGGCTTCCCGCAAAGCAGCGATGGCTTGCTGATCGGTGTCGGCGATGACGGTGTGCATGCCGATCAGGATGTTCTCCGGCTTCGGCTCCCACCCCGCCTTGCGCGCCGCCTCCCGGTAGACGGCGACGCATTCCTTCGCCATCGCGAGATCCGAGATCAGCACCATGCCCATCGTCGCCCTCATCTCGCCGGCGAAGCGCGCCGATTCGATGGAAGAAGCGGAGATCACCAGCGGCGGATGCGGCTTCTGCAGCGGCTTGGGCCAGATCGAGATCTGCGGGAAGCTGAAATGCTCGCCCTGCCAGCCGAAGGGCTCGGGCTCGGTCCAGCAGCGCAGGATCAGCTCGATCGCCTCGCGCTGGCGCGACCAGGATTCATCCGGATTAATGTGGTAGGCGATGTACTCGTGCGGGATGCCGCGCATCAGCCCGGCGACCAGCCGGCCGCCGCTGATGCAGTCGAGCATCGCGTACTCCTCGGCGATGCGCACCGGGTTGTTGAGCGGCACCAGGTTGCCCATCATGGCGATGCGGATGCGCTTGGTCGCGTAGGCGAGCGCGCCGCCGATGACGTTGCAGTTCGCCATCAGCCCGTAGGGGCTGAAGTGGTGCTCGTTGCAGCCGACCCAGTCGAAACCGCAGTCCTCGGCGTGGATCATGGCGTCGAGGTAGCCGCGGTAGTAGCCGTGCGCCTTCTCCGCGTCGAAGCCGCGGTTCGGCACGGGCCAATCGGCGGACGCCGCCGCGTCCGTATAGGGCATGAGGTGGAAGAACGAGAACTTCATCGTTAGGGTCGGAACTATACGATGACGGCAATCTCGAGCGATGTCCCTGCCCGGCTGGATCGCCTGCCCTGGTCGCGCTGGCACTGGAAGGTGGTGATCGCGCTCGGCGTGAGCTGGCTGCTCGACGGGCTGGAGGTGACGGTGGTCGGCGCGCTCGGACCGACGCTCGGGCGCGACGATACCCTCGGCCTGTCGGCCGCGCACATCGGCTGGGCCGCTTCCGCCTACATCGCCGGCGCGGTGCTCGGCGCCCTCGTCTTCGGGCGGCTCGCCGACCACCTCGGGCGCAAGCGCATGTTCCTCGCCACGCTCGCGGTGTACCTCTTTGCCACCGTCCTCACCGCGTTCTCGTTCAACTTCGCCTCGTTCGCCTTCTGCCGCTTCCTGACCGGCTTCGGTATCGGCGGCGAATACGCGGCGATCAACTCGGCGATCGACGAGCTGATCCCGGCGCGGGTGCGCGGCGCGGTCGATCTCGGCGTCAACGGCACGTTCTGGATCGGCGCCGCGCTCGGCGCCGCCCTCAGCATCGTTCTGCTCGATCCTTCCTTGATCAACCCCGAGTACGGCTGGCGCCTCGCCTTCGGGCTGGGAGCGATCCTCGGCTTCGCGATCCTGCTCGTGCGCCGCCATGTGCCCGAAAGCCCTCGTTGGCTGATCCGCCATGGACGCATCGCCGAAGCCGAGCGCATCGTCACCGCGATAGAGAAAGAGATTGGCGTTCAGAAGACGACGACCGGGCAGCTGGCGATGCGCGCCATTCCCGCCGTGCCGTGGAAGGAAATCATCGCCCACCTGCTCGGGCGCTACCGGAGAAGGACGATTCTCGGCCTGTCGCTCATGGCGTCGCAGGCGCTTTTCTACAACGCGATCTTCTTCACCTACGCACTGGTGCTGGCGCGCTTCTACGGCGTCTCCGACGCCCGCGTCGGCTACTACATCTTCCCCTTCGCCCTCGGCAATTTCCTCGGGCCGCTGGTGCTGGGCAGGCTGTTCGACTCCGTCGGCCGGCGCAGGATGATCGCCGGCAGCTACGGCATCGCCGGGCTGGGGCTGCTCGCCACCGCCTTCCTGTTCGCAAGAGACGTGCTGACGGCCACGCAGCTATCGCTGCTCTGGAGCGCGATCTTCTTCGTCGCCTCCGCGGCCGCCAGCGCGGCGTACCTGACGGTGAGCGAGATCTTTCCGGTGGAGATGCGGGCGGTAGCGATCTCGCTCTTCTACGCGGCGGGGACTGCGCTCGGCGGCCTCGCCGGGCCGCCGCTCTACGGCGCGATCATCGAAAGCGGCAGCCGCGAGGCGCTGTTCGGCGCCTATGCGCTCGCCGCGGTGCTCATGTGCGGCGCCGCGCTGGTCGCGCTGTGGCTCGGCGTGGACGCCGAGCGGAAGCCGCTCGAGGAGGTTTGCGCACCGCTCGGCGCGGACCCGGTTTTTCCTGCTGCCACGAATCCAGCTCCCGCCTCGCGCCGTTAGCCGCCGGGTCCATGGCGCGATCGTGGTCGCCGTGCTTCGCGGTCAGCTCGATGACGTAGCCGTTCGGGTCGCGGAAGTAGATCGAGTGGATGAAGCCGTGGTCGGCGACGCCGCGCACCTCGACCCCCGCCGCCTTGCCCTTGGCCAGCATCCTTTGCAGACTTTCCTTCTCGACTTCCAGAGCGATATGCAAGTCGTAGTCGTGCTGCGGCTTGAAGTCGAAGGGCCGGTCGGGAGCCTCGAAGAAGGCAAGGCAGGAGCCGTCGTCCATGCGATAGAAGCTGTGCAGCACGTCGGTGCGCCGGCCGCTCTTGGTTTCCTGGATGCGGAACGCGTTGGCCAGCGGCAAGCCGAGGAAATCCTCGTAAAAGCGGCGCGTTTCCTCGGAATCCCGACAGCGATAGGCGTTGTGGTGAAGGCCTTTGATCACTGCAGCGTCACGAATTGCTGGTCCTTCACCATGCCCTGGAAGCCGTAGAACACCTCGTTCACGCTCGACCAGCTCTTCAGCTTCTTCATGTTGCCGAGCCAGCGCTTCACGTTCGGGTAGCCGGCGAAGTCCATGCGGATGATCTCGCCGAGCGAGACGAAGCCCGCGCCGAGGTAGTCGGCGATCGTGATCTGGTTGCCGCACAGATACTGGTTCTTCGAGCCGAGCCAGTGCTGGTCGAGGAGCTTCATCCAGTTCTGCGCGCGCTCCTTCGACCACTCGAGGCAGGCTTTCTGCGCTGCATCGGTCGGGCGCTTGTTGTTGGGAAAGATCTGCGGGTAGATGAAGCCGTAGCCGTATTCGCGGTAGAACTGGGTGTTCAGCCAGTCCATCATCTCGTTGACCTTCGCCCGCTGCTTCAGATCTTTGGGGTAGGCCGGCGAATTGGTCTTGTCGGCAAGGTACTTGAGGATCGCCGAGCTCTCGGTCAGCCGGAAATCGCCGTCTTCCAGCACCGGCACCATGCGGTTCGGGTTGACCGCGACGAACGGCTCCTTGTAGTGCTCGCCGGTCATGAGATCGACCACCTGCTCGTCGACCTTGATGCCGCTCTCGGCGATGAACAGGCGCACCGGCCGGCTGGTCATCGAAACGGGGTGCATATAGAGCTTCATGGGCAACTCCCTGATATTCTCGCGGCCAACACTATAAGGGAGGATGCTTCAATGAGAACAATGATCATCGCCGTCGCCCTGCTCGCCGGCGCGGCCCAGGCCCAGGAAAAGGCGGCCAAGGCGAGCGCCGACGTGAACCGCGGACGCTACCTGGTCGCCACCTCGGGATGCAACGACTGCCACACGCCGGGCTACCCCGCATCGGGCGGCAAGGTCGACGAGAAGCTGTGGATGACGGGCGACAAGCTCGGCTGGCGCGGTCCGTGGGGAACGACCTACCCGGCCAACCTGCGCCTGACTGCGTCGCGCATGACCGAAACGCAGTTCATCGCGCTCGCCCGCAACCCTCAGTTGCGCCCGCCGATGCCCTGGTTCGTGCTGCGCGACATGAACGACCGGGACGTACGCGCGATCTACCGCTACCTCAAGCACGCGGGACCCGCCGGAGAGCCTGCTCCCGCGTACGTTCCGCCCGACAAGACGCCGAATCAGCCCTTCGTGCAATTCCCGATGAAGTAGCAATTAGCGGGTGGCGGCGCGCTCGCGCAGCGCCGCGCGAATCACGCCAATCAGCTTGTCGGCGTCGACCGGCTTGTCGACGCGCTCGAGGAAGCCCGCGGCAACCAGCCGTTCGCGCTCGATCTGCGTGAAGGCCGTGAGCGCGACCGCCGGCACCGGCGATTCCAGCCCGCTCGCCATCTCCAGCGCGCGCACGCGGCGCAGCGTCTGGAAGCCATCCTCCTCCGGCATGGCGAGATCGATCAGGAACACCTGCGGCGGGTTCGCCGGCAGCGCCTTCTCCAGCGCCGCGACCAGCTCGCGGCAGGAGGAGAAGCCGCGCACCCCGGCGCCCGCCTGCTCGAGCGTCAGCGCCACGACCTCGTGCACGTCGGCGTCGTCGTCGACCATCCACACCTGAGCGCCGCTGAGCGCGCCGGCGTTGCTGCGGCGCTGCTCCTCGGAAACGATTTCCCGCGCGGCCGGCGAGCCGCTGGCGAGCGCCGGCAGCTCTACCGTGAAAGTCGCGCCGCGGCCGACCCCGGCGCTGTCGGCGCGCACCTGCCCGCCGTGCAGCAGCGCGATGTGCCTGACCAGCGCCAGGCCGATGCCGAGGCCGCCGGCGCGCCGCGCCGCCGAAGTGTCGGCCTGGCTGAAGCGATCGAAGACGTGCGGCAGGAACTCGGGCGCAATGCCGACGCCGTTGTCCCGCACCTGCAGCTGCACCCGCTCGCCGTTCTTCAGCAGCAGCACCACGATCGAGCCGCGCTCGGGCGTGAACTTCACCGCGTTGGAAAGGAGGTTCGAAGCGAGCTGCTGCAGGCGGCCGGCATCGCCGATCACGCTGATCGCCGTGTCGTCGGGAGTGAAGCGCAGGTCGACGTGCTTCGCCGCCGCACCCGGCCGCACCGCGTCGAGAGCGGCGAGGACGATCTCCACCAGGTTGACGGTGCGCCGCTCGATGTTCAGCTTGCCGCTGACGATGCGCGAGGTGTCGAGCAGGTCGTCGATCAGCCGCGTCTGGTGATCGACGTTGCGCTTGATCGCCTTCGCGGCGCGCTCCACCAGCGCGCGTTCCGCCGGCTGGCCGGTGAGCATCAGGTGGCTCCAGCCCCGCAGCGCGTTCAACGGCGAGCGCAGCTCATGGGAAACGATGGCGAGGAACTCGTCCTTGGCGCGATTGGCGCGCTCGGCCTCGGCGCGCAGCCGCTGCTCGGCGACCACCAGCTGCTCGAGCTTGCGCTGCGCCTCCTTGCGCTCGCTGATATCGGTGGCAATGCCGATCAGGCCGATCACCCGGCCCTGCTCGTCGCGCAGCGGCGATTTAGAGGTGAGGAAGGTTCGCTCGCCGAGCGTCTCCTCGAGGAACATGGTCTCGCCCGACTCGAGCACCAGCCGCTCGTTGTCGTCGAGCGCGGGTGCCTCCTCCGCGTGGCTGACCGCCTTTTTCCACGCCGGGTTCGCCATCAGCGTCCGCCCCAGCCGGTCCTTGGCGAAGATCAGGTCGGGCGTGCTGGTGGTAATGGCGTTGAGCAGCGCGTTCCGTTCGCGCAGCGCGGCGCTCGCCCGTTCCAGCGCCGCGGTCCTGCGCACCACGCGCTGGTCGAGCTCGGTATAGGCCTCGCGCATCGCGCGCTCCGCCCGGCGCTGCGCCGACGCCTCGCGCAGCACCAGCACCGCGCCGGCGATGACGTCGTCGTCGACGATGGGCGCGGCGTTGATCTGCACCGGGTGAAGGCGCCCGTCGCGCGCGCGCAGCGCCGGCTCGCCGGTCGCCGCGGAAGTGGAGCGCAGCTGCAGCGCGGCGCGCAGCGGCGAGGCGATCTGCGCGCCTTCGCGCTCGTCGATGATCTGCAGCAGCTCGTCGATCGAGCGGCCCGCCGCCTCGGCCGCCCGCCATCCCGTGAGGCGTTGCGCCGCCGGATTGAGGAAGCGCACCTGGCCCGAAGCGTCGGTGGCGATGACGCCGTCGCCGATCGCCGCCAGGGTCACCTGCAGCCACTCGCGCTGCTCGGTCGCCTCGCCTTCGGCCATCTCGCGCTGCGCCGCGATGTGGTCGAGCGTATGCGCCACCCAGAGGATCAACGCGCCGAGCGAGGCGATCATCATCAGGGTGAAGAGCGCCATGCCGAACGCCTCGCCGAACAGGCCGGCGCGCTCCGCGGCGAGGCGGGTCCAGCCGACCACCAGCGGCACGACCAGCGCCGCCGGCAGCAGCCAGCGCATCACCACCGCGCCGGTGCGGCGGCTGGTGAGGGTGTCGACCAGCCAGTCGCCGGGACGGCCCGCCCCCAGGGCGAACGCGGCGAGCAGCGTCGCCACCGCCGAGGGCGCCGAGAAGCCGAGCAGCGGCGCGGCGATGTCGAAGCGCAGCAGGCGCAACGAAAGCCCGAGCAGGACGAAGAAGCCGAGCGCCCCGATCACGCTCGCCGTCAGCGCGTTCGCCGACAGACCGAAGATCCGCTGGCCGCGCCGCAGCGGCGTCGCCAGCGCGAGCACGAGCAGCGTGATGCAGGCGACCGTCGACATGCGCGCCGGCACCTCGGCGCCGTGCGCGTCGAGCAGCCACTCGAACGCCATGCCGAGGCGCGCGTCGCCGAGGTCCTCGACCAGCGCGAGCAGCGCCAGCGTCGCGACTACCGCGGACGCGATCCAGGCGGTGCGGCGCGCGCGCGGGCCGCCGCGCTCTGCGGCGAGGTAGCCGCACGCGAGCAGCAGGAAGGCGAGCCCGGCCGCCGGCGCCATCGGCGCGAAATCGGCGCCGAAATCGCGCAGGCGCGGCAGGTTCGCCGCCCACCCCCAGATCGCGAACGCGCCGATCACGGCGACCAGCCCGAACAATGCCAGCGCGGCGCGTTGCAGGCCGCGGACGAGACGCTCGGGACTCACGGCTTTCTCGAGAACTTCTCGATCATCGCCCGCGCGAAATCGGCGGGCGAGCCGTACTGCTCGCGCACGAACCACATCGCGCCGCTCAGCAGCAGCCCGGCAATGCCGCTCGCGCCGGCCGCCTGGTCGTGTCCGTTCACGCCGTTGCGGCGCCGGCGGCCGAGGCCGCCGACGGCAAAACCCACCGCCACGCCGGCCGCCAGCATCGCCGGCGAGGCAAGGCCGTGCATCGCCCGCCGCCCGGTCGCCCTGCTCACGTACGTGAGCTGCCCTTTGCAGCTGGCGATGCGGCTCTCCAGGCGGTAGATCTCGTCGTCGAGGTTCAGGTGCATCGCCGGATCGGCAGGAGATTCAGGGCTGAGTCGGTGCTTCGCCGCGCAGCGAGCGCACCAAAGCGTTGAAGGGCATTTCGTTCACGAGGTTGCGCATCCACCACGCGAGCGCGCCGGCGCCGACCAGGTTGAGCGCCGCGGCGATGCAGAGTGCCAGCGGCCACGGCGTGCCCTGGCCGAGCAGCAGCACGAGGCCGCCCGCGACCAGCGCCAGCCAAGCGCTGACGACCAGCACGGCGGCAACCAGCACGGTGCCCAGCAGCCACGCGAAACGCAGCGCCGCGCGCCGCGCGTCGAGCACGGCGAGCAGCGCATAGTCCGAGGCAAGCGCCTTCGCCTCGCCAAGCAGGCGGCCGAGCAGCTCGGCGAGGCCCGGCGGGCGCGCCGCCGGAGTGGAACTCAGTCCCTGCTCCGCATGACCATGCTGAACAGATAGCCGGCGGCGACGGCGATGCCGAGCGCGGCCACCGGATGGTCGCGCACATAGTCGCGCCCGGCCTCGAGCCAGTCTTCCTTCATCTCCATCAGCTCGTCGGCCTTCTCGCCGAAACGGTCGGCGATTGCGCCGGCGCGGTTGGCCGCCTCGTCGACGACGCGGTGCGCGCCGTCGCTCAGGCGATCGATGCTCTGCTTCTGGGTGTTGCTGCTCATGGTCTCTCCGTGGGAATCGATGGTCGGCAAATGCAATTCCTAGGCCGCGTCGCGCGATTCGAAGTCGGCGTTCGCCGCGCGCCGCTCGCTGCCCTCGCTCTTGTAGACGGCGAGACGGTTGTAGAGCGTCTTCAGGCTGATGCCGAGCATGTCGGCCGCCTTGCGCTTCGAGCCGCATTCCGCGAGCGTCGCTTCGATCAGGCGGCGGCTGACTTCGTCGAGCGTGCTGCCGACCCGCACGGTCAGGAGCGGCGCGGACTCGGGCGCGGCGACGCTCGCCGGCGCCAGGCTCTCGTCGATGATCTCGTCGGCGAGGATGTAGGCGCGCTGCGCATAGTTCTTCAGCTCGCGCACGTTGCCCGGCCAGCTGTGGGCGTAGAGCGCGGCGATGGTGCCCGGGGCGAACGACTTGCCGGTGCCCTCGCGCCGGTTGAGCTGGTCGAGGAAATGCTGCGCCAGCAGCTCGATGTCGGTGGCGCGCTCGCGCAGCGGCGGCATCGAGATCGGGAACACGTTGAGGCGGTGGAACAGGTCCTCGCGCAGCTTGCCGTCGGCGATCGCCTGCTCGGGCGAGCGGTTGGTGGCGGCGATCAGGCGCACGTCGGCGGTAATCGGCGTGGTGGTGCCGACGCGCATGAACTGGCCGGTCTCGAGCACCCGCAGCAGCTTCACCTGCAGCTCCTGCGGCATCTCGGTGATCTCGTCGAGCAGCAGCGAGCCGCCGTGGGCGCGCTCGAAGTAGCCCTTGTGCTGGCGGTCGGCGCCGGTGAAGCTGCCCTTCTCGTGGCCGAACAGCTCGCTCTCGATCAGCTGCGGCGAGACTGCGCCGCAGTTGAGGGGCAGGAACGGCGCTTTCTTGCGCCGGCTCAGGTCGTGGATCGTCTGCGCTGCGAGCTCCTTGCCGGTGCCGCTCTCGCCGCACAGCAGGACCGTCGCGGAGGTCGGCGCGACGCGCCCGAGCGCGTCGTACAGCTTCTGCATCGGCGCCGAGGAGCCGAGGATGTGGCCGAAGCGGCCGAGCTTGCGCAGCTCGTCGCGCAGCTCGCCGATCTCCTGGCGCAGCTCGCCGCTGCGCGGCACGCGGCGCAGGATCGCCTTCAGGCGCTCGACGTCGACCGGTTTGACGAGATAGTCGGTGGCGCCGAGGCGCAGCGCCTCGACCGCGCTCTCGACGCTGGCGTGGCCGGTGATCAGCACCACCTCGGTCGAGTCGCGCGTCTCGAGGTCGGTGACCAGGTCCATGCCCTTGCCGTCGGGCAGCTGCAGGTCGGTGAGCAGCAGATCGGGCTGCAGGCGCGAGAGATGGATGCGCGCGCCGCGCAGCGAATCGGCTTGCGAAACGCTGAAGCCTTCGGCCTTCGCCAGCTCCGAGAGCCAGTCGAGCGCTTCGGGATCGTCGTCTACCAGCAATAGATGGGGCACTCAGGGACTCCGTTTTGTAGGCTTTGCATGGGCGAGCGTAAAAAGGCACGCAACTTGCGTACCAGCGACGACATGCGCACCCTTTTCCTACTAGGCTCGATCGGCGCTCTCGTCTGCGGCGCCCGACACTTCCTCAATTACCTGAGCGAGCAGCGTAAAAACCGCGTCACAGAGAAGAAGCTGGAGGTCTGGGAAACCGAAGGCGGTGCGGTGCCCGTGCACGCCCGCCGAACGGCCCAGCAAGTTTCGCCACGCTCGGTGTCCGGAGCGTCGCCACGCGGCGTCGCCTGAGCGCGGGCACGGCACCTGCAATGAGCCCGCCATCCAGCCGGGCGCGATCGCGCTCCCTCGCGCTCCCCACCGCGGACGCGCCCGGCTAGGAGATCCGGGTAATTCTTGCAGCAACTTTCTCTGGCACAGGCCTTGCAGAAATAGCCGGCGAAAGGAATCTAATGGCTCCGGCAATCGCCCTGCGTCTGCGTCAGCACCTGACGTTGACGCCGCAGGTCCAGCAGGCACTCAAGCTCCTCCAGATGTCCGCGCTCGAGTTCGCGCAGGAGATGGAGGAGGCGCTTTCCAACAATCCATTCCTCGAGGAGAACCCCGACACGCCGCCGGCGCAGCGCGACGCCGCGACCACCGACGACATCGTCCTGCCCCAGGAACCCTACGCCGGCAGCGGTAACGGCAGCGGCGAGCGCGAGCAGGACGATTGGGGCGGCGGCGCCGAAGCCGCGCTCAGCCTGCAGCAGCACCTGCGCGAGCAGCTGATGATCTCGCAGATGGGCGAGCGCGATCGCGCGCTCGCGCACATGATCGTCGACAGTCTCGACGACGACGGCTACTTCAAAATCCGCTTCGAGGACCTGGCGGCGCTGGTGCCGCCCGAGCTCGACGTGCAAGCCGACGATTTCGGCGCGGCGCTGCGCCTGGTGCAGAGCCTCGATCCGGCCGGCATCGGCGCGCGCACGCTCGAGGAATGCCTGTTGCTGCAGCTGCAGGCGCTGCCCGAGGACACGCCCAGCCGCGACGTCGCGATGGCGATCGTCCGCGGCCACCTCGCCCTGCTCGCCAACCGCGAATGGGCGCGCCTGCAGCACGCCGCCGGCTGCGACGAGGACACCCTGCACGAGGCGCGCAACCTGATCCGCTCGCTCGACCCGCGCCCCGGCCACCGCTTCGGCACGCAAGAGGCGCGCTACGTGGTGCCCGACGTGCTGGTCAAGAGGGTGAGGGATCGCTGGGTCGCGATCATCAATCCTGGTTCACTGCCGCGCGTGCGCCTCAACCGCGGCTATGCCGACGCCGCCTCGCACCGCGGCAACGGCAGCAATCCTTCGCTCGCGCGCCATCTCCAGGAAGCGCGCTGGCTGCTGCGCTCGATCGAGCAGCGTTTCAACACCATCCAGCGCGTCGCCGACGCGATCGTCACCCGCCAGCGCGGCTTCTTCGAGTACGGCGAGGTAGCGATGAAGCCGCTGACGCTGAAGCTCATCGCCGGCGAGCTCGGGCTGCACGAGTCGACCGTGTGCCGCGTCACCAACAACAAGTACATGGCGACGCCGCGCGGCCTGTTCGAGTTCAAGCACTTCTTCTCGCGCCGCCTCGCGACCGAGAACGGCGGCGCCGCCTCCGCGACCGCGGTGCGGGCGGTGATGAAGGAGCTGATCGCCGCCGAGGATCCGAAGGCGCCGCTCTCGGATGCCGAGCTCGCGCGCCTGCTCGCCCAGCAGGGCCTGCGGGTGGCGCGCCGCACCATCACCAAGTACCGCGCGCTGATGCGCATGCCGAGCGTCGACGTGCGCCGCGCGGACGCCAGAACCTAGACGGAGAGTTCCCATGTCCACCATCGTTGCCGGAAGATTCGAACGCAGCCTGGACGCCGACGCCGCGCTGGAAGCGCTGCGCCGCGACGGGTTCTCTCAGGCCGAGATCGATGCGTTCAACGTCCTGCCCCCCGGACAGCACGCGCTTTCGCCGCTGGGCGGCGACGTGCACAGCGACGCCGGCGCGCAGCATGCCGGCACCGGCGCGGCGATCGGCGGCGCGCTCGGCCTGGTGGTCGGCCTGGTGATCGGCGCGATCGCTTCGCTGCACCTCGGCGCGCCGGCGCTCTGGATCATCGGCGGCGGCGGCGCGCTGATCGGCGCCTTCGCCGGCGTGATGGGCCGTCTGCACGACGCGACTCGCCGCGACCACACACCCGAGCACCCGGTGGAGATGCCCGCCGGCCGCATGATCGCGGTCTGCGTCGACCGCGCCGGCAGCGGTGACCGCGCCATCAGCGTGCTACGCAGGCACGGCGCGCTCGAGCTCGGCCGCACGCAAGGCCAGTGGCGCGACGGCGGCTGGAAGGACTTCGACCCCCGCTCACCGCTCGCCGCGGTCTGAAACCGAACAAGGCGATTCTCGGCGGCGACCGCCACAAGGGATGACGTCGGGTGCCTGCCGTGATATACGGCGGGCGAATGAGCGTCAATCCGTACGAAGCACCGAAGGCCCGCGTCGCCGAGTCCGTCGCGCTGACGACCGACACCCCGCTCGCCGGGAAAGGCGCGCGCTTCCTGAACTACTCTCTCGACTGGCTGCTGACGACCGTCGTTGGGGGCCTCATCGGTGGCGTGCTTGGTTTTTACGGCCATGGAGAGCGCCTGGCGCGGATGAGTTGGCTCGAGCAGCAATTGCTAGGCTATGCGCTCTACGTTGCCTACTACTTGGCTCTTGAGTTGACGTTCGGCTGGACGCTCGCCAAGCTCATCACCGGCACGCGCGTGGTCGACGAGCGTGGGGCGCGGCCCTCCCCCGCCAATCTCCTCGGCCGCACATTCGCGCGCATCGTGCCCTTCGAACCCTTCTCGTTCCTGGGCGCGACGGGCATCGGCTGGCACGACCGCTGGTCGGGAACTCGCGTGGTCTCGCTGCGCCGGAAGGAAGGCCCGACGCTCGCCGAATCGTTCCAGCCCGGGTTCAACGGCACCACCAAGACCGCAGCCGCAGCCACGCCGGCAACGCAGGCATTCGTGCCAACCGACGGCCCGCCGGGATGGTGCCCGAACTGCAACCTCCAGATTTCGGCGACGAGCGAGAAGTGCGGGGGCTGCGGAGCCGACTTCACTTCACCGGAGGGCTGGAAGCCCCGGGCAACCCCGCCGTAGGCCTCAGCCGAAGTTTTTCTCGGCAAATTGCCAGTTAAGGAGCTTCTCGATCGCCGCTTGGACATACCGCTCGCGCTGGTTGCGGTAGTCGATGTAGTAGGCGTGCTCCCAGACGTCCAGCGTCAGCAGGCACTGGATGCCCTGCTTCATCGGCGTCTCGGCATTGGCCGTTGCCATGACCTCGAGCTTGCCGTCCTTCTTCACCAGCCACGCCCAGCCGCTGCCGAACTGACCGGTGGCGGCGGCGGCGAACTGGTCGACGAACTTCTCGTAGCTGCCGAAATCGCGCTCCAGTTGGTGGCGCAGCGCCGCGGACGGTTTGCCGCCCTTGGGCGAGAGCGAATGCCAGTAAAAATCATGGTTCCAGACCTGGGCGGCGTTGTTGAAAAGCTTGCCGCTTGCCTTATGCACCAGCTCCTCAAGGGAGCGCGCGTCGACCGACTCCTTCTCCAGCAGCTGGTTCGCCGTTTCGACGTACTTGCGGTGGTGCTTGCCATGGTGGAACTGCAGCGTCTCGGCCGAGATGATCGGCGCCAGCGCGTCCTGCGCGTACGGCAGGGCCGCCAGCTCGAGATGCAAATGGTGGGGTTTCCTGACTGCGGTTGCATGTGCCATTGGTTGCCTCAGGATGACTTGATGCGTATTTCGTTGCGGACGGAGCGTACGCCCTGCACTCTCTTCGCCGCCTGCGCCGCCTGGGTCGCCTGATTCTCGGAATCGGCGAAGCCGGAGAGCTCGACCACGCCGCCGTAGGTCTCGACGTTGAGAGAACCAGCGGCGCGCGCGCCGACATCGGTAGCGATCGCCGCCTTCACCTTCGCGCTCAAGGCGGCGTCGGAGCCGGACTCGGGCAGATGGCTGCCGCGCGGCTCGCCGGCGCACGCGGCGAGCGTGGCGGCGAGCGCGGCGATCAGGAGCCGCCGCATCGGCTCAGAGGTTCTTTTCCCACTCGTTCACCTGCCGCTCGGCCTCGTCCTTCTGGAGGCCGTAGCGTTCCTGCAGCTTGCCGACCAGCTTGTCCTTGTGCCCGGCGAGCTGCTCGAACTCGTCGTCGGTGAGCTTGCCCCAGCGCTGCCGCAGCGAGCCCGTCATCTGCTTCCAGTTGCCTTGAATGCGATCCCAGTTCACTTGCTTCTCCTTGCGTCGAAAGAAATCGTCGATATCGATGCAGCAGCCGGCGTAGCCGAGGAAAACGCCCCGCTTCGAGTAACGCGGCATGCCGCAATCCACCACCCAGCGGTACTCGCCGTCCCAGCGGCGCAGGCGGTACTCGATCTCGAACGGCTCGCGCTCGTCGAACGCGCTCAGGCAGCGATCGAGCCAGCGCGTCAGGTCTTCCGGATGCACGCCGCGCGGCCAGCCCTCGCCGAGCGCCTGCTCGGGAGTATTGCCGGTGAAATGCAGCCAGGCCGGACTGAGGTAGTCGCAGGAGAGATCGGGCCGCACGCTCCATTGCATCGGCGCGTCGGCGAACCTCAACTCGTGCGTTTCGCTCATCATCAATCGAGATGGAGCAGGAGACGTGCCGGGGACGGCTTGTCGCCGAACGCCTACACGGCGGTGCCCGCTGCGTCGGGCACGAGCTTTGCTGCTCCACGCTCAGCTTCTCACCTAACTTTCAGGAGTTCGTCATGCTGAGCTGGGCGCTTGCCTTCTTCATCATCGCCATCATCGCGGCGGTCTTCGGTTTCACCGGCCTCGCTGCCGGCGCCGCGGAAATCGCCAAGGTGCTGTTCGTCGTCTTCGTCGTGCTGTTCCTGGTCTCGCTGGTCGCGGGACTGCTGCGCAGACCCTAATCGCCACGAGGAGATCTCAATGAAACTGAAACTCACCGTCATCGCCGCGGCGCTCGCGCTCGGCTTCGCCGGCGCCGCGCAGGCGCAGAGCACCCCTGCCACCGGAATGGACAAGCGTCCCGACCGCGCCGACCGCAAGGTCCACAACGCGGACGAGGAGCGCATCGAGTCCGAGTACAAGGCGGCGAAGGAGAAGTGCGACGCCATGCAGGGCAACCCGAAGGACATCTGCGTCTCCGAGGCGAAGGGCAAGGAGCGCGTCGCCAAGGCCGAGAACGACGCCAAGAACGCGAAGGACCAGACGCGGGCGATGGGCCGAGTCGAGCGCGTCAAAGCCGACGCGGCGTACGACGTCGCCAAGCAGCGTTGCCAGGAGAGCAAGGGCAACGAGAAGGACGTCTGCATGAAGGATGCGAAGGCCGAGCGCGATCGCGCCCGCGCGAGCACCGCGAAGCACGAGCGCTCCGCCGGTACCGGCAGCTCCAAGCCGGAGAAGCGCTAGATGGCCGGAGCCTTCCTCTCCGACATCGCCACGCTGCGCAAGCGGGCCCGGGAGCACATCGCCGAAGGCGCGGTGACGCCCGGGTATCACGCCGATCGCGACGTGGTGATCAAGCTGCTCAACGAGGCCCTGGCGACCGAGATCGTCTGCACCCTGCGCTACAAGCGCCATTACTTCATGGCCAAGGGCATCCACGCCGAGGGTGTCGCGGCGGAATTCCTCGAGCACGCCAACGAGGAGCAGCAGCACGCCGACCAGATCGCGGCGCGCATCACCCAGCTCGGCGGCGAGCCCGACTTCTCGCCCGATGGACTGGCGAGCCGCAGCCACGCGGAGTACGTCGAGGGCGACAATCTCGAGTCCATGATCCGCGAGGACCTGGTCGCCGAGCGCATCGCCATCGACAGCTACCGCGAGATGGTTTCCTACCTCGGCGAGAAGGATCCGACCACGCGCCGGCTGATGGAAGAGATCCTCGCCAAGGAGGAAGAGCACGCCGACGACCTCGCCAACCTGCTGGAGGACCTCGGCAGGCACTGACGCGGCCCGTGAGAAAGCAGATCCGCTACGCAGTCGTCGGCCTGGGCCATATCGCCCAGGTCGCGGTCCTTCCCGCCTTCGCCAACGCGCGCCGCAACTCGCGCCTGGTCGGCCTGGTTTCCGGCGATCCGCGGAAGCGCGCCGAGCTGGCGAAGACCTACGGCGTCGAGCGGGCCTGGTCCTACGAGCAGTACGACGAGTGCCTGAAGAGCGGCGAGGTGGACGCGGTCTACCTCGCGCTGCCCAACGCGCTGCATCCCCACTACGCGCTGCGCGCCGCGCGCGCCGGCGTGCACGTGCTGTGCGAGAAGCCGATGGCGATGACCGAGGACGAGTGCGTGCAGATGGCCTCCGCCGCACGCGCCACGCGGGTCAGGCTGATGGTCGCCTACCGCCTGCATTTCGAGCGCGCCAACCTGGAGGCGATCGAGGCGCTGCGCTCCGGGCGGCTCGGCGAGCCGCGTCTGTTCACCTCGACCTTCAGCACCCCGGTCGAGCCCGGCAACGTGCGCGTGCGCCGCGAGGCCGGCGGCGGCGTGCTCTACGACATCGGCATCTACTGCATCAACGCCGCGCGCTCCCTGTTCCGCGACGAGCCGGTCGAGGTGCAGGCGGCGACCGCGGGCGTGCGCGGCGAGGTCGAGGAAGCAGCCACCGGCTGGCTGCGCTTTCCCGGCGACCGGCTGGCCACTTTCAGCTGCAGCTTCGGCGCCGCCAAGGTCTCCGAATACCGCGTCACCGGCACCAAGGGCGACCTGTGCGTCGAGCCGGCCTACGACTACGCGCGCCCGCTCAAGCACCGGCTGACGCTCGACGGCGAGACGCGCGAGCGCCGCTACGCGAAGCGCGA
>Ga0137409_10003009_pt1 | contig 17907 bp, 14 predicted proteins | sample CZODoug1_16funga_FD_122059 | JGI IMG/M metagenome (GOLD analysis project Ga0137409, IMG submission 122059) | Vadose zone soil fungal communities from Angelo Coast Range Reserve, California, USA - CZODoug1_16fungal (Hybrid Assembly) | ecosystem: Environmental > Terrestrial > Soil > Vadose zone... | reverse complement strand
AGCCCGATTGCCATGGAAGACGGGCTGCGCTTTGCGATCCGCGAGGGCGGTAAAACCGTCGGCGCCGGCGTCGTGACCAAGATCCTGAAGTGAACGCAAGTGTGCGCAGCGGGCAAAACCTAAGCCTTTTGCCCGCGGCCGACGGAGCAATGTCCGCTGAAATGGCGGGCGCGTTTGAGGTGGCGCAGCAGGCAAAAACCACGCTTTTTGCCTGCGGCCAACGGAGTGATGTCCGCTGAAATTGCCGCAGGCAATTTCAGCCAATTAAACAGGCCAGTAGCTCAATTGGCAGAGCGGCGGTCTCCAAAACCGCAGGTTGGGGGTTCGATTCCCTCCTGGCCTGCCAGCGGTTGATATGACAGACGAAATCAAGGTTCAGGACGCCGGCACGGCGGACAAGGTGAAGCTCGCCGTCGCGATCCTGGTCGTGATCGCCGGCGTCGCGGGTTATTACCTGCTCGCCGGCCGCGCCGCCTGGCTGCGCTGGCTGCCGGTGGCGGGGAGCCTCGCGCTCGCGGCGCTGGTGCTGGCGTTCTCGTACTACGGCCATGAGTTTCGCCAGTTCGTGGAGCTGGCGCGCGTCGAGCTGCGCAAGATCGTGTGGCCGAGCCGCCAGGAGACCGGCATGACGACCCTGGTCGTGTTCATCTTCGTGGTGGTGGCGGGAATATTTTTTTGGTTGCTGGACCTGGGGCTCGCCTGGGCCACGAAGCTGCTCACCGGGCAGGGGAGCTGACCGTGGCCCTCAGGTGGTACGTGGTGCACGCCTATTCGAACTTCGAGCACCGGGTGGCGGAGTCGCTCAAGGAGCGCATCCGCCGCGCAGGGCTCGAGACGCGCTTCGGCGAGATCCTGGTGCCGACGGAAGAAGTCGTCGAGATGCGCGACGGCCAGAAGCGCAAGAGCGAGCGCAAGTTCTATCCCGGCTACGTGCTGGTGCAGATGGAGATGGACGAGGAGACCTGGCACCTGGTGCGCGATGTGCCCAAGGTGCTCGGCTTCATCGGCGGTACGCCGGAGAAGCCGGCGGCGATCACCGACAAGGAAGCCAACCAGATCCTGCGTCGCGTCGAAGAGGGTGTGGACAAGCCGCGGCCGAAGGTGCTGTTCGAGCCGGGCGAAGTGGTGCGCGTGGTCGACGGGCCGTTCAACGACTTCAACGGCGTCGTCGAGAGCGTGAACTACGAAAAGAACCGCCTGCAGGTGGCGGTGCAGATTCTCGGGCGCTCGACGCCGGTGGAGCTGGATTTCTCGCAGGTCGAAAAGGCCTGAATTGAGAGGTATTCATGGCCAAGAAAGTACAGGGCTATATCAAGCTGCAGGTGCCGGCAGGCTCCGCGAACCCCTCGCCCCCGATCGGGCCGGCGCTGGGCCAGCAGGGCGTGAACATCATGGAGTTCTGCAAGCAGTTCAACGCGCAGACCCAGAAGACGGAGAAGGGCTTGCCGATCCCGGTGGTCATCACGGTGTACAGCGACCGCAGCTTCACCTTCGTGATGAAGACGCCGCCCGCCGCGGTGCTCATCCGCAAGGCGATAGGTATTGAAAAAGGCAGCGGCACCCCCAACACCGCCAAGGTGGGCAAGATCTCCCGCCAGCAGCTGGAAGAGATTGCCCGGATGAAGCAGCCCGACCTCACCGCCGCCGATCTGGAGGCCGCGGTCCGCACCATTGCGGGCAGCGCGCGCAGCATGGGCGTCGACGTGGAAGGAGTCTGACCATGGCCACACCGAAGCGTGTCAAGGCCTGGAAGGCGAAGCTCACTCCGGGCAAACAGTATCCGGTGGACGAGGCGCTGAAGCTGGTGAAGGAATTCGCCACCGCCAAGTTCGCCGAAGCGGTGGATGCAGCCGTGAATCTCGGCATCGACGCCAGCAAGTCCGACCAGCAGGTGCGCGGCTCGACGGTGATGCCGCATGGCACGGGCAAGACGGTGCGCGTGGCGGTGTTCACGTCCGGCAAGAACCAGGAGCTGGCGAAGGCCGCCGGCGCGGACATCGTCGGGTTGGAGGATCTGGCGGCCAAGGTGAAGGCCGGCGAGATCAACTTCGATCGCGTGATCGCCAGCCCCGACGCCATGCGCGTGGTCGGCCAGCTCGGCCAGATCCTGGGTCCGCGCGGCCTGATGCCGAATCCGAAGGTCGGCACGGTGACGCCGGATGTCGCGACCGCGGTGAAGAACGCCAAGTCCGGGCAGGTGACCTACCGCGTCGACAAGGCCGGCATCGTTCACTGCACCATCGGCAAGGCGACTTTCGAGCTGAACGCGCTGAAGGAAAATCTTCATGCGCTGATTGCGGACCTGCAGAAGGCGAAGCCCGCCTCCTCCAAGGGCCAGTATTTGAAGCGCATCACGCTGTCCTCGACCATGGGGCCGGGCGTGATGGTCGATCAGGCGACTCTTAGTTAAATGTTCGGGGTTCGCGCCTCTGGCGCGAACCCCGTTGAATCCCGCGCGACAGCGCGTGGGAATGGCTGGCGTGCTCACGGCGCCGGCCATCATCGAAGACCGCAGGCGAGGGACGGGTGACGGCCTCACGGCCATGAACCCGCGGCCCTCTCAATGGACCGCCTGCGCAGATGGTGAAGCGCTTTTCGCATCGAGGATGCTCCTCGAGGCGTGGAGGTCACCGTCGCTAGGGTGAGGCGGCGTACGGATGCGCGGCTTCGGAAGTAAGTGATCTTCGCAACGACAGGAGAGATGAATGGCACTTCACCTGGAGGACAAGAAGGCGCTGGTGGCGGAAGTGGCCGAAGTTGCGGCGAAAGCCCAGTCGGTCGTGGCTGCCGAGTACCGCGGGCTGACGGTCGGACAGATGACCGAGCTGCGCGCCAAGGCGAGAAAGCAGGGCGTGTACATGCGTGTGGTCAAGAACACGCTGGCACGCAAGGCGCTCGCCGGCACGTCGTTCGAAGCCGTCGGGCCGAAGCTCAAGGGGCCTCTGGTGCTCGCTTTCTCGAAGGACGATCCCGGCGCGGCCGCGCGCGTGGTGAAGGACTTCGCCAAGGCGCACGAGAAGCTGGTGGCGAAGCTCGTGTCTCTCGGTGGGCAGGTACTGCCCGGCGCGGAGCTCGAGAAAGTAGCGAGTCTGCCGACCCGCGAACAGGCGTTGTCGATGCTGCTCGGCGTGCTGAAGGCGCCGATCCAGAAGTTCGTGGCGACGCTCGCAGAGCCGCCGGCGAAACTCGCCCGCACCCTTGCCGCGATACGCGACCAGAAACAGGCCGCGGGCGCTTAACGGTCACAGCACAGACTTTAGGAGACTTACATGGCTGCTAACAAAGACGAAATCCTCGCTGCAATTTCCAGGATGACCCTCATGGAAGTCGTCGAACTGATCTCCGACATGGAGAAGAAGTTCGGCGTCACCGCCGCGGCCCCGGTCGCCGTCGCGGCAAGCCCGGGCGCCGGCGCCGCCGCAGCCGCCCCGGTCGAGGAGCAGACGGAATTCACCGTCACTCTGAAGGAGTACCCGGCGGACAAGAAGGTGACCGTGATCAAGGTGATCCGCGAGCTCACCGGCCTCGGCCTCAAGGAGGCCAAGGACCTGGTCGAGGGCGCACCCTCGATGGTCAAGGAAGCCGTTTCCAAGGCCGATGCCGAAACGATGAAGAAGAAACTCGAGGACGCCGGCGCGAAGGTGGAGGTCAAGTAAGACCTCCATGCGCCGCTCCCCTGTCCGTCCCCGGCCGGCGCGGTTTGCCACCGTGCTCAAGCCGTGGGCGGCGCGGGGCTGTTGTTGTTGATCGATGTGACCGTGCCCGAGATTTTTTGAGGCCGACGCCCGCAGGCAGCGGGCAGCGGCCGAACCCGAGGTGACTACCCGATGGCTTACTCCTTCACCGAGAAAAAGCGCATCCGCAAGAACTTTGGCAAGCAGGCGAGCATTCTCGACACGCCCTACCTGCTGGCCATTCAGCTCGACTCGTATCGCAAGTTCCTCCAGGTCGACAAGCCCGAGGACACTCGCGACCGGATCGGACTGCACGCCGCGTTCAAGAGCGTGTTCCCGATCTCGAGCTACTCCGGGAACGCCTCTCTCGAGTACGTGAGCTACCGGCTCGGCGAGCCGGTGTTCGACGTCAAGGAGTGCCAGCTGCGCGGCCTCACTTACGCAGCTCCCTTGCGCGTCAAGGTGCGCCTCATCGTCCTCGACAAGGAAGCCGCCGGCGCCAAGAAGCCGGTCAAGGATGTGCGCGAGCAGGAGGTGTACCTGGGTGAACTGCCGCTCATGACCGACAACGGCACGTTCGTGGTCAACGGCACCGAGCGCGTCATCGTGTCGCAGTTGCATCGCTCGCCCGGGGTGTTCTTCGATCACGACCGCGGCAAGACGCATTCCTCCGGGAAGCTGCTGTTCTCGGCGCGCATCATTCCCTACCGCGGCTCCTGGCTCGACTTCGAGTTCGACCCGAAGGACTGCGTGTTCGCGCGCATCGACCGCCGCCGCAAGCTCCCGGTCACCATCATCCTGCGCGCGCTCGGCATGAACGAGGCCGAGATCCTGGCGACCTTCTTCGATACCAACACCTTCTTCATCAGCCGCGATGAGGTCGCCCTGCAGCTGGTGCCGCAGCGCCTGCGCGGCGAGACCGCCACCTTCGAGATCCGCATCGGCGACCAGGTGATCGTCGAGGAGGGCCGCCGCATCACCGCGCGCCACGTGCGCCAGCTGGAAGACGCCAAGGTCACCCGCTTGCGGGTGCCACGCGAGTACGTCTACGGCAAGGTCCTGGCCCACGACGTGGTCAACACCGACACCGGCGAGATTCTCGCCAAGGCGAACGAGGTGTTGACCGCGGCCTCGGTCGAGAAGCTCATCGAGGCGGGTATCGCGCAGGTCAACACCCTGTACGTCAACGACCTCGATCGCGGCGCGTACATCTCCGACACGCTGCGCATCGATCCCACCAAGACGCGCCTCGAGGCGCTGGTGGAGATCTATCGCATGATGCGTCCGGGCGAGCCGCCCACCAAGGACGCCGCCGAGAACCTGTTCGCAAACCTGTTCTTCAATCCCGAGCGCTACGACCTCTCGGGGGTCGGTCGCATGAAGTTCAACCGCCGCGTGGGGCGCAAGGAAATCCTGGGTCCCGGCATTCTCTACGATCACAAGTACGCCGCCGGCCGCACCGATGAGCTGTCGAAGCGCCTGGTGGCGCAGTACGGCCAGATGTCGGACATCATCGACGTGCTGCGAGTGCTGATCGACATCCGCAACGGCAACGGTCAGGTGGACGACATCGACCACCTGGGCAACCGCCGCGTGCGCAGCGTCGGCGAGATGGCCGAGAACGCCTTCCGCGTCGGCCTGGTGCGCGTCGAGCGCGCCGTCAAGGAGCGCCTGACGATCGCCGAGACCGAGCCGCTGATGCCGCAGGAGATGATCAACGCCAAGCCGGTGGCGGCGGCGGTCAAGGAGTTCTTCGGCTCCTCGCAGCTGTCGCAGTTCATGGACCAGAACAACCCGCTGTCGGAAGTGACCCACAAGCGGCGCGTGTCGGCGCTGGGCCCGGGCGGCCTGACGCGCGAGCGCGCCGGATTCGAGGTGCGCGACGTGCACCCGACCCACTACGGGCGCGTGTGCCCGATCGAGACCCCGGAAGGTCCGAACATCGGCCTGATCAACTCCCTGTCGGTGTACGCGCGCACCAACCAGTACGGCTTCCTCGAGACGCCGTACCGGCGCGTGGACAACGGCCGCGTCACCGATCGCATCGATTACCTGTCGGCGATCGAGGAGGGCGAGTTCGCGATCGCGCAGGCGAACGCGGTGCTCGGACCCAAGGGCGAGCTCACCGATGTGCTGGTCTCGTGCCGCTTCCAGAACGAGTTCACGCTGATGCCGCGCGACCGCATCAACTACATGGACGTGAGCCCGAAGCAGATTGTCTCGGTGGCCGCCTCCCTCATCCCGTTCCTGGAGCACGACGACGCCAACCGCGCGCTCATGGGCTCGAACATGCAGCGCCAGGCGGTACCGACGCTGCGTTCCGAGACCCCGCTGGTGGGTACCGGGATGGAGCGCCCGGTGGCGATCGACTCGGGCGTCACGGTGGTCAACCGGCGCGGCGGCACCGTCGACTCGGTGGATGCCTCGCGCATCGTGGTGCGGGTGAACGATGAGGAGACCACCGCCGGGGAGCCGGGCGTGGACATCTACAACCTCACCAAGTACACGCGCTCGAACCAGAACACCTGCATCAACCAGCGTCCGCTGGTGAACGCCGGGGACGTGATCGCGCGCGGCGACGTGCTGGCGGACGGACCGTCGACGCACCTGGGGGAACTGGCGCTGGGCCAGAACCTGCTGGTCGCGTTCATGCCCTGGAACGGCTACAACTTCGAGGACTCGATCCTGATTTCCGAGCGGGTGGTGGAGGAAGACCGCTTCACGACTATCCACATCGAGGAACTCACCTGTGTCGCGCGCGACACCAAGCTGGGCCCCGAGGAGATCACCGCCGACATCCCCAACGTGGGTGACGCGGCGCTCGCCAAGCTCGATGAGGCGGGCATCGCCTTCATCGGCGCGGAAGTGAAGGCCGGCGACATCCTGGTCGGCAAGGTGACGCCGAAGGGCGAGACGCAGCTGACGCCGGAAGAGAAGCTGCTGCGCGCGATCTTCGGCGAGAAGGCCTCCGACGTGAAGGACACGGGGCTGCGCGTGCCGCCCGGCATGGACGGCACCGTGATCGACGTGCGCGTGTTTACGCGCGACGGGGTGGACAAGGATTCGCGCGCCCTGTCGATAGAGAAGGCCGAGATCGAGCGGGTACGCAAGGACTTCGCCGACCAGCAGCGCATCCTGGAGGATGACCTGTTCCAGCGCGTGCGCGACACGCTCGTGGGTCAAAGCGCCGCGGGCGGGCCGAAGAAGCTCAAGAGCGGCACCCGCATCGCCAGCGAGTACCTCGATGAGGTGCCGCGCGAGGAGTGGTTCGAGATCCGTCTGGAGAGCGAGGACGCCAATACGCAGCTCGAGCAGGCCTCGGAGCGGCTGAAGCTGCAGCGTAAGGCGTTCGAGAAGCGTCTCGATGACAAGAAGGCCAAGATCACCGCCGGCGATGATCTGGCTCCCGGCGTGCTGAAGATGGTCAAGGTGTATCTCGCGGTGAAGCGCCGCGTGCAGCCGGGCGACAAGATGGCCGGCCGCCACGGCAACAAGGGCGTGATCTCGACCATCGTGCCGGTCGAGGACATGCCCTACCTCGAGGACGGCACACCGGTCGATGTGGTGCTGAATCCCCTCGGCGTCCCCTCGCGCATGAACGTCGGCCAGGTGCTGGAGACGCACCTGGGCTGGGCGGCGAAGGGTGTCGGCCTGAAGATCGGCCGCATGCTCGAAGCGCAGGCGGCGGTGTCCGAGCTGCGCTCGTTCGTGAAGCAGATCTACAACGAGACCGGCGGCCAGCGCGAAGACATCGACAGCATGAACGATGCGGATCTCACCCAGCTCGCCCGAAACCTCACCAACGGCGTGCCGATGGCGACGCCGGTGTTCGACGGCGCGAGCGAGGCGGAGATCAAGCGCATGCTGCAGCTCGCCGAGCTGCCCCTGAACGGCCAGACCTACCTGTACGACGGCCGTACCGGCGAGCGCTTCGAGCGCCAGGTGACGGTCGGGTACATGTACATGCTGAAGCTGAACCACCTGGTCGATGACAAGATGCACGCGCGCTCGACCGGGCCCTACAGCCTGGTCACGCAGCAACCCCTGGGCGGCAAGGCCCAGTTCGGTGGCCAGCGCTTCGGAGAAATGGAAGTCTGGGCGCTCGAGGCCTACGGGGCGGCGTACACCCTGCAGGAGATGCTGACCGTGAAGTCGGATGACGTGAACGGCCGCACCAAGATGTACAAGAACATCGTCGATGGCAACCACCAGATGGATGCGGGCATGCCCGAGTCCTTCAACGTGCTGGTGAAGGAGATCCGCTCGCTCGGCATCAACATGGAACTGGAGCAGGACTAACTCATGAAAGATCTACTGAAACTGTTCAGGCAGCACGCGCCGGTCGAGCACTTCGATTCGATCAAGATCGGGCTGGCGTCGCCGGAGATGATCCGGGCATGGTCGTACGGGGAAGTGAAGAAGCCCGAGACCATCAACTACCGCACCTTCAAGCCCGAGCGCGACGGCTTGTTCTGCGCCAAGATCTTCGGGCCGGTGAAGGACTACGAGTGCCTGTGCGGCAAGTACAAGCGCCTCAAGCACCGCGGCGTGGTGTGCGAGAAATGCGGCGTCGAGGTGACCCAGTCCAAGGTACGCCGCGAGCGCATGGGCCACATCGAGCTCGCCAGCCCCACCGCGCACATCTGGTTCCTGAAGTCGCTCCCCTCGCGCATCGGACTGATGCTCGACATGACCCTGCGCGAGATCGAGCGGGTACTGTACTTCGAGGCCTTCGTGGTCATCGATCCGGGTATGACCCCGATGCAGCGTGGCCAGCTGCTGACCGATGAGATGTACCTCGAGGCGATCGAGGAGCACGGCGATGAGTTCGACGCCCGCATGGGCGCGGAGGCCGTGTACGAGCTGCTGCGCACCATCGACCTGGCGGCCGAGATCGTCAAGGTGCGCGAGGAAATGGCGGGCACCTCGTCGGAGACCAAACTCAAGCGCCTGTCCAAGCGCTTGAAGCTGATCGAGTCGTTCGTCGAGTCGGGCAACAAGCCCGAGTGGATGGTCATGACGGTGCTGCCGGTGCTGCCGCCGGATCTGCGGCCGCTGGTGCCGCTCGATGGCGGGCGCTTTGCGACCTCGGACCTGAACGACCTGTACCGCCGTGTCATCAACCGCAACAACCGCCTGCGGCGGCTGCTGGAGCTGAACGCGCCCGACATCATCGTGCGCAACGAAAAGCGCATGCTGCAGGAGGCGGTGGACGCGCTGCTCGACAACGGCCGTCGCGGCCGCGCCATCACCGGCACCAACAAGCGCCCGCTGAAGTCGCTCGCCGACATGATCAAGGGCAAGCAGGGGCGCTTCCGCCAGAACCTGCTCGGCAAGCGCGTCGACTACTCGGGCCGCTCGGTCATCGTGGTCGGTCCGCAGCTGCGCCTGCATCAGTGCGGCCTGCCGAAGAAGATGGCGCTCGAGCTCTTCAAGCCGTTCATCTTCCAGAAGCTGCAGCTGCGCGGCGAGGCCTCGACCATCAAGGCCGCCAAGCGCCTGGTGGAGCGCGAGGGAGCGGAGGTGTGGGACATCCTCGAAGAGGTGATCCGCGAGCATCCGGTGCTGCTCAACCGCGCTCCGACACTGCATCGACTCGGCATCCAGGCGTTCGAGCCGCTGCTGGTCGAGGGCAAGGCGATCCAGCTGCACCCGCTGGTGTGCACCGCCTTCAACGCTGACTTCGACGGCGACCAGATGGCGGTGCACGTACCGCTGTCACTGGAAGCGCAGCTCGAAGCGCGCGCGCTCATGATGTCGTCGAACAACATCCTGTCGCCCGCCAACGGCGACCCGATCATCGTGCCCTCCCAGGACGTGGTGCTCGGCCTGTACTACATGACGCGCGAGCGCATCGGCGCGCGCGGCGAGGGCATGGTGTTCGCCGACGGGCAGGAAGTGCATCGTGCCTACGAGAGCCGCGGCGTGGAGCTGGGGGCCAAGGTGCGGGTGCGCCTGCGCGAGCACCTGCGCGCTGAAGGCGGGCAGCTCACCGAGCGGGTGCGCATCGTCGACACCACGGTGGGGCGAGCGCTGCTGTTCGAGATCCTGCCCAGGGGCCTGTCCTTCGATCTCATCAATCAGGACATGACCAAGAAGGCGATTTCCGCGACCATCAACGCGTGCTATCGCGCGCTGGGGCTCAAGGAAACGGTGGTGTTCGCCGACCAGCTCATGTACACGGGCTTTCACTACGCGACGCGCGCCGGAATCTCCTTCGGGATCGACGACATCGTCATTCCGGAGCAGAAGACCCGCATCGTGACCTCCGCCGACAACGAGGTGAAGGAAATCCAGGACCAGTACGCCTCCGGCCTGGTCACCAACGGCGAGCGCTACAACAAGGTGGTCGACATCTGGTCGCGCGCCAACGACCAGGTGGCGAAGGCCATGATGGAGAAGCTGGGCTCAGAGGAGGCCACCGACCTCAAGGGTGTGCGCCACAAGCAGAAGTCGTTCAACTCGATCTTCATGATGGCCGACTCGGGCGCGCGCGGCTCCGCGGCGCAGATCCGCCAGCTCGCCGGCATGCGCGGCCTGATGGCCAAGCCCGACGGCTCGATCATCGAGACGCCGATCACGGCGAACTTCCGCGAGGGCCTGAACGTACTGCAGTACTTCATCTCCACGCACGGCGCCCGCAAGGGTCTGGCCGACACGGCGCTGAAGACCGCGAACTCCGGCTACCTCACCCGCCGCCTGGTGGATGTGGCGCAGGACCTGGTGGTCACCGAGGTCGATTGCGGCACCTCGAACGGACTTGCGATGAGCCCGCTGGTCGAAGGCGGCGACGTCGTGGAGGCCCTCGGCGAGCGCGTGCTCGGCCGGGTGATGGCGGAAGACATCGTCAGGCCCGGTGGCAAGGACGTGCTGATCGAGAACGGCACGCTGCTGGATGAAAAGCTGGTGCGCCTGCTCGAGACCGAGGGCGTCGACCAGATCAAGGTGCGCTCCCCGATCACCTGCGAGACGCGCTACGGGGTGTGCTCGCACTGCTACGGACGGGATCTGGCGCGCGGTCGGACGATCTCGATCGGCGAGGCGGTGGGCGTCATCGCCGCGCAGTCGATCGGCGAACCCGGCACGCAGCTCACCATGCGTACCTTCCACATCGGCGGCGCCGCCTCGCGGGCGGCCGCAGCCAGCAGCGTCGAGGTGCGCAACAAGGGCGTGCTGCGCTTCCACCACATCAAGACGGTGCAGCACGAGAAGGGGCACCTGGTGGCGGTGTCGCGCTCGGGCGAGATCGGCGTGGTCGATGACTTCGGCCGCGAGCGCGAACGCTACAAGATCCCGTACGGCGCCATCATCAACTCCAAGGAAGGCGCGACGGTGGCCGCGGGCCAGGTGGTCGGCACCTGGGATCCGCACACCCACCCGGTGGTCACCGAGGTTGCGGGCCTGGTGAAGTTCCAGGACTTCGTCGATGGCATGACGGTCACCTCGCAGGTCGACGAGGTCACCGGCCTGTCGAGCACGGTGGTGCTCGATACCAAGCAGCGCGGCGGCAAGGAAGTGCGTGCGACCATCAAGCTGCTGAGTAACAAGGGCAAGGAAGTCACCTTCGCCAACACCGAGATCCCGGCGGTTTACACCCTGCCTCCGGGCGCGCTCGTCAGTCTCGAGGACGGCGCACGCGTGTCGCTGGGCGATGTCATCGCGCGCATCCCGCAGGAGTCTTCCAAGACCCGCGACATCACCGGCGGCTTGCCGCGCGTGGCCGACCTGTTCGAGGCGCGCAAGCCCAAGGACCCGGCGATTCTGGCGGAGAAATCCGGCACCGTGAGCTTCGGCAAGGAGACCAAGGGCAAGCGGCGCCTGATCATCACCTCGGACGACGGCGAGAAGTACGAGGAGCTGATTCCGAAATGGCGCCAGCTCAACGTCTTCGAAGGCGAGACCGTGGAGCGTGGCGAAGTCATCGCCGACGGCGAGCCCAACCCGCATGACATCCTGCGCCTGCAGGGCGTCGAGGCGCTGGCGAACTACCTGGTGCGCGAGATCCAGGACGTCTACCGCCTGCAGGGTGTGAAGATCAACGACAAGCACATCGAGGTAATCATCCGCCAGATGCTGCGCAAGACCGAGGTGCAGGAGGCCGGCGAGACGGCGCTGCTGCGCGGCGAGCAGCTCGACCGCTCGCGCGCGCTCGACATCAACGATCGTGCGAAACACGGCGGCAAGAAGGCGGCACGGCTGCAGCCGGTGCTGCTGGGCATCACCAAGGCGTCGCTGGCGACCGAGTCGTTCATCTCCGCGGCGTCGTTCCAGGAGACCACCCGCGTGCTGACCGAAGCCGCGGTGCGGGGACTCAAGGACGATCTGCGCGGCCTCAAGGAGAATGTCATCGTCGGCCGGCTCATCCCGGCGGGCACCGGCTTCGCAGCCCATGCCTCGCGCCGCCGCAAGATGGAGGGCGCCGACCGTCGCAGCTTCATGGACGTAGGCGGCGGGCTGCCGGATGCGGAAGAAGCGAGCGTCGGCGAAGAGTCGGAGAGCGCCGCCAGCTAGTGCGCCAGCGCTGGAGCGCGCGGCCTTTGCCGACGCGCTGCGCTAAACTCGAACGGGCCGGCGAGCCATTCGCCGGCCCGTTTTTTTACCAGGAGTCACCCGTGAACTCCAGGCAGCCGCTGTTGCACGGCACTCATGTGCGGCTCGAGCCGCTCGAGCGCGCCCACATTGCGGGGCTCGTGGCCGCCGCGGGTGGCGACCTTGCGCTTTACCAGTGGAGTGCCGTGCCTCAGGGAACGGCGGAGATGGCGCGTTACGTCGAGAGCGCACTGGCCGGGCGTGAGGCGGGCACAGCGCTTCCCTTTGCCACCGTGCGGATCGCCGACGGGGCCGTGGTCGGTTCGAGCCGTTTCTTCGACATCGAACGCTGGCCGTGGGCCTCCGGGCATGCGGGTGCCGCGCGCTCGGGCCCGGACGGCTGCGAGATCGGCTACACGTGGCTCGCCGCGTCCGCGATACGCACCGCCGCCAACACCGAGGCCAAGCTCCTCATGCTGACGCACGCCTTCGAGGAGTGGGGCGTGCAGCGGGTGTGTTTTCACACCGACGCGCGCAACGAGCGCTCGCGCACTGCGCTGGCGCGCATCGGCGCGCGGTTCGAAGGCGTGCTGCGCGCTCACCGCCTGGGCGCTGATCTGACGGCGCGCGATTCGGCGCGCTTTTCCATCGTGGCGGCGGAGTGGCCGGGCGTGAAGCAGCGCCTGCGCGAGCGGCTGGCCCGCGCGTGATCGTGCCGTCGCGCCGCGGCACGAGAGGGCGGCGGCCCAGCTGCCGGCGATCGCGGCCGGGTGCGGTGCGTGAGCGACAGCGCCGCGCAAGATCCGCGGAGCGTGATCTGCGACACGCCCAAGTCGCGCCCCGGGCGCAAGCATAACGGCTATTCCGTATCGATCCTTGCAGGAGGCCGCGTGCCCATCACGATCCTCGCTCACCTGAGCGAACGTCTCAGGAGTCTCTCGGTGGGGCAGCGAACCGCGCTGCCCTACAGCGTGTACGCAGTGCTGTTTCCGCCGGGTGAGCCCGACGACGGCGCGCGCGTGGCCGCCTTCGGCTTTGCCCGCGAGCACGGCTGCGTGATGGAGAACCAGCCGCGCGCCCAGCAGGTGGTGTTCACCAGGAAGATCGCGAGCCAGCCGGCGGGGCAGGGCCGGCCGCTCTAGCCGCGCGCGTTGCGCGATATCGCCCCCGCATCGTGGGGTAATGGTTGACTTAGTCAACTATATCCGCGACAGTGGCGCTCGGTTCCCCCCGCCGGTGCCGCGATGGCTGTCTCCAGAGCCCAGATCGCCGAGGTGCGCGCCTTCAATCGCGATTACACCCGCCGCATCGGCGTGCTGTCGCAGGGCCTGCTCGACAGTCCCTACTCGCTGACCGAAGTGCGGGTGATGTACGAGATCGCGCATCGCCCGGGCGTCATGGCGGCGCAACTGGCGGAAGAGCTGGGGCTCGACCGCGGATACCTGAGCCGCATCCTCAAGGGCTTCGGAGCGAAGGGACTGCTGACACGCGCCGACTCGGCCGCAGACGCACGGCGCCAGCACCTGCGGCTGACCGCGGCCGGCAGGCGGGTGTTCGCGCCCCTCGAGCGCCGTTCGCAGCAGCAGGTTCGCGCGCTGCTGTCGCGGCTCGACGGCTCGCGCCGGCAGGCGCTGCTGGAGGCGATGAGCGTCATCCGCTGCGCATTCGGTGCGGCCGGCAGACAGCAGGCGAAGGTGTCATTGCGCACGCACCGCCCCGGGGACATGGGCTGGGTGGTCGAGCGCCACGGCGCGCTGTACTTCCGGGAGCATGGCTGGAACGAAGAGTTCGAAGCCCTGGTGGCCGGCATCACCGCCGAATTCATCAGGAAGCTCGACCCGGCGCGCGAGCGCTGCTGGATCGCGCAGGCGCACGGCCGCCGCCTGGGGTGCATCTTCCTGGTGGCCGGCGAGAGCGGCACCGCCAGACTGCGCCTGCTGCTGGTGGAGCCCGAGGCGCGTGGCCTCGGGCTGGGTGGCATGCTGGTCGCCGAGTGTGTGCGCTTCGCGCGCGCGGCGGGCTATGAACGGATTGTCCTGTGGACGCAGGAAAACCTCGCGGCGGCCCGCCATCTGTACGAGCGGGCGGGATTCACGCGAACCGCGCGGGAATCCCATCACAGCTTCGGACACGATCTGGTCGCCGAGACCTGGCAGCTCGAGCTGCGGAATGTTCCCGCGCGACCTACTGCCTCGTGAGCACGGCGAAGCGATAGTGAGGCGATCTCCGCCCTGATACAGTGGCGCGGGCACCCAGGAGGATCAGTCATGGGACGGACAACGACTCTGGCGGCGCCTGCATTGGCTGCGGCCCTGGCCGTCACCGGCGTCCAGGCCGGACACGGATCCCCGCGCGCGCACGATATGCCGCCGTTCATTACCGCGGCCTGCGCCGATGCCGCGCGGCCGGAAGCGGACACCAAGCGCGACGCGGATCGCCATCCTGCCTTGAGTCTCGCGTTCGCGGGCGTCAAGCCTGGCGACCAGGTGGTCGAGCTCGTTCCGGGATCGGGGTATTTCACGCGCCTGCTGAGCGGCGTTGTCGGGCCCAAGGGCAAGGTCTACGCAGCGCCACCGGCGCGGCGGCCGCAGGCCGCGGCGGATTCACCCGATCCCGCCGCGCCGGTGCAGGCGATCGCCGCCGATCCGCACTACGGCAACGTGACCGTGAGCGTGCAGCGCTTCGCGCAGCTCGCGCTCCCGAAAGGCGTCGACCTGGTCTGGACGTCCCAGAACTACCACGACTTTCACAACCTGCCCGACGTCCAGGTCGTCGACATCGACAAGGCGGTATTCAAGGCCCTGAAGCCCGGCGGCGTATACATCGTGAGCGACCACGCCGCGGAAGCCGGATCTGGTTTTCGCGACACCTCGACCCTGCATCGCATCGACCGGGAGGCGGTGAAAAAGGAAGTCATCTCGGCCGGCTTCAAGTTCGAGGCCTCGAGCGACATCCTGAGCAACAAGGACGATCCGCACACCGCCAAGGTGTTCGATCCGAACATGCGCGGACACACGGATCAGTTCATTCTGAAGTTCCGCAAGCCTAAGTGAGGCGTTCGCGGGTGAGGGGATCCTCCTCGCCCGCGAAGTACTTCCGCAGCGCCTCCCGGAACAGGGGGCCATCGCCCGCCTCCCCGGCCGCGCACGCGAACAGCGTCATGCACGAGCGGAATTTCAGGTGATCCGGATAGCCGAAGATCTCCTCGATCGTACGACCCTCGATCCGGTTCACCAGGCGCGTGCACTCGCGCAGGCGCGCACCCAGCACCGGGTGCGCGAGGTAGGCGCGCGCTTCCTCCACGGAGGCGATCGCGTAGCGGCGCGCAGTAGGGCTTGACCCCAGGCCCAGGAGTTGCGGAAAGATGAACCACATCCAGTGGCTCTCCTTGCAGCCCGCCGCGAGCTCGGCGCACACCCGGGCGAACAGCGGATCTTGCGCCTCGACAAAGCGTGTCAGGTTGTACTGATCTTCCATCGCTTGACGCCTAAGGCCGCTGCCGGCAGGAGAATTATCGCAGCAGTGCTGTTCGAGCGCACGCGCCGCCGTCTTAGGCCGTTTGACGGGCTCGGGACGGCTGGCATACAGTCCACGGCTACACGATAAGCGTGGATCGATTATCGATAACGGCCTGCTCAGCAACTCAGGTCGCGGAATCCGGGGGATTTCATGCCGTGCTTCAACGCCAGCCTGGTGCTCGCTGGCCGTGTTGCTTTTGTGGCGGCCATTTCGCTCACGACGGCGCAAAGCCCGGCGAATCCGCGAGCGCCTGCCGACGCGGTGTACGTCAACGCCTACGTCTATGCGGTCGATGCGCGCGAGAGCGTTCAGGAAGCCCTGGCGCTGCGCGACGGGCGTATTGCGTATGTGGGCTCCAACGCCGGTGCCAGGGCGCTTGCCGGCAGCGCGACCCGGGTCGTCGATGTGCAGCAGCATCTGCTGATGCCCGGACTCGTCGATGGTCACATGCACCCGCTCGACGGCGGCACCGTTCTGCTGAAATGCAATCTCAACTATGAGCGGCTGACCGTTGCGCAGATGCGGTCGCGCATCCAGGCGTGTCTCGATCAGACGCAGGCGGCGGAGCCCGACAAGTGGCTGGAAGTCGTCAACTGGTTTCGCGAGGCGATGCTGCCGAACGGGGTTGCGACCACCCGCGTCACGCTGGACACGTTGAAGACCCGGCGTCCGATTCTTGTGATGTCTTCATTCGGCCATACCGCACTCGTCAACACGCGCGCACTGCAACTGGCGAAAATCACCGCCAGCACGCCCGATCCTCTCGGTGGACGGATCGAGCGCGAGTCTTCCGGGGCTCCTTCCGGCATCCTCGAGGACGCCGCCTTCGAGAAGGTGACCGCCATCCTTCCCAAGGCGTCGCCGGCCGAGGACCTCAAGGCCGCCGCAGCGGCCCTGGATGCGATGCGCAAACAGGGCGTCACGACCTTTCTCGATGCCATGGCGACCCCGCAGACGCTGGCCGCGTTCGCGGGTGCTGAGCGGCAAGGCGGGCTGACGGCGCGCGCGCATTTCGCGGTGCTGATCACGCCCGAGCAGGGTCGCGATCCAAAGCAGGCGGTCGCCACCGCCCGGGCGCTCGCCCGCAAATACGACCAGGGCGAGGCGCGCGCGCAGCCTGGCATCACGGTACGCAACATCAAGCTGTTCATGGACGGCGTGATCACCGCTCCGGCCTGCACCGGCGCCATGCTGAGTCCTTACTTCGCCAATGTGGGCACTGCCGCGCAGCCGCGTTGGGCGCCGGGCAAGAGTCGCGGGCCCGACGTGTATTTCCCCGCATCCGTGCTGCACCCACTTCTCATCGAGGCCGCGCGGGCAGGGCTTGAGCCGCACATGCACGCGGACGGTGATCGCGCCGTGCGCGAGGCGCTCGATGGCGTGGCGGCGCTGCGCAAGGTCTTTCCCGGGAGCGCGATTCGAGCGGCCATCGCACACGATGAGATCGTCGATCCCGCCGACTTCCCGCGTTACCAGCAGCTGGATGCCATTCCGGTGCTGTCCTTCCAGTGGGAGAAGCCCGCGCCGGACACGATCGACGGCGCGCAGGATTACCTGGGGCCGCAGCGCTTCAAATACCTGGAGCCCGCGGGCTATCTGGCGGCGGCCGGTGCGCGCATCGCCTATGGCAGCGATTGGCCGGTCGATCCGCTCAACGAGTGGTTTGCCCTCAAGGTGGCCGTGACGCGCGAGAACGACCCGGCGGCGGGCGAGAAATACGCCGGCCGGCTGAGCTCCGACACCGGACTCACGCTGCCGGCTGCCATCCGGGCCATCACCGCCAACTCCTCGTACGAGCTGCACGCGGAGCATGAGGTGGGCTCTCTGGAAGTCGGCAAGCTCGCCGATTTCATCGTACTCGACCGCAACGTCTTCAGGATTCCGGCGCAGCAGGTCGCGGATGTGAAGGTTCTGCTCACGGTGGTCGGAGGAAAAGCCGTGTACGGCGCCGCGCCGTTCGCGGTCGCCAACTGATGCATTTGCGGCACCAACAGACAAAGGTGTAGGGGGTTGCAGCGGCGCGCCGGATCTACTGACCCAACATCCAATCGTGTCAGCGTGACTTCCTGAACACCATCACGAACCGGTCGGTCTTGCCGACCATCGGGCCCTTGTAGGTGATCTGATCGCGCGGGTCTTCGGGCTTGCGCAGCACGTCGCTCGTCGATACGTAAGAGAAGCCGTG
>Ga0137409_10003007_pt1 | contig 17918 bp, 9 predicted proteins | sample CZODoug1_16funga_FD_122059 | JGI IMG/M metagenome (GOLD analysis project Ga0137409, IMG submission 122059) | Vadose zone soil fungal communities from Angelo Coast Range Reserve, California, USA - CZODoug1_16fungal (Hybrid Assembly) | ecosystem: Environmental > Terrestrial > Soil > Vadose zone... | reverse complement strand
ATTATCTGGCGTCGCCTCCGTTAGTAGTCGCTTACGCTCTGGCTGGACGCATGGATCTTGATCTCACCACCGAAGCTCTTGGCAATGACAAATCCGGCAAACCCGTTTTCCTCAGCGACATTTGGCCCACGCCGCAAGAAATCGAATCGACGGTGCGGGCCGCGGTTTCCACCAGCATGTACCAGAAGCAGTACAGCGAAGTTTATGAAGGCGATGCTCACTGGAAAGGGATGCAAGTTCCGCAGGGCGATCTCTACCAGTGGGATCCTAAGTCCACGTACATCAAATTACCGCCTTACTTCGACAATATGCCAAAGACTCCGCCGCCTCTAGCGGATGTTCACGGCGCGCGCGTCCTTGCCGTGCTGGGCGACAGCGTTACTACCGATCATATTTCACCGGCCGGCTCGATTCCCGTGGATTCACCCGCTGGAAAATATTTGATCGCCAACGGCGTTAAGCCGCACGAATTTAATTCTTATGGCGCGCGGCGCGGCAATCACGAAGTGATGGTGCGCGGAACTTTTGCAAATATTCGGTTGCGCAACCAACTGGCACCGGGCACGGAAGGCGGCTGGACTTTGTTTTTGCCGGGCGGCGAAAAAATGTCCATCTATGATGCCGCCGTAAAATATCGCGAGGCCGGGGTTCCTTTGCTGGTGATTGCTGGGAAAGAGTACGGCTCGGGATCTTCGCGCGACTGGGCCGCGAAAGGCACGCGCTTGCTTGGCGCGCGCGCGGTCATCGCGGAAAGTTACGAGCGCATTCACCGCAGCAACCTCGTTGGCATGGGCGTGCTCCCGCTGGAATTCAAGGCGGGAGAAAATCGTGAAACGCTCGGGTTGACGGGACATGAAATTTTCGACATTGAAGGCGTCGCGTCGCTGGCACCCAAGAAAACGATTACAGTGCATGCTAAATCAAGAGACGGACGTGTAAAGGCCTTCTCGGCAGTCGCGCGGGCGGATACGCCGGAAGAAGTCTCCTACTACCATCACGGCGGAATTCTGCAATACGTTTTGCGCCAGATGCTGTAACGCTGGCGAATTTCCTGGCCCGAAAGTCCCTGGAAGTCTCCGTCCCGGGACTTCTTCTTGTGCAGCTCATCCTTCTCAAAATTGAAGTGCGCTTTGGCGCGGAGTATGATGCGCAAGCGCAATCTGAAAAGATGTCCGACGTCAATGGCGTGTCTCGAACTCGCGAAAGGAAATCCGTGTTCAAGCAACTCGTAGGTATTGTTGTGCTGCTGCTCGCTTCCGTAACGCTTTCCCCTGGCCAGCAAACTGCTTCGCCTGTGCAAGTTACTGTGATTCGTGCGGGAAAACTTGTGGATGTAGACGCGGGCCGCACGCTGACGAATCAGATGCTGGTGGTGCGCGGCGGGAAAATTGAAGCGATTGGTGAGAATTTGTCCGTTCCCGCGGGCGCGACAGTGATTGACCTTTCCAAGATGACGGTGCTGCCGGGACTGATCGATTGTCACACGCATCTGGCCGACATGGGCGACGCGGAACCGCTCCTCGTGCTGCAAAAATCCGCCGCCGAAAGCGCCTACGCGGTTATCCCCAACGCACGCGTTACACTGCTGGCTGGGTTCACGACTGTGCGCGACGTTGGCGTCTATCGCGCCTTCAACGACGTTGCACTGCGCGATGCGATCGCCAAGGGTATTGTGATCGGCCCGCGCATGTTCGTCGCCGGTGCGTACATCACGATCAGCGAGGGCGCCGGCGCCATGACCGGACTCGCGCCAGACATTCAACTCCCTTGGGATTTGCACTATGGCGAAGCCAACAGTCCGTGGGAAGTGCGCCAGAAAGTCCGCCTGCTGGCGCATCGTGGCGCGGACCACATCAAGATTCTCTCGACCGGGGCTGTGCTGACCCATGGAAGCAATCCGAAGTCGATCGAGTTCACTCCGGAGGAGTTGCAGGCCGCGGTGGACGAAGCCCGCAACTTCGGGTTGCGCGTCGAAGCTCACGCGCACGCAGCCGAGGGCATTAAGAATGCCATCCGCGCCGGAGTCGCCTCGATCGAGCATGCCACGCTCATTGACGACGAAGGCATCGCCCTTGCCAAGGAGCATGGCACCTACCTCGACATGGATATTTACGACGAGGAATGCATCCAGAACGCCGCGAAGGAAAACAAGACGCCGGCGGATTTCTTGGAACACGACCGCGACCTGGGCGAGATTCAGCGGCGCAACTTCACGAAGGCAGTGCGCGCGGGAGTGAAGATGTCGTTCGGAACGGATGCGGGCGTTTGCCCGCATGGAATCAACGCCCGCCAGTTTGCGTTCATGGTGAAGTACGGCATGACGCCGATGCAGGCCATTCAGTCCGCCACGAGCAGCGCTGCGGATTTGCTGGGCAAGTCGAATTTGCTCGGATCCCTCCAGCCCGGGAAATACGCGGACGTCATCGCGGTTTCGGGGAATCCGCTCGAAGACATTCGGGTGCTGGAAAACGTGAAGTTTGTCATGAAGGAAGGGGAAATCTACAAACAGGAACGCTGAATGGTGGCCGGCTGAGGGCACCCGGGGGGTCTCGGATGTGTGGCAAGGAAAGGACTTGCGAGATGGCGTTTTCGGATCTGTGGCAATGGCTGGAGTTAGGGGCGAGTTTTCGGGAGTGTGGCAAAGAAAGGACTTAGCGAAGGAAGAGTAACCCCCGCCCCCCATGTTTTTGCAAAGATATGATTTGATAGAGGTTAGGGGGTGCGGGTCTGCAAAAGAGTTGTAGGGTAAGGACTTAGGGAAGAATGTGAGGTCCCTCGACTCTCGATGGTCGTTTAGGACTCGTCCCGCAAAAGCTTCCGGGATGCAGACACCGCACATCCTTCCTAACGGATGCTCGATTTGGGCGAGGGAGACGGGTTGGAGCTTGGCAAACACGGGGTAGAATAGCACATCTTACTTAAGTTGTTAAGTGTTTTGCAGCGCGTGGCAAGAATTGAGGGTTGAACGGCAGCGGAGGCGGGTTGAACGGCGTCCGCGCCAGGACGACGAAAGCGCCACTTGCCCTCATTTCGGTGGAACGCGAAACCTGCAAAAAAAAGACAGGCCGGGTCCTAGGATCCGGCCTGTTTCTTGTTGGACAGACGTATTCCGCTAGAACCGGAACTTCAATCCGATCTGGATGTTGCGGGGCCCGCCAGTTCCTATCACTGGATTTGCCGCGGCAACGTCAGGCGTGTTGAAGATGAAACCAAACGAAGTGGGATCGGACGGGTCAACAAGACCCTGTGTATTGGGATTCGCAAAGTGGGGATGGTTCAGTACGTTGAAGAACTCCGCGCGCAATTGGACACTCACACGCTCGTTCAGGTTGGTCGTCTTGACGACGGAGAAGTCCAAATTGTCCAGCCGTGGGCCGCGGAACGGATTCCGGCCGATGTTCCCAAATGTGCCAAACGCCGGCGGGGTGAGTACCGATGATCCCGCCACATAGCATCCCAGGCTGGCTAGCTGGTCTTTCGCCCCCTGGCCTCCCGCGACGGAAAAGCAAGTATTCGACGCGGCATTCGTCCCCCCGATGACATGCTTGAAGGTGGGAGACATTGGATTTGCGTCAACCGTGAAGAAACTGGGATCCACGTACGGAATTCCGGAAGTGGAAGGCTTGAAATTGAGCGGATTGCCGGTAATGTTCCAGCGGTCGGCGAATTCTCCAGTTCCGCTGCTGTCGCTTCCGTTGATGTTCCCGTCGATGAGATTCCACGGCAAGCCACCCTGAACCGTCAGGATGGAGTTGAGCTGCCAGCCTTCAAGCAAGTGGCCGTAGCCCTTTCGCGAAGGTACCTCGTAGGTCAGAGCCAACGTTAGGCGATGCCGGAGGTCGCTGTCCGAGCTAGCGCGCTCCAAACCAGGACGCGTGCTGTCCTGCGGCTGTTGGGCACGATTAAGTGATACATCATCAATCGAGTGTGCCCAGGTGTACCCGGCGACGAAATTCAGGCCCTTCCATGCGCGCTGGGTCATTGTCACCTGCAGCCCGTGGTAGATGGAGGTATACCCATTGTCTAGGAAGTTGACAAATTCCAGGAATGGGAAGCACGGCCCGCCAAGTCCCAAGCCACCCTGGGTAGCAGGGCAGTTCGCCGTAAACGGCCGGCCGAGTTGTTCACTCCCGTCATCGTTGGCAAAATTCACCTGGTTGATGTCTCGAACGCCGTAGAGCTTCACGCCGCGGTTGCCAACATAACCCACCTGCAGGGATGTCGTCGGCGTCAGCTGTTGTTGGATGTTCAAATTCCAGGTCATCACATAGGGTGTACGCAGGTTCCGCGCAACACCGAGGATGTCGCACGGAGTGCCCGGAACGCCCCCGATGATCTTCGAGGGATCGCAGTTGATCGTGGGCTGGAACACAGGCCCGGCAATTGACCAGTTCAATAAGTCGCCAGTCAGGTTGACGGCGGAAGCCGCGATTGTTCCGTTGGCACCGGGAATTCCCGTCGAGGGCGCCGTGGGAATCACGTTCAGCCCAGCCGTCGAAGCGTTTTCCACTCCAGTCTGTCCCAGGAACAGTGACAGGTGCGGAATCTCATAGGTCACGCCGCCACCGGCGCGAATCACCGTCTTGCCATGCCCCCACGGATCCCAGGAGATGCCCAAACGCGGCGCGAAGTTGTTGTGGTCGCCGTTGTACGGCGCACTGATTCCATGGCCCACCTGCTGGATGCCGATCGCGGGGTCAAAATTGGCCAGCCGGTCTTGGCTCTCCTTGATGACCGTATTCAAGTCATAGCGCACACCAGCATTAACAGTCAGCCGTGGAGTGACGCGCCAGTCATCTTGTAAGAAACCGCCGAAAGAGTTGATCGAGACATGGCGTGCGGAATTGCCGATAAAAATGCGGCCGCCGGTTTTTCCCAGTCTCTTGGATCCACGCGGCAGGCCCGCGACAAAATCTTCCAGTGACGTGCTCTGAATCGGATTTCCGCTCGCATCCACGCCCAGACAACTGCCGCACGCCTTTGTTAGCTCGCCACCGGCAAAGCGGACACGTCCCTTGCCGTACCGGTCGCGTGTGTTGTCCGTGATCCCGTGGCGGAATTCACCGCCAAACCGGAAGGTGTGCTTTCCGCGCGAGTACGAAATGTTGTCCAGTCCCTGATAGGTCTGGTTGGGAGTGGTCAGCAGCGGCCAGCCGTGGTTTCCGCCAAGTGGATTGAAGCCATCTACATCAATTTCCGGCATTCCGAAATTGACAGGGTCTGTCACTCCCGTGTTGATCCCATACACGGTCGCGGGATTTGCGGCATGATCCACCGTTAGTATGGCCTGCCAAAATCGGTCGTAGCCGAATCGCGCTTCGTTCACCCATCGCGAATTCGGCACCCAGGTGTAATTCAAGCCGAAGACCTGGGCACGGAGCTGCGAAGAGGACTGCCACTGCGCCCGTAACACGGGGATGTCACGCTCGATCTGCAGGCTGTCGCCGAAGAAATAGCGCGCGGACAAGCTATGGCGCTCGTTAATGTGGTGATCGCCCTTGATAATGAAGTTGTCGTTCCGGTTGCGATTGGGAAATCCCACATTCAATTGGCCCGTGCCACTGGTGTTAGCCGGGTAGAGGGCTGCTACTGTGGTGCTCAGCGCGTTCACGCCGCAGGTACCGGGGATCGACGCGCAGGCGGCCCGCACACTGGCGACTGCATCGGGGATGCTCGCGCCCGGATCCCCCCCGGCGGTGACAGTGGAAGGGCTGTTCAGGGTCTCCGAATTCGCCACGAGCGCGCGAATCCCTTCGTACGCGCCAAAAATAAAAGTCTTGTTCTTGATAATCGGTCCGCCAATGCTCCCGCCAAACTGGTGTTGGCGCAGGCCACGCATTGGATCAGGCGCGGGATTAAAGTAATTGCGCGCGTCGAAGGCATTGTTGCGCTCGAAAAGGTAGGCGGTCCCGTGAATGTCGTTCGTGCCGGACTTGATTCCGAGATTAATGATTGCGCCGGGCTTCCAGCCATATTCGGCGGGCGGGTTTTCCTGCGCGTTGAATTCTTGAATCGCGTCGATGGGAAGAATGCTGCCGGGAGTTCCCTGGACACCTTCGGCGTTAATTACCGTCGTGGCGTAATACGGGTCGTTGTTGTCCGTGCCGTCGACGATGAAATTATTGTCTTCGGGTCTGTTGCCGTTCGAGCTAATCGATAGAAATCCGCCGCCGCTGCTCCGCTGCACGCCCGGTCGTAAGACCACCAAGTTCTGGAAATCGCGTCCGTTCAGCGGAAGATCGTTGATAGACTTGTTCGTGAACGTTCCGCCCAGTGTGTCGTTTGTGGTCTCTACCAGCGGCGCCTGCTCGGTCACTTCGACGACTTCCGATACGCTGCCGGGCTGCATCGTAATATCCAGGCGGATGTCTTTTGCCACTTCCAGTCGGATGCCGCTGCGCTCGACTCTCTTGAATCCTGTCGCTTCAACGACGAGCTTGTACGGGCCCGGAGACAGGCTGGGCGCAACGTAATCGCCCACATCATTGGTCTCGAGCGTCCGCGTCACACCAGTGTCCACGTTGGTGATGGTCACGCGCGCGCCTTTGACGAGGCCACCGCTTTGGTCGGTCACAGTGCCCAGAATGCGGCCCTCCTGAGATTGACCGGACGCGATGCCCAGCACACAGAGTGTGGATAGAAAAACAGCGATGCTTCGAAGAAACGTCATAGATCCCCCCATCCCCGTTTTGGCACAAGGGCTGTGCCTGCGAATAAACGCCGAGTCCCTGAACGCAGCGTTTGCCTTGCTATTGGTTCTACATGGACAGACGGAATCCGTCAAGGAGTGTAAGTGCAATCAGTGGAGAAAATTAGAAACAAATGAGATGGATTCATGACCTGAGTCGCCCAAGAGCTTGACGATCTGGCCGAGGGCCACTCTGGCTCGAATCTTGGAAGATGCCGTCCGCTAGCCAGCGCGTCCCGTGCCGCGAGATCCTTCCTTGCGGGCTGGCAGTCGACTCTTGATTCGCCAGAGCAGGATGGAACCCAGGACTATCGACACTAGACTTGCGATTTGCGCATTGGAAAGACCGAAGAACGATCGCGGGTTGATGCGAATGAATTCGATGAGAAATCGGGCCGCGCCAGTCAGGATCAGGTAGCTGCAGAAGATTTCACCCATGGGCCGCTCGCCAGCGGCTGCTTTCTTCCCCATGTGCCACAGGAACGCGGCGATGGCTATCCAAATGAAAAATTCATAAATGGGAGTCGGGTAAACGCGGCAGTCTGCCGGCCAGCCCCATTGCACACAGGTTTCGGTCGTGGGAACCACGCCGCGAGGAAAAGCCATCCCCCACGGCCATGGCCACGACGTGGGCCTGCCGTAATCGCCGTCACCCGAGAGCAAGCAGCCAATTCGCCCGATGGCGTAACCAACCGCCGCTGCCGGCGAGCATAGGTCCATGAATTCAAGAGTTGGAATCTTAAAATGCTTCGCCAGAAACAGGAGGGCGACAAATCCACCAAGAAATCCGCCGAACCAGGCAAATCCATAGCGGCTGAACAGTTCGGCTTGCCACGTGGGTGGGTCTTGGAGGGCGTGATAGAGTTTTGCCCCCACCAAACCAGCGAGCCCGGCGACGCCAATAATCAGAAACCCTTCGTCATGATGGCTGGGCTTGGCGCTGTTCTTCAGGTAGCCGCTCTTTATGAATTGCTCGCGGCGGCGGTCAAAGTCTGCCTGCAAAAGGTACGCGGCGGCCAATAGGCCGGTGGCAACCATCAGGCCAAACGTCGGAATTGTGAGCGGGCCAAGGTGGAGAAATGGAATCATTGATGGCTGAGCAGTTTGCCTTCAAAAGTATACACGAGGGCTCGATCGGGCTCGAACTTCGCGTTCGTTCGAAAGCTGATTTCTCTTTCGTTGCAGAAGCTACTCAAACAGTTCTTGCACTCCTTCCGAGATGCAGCAAGATCCCAAGAACAACCCACGCGCCGAAGGCGATCCATCGCGAGGGCGAGAAGTGCCCGGGAAATACGGGCAGAACCTTCATCAGGAACAGCAGCAGAGAGACGACAATTCCAAGCCCGGTCACGATCCGCATTGCGGCCCGCTTCTCCACAATCCAGAACGACAGGCAAGCCGCGAACCATCCCAGGGCCGACGCCATCGAGCCGACTTCGGTAACTGGGACGAGGAGCGCATCACCCAAAAGCAAGCCAATCAGCGTTCCTGCCGTGATCCCGAGAATGGCAATGTTCGGCGTCAGGAATTTTTCGTGAACTTTGCCAAATATCGAGGGAATGGACCGTCGGCGGCCGTAGGCGAACAACAAACGGCTGGATGCGACGAAGTTGCCATTGAAACACTGAAACAGCCCCAAGAGAGCCATGATCAAAATCAATCGAACCGGCCATTGCGCCCCCAGCGCTTGCTCGAACGCGATCGCGGTTGCAAATCGTTTTCCAATTAAACCTTGCCAAGGACTGATGTAAGCAACTGCGGCCACGGCGAGGACGTAAAAACCTGCGCCGACGAGAAGAGCCATCACAATCGCGCGAAAAAAGCCGGTCGAGGGGAATCCAGGGTGAGCTTCTTCGGCGGCTTTAGGCGCTGATTCGAATCCGGTCATGAAGTACGGAACGATCTGGAGAGTGAGCAGTATCGATATCAACGGGGTCCCGCTAAACGCCGGATGAAAATTAGCCGGAGATCCACGAGCGCCGCTGATGCCCAGTAAAACGACGAAGAGGAGGAGCACCGTTCCTGTTGTCCAATTCTGGAAACTGGCGCTCAAGCGAATGCCGCGGTAATTCAGCACCGCGAGAAAAATCGTAAGCCCCACGCCTAGCGCCAGTCGCGGGAGGAATACAGGCTGCCCGGCGACGCGGTACAGTTCGAGCGAATTCAGCGAAGGAAAGATGTACGCCGCAAGCTTGCCGACCGCCACTGCTTCCCACGGGCACACGATGAAGTACGCCAACAGCATCATCCAACCGGTGAAATAGCTTACAAGCGGCGGGAACACCTGGGCGGTGTAGGCTGCTTCTCCTGCGGCGTCTGGAAGACGCTCGACCCATTGGCCGTAGACGTAGCCAACGGGCAGCAGCAGAATCCCGCCCAATGCAAAACCGAGAATCGCGCCAAGCGGCCCGCCTCGCCCGAGCCAATCGTCCATCAGCACCAACCAGCCGACGCCAACCATCGTTCCAAATGCCAGCGCAAAATAATCGGCCAGGCGAAGTTTGCGCGCGAGCGTGGTCATGGCTTCATGATGCGCCCCCGATTCTATACAGCTTCTCGGTTTGCGCCATCAGTTTTGATGAGCCGTTAACCTAGCAATAACAAAACCTGCTTAGAACTTTATGCGCAGGAAAACGGGCTGCGACGTCTTCGAGTCCGCGCCTCCCCGCGAGCGCGTCTGGCCCCGGTGTTTCGATTTGCGGTTCAAGACTGAATATTCCAAGGAGAGACCCTATGCATCATTGTATTGCTAAGGCTTTGGCTGTTGTGGCCGCTTCGGCCGTGACGCTCTTGCCCGTGTACCCAGCATCCGCACAAGACAAAGACGGCTCTTCGGCGAGGACGCCGATCAAGCATGTCGTAGTCATTTTTCAGGAGAACGTTTCGTTCGACCATTACTTTGGCACTTATCCGCACGCCTTAAATCTCCCGGGCGAGACTCCCTTCCACGCCAAGGAAGACACCCCGGAGTCCAACACTCTCCTGTCCTCCGGCCTGCTGACCCACAATCCGAACAAAGTGAATCCATTCCGCATTCCTCCAAGCGTGCCTGTGACCTGCGATGAAGATCACAATTACAATGACGAGCAGGCAGCAGCGGACGGCGGACTGATGGACAAATTTGTGGAGAAACTGAGCTGCAATGACAAGGTGCTCGGCCCGGCCAGCACTATGGGGTACTACGACGGCAACACGGTTACCGCGATGTGGAATTACGCGCAAAACTTCGCGATGAGCGACAACTCCTGGGGCACGACCTTTGGACCGTCAACTCCGGGAGCGCTCAACTTGGTCGCCGGGAATACCTTTCCTGGGACTCTGTTCCCCACGAGACCGAACGGCAAGCCTGCCAGCGCGTCCGGCAACATCGCCAACGCGGCGACGACCGGCGCGGTGATCGGCGATCCGCGGCCGTTGCTCGATGATTGCGTGGCTTCAAATCCAAAGTTCCAAGGCGTCAATCAGATTACGATGTCGGGTAAGAACGTGGGCGACTTATTGAATGCCAAGGGCATCACTTGGGGCTGGTTCCAGGGCGGCTTCGCGCCGACGGGCGTGGATGCTCAAGGACGCGCAGTATGCGGACAGCATCACACGGGCCTTGCCGGCGATGATGCGGTCGTGAACGCCGGCGACTACATCCCGCACCACGAGCCGTTCATGTATTACCCGCAAACAACGAATATCCACCACACACGGCCAAGCAATCCGCTGTTGATCGGAACGAGCGGGGACGGCGCAAACCATCAGTACGACCTGACGGACTTCTTCACTGCTTTGAACCTGCACCGCCTGCCCGCCGTCAGCTATCTGAAGGCCGGCGCTTACCAGGACGGCCATGCCGCCTATTCTGATCCGATCGACGAACAAATCTTTGTCGTGAACATCATCAACGCCCTCATGCAATCGAAGGAGTGGAAGGACACGGCGGTCGTCATCGCTTGGGATGATTCCGACGGTTGGTACGACCACCAGATGGGGACCATCGTGACGCAGTCGAACGTGGCAGACGACCAGTTGCTGGGGCCGGGCAATTGCGGCTCGCCGAAAGCGAATGACGTCAGTGGCGGAACCCAGAATGGGCGATGCGGCTTCGGCCCGCGCCTGCCCCTGCTCGTGGTTTCTCCCTGGGCAAAGCCGAACTTCATCGATGACACCATAACGGATCAGTCTTCCATCCTCCGCTTCATCGAGGACAATTGGAACCTCGGCCGAATCGGCAGCGGCTCGACCGATGCGATCGCCGGCACGCTAAACAACATGTTCAACTTCAGCGAGGAAGGACCGCACGCTCACAAGCTCATTCTGGATCCCCAAACTGGAACGGTTATCGAGCAAGATTAGAGCCGCACAACTCATCTAATGCCAAACGTCCTGGATCGCGTCGCTGAATGCGCGGTCCAGGATTGTTTTCTAACAGTTGTTCTTGCCCCACGACGCTTTTCGTATTAGACAACCCCGCGGCCACCGCAGTCATCCGTTCACTTATCCTCCTAGGTGCAAGGAGAGATGCTGGCGCGTTGGCTCATCGCGGCGATTTGTTCCGGGTCACTTCTGACCGCTGCAACACCTGCGTTGCCACAGGTTTGCGACGTACCGTGCGAACCGCGCGGCAATTTCCAGAAAACAGCCGAAGTACCGATCCTTGACGAGGTGCGCTTCACGGGACTGCAGCGCATCGCGCCCGCCGCAGTTGCCGCCCAGCTGAGATCCCGCGGAGGCGAACCTTTCAACGCTGCGAAAATTGAAAAAGATCTCCGCGCCCTCACGCGCCTAGGGTGGTTCCAATCCATTCAGGTGGAAGAAGTGTCTCCAACTCACCCGCCTCCTCAAGAGTTCGAGAATCGGAAACGCATAGCTCTTCTCTTCGACTTGGAGGAGCGACCGTTTCTTTCCAAGGTGGAGTATTCCGGCTCCCGCCTGCTCTCGGAAAAACAGATCGAAAAAATGCTGGAAGACAAGAAACTCGCGCCTGCGCTAGGGAAGCCAGCCGATCCGGTGGCGCTTCATCGGACCGCCCTCGCGATTCGCGCCGGGCTAAAGGAGTTGGGCCATCTTGAGGCGAATGTCCGAATTGCGCGTGCGGAAGCAAGCAATGCAACTGTCACCGTGCGGTTTGAGATTAACGATGGCCCCTTGCTTCGGGTACGCCGGGTGAGTTTCGACGGCCATCCTCAAGTCCCGGCAAAGTTATTGCGCGCGCAAATGCACAACATCGCGCCGTGGAAACCGCTCGCCTCGTGGCGCGGCAAAAATGCGTACTCCCGCGAAGCATTTGAAGAAGACCGTCAACGCATCCTCACCTATTACGAAAACCATGGCTTTCCCGAGGCGCGAGTCGGCTGCGCGCGAGTCGCTCAGTTCACTGAACCTTCACGCCGCTGGCTTCCCTGGCCGCATGAGTCGCGGCAGGCGGGACTCAGCGTTTCCATTCCGATAGAAGCAGGTCCTTTTTACCGTTTCGAATCCATCGCCGCTACAGAAGCTCTTCAGCAAGCCGCGAAGGAGCACGGCCGGTCACCCATCACTATTTCTGAACTGGATGGCGCGGCCGCTTTTTCCCAGCAGGAGATAGATAAGTGGCAGCGATTGTGGATGGGGCGCCTTCAACCAAGAAACTCTGAAATCGATTCCCCTTCCTACCATTCCGTGGACGTGATGCGGACTTTCAACCCAGACAATCACACTGCGCGGGTTACGCTTGACCTGAGCGATTCGCCGCCTTACACCGTGCGGCGCATCGAATTTCTCGGGCTGCACAAGTTCAGCGACCGCTACGTGCGACGCAGAATTGTGCTGCGCGAAGGCCATCCCATCGATGAGCGCGCGCTCGAAGCGGGCCTCTTGCGTTTGGCGAGGACCGGCTACTTCAAGCCAATCCGCAAAGGGGATATTCGCGTACAGCTCGATGAAGCTACCCATACCGCCAACGTCTCAATCCGCCTGGAAGAAATTGGCCAGCAGCGCGCGTCGCTGACGGGAGGCACGGGCCAATTCGGCAGCACGCTGGGTGTGGTCTACACAGTCTTCGACTTGCTGAATCGCGACGAGCTTCTTTCCGCGCAACTCGATAGCGGGCCGGAGACTTTGCAGATTATGCTCGGCTTGGCGAAGGAAGGAATCTTCGGCACGCGCGCGTCGCTGGCGTTCTCGGTGTTTAATAATGTGGTTCGCCCGCGGTTTGCGGGCAGCGCAAAAGGGCCGTTTTTCTCCTCTCACAGCGAAGGGATCAACGTTCCCTGGGTCTATCCGTTGACGAACACCGACACTCTTGACGTCAACTACACCCTGTCGAGCACAACGACCGAATATCCGCCGGCCTCAATCACAGCCGTGCCCGGTGTGACGCTCGGCAACGTTCGCTCAAAAATTTCCAGCCGCTCACTGGGAGCCGGCTGGACCCGCGACACCGGGAGCGAGCGCATTCTGCTTACGAATTCCGTTTCCGGAGGATGGCTTGGCGGTGGTGAAAACATGGTGCGTTCCTCCGCTGAATACGGCCGCATTTTCCGCGACCCGTTTTTCGCTCCGTCAGGCGCATGGGCCTTTCGAACCACATTCAGTGGTGCAGGAAGTTATCGGGGCGACATGCCATTTTATGCGCGACTGTTCCCTGGCGATGAACTTGTGCGCGGGTTTCGTCCCGGCGAGCTCGGCCCTCACGCTGTAACAGCCAGAACTGCGGCAAACGGTGCCACCACTTATTCGGCTTCTCCCGCTGGAGCAAATCTCGTCACCGCCACCAGTGCTGAATACCGTTTCCCTCTCTCTGGCGGTACGGAGGCCGCTGCCTTCTTCGACCTCGGCTCCGGCTTGGTGCTCCCCAACTGGCTGGGCCCGACGAAGCCTCTGCTTCTCGGCGCAACAAATGGCGCGCTGCACGGCTCTACGGGAATCGAGCTTCGCTGGACGGTGCCGGGCGTCCAGGTACCGGTTCGCGCTTATTACGCCGTGAATGTCTTGCGAATGAACCGCTTCATTTCCTTGTCGGAAAATTCCGTGTTCCATGCCCGCAACCGGTTCTCTGCTTTCGGATGGGGCCTCGGCACGCTGTTCTGAACCGCGTGTCTGTACTACACTCCCGGAGCCATGAAGCACAAAAACCAGGTTAAGGAAGCGTCGCGGATCGTCGAAAAGTACTGCATCACAAAAGGCGAAAAATTCCGCCTAAAAGACTACGACCCCGCGGACACGAATGGCGTTAAAAGCAAACAACACGCCGAAAACATCCTGGCGAGTCGTGTAGGCTTGCTCAGCGACATGCAGGAAAAACTTTATGCCCAGGGTCGCTGGGCGCTGCTGCTGATTTTTCAGGCCATGGATGCCGCCGGAAAAGATGGCGTCATCAAGCATGTGATGTCGGGCGTGAATCCCCAAGGCTGCCAGGTCTTTTCTTTCAAGGCGCCCAGCAGCGAGGAACTGAACCACGACTATCTTTGGCGGACTCACAAGTGTGTCCCCGAGCGGGGAAAGATCGGCATCTTCAACCGCTCCTATTACGAAGAAGTTCTCGTCGTCCGCGTCCATCCAACTTTTTTACGAGCCCAGAAGCTGCCAGACGACCTGATCACCAAGCACATTTGGGACGAGCGCTACGACGACATCAACGCATTCGAGCAGTATTTGACGCACAACGGCGTAGTGGTCCGCAAATTTTTTCTCCACGTTTCAAAAAAAGAGCAGAAAAAGAGATTCCTCGAGCGCCTGGAAGATTCGAAAAAGAACTGGAAGTTCTCCATGGCCGACGTCCAGGAGCGGGCCTTTTGGAAGGACTATCAAGAAGCTTATGAGGAAATGATTCAGCATACCGCAACGAAACACGCGCCCTGGTACGTCGTTCCGGCGGACAATAAGTGGTTTACGCGGCTGGCCGTCGCCTCAGCGATTATCGAAACATTGGACGAGCTCGATCTCTCCTTTCCCGACGCCGATGAAGGGAAAAAGAAGGAATTGGAGGCCGTCCGCAATTCGCTACTTGCCGAGAAGGATTAGCGCAGACTGTGGCGGTTGTAGCGGTTTACGCAGCCATCGAAGTCCTTGATCCCTGCAAGGGCGTGAAAATTTAGGAACGGGCAACCCACCTTCTCCCATCATGCTTCAAAATCAATTTCGATCGGATCAATTAGGGGCATCAGCCATTGGAGCAACTCCTGATGAATAGGGTGCCCCCCATAAGCCTCCAGCGCCGACCTGTCGGAGAATTTCATTACACCGCCCAGCTCGTATCCTTGCGAGCGCGGCGAAAAGTTGACGCCGACACTGGTCTCAAGCAAGCCTGGAATCTGACCCTGCAGCCCACGAATTGCCGCAATGGCGCGAAGCTTCTGATCTTCGCGCACGTCCGTCTTCCATCGAAAAGCAAAAGTATGAATGATCATGCCAGCATTGTAGCCAAAGTTTGCCTAGTCAGGTGGCGATCCCATCGCCTGAGCCGCGATGGGAGCATTGTTAGTAGCTGCGGTTTGCGGAGACGCTCTGGGGTTTACTTCGCCGCGTCTTACTTACTTATTTCCGCTCGAAAGTTTGCTGGAGTCCGCCGATTCTCACGTCGAAGACGCCGGGCTCGACAACGCGTTTATTGTCGGTGCCGATGAAAGAGAGGTCGTCGGCTGTCAATTCGAAGGACACCTGGCGGCTCTCGCCCGGCTGCAGCAAGACTTTTGCGAATCGCTTGAGACGCTTCAAAGGTGGCGTCACGCTCGCAAAGCGCTCGTTCAAATACAGTTGAACGACTTCCTTGCCGGCGCGGCCACCGCCGTTTTTCACCGTCACTTCAACGTGTACAGTCCCGCTCCCCGAAGCCGTGGCTGGAGAAACGCGTAAATCAGAATAGGAAAAACTGGTGTAGCTCAGCCCCGATCCGAACTCGAATTGCGGCGGGGGCATCGCTCCCCCATCCTCGCCTTCAAATGCTTTGTGGTCGTAGGTGAAAAGCCGATTTGGCGAGCGCGGATAGGTGATCGGCAGCTTGCCGCTGGGATTCACATCGCCGAAAAGAATGTCGGCAATGGCCTGCCCGCCTTCATTACCGGGGTTGTAAGCCATCACGATGGCGTTCGCAGCATCGGCAATGCGGCTGATGATGCGTGGGCGGCCTTCCGTGAGCAAAAGAATGACAGGTTTCTTAGTTTCCAGAACTCTCAGGACGAGGTTGAGCTGCGCGTCGGGCAACGTAAGATCGGGGATGTTGCCCGGTGTTTCCGCGTAAGCCCATTCCCCGAGACAAAGCACCACGGCATCCGCTTTTGCCGCGGCGTCCGCGGCTTTGGCGATATCCACTTCTTTGTTGTAGGTCGTGCCGGGAACGTAGGTCACGTTGGCGGCGCCGATTTTCTCCTGAATGGCTTTGAGAATCGTGGCGTGATCCTTGGGATACGCGCTCTCTCGGTTGCCTTGCCAGGTATAACTCCAACCATTGTTCAGTGGAATCAGGGAATCCGCGTCCGGGCCCGTCACGAGAACGCGCGCGGTCTTCGCGAGTGGCAGCGTGTGGTTCTCGTTTTTCAGCAGCGTGATGGACTCGCGCGCAGCCTCCAGACTGGCGTGCCGCGATTCCGGCGAGCCGATCACTGTTTTCGAATCGATCCCGCGCAGGGGATCGTCAAAAAGTCCCAGTTGGTACTTCACCGTGAGAATTCGCCGCACTGCTTCGTCGATGCGGCTCGCGGGCACTTTTCCTTCTTGCGCCAGCTCGAGTAACAGGTTGCTGAAGCTGTAGTCGCTCGGCACCATGCTCATGTCGATTCCGGCAAGCACGGCGATACGCGTGGCTTCCTTCTCGTTTGCAGCGACGTGGTGGACACTCACAAGTTTCTTGATGTCCATCCAGTCGGAAACAACGAATCCCTGCAAGCCGAGTTCGCCTCGCAAGATGTCCTTGAGCAAATAGCCGTTGGCATGGCCGGGAATTCCGTTGACTTCGCTCGAGTTCACCATCACGGTGTGCGCCCCCGCTTTTACAGCTGCGGCAAACGTCGGAAGAAAGTATTCACGCAAAGTATTTTCCGGAATGAACGCGGGGCTGCGGTCGCCGCCCGTGGTTGGGTAGCTGTACCCCATATAATGTTTCAGCGAAGCGGAAACGCTGGCTGGATTCGAAAGATCGCTGCCTTCATAACCGCGAACCGCAGCCACGCCCATGACCGTTGCGAGGTAAGTGTCCTCACCGAATGTCTCCCACAAGCGAGACCAGAGCGGCTGCCGCCCGGCGTCGAGTACGGGCGAGAAGGACCATGGAATACCCGCTTTACGAGTCTCCGCGGCGGCGATCTGGCTGCCGCGCAACATCAGCTCTGGATTCCACGTCGCGGCCATCGCCAGCGGTTGCGGGAAAAGAGTGCCCTCAGCGATGTAATTCGGTCCGTGGATGGTATCGATGCCGTAGAGCACCGGAACGTGCAGCCGGGTTTTCTTCGCTTCCTCCTGAATGGCGCGAATAATCTCGTGCCACTTCTCCTCGGACAACGCTTGGTCGTGCACATTGAGGATAGAACCCACACCGTATTCGACGACCGCTTTGTGCAATTTCTCAGAATTGATTCGAATGTCCTGGTCCATTCCGTCGGTGACCATGCCGATGTCCAGCTGCGTCATCTGGCCAATTTTTTCCTTCAGCGTCATCTGGCCCAGAAGTTTCTCGACGGCTGCGGCGGAAGCGCTGGCAGGCGGACCTGCGGGAGTCGAGTTTTTCTTCAAAAATGTCTGGCTATCCACAATGCCTGACGCGGCATCATCGGCGCCGGATGGAACGGCCACGATAGTGCAAACAGCCAGTAAAATAACGATTTGCCTGAGCTTCCATTTCGGGGTGTGCACGGGTATCTCCTTGCCAAGCATCCTACCTCCGCCGAACGAATATTCCAAATTTGAGTTTTCGATAATTCCGTTTTGAGCACTCACGAGAAAACGGACTTATTCCGGCCTCTTCTGCAAACCCGAAGAGGGAAAGCTCTGAAACGAGCTGCTCTGTGTCAGTGAGGCGAAGAATACTGATAGCGCAGGCTTGGCGGCATGCGCTCCGAACGCGCCCGCGTGTTGTATTCCAACTGATAGCCCAGATGTTCGGCATCGGAAGGATAGCCGCTTCCCTTGGGATACGGATAAGGCAGGAGTGAATGTCGTGGCAGCGGTTCGACCGTAAACGCATGCGCGGCGTAGAAATCGAGGTCTTTTTCAAAACCGTCGGCGTAAAAGAAATAATCGCGAATCCACCCCGCTGGCGGGGCGGGAA
>Ga0137409_10003006_pt1 | contig 17923 bp, 18 predicted proteins | sample CZODoug1_16funga_FD_122059 | JGI IMG/M metagenome (GOLD analysis project Ga0137409, IMG submission 122059) | Vadose zone soil fungal communities from Angelo Coast Range Reserve, California, USA - CZODoug1_16fungal (Hybrid Assembly) | ecosystem: Environmental > Terrestrial > Soil > Vadose zone... | reverse complement strand
CCGGCGAGCGCGCAGACGGCGACGATGGTCATCGCGACGATCGTCGGCGAGTCGAACCACTCCTCGCGCTCGCCGCGGTCCAGCACGAGCTGCAGGCACGCGAAGCCCACGACCATCAGGCCCAGGCCCCACCAGTCGATCCGCGCCGCGCGGCGCAGATACGGCGGGTCGAACAGGAACGCGCTGGCCATGAGGAAGCCGAGGATCCCGACGGGCAGGTTGATGTAGAAGATCCAGCGCCACGACCACTCGTCGGCCAGGTAGCCGCCGACCGTCGGTCCCAGGATCGGCCCGAGGATGAAGCCGAGGCCCCAGATGGCCATCGCGAGACCGCGCTGGTGGAAGGGGAAGATCTCCCAGAGGATCGCCTGGGAGAGCGGGATGATCGGCCCGCCGCCGAGGCCCTGGAAGATGCGGGCCACGATCAGCGTGGTGAGATTGGGCGCGATACCGGAGAGAAACGAGCTGACCACGAAGAGCGTGGCGCAGATCAGGAAGAACCGCTTGCGCCCGAACAGTCCGGCCAGCCACCCCGTGGCGGGGATGACCACGGCGTTGGCCGCCAGGTACGACGTGATCACCCACGACACCTCGTCCAGGCCCGCCGACATCGATCCCTGCAGGTGCGGCAGGATGACGTTGGTGACGCTGGTGTCGAGGATCTGCATGAAGGCCACCACCATGACCGTGAGCGTGATGGCCCACTTCTGGGCGGCAGGAACCGGCGCTTCCGCTAGGGCAGACGTCATGCTGACCCGCAGTTGCGATAGGATATGCCTCCTGCGGCCGGCCGCAAGACGTCCGCGCAGTCGAAGGAGGCCCGCATGGAGTACGGACTATTCACGATGCCCTCGCATCCGCCCGAGCGCGCCCTGTACGACGGGCATCAGTGGGATCTGCAGCAGCTCCGCTGGGCGGACCAGCTGGGTTTCAGCGAGGCGTGGATCGGCGAGCACCACACGGCACCGTGGGAGCCGCATCCCTCGCCGGACCTGCTGGTGGCCCAGGCCCTCCTGCAGACCGAGCGCATGCGCATCGGTCCCGGCGGGTTCCTCCTGCCGTATCACCACCCGGCCGAGCTCGCCAATCGGGTGGCCATGCTCGACCACTTAGCGCAGGGGCGGCTGAACTTCGGGGTGGCGGCGAGCGGCTTGCCCAGCGACTGGGCCATGTTCAACGTCGACGGCAACGCCGGCCAGCACCGCGAGATGACGCGCGAGGCGCTCGACATCATCCTGCGCCTCTGGAGCGAGGGCGAGTTCGACCACAAGGGCAAGTACTGGCACGTCACCAAGACCGGCACGATGCTCGACACGCTGCGGCCGCACATCACGCCGTTGCAGAAGCCACATCCGCCGATCGCCGTGGCCGGCGTCAGCAAGGGATCCGACACGCTGAAGCTGGCGGGCGAGCGCGGCTTCTGGCCGATGAGCCTGAACCTCAACCCGGCGTACGTCGCGAGCCACTGGGACTCGGTGGAGCAGGGCGCCGCGCGCACCGGCCGCACGCCGAAGCGCGCCGACTGGCGCCTCGTGCGCGAGGTCTTCATCGCCGACACCGACGCGGAGGCGATGCGGCTGTCGGCGGGTGGCATGATGGGCCGCATGATGAAGGAGTATTTCCTGCCGCTGCTGGCCTCGTTCGGCTTCACGGAGTTCCTCAAGCACCGGCCGGATGTGCCCGACTCCGACGTGACGCCCGAGTACTGCGCCCGCCACAACTGGCTGGTGGGCTCGCCGGCCACCGTGACCGAGCGCCTCCACGCGATCTACGAGGAGGTCGGCGGGTTCGGTACGCTCCTGCTATTCTGCTTCGACTACGTCGAGAACCCCAAGGCTTGGCGCCACTCGATGGAGCTGCTGGCACGCGAGGTCATGCCACGCTTCAAGAACCTCGTGCCGAAGTGAACCGGCCCTCGCCTGGAGGAAGGAATCCTGATGTCTCAAGTTCGCTCGTCTGCACGCGTCGTCGATGACCACGTGTTCCGGCTCGTCCTCGAGATGGAGATGAGTAAAGCGCTTCGACTTCAATACATGTATTCGGTGCTGACAATCGTCCGCGAGCCGACTCGAGGCCCGTCGACCGCGAACGGGCGATCGGATGCCGACGCCATGGCCGCGGTGGTGAGCCGGGTGACTCAGGCCTCGGATCTCATCGGGCTGGTGCCGACCGCATCGGCGGTCCGCGTCCTCCTGGTCGACACGCATCTCGACGACGTGAGCGGGGTGATCGAACGCGTCCGCGCGGAATTCTCGCCGGAAGTGGCGCTGAGCTTCGGCGCCGCGTGTTTCCCCACCACGGGCAGCACCACCGACGAACTGCTGCGTCGGGCCGATCTCGAGGCCGGGCTGATGTCCGGCGGGTAGGAGCGGCTCGCGGCGCGTCAGGCCGGCGAGAGACGCGGGCGGGTCCCGCGGATGACGAAGTATCCGCGGGTGGCCAGAATACGGTCGGCGTTGTGGGGAAGGCGCCGCTCGCCACGGCGCCGCTCGGCCACCAGCGGCTCGCGCGCTCTGCGACGGGCGCCCGTGCGGCGATCGTAGCGGACCACGGTCTGGGGATCGTCGGCGTACCGTGTCCGAAGTCGGTCGAACAGCTCTTTGTCGCCCCGCCGCACGATGATGTACCGCCTGGAGTCAGTCATTGCTCGCAGACGGAGCACGCCGCGTGCCACACCACGAAGCGCCTTCTGGCGCGACTTTCCGTGCCTTTTAGCTGGAGATTGGTGGGAATTTGACCATCAAGTCTTTGCCGTGCGGATCGTTCCTGATCAACGGTCGGCGCGGTTGAGGCATTACGCCGCCGCGGTTCACGGTGCAACGCCCGCCCGCGCCCGAGTATATGATGGCCTGCCCAGGGGAAGGAGCCAGACATGAAAGCCGCCATCTTCCACGGAGCGCACAAGCCGTTGACGATCGAGAACGTCGAGATCGACACGCCGATCGGACGCGAGGTGCTGGTGCGGACCGTCGCCTCCGGCGTCTGCCACAGCGATCTGCACTTCGTCGATGGCTTCTACCCGTTTCCGACGCCCGCCATCCTCGGCCACGAGGCGGCCGGCATCGTCGAGGCCGTGGGGCCGCAGGTGGGCGAGTTCAAGCCGGGCGATCACGTCATCGCCTGCCTGTCGGTCTTCTGCGGCGCGTGCGACTACTGCCTCACCGGCAAGACGCACCTCTGTCAGACGCGGCCGGTCCGCAAGAAGGACGAGCCGCCGAAGCTGACGTGGAACGGCCAGCCCGTCAACCAGTTCGCGAATCTCTCCGCCTACGCGGACAAGATGCTCGTCCACGAGAACGCCATCGTGAAGATCGACGACCAGATGCCGTTCGCCCCGGCGGCGCTCATCGGCTGCGGAGTGACGACGGGCGTCGGCGCCGTGCTGAACACGGCGCGCATCGAGCCCGGCTCCACGGTGGCCGTCTTCGGCGCCGGCGGCGTCGGCCTCGCGGCCATCCAGGGCGCGCGCATCGCCGGCGCCCGCATGATCATCGCGGTGGACACGATGGAGTCGAAATTCGCCAAGGCCAAGGAGCTCGGCGCCACGCACACGGTGAACGCCAAGGCCGACGATCCGGTGAAGGCGATTCGCACGCTCACCAACGGCGGCGTGGACTATTCGTTCGAGGCCATCGGTCTGAAGATCGCCGCCGAGCAGTGCTTCGACTGCATCCGGCCCGGCGGCACCGCGACCGTGATCGGCATGATCCCGGTGGGACAGAAGATCGAGCTCGACGGGCCGATGTTCCTGCGCGAGAAGAAGATCCAGGGCTGCAGCATGGGCAGCAACCGCTTCAAGGTCGACATGCCGCGCTACATCGAGTTCTACCGCCAGGGCCGGCTGAAGCTGGACGAGATGGTCAGCCGCCGCGGCAAGCTCGAGGACGTGAACGAGGCGTTCCGCGCGATGAAGGCGGGCGAGGTCGCGCGCACGGTGCTGATGTTCGACTGACCGCGCGGGCCGCGCTCAGTGCGAGTGGTGTCCCGTGCCCGGACCATGCGCATGGCCGGAGTGCGAGAACCCGGCCGAGGGTGCGGCCGGCGTGCTGGAAGGCGGGCGTTTGAGGTTCGTCACGGGCACGGTGAACACGCGCTCGGCCGCGGCACCATCGATCGGGCAGGAGGCGGCCTTGCCCGCGTCGCGCGCGGGCCGGGACACGTCGAACTCGAGCGCGCATTTCGTGCAGCGGAATGGATAGCGCACGGCGCCGTTACCCGGCGTCGCCGGCGCCCACGACGTGCGCCTGCCAGTAGTGATGCGTCTTGGCCACCACGGTGATGATGCTCTTCACCTCGTCCTTCAGCCGGTAGCCGGGGCCCGCGGGCAGCCGGAGCCGGTCCTCCTCCACGCGCGCCTCGATGTTCTCGAGGACGATCGCCGCGCACAGCCACGCGGCCATCGCCGGCGAGTCGCAGGTCACCGACAGCCACCCCGGTTCGATCGCCTCGGCGTAGAGGCCCGTCGTCTCCCAGATGCCCCGCCGCATCTCCGCGAGCATCTCGCGATCGCTGTCCGCCGACTCGCCGAGCGCGGCGCGCAGCGGGCTCTCCGGGCCGCGCTGCGGCGGCCCGCCGTAGAGCGCCAGCTCGCAGAACGTCGTCCACATGCTGCCCCAGTCCGGGCGGCCGTCCTCACGCCACAGGAACGGTCCCGACGACATCGGCGCAGCCGCGAGCGGATCCGTCATGCCGGCGGGATCGCGACGGTCCGGGTTCACACGGGCAGCGATGAGGGGCGCAGCCCGAGGGGCAGCGCGATCTTGTAGTAGGAGGCGAGGAAGCCCTCCCACCAGTCCCGCCGCTCGCCGCCGCGCGCGACCTCGACGAAGAGCTGCAGGCTCTCGTCCTGCCAGCGCTGGATCACCTCGAGGTTGGCCGCGTCGTCGTCGATGAGCGCCTTGACCAGCACGCGCGCGAAGGAGATGTGGCGCGTCTCGTCGCGCACGCGCGCGCGGTGATTGACGGCCGAGAACACGTCGCCGCGCGCCTCGGCGCCGTCGGCGAGGACGGCGAAGGTGCCGGGCCCCGCCGCGCCCTCGGCCACGAAGTTGCCCTTCACGAGGATCTCGATCGTGTCCTCCAGCTCGAGCAGGTGGCGGAAGAATCGGCACGTCGTGCCCGGCGACTCCCAGGCGGGCAGCCAGTCGCGCTCCGGGATGCCGGCGCGCTCGAAGACCTCCCGGTCCATCTCGAGGTGGCGCTGCTCGTCGGCGAGCTGGAAGAGACAGCACTTCTTGAGGTCGTCGAAGGGCGCGTTGGCGGCCGCGGTGGCGATGTAGTGGGTGGCCGACAGCTCGGAATAGTAATTGTTGGCGAACTGGTCGACCGCGCGCTCCAGGTAGCGCGGGCTGACGGTCTTGTAGGCCAGCGCGTCGGCCGGGATGGTGGCGCGCTCGGCGAGATAGCGCTCGCGCTCCCGCGCCTGCAGCGCGACGTAGCGCTCCCAGGTGAGGTTGGCCGGGTCCTTGAAGCGCTCGGGGTGCGTCAGGGTGATCGTACGGGCCATGCGCGCCTCCCGCCAGTGATGGTGCCGCTACAGTAGGCAGGCCCCCGGCCGGTGTCAACGGGATGCGATAGGATATCCGCGGCCATGAAGGTCGTCGTCACCGCGAGGAATGGCACGCGCGACTTTCCGTGCGAGCCCGGAGAGAAGATTCTCCACGCCGGGCTGCGAAGCGGGGTCGAGCTCCCCTACGAGTGCGCCACCGGCACGTGCGGGACGTGCAAGGCGCGGCTCACGAGCGGACGCACGGAGAGCGAGTGGCCCGAGGCCCCCGGCCGGAAATATTTCAAGGGCGAGGGCGACCTGCTCACGTGCCAGAGCGTGGCCCACGACGACTGCGCGCTGGAGGTGGGCCCGCTGAAGTCGCGGGAGCCCAACACGTCCGCGCCGCGCGTCCTCGGCGGCGTCGTGCGCGGGCTGCGCCGGCTGACGCACGACGTCACCGCGTTCGACGTCGCGCTCGACGGTCTGCTCGACTTCGCCGCCGGCCAGTTCGTGCTCCTCACCGTGCCGGGCATCCCGGGGGCGCGCGCGTATTCGATGGTCAACTTCGACCGCGGCGCCGAGCGGCTGTCGTTCGTGGTGAAGAAGAAGCCGGGCGGGGCCGTGAGCGAGTGGCTGTTCGGTGGGGCCATGGACGGAGCGCGGCTCAGCGTCTTCGGGCCGCTCGGCCACGCGACGTTCCATCCCGACGTGGCCAGGCACGTGCTGTGTGTCGCGGGCGGCAGCGGCATCGCCGGCATGATGTCGATCCTGTCGCGGGCCTGCCGCGAGGCTCACTTCGCGGGCTGGGACGGTCACGTCTTCTTCGGCGTCCGCACCGCGCGCGACGGCTTCTTCCTCGACGAGCTGGAGGCGTTCCGGCGACGGTTTCCGGCGCGGCTCGCGGTGACGGTGGCGCTGTCCGACGAGGACGTTCCGCCGGCGCTGGCCGACGCCTACCCGGCGTTCGCGTTCGCGCGCGGGTTCGTGCACGCCGTGGCCGGCGAGCGCATGAAAGGGCGGTACGCCGACGTGCGCGCGTACGTCGCGGGGCCGCCGCCCATGGTGGACGCGAGCTTGCGCCTGCTGCTGCGCGAGGCGAGACTGTCGCCCGCCGACATCCGCTACGACAAGTTCAGCTGAGCGAGCGCCCGGGCAAAGGAGCGACGATGGGCCAGGACGATGAAGCGGTCTGGACGCGCGTGTGCCGGGCCGACGAAGTGCCGGCGAACGGCATGAAGGCGTTCGCGGTCGGCGGCACGAGCGTCCTCATCGTGCACACCGGCGCCGAGTTCGTGGCGTTTCAGGCGATGTGCCCGCACGAAGCCGTCCCGCTCGAGCAGGGCATTCACGACGGCTGCCTCCTGACCTGTCTCGAGCACACGTGGCAGTTCGACCTCAAGACCGGCGCGCCGGTCGGCGAGGCCGAGGAGGGGCTGACGGGGTATCGCCTGCGTGAGGAGCGCGGGGAGATCTACGTCGCGCTGGCGCCGTAGCGCGTCGGCGCCCGCCCCGCCCCTTCGCGCCGCAGGTATCATAAAAGATGTTGTCTGGTATGCGAGCGCTCGCCGTCATCCTGGCCTTGATCCTGACCGCCGCCGCTCCCGCCTGGCCCCGCTCGGCGCCCGGGGCGGGCCCGGCCCACGGGCTGTCGATCCACGGCGACCTGAAGTACGGGCCCGGCTTCGCGCACTTCGACTACGTCGACCCGCGAGCGCCGAAGGGCGGCAGCGTCACGCTCTCCGCCATCGGCACGTTCGATAATCTCAACCCCTTCATCCTCAAGGGCGTGCCGGCGGCCGGCATCGCCACCACGTTCGACACGCTCACGGTCGCCTCGACCGATGAGCCGTCGTCGGAGTACGGGCTCGTCGCCGAGACGATGGAGACACCGGCGGATCGCTCGTGGGTGTCGTTCACGCTCCGGCCCGCCGCGCGCTTCCACGACGGCAGCCCCATGACGGTCGAGGACGTCATCTGGACGTTCGACACGCTGAGGACGCGGGGTCATCCCGTCTACCGGTCCTACTACGCGCAGGTGGCGAGCGTCGAGAAGGTGGGGCCGCGCACGGTGCGGTTCACGTTCAAAGGGGGCGATAACCGCGAGCTGCCGGCGATCGTGGGCCAGCTCCCGGTACTCTCCAGGGCGTACTGGACCGGCCGCGACTTCGCCAAGACGACCTTGACGCCGCCGCTCGGCAGCGGGCCGTACCGGGTGGAGTCCGTGGAACCGGGGCGCTCGATCACCTATCGCCGCGTCAAAGACTATTGGGCGGCCGTGCTGCCCGTCAACGTGGGCCGCTTCAATTTCGACACGATTCGCTACGACTACTACCGCGACGGCACGGTGGCGCTGGAGGCGTTCAAGGGGGGCGCCTACGACTTCCGTTCGGAGAACTCGTCGAAGAACTGGGCGAAGGCGTATGACGTCCCCGCCGTGCGCGACGGGCGCATCCGGAAGGAGCAGATTCCCAACGAGATCCCCACCGGCATGCAGGGCTTCGTGTACAACACGCGTCGCGCGGTGTTCCGCGACGCCCGTGTGCGCGAGGCCCTGGCCTGCGCCTTCGACTTCGAGTGGAGCAACGCCCACCTTTTCTACGGCGCCTACACCCGCACCCGCAGCTACTTCTCCAACTCCGAGCTGGCGTCGCGCGGGCTGCCCGGCGAGGCGGAGCTGTCGGTGCTGACGCCGTTCCGGGGCCGCGTCCCCGACGAGGTGTTCACGCGCGAGTACCGACCTTCGTCGACGGGCGCGGACGGCATCCGGCCCAACCTCGTCCGGGCCCTCGAGCTCTTGAGGCAGGCGGGCTGGGTCGTGCGCGACATGCGGCTGGTGAGCGTCGAGACGGGACGGCCACTGACGTTCGAGATCCTGCTCGACGACCCGACCTGGGAGCGGATCACGCTGCCCTTCGTGAAGAACCTCGAGCGCCTCGGCGTCACGGCGCACGTGCGCACGGTGGACTCGGCCCAGTACGAGTACCGCATGAAGCACTTCGACTTCGACATGACGGTGGCGGTCTTCGCGCAGTCGCTCTCCCCCGGCAACGAGCAGGTCGACTTCTGGGCTTCCGCGTCCGCCGACACGCCGGGCAGCCGCAACCTCGCCGGCGTGCACGATCCCGTCGTGGACCGCCTGGTCGAGCTGGTCATCGCCGCGCCCGACCGCCCGGCGCTGGTCGCGCGCACGCGCGCGCTCGATCGCGTCTTGTTGTGGGGCCACTACGTCATCCCCCACTGGCACATCACCGCCTTCCGCGTGGCCTACTGGGATCGCTTCGGCCGACCGGCCGTCTCGCCGAAGTACGACCTCGGCTTCGACACCTGGTGGATCGACCCGAGCCGCTCGTAATGCTCGCCTACATCGCCCGCCGCCTGCTGCTCGTGGTGCCGACCCTGTTCGGGATCATGCTCGCCAACTTCCTCATCGTGCAGGCGGCGCCGGGCGGCCCCGTCGACCTCATGATCGCCCGCCTGCGCGGGCACGTGAGCCAGGCCACGGCGCGCGTGGGCGCCACCGGGGCCAGCGAGACGGCCGGCGGTCGGGTCACGCGCTCCGGGGCGGGCGAGGAGGGCGCCACGCGCGCCTCGCAGGGGATCGATCCCGACCTGGTGCGCCAGCTCGAGAAGCAGTTCGGCTTCGACAAGCCGGCGTGGCAGCGCTTCGTGCACATGATGCGCAGCTACCTGGTCTTCGACCTCGGCAGCAGCTTCTACCGTGATCGTCCCGTGCTCGGCCTCATGCTCGAGAAGCTGCCGGTCTCGATCAGCCTCGGCCTGTGGACGACCCTGCTCGTCTACCTGATCTCGATCCCGCTCGGCGTGGCCAAGGCCGTGCGCGACGGCACCCCGTTCGACGTGTGGACGAGCGCGGTGGTGATCGTCGGCTACGCCATCCCCGGCTTCCTCTTCGCGATTCTCCTCGTCGTGCTCCTGGCCGGCGGGTCGTTCGTGCACTGGTTCCCGCTGCGCGGCCTCACCTCCGACACCTGGGCGCTGCTGTCCTGGCCCCAGCGGATCGCCGATTACCTGTGGCACATCGCGCTGCCCGTGATCGCCCTCGTCGTGGGCGGCTTCGCCAGCCTGGCCATGCTGACGAAGAATTCGTTCCTGGACGAGATCAACAAGCAGTACGTGGCCACCGCGCGGGCCAAAGGACTCTCGCGGCGGCGCGTGCTCTACGGCCACGTGTTTCGCAACGCCATGCTGATCGTGATCGCCGGCTTCCCCGGCGCGTTCATCGGCATCCTCTTCGCCGGCGAGCTGCTGATCGAGGTGATCTTCTCGCTCAACGGCCTGGGCCTCCTGGGCTTCGAGGCCGCGGTCAACCGGGACTACCCGGTGATGTTCGGCACGCTCTATGTCTACACGCTCATCGGGCTCGTGCTGAACATCGTGACCGACCTCACCTACACGGCCGTCGATCCGCGTATCGATTTCGAGCGGCGGGACACGTGAGTCTCTCGCCCCTGACGCGCCGCCGGCTGGCCAGCTTCCGCGCCAGCGGCCGTGGCTACTGGTCGCTCTGGATTTTCCTCGCGCTGTTCGTGCTCTCGCTCGGCGCCGACCTCCTCGCCAACGACCGGCCGCTGCTCGTGCGTCACGCCGGCCGCGTCTACGTCCCGGTGCTGCGCGCCTATCCCGAGACGGCGTTCGGGGGCCGGCTGCCGACGGAGGCGGCGTACCGCGACCGGTACGTGCGGCGGCTCATCGAGGCGCGCGGCTTCATCCTGTGGCCGCCGGTGCCCTACCGGTACGACACGATCGACTGGGAGCTGCCGGGGACCGCGCCCGCCGCGCCCTCGACGCGCCACTGGCTCGGCACCGACGACCAGGGGCGTGATCTGCTCGCACGGCTCGTCTACGGCTTCCGCATCTCCGTGCTCTTCGGCCTGGTGCTGACGCTCGCGAGCTCGCTGGTCGGCGTGGCCGCGGGCGCGGTGCAGGGCTACTTCGGCGGCTGGACGGATCTGCTCTTCCAGCGCTTCATCGAGGTCTGGTCGGGGCTGCCCGTCCTCTATCTGTTGATCATCCTCGCCAGCGTCGTGCAGCCGAGCTTCTGGTGGCTGCTCGGCCTCATGCTGCTCTTCTCGTGGATGTCGCTGGTGGGCGTCGTGCGCGCCGAGTTCCTGCGCGCCCGCAACCTCGACTACGTGCGCGCCGCGCGCGCCCTCGGCGTCCGCAACACGGTCATCATGGCCCGCCACCTGTTGCCCAACGCCATGGTCGCGACCCTGACCTTCCTGCCCTTCATCCTCAACGGCGCCATCACCACGCTGACGTCGCTCGACTTCCTCGGCTTCGGCCTGCCGCCCGGCTCCGCCTCGCTCGGCGAGATCCTCGCCCAGGGCAAGGCGAATCTCCAGGCGCCCTGGCTCGGCCTCACCGGCTTCGTCGTGCTCGCCGTCATGCTCTCACTTCTCATCTTCATCGGCGAGGCGGTGCGCGACGCCTTCGATCCCCGAAAGGTGCGATGACGCCGCTGCTCGCCGTGCGCGACCTCTCGGTCTCGTTCGCCGTGCAGGGCGGCGAGATCGAGGCGGTCCGGCACGTCTCCTTCGACATCGCGCGCGGGGAGTCGGTGGCGCTGGTGGGCGAGAGCGGCTCCGGCAAATCGGTCACGGCGCTGTCGATCATGCAGCTCCTGCCCTATCCGACGGCGCGGCATCCGAGCGGCAGCATCCGCTTTTCGGGCGAGGAGCTCGTGGGCGCGCCCGAGGCCATGATGCAGCGGGTGCGCGGTGACCGCATCGCGATGGTCTTCCAGGAGCCGATGACGTCGCTGAACCCGCTGCACACCATCGAGAAGCAGGTGAACGAGGTCCTGCGCGTGCACAAGCGGCTGTCCCGGTCGGCCGCGCGCGCGCGCACGCTGGAGCTCCTGCGGCTGGTGGGGCTGCCCGAGGCCGAGCGGCGGCTGGACGCCTATCCGCACCAGCTCTCGGGCGGCCAGCGCCAGCGCGTGATGATCGCGATGGCGCTGGCCAACGAGCCCGACCTGCTCATCGCCGACGAGCCCACCACCGCGCTCGACGTCACCATCCAGGCCCAGATCCTCACGCTGCTCGGCGCGCTGCAGGCGAAGTTCGGCATGGCGCTGCTGCTCATCACCCACGACCTCGGGATCGTCCGCAAGATGACCGAGCGCGTGTGCGTGATGAGCGCGGGCGAGATCGTCGAGGCGGGCGCGGCCCGCGCCATCTTCGAGTCGCCCCGTCACCCCTACACCCGGCGCCTGCTCGCCGCCGAGCCGCGCCCGATGGCGCGCGCCCCGCGGGCGGACGCCCCGGTCGTGATGGAGGCGCAGGACGTTCGCGTGTGGTTTCCGATCCGGCGCGGGCTGCTGCGGCGCACGGTCGGCCACGTCAAGGCCGTCGACGGCGTGAGTCTCGCCGTGCGCGAGGGCCAGACGGTCGGCGTGGTGGGCGAGAGCGGCTCGGGCAAGACGACGCTGGGCCTGGCCCTGCTACGCCTGCAGTCGTGCCAGGGCCGGGTCCGCTTCGGCGGGCTCGAGCTGCACGGCGTGCCCGCCAAGAGGCTGCGGCCGCTGCGCCGCGAGATGCAGGTCGTCTTCCAGGATCCGTTCGGTGCTCTGTCGCCGCGCATGTCCGTCGCGCAGATCGTCGGCGAAGGCCTCGGCGTCCACGGCATCGGCGCCACGCCGGCCGCGCGTCACGGTCTCATCGACGAGGCGCTGCGCGAGGTGGGGATGGATCCCGCGCTCCGCGATCGCTACCCACACGAATTCTCCGGGGGCCAGCGCCAGCGCATCGCCATCGCCCGCGCCATGGTCCTCAAGCCGCGCTTCCTCGTCCTCGACGAGCCGACCTCCGCGCTCGACATGTCGGTGCAGGCGCAGGTCGTCGACCTGCTGCGCGAGCTGCAGGCGCGCCACCGGCTGGCCTACCTCTTCATCAGTCACGACCTGAAGGTCATCCGCGCCGTCAGCGACGAGATCCTCGTCATGCGTGATGGCCGCGTGGTCGAGCAGGGGCCGACCGAGCAGATCTTCGAGCAGCCGCAGCAGGCTTACACGCGGGCCCTGATGGCGGCGGCGCTCGACCTCGAGCCGCTCGAGGAGGGCGGGGTCCGGACCTAGCCGAGCACGTCGCGAACCGTGAGAGCCAGATCGACGAACGCGCCGGGCGAGAACGTCTCGTCGGTGCGAGGGATGCGCACGTCGCGATACCCGGCGCCGCGATGGATCTCGAGCCGGCCGGCGTCGAGATCGACCAGCCACGCCTCCGTCACGCCCGATCGCGCGTACAGCGGGAATTTCGTCCGGCGGTCGTAGGGGAGCGAGCGGTCCGCGACCTCGATCAGCAGTCGCACATCAGGGGGCTCCGGCAGGCGGGCGATATAAAATCGGACCGCGGTGCCAGCAGCATGATGTCCGGTTCGGGCTCTGACTGGTGATGGACGAGCAGAAGCGGATTCTGACTCCACACAACTGCTCGGTCGCCGAGGCGAGTCGAGAACACATGCTGGATCCTCGCCACGGTACCGGCGTGGCGGCTGCCGATCGGCGCCATCTCGATGATCTCACCTTCGATGAGCTCGACGCGGTCCTGGGGTCCCAGGATCCCGGTCTCGCCCATCCGGTGATACTCATCGAGCGTGAAGCGCCGGCGCCTGAGCGTGACCGCCATGCTGTCCTCGCCGTCCGCCATTGCGCCGTACCTCCACGTGGCCGTCAATGCCGAGAAGTGGATACCGCAGCGATTATAGGCTCGATACCGTAGCCTCTCCCGCCACGCCCATACGCCGGTTCTTGACTCCGGGCTGCACCTGACGCAGCCTCGGGGCCCTGGAGGTTGCGAGTATGGCGACGACAGAGACGGCAGTGCGCGAGCTGACGTACGGCGAGGCGGTGCGTGAGGCGATCGCCGAGGAGATGCGGCGCGATCCGCGCGTGTTCCTCATCGGCGAGGACGTGGCGGAGGCCGGCCATCCGTTCAAGACGCTGGTCGGGCTGGTGCAGGAGTTCGGCACCGATCGCATCGTGGACACGCCGATCTCGGAGCCCGGCTACGCGGGTATCGGCGTCGGCGCGGCCATGACCGGCATGCGGCCCATCGTCGACGTGATGTTCGGCGACTTCATCACGCTGACCATGGACCAGATGGTCAACCAGGCCGCCAAGGCGCACTACATGTCGGGCGGCAAGATCAAGGTGCCGATCGTGTTCCGCACCACGCTGGGCGCCACGCGCCGCTCCGCCGCGCAGCACTCGCAGTCGCTGCACGCGTGGGTGAGCCACGTGCCGGGGCTGAAGGTGGCCCTGCCGTCGGGCCCGTACGAGGCCAAGGGCTTGATGAAGACGGCCATCCGCGACGACAGCCCCGTCGTCATCTTCGAGGACAAGATGATGTACCGCGTGAAGGGCCCGGTGCCGGCCGAGGACTACACGATTCCGTTCGGCGTGGCCGACATCAAGCGCGCGGGCACCGACGTCACCATCGTGGCCACCAGCAGCATGGTGACGGTGGCGCTCGGGGCCGCCAGGATGCTCGAGGAGATCGGCATCAGCGCCGAGGTGATCGATCCGCGCACCACGTGGCCGCTCGACAAGCAGGCGCTCATCGAGTCCGCCAAGAAGACGTCGCGCGCGATCGTCGTCGACGAGGGGTACGAGCGCTACGGTGTCACCGCCGAGATGGCGTCGGTGATCGCCGAGGGAGCGTTCTATTTCCTGGATGCCCCGGTCAGGCGCATCGGCGCCATGGACGTGCCGGTGCCGTTCTCGCCGGTGCTCGAGGACCTCACGGTGCCGACGGAGCAGTCGGTCTTCGACGCCGCGAAGACCATGTGCCGGAAGAGCTAAATTAGCGCGGCGCGGCGGCGGTCGTCACGCGCCCGAACGCGGTCACCAGCGCCGGGTCGGTTGCGAGGTCGCGGATGCTGCGGGCCAGCGCCGCGTCCATCACCTCGCGGGCCGCATCGTCGGAGACCGTGTCGACTTGCCGGCGCCTGACGCCGACGTAGCGACGAGTGAGGATGCCGTCGCCCGTGCGCCCATCGAGCACGGTCACCGCGATCACGACCTTGCCGACATACTGCGTGGTCGTGTAGCCACGGACCACGTCGAGCCAGAACTCCTCGACGTCGGCCGCCAGGATGACGTTGCTGCGCTCGGTGACGACCGCGTGACCGTTCTTGCCGATTTCCACCGCGAGCGCCTCGTGCACGATGTCGGCCACGGGCCGCGACGTGACGAGGTCTCCGCCGTTGGCGGGCCTCGAGCCGATCCGGGTAGTGTCGACGCGGCCGTCGGTGACCGGCTTGATCTCGACGCGCCGGCTCTCCACGGAGGAGAGCATCGCGCGATTCGCGCCGGCCTCGGGATAGCGCACGTCGAGGCCCGAGGGACGCGCGCAGCCGCCGGCGCCCACGAGCACCGCGAGCGACAGGAGCACGACGAGCGCGCCGGCGCGCCGCCGGCTCATCGGCCGGCGCTCCGCGCGTACAGGAGCTCGTTGGCCAGCCGCTGCCCCGCGCGCGTCAGAACGTCGAGCATGTGGTGCCGCGTGAACTCCGGGTCCGTCTTGAACGATGCCAGGGGGAGCCGCTCGGGATCGGTGACGTCCTCGCTGTTCTTCCAGACGACGACCCCGGTGCCGCGGCTCACCATCTCCGCGCGCACGTCCGCGAAGCCCGACAGGAGATCGGGCTCTCCTTCGCGGACGCGCACGATGCCCCACGTCGGCACCGTGAGGCGCACGATCGCGTCCAGACGCCGGCGCTCCTCGCCCACGGGCTCGCGCTCCAGCATCTGAATCTCCTGGAACTGCTCGCTCGCGGCCAGCGTCTGCGCGAACGCGATACTGACGGCCGCCCGAGGGGAGATGCCGGCGACGTCGCGTCCCGCGCTGGCCGCGCGATCGGACTCGACCAGCCAGTTGATCCCGCGATGCGCCAGCATGGCGAACGGCTGGAGCAGCGACTTGAAGGGCGTCCAGCCGAGCACCTCCTCGAACGTCTTCCCCGGCTCCGCGCGGTGCTCGAGGACCGTGAACCGACTGTCGCCGGTGACGACGACGGCCACCCGCCGGACGTTGTCGAAGGGTCGAGCCGCCGGGCGGGAAGGCGGAGCAGACGAGGCGCATCCCCAGAGCGCGCCGACGACCAGGACCAGCACCGTCATTCTCATGAGCCGCATACTATACTCTCCTCGCCATGACCAAGAGCACCCGAATCGACGTCGACCTCTATAGCGATACCGTCACCCGCCCCACCGCCGACATGCGCCGCTTCATGAGCGAGGCGGAGGTGGGCGACGAGCAGAAGCTGGAGGACCCGACCGTCAACCTGCTCTGCGAGATGGTGGCCGAGCTGCTCGGCAAGGACGCCGCGGTGTTCCTGCCGTCCGGCACCATGTGCAACGAGATCGCGCTGCGCGTGCACGCGCGGCCCGGCGAGGAGGTCATCGCGCACGCGACGGCGCACCCGATCCACTTCGAGACGGGCGGGCCCGGCGCGCTGGCCGGCGTCAACATGCGCTCGATCGACGGGCCGCGCGGCCAGTACGACGCGGCGGCGGTGGAGGCCGCGGTGCGGCCGCCGTATCGCCACTTTCCGCGGAGCCGGCTCTTGTGGGTGGAGCAGACGAGCAATCTCGGCGGCGGCTCGGTGTGGCCGCTCGCGCGCATCAACGAGGTCACGGCGGCGGCGCGCCGGCACGGGCTGTCGACGCATCTCGACGGGGCGCGGCTCATGAACGCGGTCGTCGCCAGCGGTGTGTCCGCCCGCGACTACGCGGAGCCGTTCGACTCGGCGTGGATCGATTTCACCAAGGGCCTCGGCGCGCCGGTCGGCGCGGCCATGGCCGGCTCGCGCGCGTTCATCGACGAGGCGTGGCGCTGCAAGCAGCAGATGGGCGGCGCCATGCGCCAGGCCGGCATCATCGCCGCGGGCGGCGTCTACGCGCTCCGGCATCACGTCAAGCGTCTGGCCGACGATCACGCCAACGCGCGGCGGCTGGCCGAGGGGCTCGCGCGGCTGCCCGGCGTTCGCCTGGATCCCGCCAGCGTCGAGACCAACATCGTGTTCTTCGAGACGACCGCGAACGCGGCGGAGGCCGTGGAGCACCTGCTCGCCCACGGCGTCCGCATGGGCGCGCTCGGGCCGCACACGATCCGGGCGGTCACGCATCTGGACGTCGACGCCGCGGGGATCGAGCGGGCGCTGGCCGTGGCCCGCGAGGTCTTCACGGGCCTGCCGGGTTGAGGCGCTGATGCCGACCACCGTCATCATGCCCGCGCTGGAGCTGGCGCAGGAAACCGGCAAAATCTTGAAGTGGATCAAGTCGCCCGGCGACACCGTGCAGAAGGGCGAGCCCATCGTCGAGATCGAGACCGACAAGGTGACGGTGGAGGTCGAGGCGCCGGCCTCGGGCGTGTTGCGCGAGGTCACCGCGGGCGTGGGCGATGTGGTGCCGGTCGGCAAGACGATCGCGCTGATCTTCGCGGCCGGGGAGGCGGGCGCTTCAACCACGCCGGCGGGGACCGGCGGGTTCGCGGCGCCGACCAGCACCTCGTCCGCGGCGGGCTCGACCGGCGCCGTGAAGGCGTCGCCGCTCGCACGCAAGCTCGCCGAACAGCACGGCGTCGATCTCACGCGCATCACGACGCCGAGCGGCCGCATCGAGAAGGCCGACGTCATGGCGTACGTCGAGAGCCAGAAGGCGCCGGCCGGCAACGGCGCGGCGGCGGTCGTCCCCGCCGCCCAGTCCTCGGCGCGCTTGGTCGCCGCGTCGCCCAAGGCCCGTCGTCTCGCCGGCGAGCGCGGCGTCGATCTTCGAGTCGTTCGCGGCTCGGGGCCGGGCGGGGCCGTGCTGGCCGGCGACGTCGCCGCCGCGAAAGCGCCGGCGGCGGCCGCGGCGACGGCGAGCGCCGCCGCGCAGGGCGTCAGCAACATCTGGCGCATCATGGCCGAGCGCATGACGTCGAGCTGGACCACGGCGCCGCATTTCTACCTGGTGCGCGAGGTCAACGTGAGCCGCCTGGCGTCGTGGCTGCAGCAGGCGCGCAAGCAGACGGGTGCCCACGTGACCTACACGGATCTGCTGGTGCGACTGGTCGCCGCGGCCATCGCCCGGAATCCGGCAGTCAACGGCGCGTGGAAGGACGGCACCATCGTCCGCAACGCCGACATCAATATCGGGCTCGCCGTCGCCATCGACGACGGCCTCGTCGTGCCCGTCCTCCACCGCGCCGACACGCTGAGCCTCGCGGAACTGGCGATCCGTCGCGAAGACCTCGTCTCGCGCGCTCAGGCCGGCAAGCTGCGCCCCGCCGACATCCAGGGTGGCGGCTTCACGATCAGCAACCTCGGCATGTTCGGCGTCGACGCCTTCAACGCCATCGTCAACCCGCCGCAGGCGGCCATCCTCGCCGTCGGCCGCATCGCCGACCGCGTCGTCGCCCTCAACGGCCA